>ERZ772957.255-NODE-255-length-45488-cov-4.842053_pt1 | contig 45488 bp, 37 predicted proteins | sample MGYA00580682_ERZ772957 | MGnify/ENA primary metagenome ERZ772957 (study PRJEB29015, sample SAMEA2737921) | human oral metagenome | biome: human oral; feature: human-associated habitat; material: dental | place: China | collected 2025 ... | reverse complement strand
CCCGAATATTTTATTTGACAGCACAAAATTTACGCCTATAATTTTATGTATGTTTTTGGAGATTGAAAAGTTCGCTCCTGCAAAAATCAACATCGGATTAAAGGTTCTGCCGAAAACTGAAAATCAAGACTATCATCAGATAGAAAGCATTTTTCAGACAGTAAATTTACGAGACAGGCTTTGCGTAAAAGTTATAGGCGGATATGACAGCTGTTGTGTGACATGCAGCAACATGGCTCTACCCAAAAAGAACACAATCACCTGCGCATACGAGGCTTTTAGGGAAGTTTCCGGACTTAAAAGACTTTTAGGAGTCCATGTCGAACTGGAAAAAAAAATTCCGCTAGGAGGAGGACTCGGCGGAGGTTCTTCGGACGCCGTCGCAATGATAAAAGCCTTAGAGGAGATACACAAAATACAATTGACAGATTTTCAGCATGAAAGAATAGCTGAAAAAATCGGAAGCGATGTGTTCTTCTTTTTTCACTGCGACAAAAACGGGAACGCCTGCGCGCTCGTTTCAGGTCGCGGTGAAATTGTAAATGACATAAAACCCCGTTCAGACTTACTTTTTGTGCTGGCTTTTCCAAAGATTCACAGCTCAACAAAGGAAGCCTACAAACTAGTTGACGATTACTATTCGCACGGGAAAAACGATGGAATCAGGTATCCTGATTTTTGGGAACTAAAAAAGATTTATAACACTTCCATAAATCGCTGGAATTTTGTAAACTCTTTTACAGCCCCTTTGTCCGAGCGTTATCCGGAAATCGGAAATGCTCTGCAATGCATCCGGCAAAGCGGTGCTTTGTTCTCTGAAATGTCAGGCTCCGGATCTACTGTTTTTGGAATCTTTGATTCAAGCCAGAACCAAAAGCGTTCTGTTGATGCTTTAGTATCAAAAGGGTTTTCAGCTGCCATGGCGGTTTGAACCTAAGGATAATCCAGATCTAGTTATGGAGGATAAAAGTGCAGATCACTGAATTGCGTATCAGAAAAGTTGATGATGACACAAAGTTAAGGGCTTACGTCACTGTGACGTTCGACAATTGTTTTGTGGTTCACAATGTAAAGGTTATAGAAGGACAGAACGGTCTTTTTATAGCGATGCCCAGCAGAAAGACTGCTACCGGAGAATATAAGGATGTAGCTCATCCGATAAGTCCTGAATTCAGAACCGAATTGCAGGGAAGAATAGTGGATGAGTATAATGCAGGTCATGTAGAGACTGCCGCCGTAGGCGAGTAGCCTCTTTACAGATAACATTGCGACGTCGGCAAGCGGTAAGCCCCCGGCTTTTGGTGCCGGTATTCCACTGGTTCGAATCCAGTCGTCGCAGTAGATAAGACTGTCTAAAAAGTTTCCGCTTTTTCTACAGTCCGCAGAATTCAAAATAGATGCCGCACGTTCAGGCGGCTTTGTTTTGAAAAGCCCTAAATAAAGGAATCTTGCCCAAAATAAGTGTTCGGGCAAGACCTTTTTACCGTCGAAAATGAAATTTAAATTCAGACTTCCCGGATTTTTTGTATTCGCTTTTGTTTTTTGGATTTTTCCGCTTTCGCTTCTTTCAGCAGAGCCTTCAAAACAAAGGGACGATTTAATTTTGTCTGCAAAAAATTACCTTGGAACTCCGTACAGATACGGCGGAACTTCCAGAGCGGGAATCGATTGTTCAGGATTCGTGTACATGGCGGCACTGGATGCGGGAGTTGCAAAACTGCCCAGAACCGCACAGGGAATCTACAACAAAGTTGAAAAAATTCCCGATTCGGAAAGAATAACCGGAGACCTGGTGTTTTTTACGGTTAATAGACGTATTTCGCACGTTGGAATATATCTTGGCGACGGAAAATTCATTCATTCAGCAAGCGACGGGCCTTCAACAGGAGTAATCATAAGCAAACTTTCGGAAAACTACTGGAAAAACCACTACTTTGCATCCGGAAGATTCATTTCTACAGAAGAAAAAAAAGCTGAAGCCACGGAAGAAAAATCCGCTCAGGAAAACCGGGGCATAACACAGGAAACAAAATCCGAATCCAAACTAAAAGCCGAACAAAAACCAAAAGCAAAATCTAAGCAAAAGGCAAAGCCTGAACAAAAAACGGCAACAAAGAAAGAAAACGGAACTGAAAACAAAGCAAAGCCCGAAAATAAAAAAAACACAGAAGAAAACGGCACAAATTTTACGGTAGACATTACAGGCTTTTTTAATTGGGGAATCAATCAAGCTGAAAAAAATCCGTTTGTCGCAAGAGGCGGCTCCGCCCGGATGGACATTCGGACTGTCAGCTGGGCGATAAATCCCGGACTCTTCGCAGAACTTGATTACCTGCACAACGAAAACAACAGCTTTTCACAGAACATTACGATTCCGATTGGCACAAGCCTTTCCCTCAAAAAATTTATGGGAATATATGCGGGCATTGTTGTTCCTTTTGAACAAAATGAAGAAAGCGTCGAAAAAAATAAATCGACAATTCAAACAGTGTTCGGAGTTAAGTTTCAAGGGCCTGAAATGCCGTTTGGAAAAATCACGGCGCTTTTTACGCAGGACATATCCTACAATTGCAAGTTTCCGTTTGAAAACGAAAAAGCGACTTCGCCGGCGGAATTAATCGGAACAAATCTTGTTATGAAAACAGGACTGACGTTCAGGTTCAAATCCTAGACGAATCAACTTTCCGCACGTTTTCGCACGCAACAAGATTTACCCCGGAATGCATAAAATCCCTTACGATAATGTCGCCAGTCTTTATAGGGGCGGGAATTGTAATGCGGCGCACAAACTGCATACTTCGTAAAAGAGCTTCTTTCGGGATTTCGCCTGCGGTTTTTGCGGAAACCATCGGGCGTTCTCCCGCAGAAACGGCAACCGTGCAAGTCAATGTCCGAGACGGAGATGTAAGTTCCTTTTTTGCGTATTCCGAGCCTCTGTTGCAGGCGTTGCCGCTTACTTTCATTTCGTCGCCGCTCATGCAAACCTCAAGCTGGCAGCCCATCGGACATATTATGCAGGTAAAATGCTTTTTTATATCAAAATCCATAAAAACTCCTAGTATGCAAGTTTACAAAAGTCAAAATTGGCGAAAAACGCAGCGTCAGGCGTCTTTTTCGCTAATTGCATTAATCTATCGCATCTTCGGGAAGCTCTATCGAAACAATCACCGGCTGCGGCGAAGAATAAAGTTCCTTGAATGAAGAAGCCTTAACATCTATTGTCTGAAGCTCTCCCGGACGGATTATCCTTTTTTTCTGCTGAGAGAGCAATTTTGTTCCCGCGTACACTGAAACCAGAACCGAACGATACACATCCGCTGCTCTGAACATTATCCTGATTTTAGGCTCAGTTTTTTTATCCGCTCCGCCGTCAGCATTTTCAAAAAGGCTCGGCTCAAGCTCAAGCTGCTGAGGAACGGTGTAGCGGACACGGTTTCCGGGCATTACAGGAATCTTTACCGGAACATATTTATCCGAAGACTTAAAATCCTGATTTTTTATGTATTCAGCCGCACTTTTTCCCATCAGAAGGCTTTCTTCCGTAACGTGGTCTACAAGGTCGTGAACATGAACGCTGTTTCCGCAAGCAAAAATTCCCGGAATCGACGTTTCCATGAACTGATTTACGGAAGGCCCGCTTGTGATGCTGTCAATCTGCACGCCCGCCGCAACGCTTATTTCGTTTTCGGGAATAAGCCCCACGCTGAGAAGAACCGTATCGCACGGGATAAACTCTTCCGTTCCGGGGACAGGTTTTCTGTGCTCATCAACGCTTGCAATCGTCACCCCGGAAACTCTGTCTTCGCCGTGAATCTGAACGATTGTTGTGGAAAGTTTCAGCGGAATGTCAAAATTTTCAAGGCACTGCGTCATGTTCCTTGCAAGCCCCGCAGAATAGTTCATTATTTCGCACACGACCTTAACTTCCGCGCCCTCAAGAGTAAGCCGCCGCGCCATTATGAGCCCTATATCGCCGGAACCCAGAATCACAACTTTTTTTCCGGGAAGGTATCCGTCTATGTTCACAAAACGCTGCGCGCTTCCTGCCGTAAAAATTCCCGAAGGTCTTGTTCCCGGAATTACAAGAGCGCCGCGGGTACGCTCCCTGCAGCCTGTGGCAATCGAAATCGTCTTCGTCTCGAACACGGTAAGCCCGTCCGAAGAATTTATCGCCGTCACTTTATGCAAAGCATCCCCTTTCCGAATCTCAAGAACCATCGTGTTCACTTTTATTTCAACGGAAAGACTTTCCGCCTCAGCGACAAATCGTCCCGCATATTCAGGCCCCGTAAGTTCTTCCCCAAAATAATGAAGGCCGAATCCGTTGTGTATGCACTGAAGCAAAATTCCGCCTGCCCTGCTGTCCCGCTCAAGCACAAGCACATTCGAAAGTCCGCATTTTTTTGCAGAAATAGCGGCTGCAAGACCTGCAGGGCCTCCGCCAACAACAATCAAATCGTAAATCATTCCGCCTCCCCTTCTAAAAAATGCCCGTCAACAGAAAACGCCACATCGGGAACGGTGGGTCTGGTTTTTGAATCAAGGACATATGACGTTCCGCCTTTTTTTGTAACAGAGTTCATCGGGATTCCGAGCTCGCGGCTTATGATTTCGGTAACGCGCGGACTGCAAAATCCGGACTGACACCTTCCCATTCCCGTGCGGGTGCGCCGTTTTACCCCGTCAAGGTCAGAAGCTCCAAGCGGCGATTTTATCGAAGCAACAATTTCGCCTTCCGTAATCATTTCACAGCGGCAAATAATTTGACCGTAACGCTTATCTTTTTTTATAAGCGAAACTTTTTCGTCATAGGAAGCTGTTTTGAACGACGGAATTCCGGCTCTTTCCTCGATAAAATTGCTTTTCATCTTTGCGTTCAGTCCCGCTTTTTTCAAAATATCAAAAACCGTTTCTCCTATCGCAGGGGCGGACGTAAGCCCCGGAGAACAGATTCCGCCTACGTTCACAAAGCCTTTTACGGTTCCGTCTTCCTCCACAATAAAATCGTTCACCGCAGAAAGTGAGCCGTCCGCATTTTTGTCATAGGCTATGGCGCGGATTCCGGCAAAAGAATTTATAATGTTCCTTGCAGGAATTTCAGGAATTGAAAGACGAGCCTGCTTCATGATTCCGCTTTGAGAAGACGAAGTTGTGCCTGTGCAGTTCAAGTTTTCTTCAGAAAGGTCGTCGGCGGAAGGCCCTATAAGAATGTTTCCGTCCGCCGTTCTTGTAACAAGAATTCCTTTTCCTAAAGGCCCGGGAGTTTGAAAAAGCACATGATTTACAAGATTTTCGCATTTGCTGTCCAAAAGCGAGTACTCGCCCTTTCTCTGAAGAATCTTGTATTTTCTGGCTCCGGCAAGTTCGCTTATTTTTCCGGCTTCAAGTCCTGCCGCGTTTACCACATATTTTGAAAAAAGCTCGCCGCGGCTTGTTCCCACAACGAATTTTCCGTCTTCTTTTTTAACGGAATGAACCATTGTGTTCCGGAAAAATGTTACTCCGTTTATCACGGCACTTTCTGCAAACGCCCAAGTCGTCATGTAAGGCGAAATTACGGAAGCCGTTTTTGAATAAAGAGCGGAAGTAACATTTTCGTTGATATTCGGCTCAATCGCCTTTACTTCCTCGCCCGACAGAATCGAAAGACCTTCCACTCCGTTCACTTTTCCTCGTTCAAAAAGAGCCTTAACTTTTTCGTCGCCGTCTTTATCAAATGCAAGGACAAGAGAACCTATGTTTTTGTAATCGTAGTTCAGCACGCTCGAAAGTTCTTTTAGAAGTTTTGCTCCGCGGACATTCAGCCGCGCCATAAGCGTTCCCGTCTCCGGGTCATAACCTGCGTGAACAATTCCGCTGTTCGCCTTGCTTGTGTCGCAGCTGACATCATTTTCCTTATCAAGAAGACAGATTTTTGCGTCAGTCTTGGAAAGTTCCCGCGCTATACAAGACCCGCTGATTCCCGCTCCTATTATGATTACATCAAATTCCGTTCCGTCCATAGCAACGATTATACAGCAACTTATAAATTATTGAGAAAAAAAATGATATATCGGAACAATAAATTCCAGATTTTTTCATATAAAACCCAGTTGACCTAACGTAACCAGTTATTTATATTGCTAATGCAAAAATTACATTACTAGGAGTTTTTATGTCTTTTGACGACAATGACTATGAGTCCGAAATGTTTGACGATGAATTTGATGACCTTGTGGAAGACTATGACGACTTTGACGACGATGATCCGGATGAAATTCTGGACAGTTATGACGAAGATTCAGAAGACTACGAAGATGATTACGAAATGGATGAGCCTTTCGACGATGTTGAACCCGAAGACGGCTATAGGAACATCTACGAAAACAACGGAGATGAGTTTTCCGATGAAGACGAAGACTTGTTCGACGAAGACATATAAAGCCTGAAACAAAAACCTGCAAGCTGAAAATCAGGGCTCAAATTTAGAAAAGCAAATCGGTATTTTTCAAAGAAAACCATTTCAAAGTCCTGGGTGAAGTTCAGGTATTTTTTACAAAACGCCCGAACTAAAAACTCCGGGGGCGGCAGTTCAGATAGACAAGCTCAAGCTGGCTTTGGAATCCTTATTTTTCGGCACGGAACGCATATTGCGGCAAAAAATAAAAAGTTCCGAAGAATAAAAAAGTCCGCAAATTTAAAAACGAACAATTTTTATCAGGAACGAAAATCCCTTTTAAGGCTGAGAATTCTTAAAAACCGCTTGAAAAAACTTTAGCTAAAAATTAATCGTTTTCGCCGTGAAGAGGAATCGATTTTCCCAAATGCCAGAGCTTTTCAAGGTCATAAAACGTGCGTGCAGTCTGCGACATAAGATGAACCACAATCGGGCCCAAATCCATAAGATTCCAGTCTTCGCCGTCGGGGCGCTTTCTGTTCGTAACGTGAAGCTCAAGGCCGTTTTCCTTTATGTAATCCTTCACCTGCTTTCCAAGCCCCTGACAATGTGCTGAACTTGAAGCCGTGGCAATCACAAAATAATCCGTCCAGCTGTTCAGCTCATGCACATCCAAAACTACAATATCCTTTCCTTTTCCGTCTTCAAGAAGCCGCCCGATTTCAAGAGCCTTCCGTTCAAGAGTTTCCATATAATTTTCCTCCGCTTTATAAACAAAACGAGCGCCTATCTTGCAGGCCGCACGTACCTTCCGTCAAAATCTTTTCCCAAAATGATTGTAAAATCCACGTCCGCAAGAACATTTTCTTCGCCCACGCCGGAAGCCACCGCCTCTTCCACAATATTTGTGCAGCGGATAAACTCACCTACAACGCCGGCAACTTCCTTGTTTCCGATGTGGTCGATTATGACAGTTTTGTCGTAATCGCTTGAGTCTGCATTCACCACATTCAGAACGCTGTAGCTCGCATTCTGAAAAAGAATAGCCGTATTTCTTGCAAGCCCCTGAATTGAAGTTCCGTTTTTTATCTCAAGAACATAAACCCGGCTTGCAAGAGCAACGCTGTTCGTTATAAGAAGCCGTGTACTTTGCTTTAATGCTTCCTTTATAAAATCCCCGTTGTTCAGCGGAAGCATAAGCCGCTGCCCGTCCACTATTCTTATCGGCCCTGTAACCGTCTGCCGAATTGTGGCCTCCGAATCCATGTCCGAAATCAACGAAAGCAATTTATACACATCATCGGAATCGGTCAAGTTTGTAGAAACAAGCTTTCCGTATTCCTTAAAAATCGCCATATTGCTGAAAATCCGGCTTCGCTTGTCATGCAGAGCGGTAAAAAACGCATTTACGACATTCTGATATCTTTCGTTTATTTCAGTTTCTTCTTCCTCGTCAAGTTTGTAATGCAGATACACGGAAATTTTATCGCCGTCCAGCGTAACCGCACCCGAAGGCAAAAGCCAAAGTTCTCCGTCGGCGGAAACTTTGTCAACCGGAAACGGAATAAAAACTCTCAGCCCGCCAAGCATATCCGTAAGCCGGACAAAATTATCTTGGCTGATTACCATATAGAACGGAATGTTTACGTCAAGGAATTTTTCAATTTCTTTCAGATACGCTTCAATTCCTTTTTCACTATAAATTTTGTCGATTCTATCAACCCGTCCAAGACTTTGGTATATTCCGCCGGTATGACCGGGAATATTCACCAAAGCGGCTTTCCTTGAAACAGGATAATAAATCAGCATATTGGTAAAAACAGCTTTCCGCTCTCCGTTTTTGCCGTTGTCAAGCACAAGCAGCACACGGATTACCTGGTCGTCCGAGATTTTTTCAGCCACCTTGTCCGTGCGCAAAGAAAGTCCAACCACAATTCCTGCAGAAATAATGATAAGCAAGATAATCACAAGAAAAAACGCACCTTTCTGCTCGTCCCTAAAATATCTTTTTTTTCCCATTTTTTCCCCACGGATTTACAATTCTAGCCCAAAGATTTTAGCCAGCGCAACAGCCGAACCGATTCAGGTGCTATTTTTTTTCCTTTTTCGGAAAGATAGTCCATATTCTCCTTTAACACCTGTTCCGCCGCCCTGTTTATCGGAAGTTTATAAAGTTTTTCCAAATAATCGGAAGTTATATGCTCCCTTCCAGGTTCAACTTTGTCTGCGATAAAAAGGGATTTCGCATAATCGCCCATTCCAACTTTGCCGAAGGTGTGATTCGCTATCGCCTCAAGGATTCGCTCATCATCAAAACCGAAATCCTCTTTCATCATCACCGCCGCTGCCCTTCCGTGCAACAGGCTCGGTTTCTCCCTTTCCAATTCGGTGATGGGATTATTGTCCTTTGCGGAAAGACTAAGCATCCGTTCATCGTCAAGGTTTTTGCACATATCGTGCGCAACTCCCGCAAGGTAGCCAAGATTCTCGTCCAGTCCATAGAGCGAACAAAGTTTGCTGCACATCTCTGCGGTTCTTATCGAATGCTCATATCTTGACCTGGGTACGGAGGTTTTCGCATATTTTTTTATTTTTTTTATGAGAGCGTCAAGTTCAGTCTCGTATTCAGTCATCATCTAAAACCGTATAATTTATGCTCCATAATATACTGAAAAACAGATTCAGGAACAAGATAACGGAATGCCTTGGCGCAGGCGATACGGCTTCTTATCTCAGTGGAAGAAACCGGAAGAACAGGATTTTCAAGCATGGTATGGGAATAACGGAAAGTTTCTTTGAAATCCCGAACTTGAAAATCCCGCTGATAGCCGTTTACAGTCTCGTTTTCAAAAGAGTCGACATCAATCCCGTTTCCATCGGGATGCCGTCTTGCGACAAGAAAATCGACCAAACTTGCGATTTTTTCAGCCTCGTGCCACCTGAAAAACTGAGCGGCGCTTTCCTCGCCAAGTATAAGACCAATTTTTCCAGACAGGATTTCCTTGTATTTTTCCGAAAGATAGCAAATGGTATCGTAAGTATAAGAAATTCCCGCCCTGTCAATCTCGCAAGCCTCACAGAAAAAAGCCTTCGCACCATGGGCGCTTGCTTCGTCACAAAATCTTTGAACCATTTCAAGCCGAATTTTTCCGGAAACATCAGAAGCCATTTTTTTGTGGGGCGGAATATTTGTAGGAACAAAGAGAACTCTCTCGTAACCAAGATCCTTTACAACGGACTCTGCAAGCATGCAATGCCCTATGTGCAAAGGATTGAAAGCTCCTCCCAAAACGGCAATTTTCATTCTACCCTTCCATTCCCGGATACTGAACCGGAATATCATCATCAGGCAGGATATTTTCCATAAAGCTCGGAGAACTGAATTTCTTCCCTGATTCGCTGATTCGCTCGCCGTTTTCAAGCGCATCCACAAGCGTCATTATCGCCGACTTCGCATTCTTCATTCCGTAATTATTCAGGACAGAAATCGGAATAACCTTTGTTTCAGGCTCTTTTTCACCAATAAATTCCGCCAGTTTAAGGGCATTCTCTTTTGCGCCTTCCAAATCTATCTTGTTTGCAAGAACAATCCTTGGCTTATCCATAAGATTTTTTGAATAATTTTTCAATTCAGAACAAAGCGTGCCGTATGCAGAAAGATAGTTTTCCTCGGAACAGTCAACCATAAAAAGAAGACAAGCCGTCCTTGCGATGTGCTTCAGAAAATCAAATCCAAGCCCGACACCTTCGGAAGCCCCCTCGATGATTCCGGGAATGTCAGCGATTATTATGTCCTGCTCGTCGTCAACTCTGAGAACCCCAAGATTCGGGATTTTTGTGGTAAACGGATACGGCGCAATTTTCGGTCGGGCATTTGTAAACGCCGTAAGAAGTGAAGATTTTCCCGCATTCGGAAAACCTACAAGCCCGACATCAGCCATTATGCTCAGTTCCAGATGCAATGTCCGCATTTCGCCCGGAGTCCCCGGATGGGCATAACGCGGCGCCTGATTCGTGGAACTTTTGAAATGAACATTGCCCCAGCCGCCTTTCCCGCCCTCAAGGAAAAGGAACGTAGCACCGTCGGAATCGGTCGTGAAGTCGTGAATCAATTCACCGCTTTCCGCATCCCGGATTGTGGTTCCGGGCGGAACGGGAATTACCACATCCTCGCCGTCCTTCCCAAACCGATTCCAGCCTTGCCCGTCGCCGCCATTTTTTGCCTTGAAAATTCTATGATGCCTAAGTTTTGAAAGAGTCCTCATGTTCTTCTTCATCATGAAGATGACATCTCCACCCTTTCCGCCGTCGCCGCCGTTAGGACCTCCATGCGGAATGTATTTTTCCCTCCGGAACGAGATACAGCCGTTTCCGCCCTTGCCCGAACGAACCTCGATTACAGCCTCGTCTGCAAAATTAAACATAAAAACCTCGCCAAATACTTCGACTCGTAAAACAAAAAAAATACCCGGTCAGACAGTTCCAGCCGGGTAGTCAGAAAAAAAACAGGATTATCCCAAATTAAGAATTTACAGGTTTTACAGAAATCCACTTTCTGTTCATTCTCTCATGGAAAACGACCGTACCATCTGCCGTAGCAAACAGACTATCGTCTCCTCCCCTCATAACATTGTCTCCGGGATGGAATTTAGTACCGCGCTGGCGGACAAGTATAGAACCGGCCGTGACCTTTTCACCATCATATCTTTTCACACCCAAATTCTTAGGATTTGAATCGCGACCGTTTTTTGCGCCGCTTCCGCCTCTAGTTCTTCCCATAATATTACTCCTGCAGAGGTCTAACCTCAAAGTATTTTACAACGTAATTTCAAATTGTCGGGAAACTCTTCCTGAACAGCTTCCAAGCCGGTAACAAGGAAGTCTCCCGCAAAAACCAGCCTTTCTTCCATCACGGAATCAAGACCGATATTTTTTATCTCAAAACTCAAAAACCCTCTCTCAGGGGCATCGAATTCAAGTTTTATACCGTCTGTTTTTTCCAGCATCCGCAACGTAGTCTTAAGCAAGACAGAAACCGAAGCGCATACTATGTCAAAACCTTTAACGGCATATCCGGAGTGGCCTTCTGCCATGCATCGCACCAGCGAACCGCTCCTATTGCGCTCTAAAAGCACACTTATCATCTTAAAGTGAGGATTTAGGCAAGAACGATATCTTCAACCCTGACCCTTGTATACTGCTGCCTATGACCTATCGTTCTGTGGTAATCCTTCTTTGATTTGTACTTATAGACGATTATTTTTTTGTCTTTGAAAGTATCTTCGACAACCACGGAAACCTTCGCTCCGTTCACATAAGGAGTTCCTACAGAAACCTTATCGCCATCGCTCACAAGAAGAACGGAATCGATGTCTATCTTTGCACCGCTTTCCACATTCAGTTTATCTACCGTAAGAATTGCGCCTTTCTCAGCTTTGTACTGTTTGCCTTTATAATCAACAAGAGCGTACATAAAACACCTCAAAAATAAATTTATATGTGCAAAAAGTCGCAGTATCTAACGGGTCATACCACAACCCCTTCATCATAATAGCACGGATGATAATATCAGAAACCGCCTCTTAATGTCAATATCAATATTAAGGCCAACCAAATTAAGGACTCACGCATAAGAATCTATATTCCCCCAAAAATAACCATTACCGAAAAAATCGGTCGCACTCCCGGCAGCAACCCTGCCGTTCACCGCAGCTGACCGTAAGCGGACTGCGCGGCTCGGCGGCATTGCCGCCACCTCGCGTTCCTCCGTTTTTATTTTATGCTATGTCTCTTTTCTGCGTATACATTTTTCATGCGTAATCCTTACACCAAATTAAGGAAAGAACTAATCTAGAACTTGTATGTTCCTGTGGTTATCGTTCCGCCGTTTGAATATATGTCGAAATTGATTGTCCTGTCCGCTTTTGAAAGCTCGCCATAGAACTCGGAAAGATTCTTAACTCCGACTCCGTTTACTGCCGTTATTATATCGGTATCCTGAATGCGGAGAGACGCCGCCGGCGATTTTTCCATCACGTTCGATACAACCACTCCCTTCACCTTGTCCTCAAGATTTAGTTCTTTTCTGACGTTTTCCGTAAGCGGAGATGCGATAAAGCCCGGCCAAAGTTTTCCGTTGTCGGAAGAAACCTTTTCGGAACGTTCTTCGATTTTAATATTAAGTTCGACTGTTTTTCCGCTTCTGATTACCTTGAACTTAGCCTGTGAACCCGCCTCCAAAAGTCCCACATCACGCACAAGCTGGTTCACGTTCTTAACCTTGTTTCCGTTCAGTTCTATGATGTAGTCGCCAGGATGCATTCCGCATTTCTGCGCAGGCGAGCCTATGAAAAGCTGCGATGCCAAAGCACCGTCCTTGTCTCCGACCCCAAGTTCGCTCTTGTATTCTTTTGTCGCATCCATCAGAGAAACGCCAAGCCAACCGTAGACAATTTTTCCGTCCGAAATGAATGAATCTATCGCGTTTTTGATGTTGTTTATAGGAATAGAAAAGCCAAGTCCTTGCGAACCGCCCGATTGTGACGCAATCCAAGTGTTGATTCCAATGACTTCGCCGTAAATGTTCACAAGAGGACCGCCTGAATTTCCTTGATTTATGGCAGCGTCGGTCTGAATGAAGTCATTTATGTTTCCTATTCCCGAACCGGAGCGTCCTTTTGCGCTGATGATTCCCTGCGTCACGGACTGGCTGAAGCCCAAAGGAGCGCCCATCGCAAAACATATGTCACCTGTCTGAACTTTGTCGGAATCACCAAGTGTCGCCACAGGAATTTCTTTATCCTTAGTCTCAAACGAAACCAATGCAATGTCCATCCTACTGTCTGCGCCTACAAGTTTTCCGTCAAATTCCCTGCCATCGTTCAACTTCACCACAATCTTGGTTGCATCGCCTGCCACATGATTGTTCGTAAGCACATATAAGGTGTTTCCTGTTCGACGGACAATTACGCCTGAGCCAAGCCCTTTCTGCTCGTATGATCTTTGCTTCTTACCACCGCCGTTATCCTGAGTGCCCGGATTTCCAAAGAAAAATCTCCTGAAATCCTCAAAAGGGTCTATCGCCGTTACGGTTTTAGTCTCTGTAACGTCCACCTCAACCACCGACGGAAGAAGCCCGTTGCTGATTGCCCTAAACGAATCTTGCAGAGCCTCCACAATTCTAAGGCTGTCTTGGGAAATCAATTTGGATGGGGTTTCTGCATATACTGTGTCCGCAGACCCCTTAACGCTTATTTTTCCGCAAGAAATATAGACCACGGCAAATGCAAAAGCCGCGGCTGTCAATGTTCCCATAAAAGTTTTTGTCCACTTTTTCATCTTTTCTAATCCTCCAAAATGTGCGTTTTGCGCTTTTTCTAGATAAATAAAAAAATGATAGTATAGTTACAACAAAATCGGTGCAAAAAATTATCTAGAATAATTCAAATCGGTAAGTATTTCGGTGTGATCCTCAAAAACGGCGACCGTATGCTCCTCATGGGCAGAAAACTTATGGTCTTCGGTGTATACCGTCCAGCCGTCGTGTTGGTCTACATAAACATCCGCAGTTCCGATGTTTATCATCGGTTCTATAGCCAAAACCATGCCAGGGACAATTCTCGGATTCGGACCAGTGCTTGGGCAATTCGGAATGCTGGGATCTTCATGGACATCAAGTCCGACCCCATGCCCGCAAAAATCGTAGACAACCCCGTAGCCGTTCCTTGTAGCGATGTCGTAAACAGCCCTAGAAATGTCACTTATTCTGTTTCCGACACGGCAGGCTTCTATTCCGGCCGCAAGACATTCAAGCGCCACGTCGTCCAGTTTTTTTACTTCCGGAAGTGGTTTTCCGACAAGCACAGAATGGCAGGAATCGCTTATGAAACCGCCAAGATTTATGCCTCCGTCCAACGAAACTATGTCGCCCGATTTTATGATTCTTTTTTTCGAGGGAATTCCATGGATTACCTGATCGTTCACGCTTATGCACAGTGCGCCGGGAAAATCTTCCTGATACCACGCAGGTTTTCCGCCATGCTCCTTTATGAATTTCACAGCCAAATCGTCAATGTCTTTTGTGGACATTCCCTCTCCATCCTTCACAATCGGAATTATGAAATTAAACATATCCGCGAGCAGGTGGCAGGATTTTCTGATTCCTTCGATTTCGTCTTCATTTTTAAGTTTAATCATATGTCATCGTCCTATAAAAACTGTTTTTGAAAGATTTTGGTTTGTCTTTCCTATAGATTGTGGATTTCATCGATGCAGTGCCTTGACGCATGTTCATCTCCTATGCGGCTATACGCCTCAGACATTTTGGAAAGGAAAAACACATTGTCGCTCCTTGAAAAGCCCAAGTCCAACGCACGCTCGAACACGTCGATGGCAAGCTCATCGCTTATCGTTCCGTCTATGTGGTTTCTTAAAACTTCACGGGTAAAATCCATCACCTCGGGAAAGAACAGCCGAAAGTAACTGTAACTGTATTCCATTATGATAATCTGTTCAAGAAGATTTATGGCATCGTAGAATTCTTCCCTGAGAACGAGTTCTTCTGCAAGTATGTAGCCGTAATCCATGAAGTCTTCTCTGGTGAACCATTTTTTCAGGGAAAAATCTATATGATTCATGGACATTCTCTTGAACTCGACGACAGCCTCGTCTTCCCGGTGATGCATTAAATCGAAAAATATAAGTTTTGCCCTGCTTTCGTAATCTTTACGCTCCGAAAGCCAAGTGCGGTAATCAAAAACGCTTTGTTTTTCCTGCTTTGCGCCGAACCGAGTAAAAAACGACGCATCGAAAATCGAGCGCTGCCTTACATCGGAAAGGATTTCGTATGCGCGCGCAAGAACTTTAAACTCTTCGGAATCTACACCTTTTCTTCTGTCAGGATGAAGGAGTTTTGCCTTCTGCCTGTATGCGCGCTTTATTTCAGCCGCCGAAGCGTTCTGCTTTACGCCTAAGATTTTATAACAGTCTATCACAAACTCTCCAAACCGCCGGTTCTGAATATAAACTCAAGGAGAAGTTTATTTTTATGAAATCTTAAAAAGGGCTTCCATTTCTTTTTTGTTCACTACAAGCACGGGACAGGGCGAATACTGCATGACCTGATTAGCCGTGTTGAATTTTGCGCGGGATGCCTTAGTGTTGGATTGCTTTAAAAGATGAGCGCTGTCCTTGCTTCCGCCAAGAAAAATCATGTCCGCCTTGAAAGCTTCCGCCGCATTCAGAATCTCGGTTGCAACAGCCCCGGAAAGAAGTTCCGTCTCAAGCTCCATGCCTTTTACGGAAGCCAGATTTTTTACGTACTCAAGAATGTGCTTTCCATCCTGATTCAATTTTTCTTCGTATTCCGTCCGTTCGTCCGGAGCAAAGAATTTTGAATTCGTAAGGAACTTGATTGTGGCAGTGTCGACGACGTATACAACTTTGAGCGAAAGTTCCAACTGCTTTGCAAGGACAATTGCGTACATAACAGCCTGAAGCGATTCGGACGTGCCGTTCACACAAACAAGAATTCTTTTTAAAAGCGGTTTTGCCATATCCTGATTTTCCTTAAGTTTTTCCACCCTTCTTTTTTAGCGACTTGAGAACAAAGATGCTTTCGCGCTCCTTTTCTTCAAGGACATTCTCGATATATTTTTTTGTTTCCTCAGTTTGAGGAATGACCAGTTTGTCAAGTGCGTTCACTCGGCGCTGCGTTTTTTTTACTTCGTCGGCAAGCCGCCACACAACAGTCCTTATGGAAGCCATCTGAGTAAGCAATGTAAGGAGGTCAAAAAATCTGTCGATGACTTCATCGGTGTTAGCATAAGTTCCGACGCCTGAATAAAAAAGCTGCTTTTCCGGAAGTTTTACATCAAGCGTCTGAAACCTTAATCCTGCAACAACAACCTCTTTTTCTTTCATCTCAAAATCGTAATGAACATCGTGGGCAATTCTTCGTATTTGGTCGGAACCGTCCGCCATCAGCATTCGCTTGAACGCAGGATAAGCCTGTTTTACGGACTTTTCTATATCCTTTTCCAAAAGCTTTACCTTTTCGACCATGTGCATAAGTTCCTGCACCAAAAGCTCTCGTTTTTGATCCAAAAGTTCATAGCCGTTTCTGGCTGTTGCAAGCTGTTCAGCCATGGCAAGGAGATTTGATTTTGTAGGCGCAATGTTAAATTTTGCCATTTTCCTTCCTTACCTTGGAAGATATTTTTCCACGAACTGCTCTTTAATTCTGAACAGTTCTTCCACAGGCAGAACAGAAAGACAATCCCATCCGATTTTCAAAGTTTCTTCGATTGTTCGGTCTTCGTATTCGTCCTGACTTAGAAATTCCGTCTCAAATTTTTCGCCGAATTTGAGATAAAGCCTGTCGAGTTCCCCAAGTTCCTCTTCACCGATTATGGCAGCAAGATTTCTGATAGTTTTTACTTTAGAATAACTTGCAAAAAGCTGACTTGATACATTCGCATGGTCTTCCCTTGTCATATCAGGCCCGATTCCGTCTTTCATAAGTCTTGAAAGGCTCGGAAGACTTGCCACGGCGGGATAAAAGCCTTGGCTATCCAGTTCCCGCTCGATTACTATCTGACCTTCGGTTATGTAGCCTGTAAGATCCGGTATGGGATGCGAAATATCATCGTTCGGCATTGTAAGAATCGGAATCTGCGTTATAGAACCTTTTGAGCCTTCGATTTTTCCTGCCCGCTCGTAAAGTTCAGCCAAGTCGGAATAAAGATAGCCCGGATAGCCTTTTCTTCCGGGAACTTCGCCGCGGGTTGTAGAGATTTCGCGAAGCGCCTCGCAATAGTTTGTCATGTCCGTCATTACAACAAGAACGTGCATTCCTTTTTTGAACGCAAGATATTCGGCGGCGGTAAGAGCGCACCGGGGCGTCATTATTCGCTCTATGGAAGGCGCGTCGGCAAAGGACTGGAACATTACAACTTTTGAAAGTACGCTGGATTCTTCAAAAGTATTTATAAAAAATTTTGCGACATCGTATTTTATTCCCATGCCGGCAAAAACCATTACGAACTGCTCGTCGGTTCCGCGGAGTTTTGCCTGACGGATTATTTGAGCCGCAAGTTTGTTGTGAGGAAGCCCCGAACCTGAAAAAATCGGAAGTTTTTGCCCGCGGACAAGGGAATTCATTCCGTCGATGGCGGAAATGCCTGTCTGAATAAAATCTCTCGGATACGCCCTGCTGTACGGATTTATAGGGTTTCCGTTCACGTTCACGAATTCGGAGGAAACAATTTCCGGATATCCGTCTATGGGTTTTCCAAGTCCGTTAAAAACCCGCCCGAGAAGCCCTTCGCCCACTCTGAGTTCAAGGGGTTTTTCCAAGAATTCAAACGAACTTTCCGCAAGGTCTATGCCCGTGGTATCCCCGAAAATCTGAACGACACAGGCGTCCTCCGAAAGATCCACCACTCGTCCAAGCCGCTTATCCCCGTTCCTGTCCCGAACGTATACGGTCTCATTGTAAAAGACATTTTCAGTCCTTTTTACGACAACTATCGGCCCGTCAACACTTGCAATTCCTCTGTATTCGATTCCTTTCATAAACTAAACCTCAAACTAGCCCATCGACTTTCCGTAGATTGCTTCAAGTTCGTCAAACTGAGAATTGAAATGCGCTTCAACGTCCACGAATTTTTCTATTTTGTCGTTCGGGATGGTATATTTTATATGAACAATCTCATCACATACGGGAAGGTTTGCGACCTTTTCAAGAGGGCAGCCGTTCCCAAGGACGCCCAAAGCCCGCCGATAATAATTCATGATAATCACAAGAATTTTTATCTGCTTTTCAGAAGAGCAGTACATATCCACGTCGTCAAACGCATCCTGCTGCAAAAAACCGTTCTTTATCATCTCGGAAGTTTTAAGAACAAGCCTTTCCGATGCGGGAAGAGAATCCGGGCCTACAAGGCGGACAATTTGTTCAAGCCGCTGCTCCTTTTTAAGAAGCTCAAGAGCCTGGGAGCGCACCTTTGACCAGAACGGATTATGATTTTCCCACCAATCTTTGACTTCTGAAGCATACTCGGAATACGAATCTATCCATCCGATAGCAGGATAATGACGCGCATTCGCAAGTTCTCTGTTCAATGCCCAAAAACATCGGATAAAACGTTTTGTGTGCTGGGTTACGGGTTCGGAAAAATCTCCGCCCGGAGGCGAAACAGCCCCGATTATAGAGACGGAGCCTTCCTTTCCTTCAAGGCTTACAATGCGGCCTGCCCGCTCGTAGAACGAAGCAAGTCTTGTCGGAAGATACGCAGGAAATCCTTCTTCCGCAGGCATTTCTTCCATGCGCCCTGAAAGTTCCCGAAGAGCCTCAGCCCATCGGCTTGTGGAATCAGCCATAATAGCCACATGAAGACCCATGTCTCTAAAATATTCTGCAAGCGTGATTCCCGCATAAAGAGAAACCTCTCTTGCCGCCACAGGCATATTCGATGTGTTTGCAATGAGTATGGTTCGTTCCATTATAGACCTGCCTGTACGGGGGTCTATAAGTTCCGGGAATTCGGTAAGAACTTCCGTCATCTCGTTTCCGCGCTCACCGCAGCCAATATATACAATCAAATCGGCATCGCACCATTTTGCAACCGCGTGCTGCGTCATCGTTTTTCCGGTTCCGAATCCGCCGGGAATGGCGGCCGTTCCGCCCTTTGAAAGCGGAAAAAACACGTCTATAACCCGCTGACCTGTCAACAAAGGCTCGGAAACCTCAAGTTTTTCAGCGTAAGGACGCGCTTTTCTTACAGGCCAGTATTGGCTCAGCCTTATTTCCTCGTCAAGCTCCGTAACGGCAATAACGTCGTCAACAGTGTATTCGCCCGAACCGTTAAACTTTTTTAGAATCCGCCCGCGTACCATCGGAGAAATCATTATTTTCTGCGTAACGGAATCGGTTTCTTTCACAGTGCCGATGGACATTCCGCTCTTTATAGGAGAGCCTTCCTGAATGCCTTCCGAAGCAACAAAATTCCATTTTTTATTAACATCGAGCGGTTCCGCCCTTTCGCCGGGCAATATGAATGCGCCTGAATTATCCGCCATTTCTTTTAAAGGGCGCTGAATTCCGTCATAAATCGTTCCCACAAGCCCGGGCCCAAGTTTTAGAGACAGCGGACGGTTGTTGCTCACAACTTTTTCGCCGACACGCATTCCCGTGTCCTCTTCGTAAACTTGAATCGTAGATTTTCCCTTGCTCTGACGGATTATTTCGCCGATAAGCCGATTTTCGCCCACATCGACAACATCGTACAGTCCGCAGGAATCCAGCCCTTCGGCAAATACAATAGGACCGGAAATTCGGGTGATTTTTCCTTCTACCATTTCCTAGAGCCTCCCTGCAAAGAGTTTTTCATAGAGTTCTTCTCTGTAATTTTCTTCAAGACGGCTTACAATCTCGCTTAAAGTCAGGCGCAATACAATCTCTTTGTCCAAAGTCTCGATTATGATTCCCTTCTGATTTTCAAGTCCGAAAGCAAGTTCCTGAATCCGCCTGTTGAATTCCGTTTTTTCGATAGACGAAAGATTCACCTTCTTTTTTAGAACTTTTTCGCAAAGAGAAAGACTAAAGCCGTAGACATAAGCCGTCACCGGACGGGAAGCAAGTTTTTCCTCATACCGGGAAAGCTCGTCCATAAGAACGGACATAATTTCCTCTTCCGAAAGCGAAGAAAAATATCCGTTCATTCCTTTGTCAAGCGATTCCTGAATATACGAGACAAGAAAACGCTCTTTTTCAAGCGGAAAAGAAGCCTCAAGGTCTTTTTCTATAGCGGAAAGTTTTGAGGCGTTTTTTTCTTCCTTATCCGTCCGCGCCTTTTCAATACGGAGCGCAACCTCTTCTTCAAGAGATTTCGCCTCGGCTTCGGCGCTTCTTATAATCTTTTCAGCCTTTTTGCGTGCCTCTGTCTGAATCTCTTTGTCAAGTATTTCCGTGGAGCGTAATTCTTCCATAAAACTAATTTTCCAAAAACTAAACCTGAACCCCAACAGCCTCTCTGATGGCATCCGTCAAAGACTTTTTTCCTTCAACGTGTCCATTCAGACAGGGGATTTCCACAATAAGAGGATATTTACCCGTCTTCTGCCAAGCGATTTCCTCTTCCTCTATCATTTCGGCTGCCGCCTCGGTAAGAATCAGAACCCTTGGTACCTGCTCTACAGGAGCTGCAATGTCTCCGCCTTTTCCTGTAACCCTGTTGAAAGCATCCAAAACATCGTTCCGATTTTCGGCAACTACACCTTGAATACCGGTCAGCCTGAAGGCAAGAACAATCTCCCTGTCGCCAATTATATAAAAATCCAATTTGCGTTCTTACATAACGATTATAAGGAGTCCTACAAGGAATCCCCAAAGACATATACCTTCCGCAAGTCCGACAAAAGGAAGAGCCTTTCCGGAAAGCTCCGCGTTCTCGCTCATGGCACCCATGGCTGCGGCTCCGATTTTTCCGACCGCCATACCGCCTGCGATACAGGCAATTCCGACTGCCGCCGCCGCCGCAAGATACTTTATCCCCGACACGGAAGATGTCTTTTCAACCTGAGCCTCCATGGCAGGTTCGTCCGAAGGCTGAACCTCGTGAGACTGCGCCGCTACGGGCAAGGTTCCGAAAACCGTCAAAGCCAAGAACAATGCAAAGATTTTTTTGTTCATATAAATACCTCTTTTCTATAGTTATGATGGAAGCAACCGCCCCACCCGATTCACAAAATCATTTTCCGTAACAAAACCTGAACGGCTTAAATTCCGTTCCCGTTTTATTAAAGAATTTGCTGAAAAATTCGTAATACTGAAGACGAATCACCTGAATTGCGACAATCATTCCTTCAAGAACCACAACAATCGCATTTCCTATGACCATCACAAATATTCCGCCGACCGCACCGCTTTTTCCCGCCATCAGATGGATTATAAATCCAAGAACGGCGTGCGCCAACGCAAATGCGCCCACACGGACAAAACTTATAGAGCTTGAAAGATACGTAGAAACAACCTCGATTAATTCCACAACTCCGCCTATAAGCATTGAACCGATTCCATTTTCAACCACCGGACGTTTTCCGTCAAGCAGTCTTTCAAAAGGTTCCCCGAACGCAGAAAAGAACAGCGTAATTCCAATCACAATCCAATCAAAAAGATGAGCGGAACTTGAAAAAAACGCAATCCGCAGCGCAAAGAAAGCCACATACCAGAAAAAGCAGAAGCCTGAAAGTCCGGTTTTACCGAAAAGAGCGCTTCCCCACTTCCGCTGAATAACGTTGTTCACAAAGTTCAGGAAAAGTCCGACAGAATTTATTACAAAACCGACGGCAATCGTTATTCCGAAAATGCCGAAAATCACTTTCAATGAATTCGGGTCTGAAGACGGCATCATTTTTACAATCGGCGAATGAGGAGAACCGAAAAGCCCCGTCACCCACAAAGAAAACGGTCTAAGAATCGTTTCGTTTGCAAAAAACTCGCCCGTAACAAGCCCCATCAAAGAACTTGTAATACCTATTGAAATGAACACCGGAGCGAACATATTCCAGCCGCCGACTTTAATCAGTTTCAGCTGCATTAAAATTCCTGCAAGCAGGAACACAAGTCCCTGCCCCGTATCGCCGAACATTATTCCAAAAAGAATTGTAAAGAAAACCGCAACAAACGGAGTCGGGTCTACAGTTCCGTACAAAGGAGAACCGTAACTGAACACCATGCGTTCAAATGCGGAAACGAATTTTCCATGCTCAAGTTTTACCGGAACCTGCTCGTTTCCGTTTATTACCGACGGAACTTCAAGCGGACGGTATTCGCGGATAGCGATTCTTCCTTCCGTAAGCTGGTCGAGCTCCTTTGTAACGTCGGCGGACTTTGCAGACGGAAGCCAGCCTGTAACATGGTAAACCATCTGAGTGGACTCAAGAGATGCCATAATGTTCCGAACCTGTATTGTCATCGAAAGCGACTTCAAAATTTTTACAATCAAATCCGAGTGCGTCTCTTTGAAATTGTTGCATTCTTCCCTTAAACGTTCAAGATTGGCGGAAACCTCAGCTTTTTCATTTTTCAGCCCTTCAAGAACATTTGCAGGAATTCCCTTGAAATCCCGCGGAATCGCCATTTCAACAAAGCCGAAATTTTTCAGTTCCGTGTCCAATGCAAAACGCCCTTTTTTAGAAGATGCCGCAAGAATTCTTGACGAAGCGTCCCCAAGCGGCACAATCACCGCGGCGGAACCTACAGCCTGCCTCAAAGGCTCAACATTTTCAGGAGCGATTTTTCCGACTTTTAAAGAAAGGAACGAAAGACTGTCGAGTTCTGAAAACGGAACTTGCAGATTCGCAAAATCAAGAGCCTCGTCATAAGCCTTTGACACTCTGTCAAGTTCAGCAATTTGCACGTTCATTCTTTCAACCAGCGAAGAGCCGGACGATATAAGATGTCTGCATTCGTTTCGTTCATCTTCCGTAAGAGAATTGCAATCCAGAACGCCATCTTCCGGCGAAGGAATATTGAAGAAAACCCTAAGTTCCTCAAGTTTCTGAAAAAGTTCCTCGTCGATATTCAACGCCTGTTTTTTGGGCAGAGCGGCGGAGTCATGTTTTTTTGACTGGAACTGAAAGCTGCCGTATTTTCCAAGGTATTCGATAACCCTTTCTATGTCTTCTTTTAGAACCATAAGTTCTATCAATCTCATCTCAGCTGTTCTTGCCATTTTTCAATCTCCAAACCGTTCAGAAATACCAGCAACGTACATAGCTTCCATCTTGTCGGAACCGAGACGCAAAGATTCTGTCGCCGCCCTGATATAGTTCAATTCCTGCTGCTTGAGCCTGAAAAACATAACCAGGCTAAGATCCGTCATAGGATATTGGTGAAAAAGACGAAGTTCCTTTCCGACTGCAAGAGTTCTGAACCGCTGCTCAATCCACATCGGATTCACCGACCAAATAGAGCCTTCCTCGTGCGGATTAAGGCATTTTTCAAAAGCCCAATCTTTCCAGTCGTCGTATGAATCCGTATTTCTGCCAAAAATGTCATAAGCATATTTGCAAATCGCATCATCGGGCGAAGGCTTGTCCCCCAAATGATAAAGATTTTCGATTATCTTCTCGTCGGAATATTTATAATAGACTTTAAGCCGAAGCGCCCATATAAGATTTATTATCGCCATCTCTCTGGAAAAATATTCTGCAAGCACGGATTTGGATTCGTCCTTCACGGAATTCAACGAAGCCCACAACTGCCTGAATCCTTGAAGATCCAGTCTATGATCCATCGCCTGCCGTTCCGCCCCGTGAGGAACGGAATCTATCCAGCTGAACTCGGAGCCTTCCGTGATTTTTTTTAGCTCAGGCCACTTGTCGATATGGAGCGTCGCATAATTTCCAAGGTTCACGCAATGAGGATGATTTTCTTCGCCGTAGCTTAATGCGGCGGTTATCGTTTTAATGTTTTCGATTTCGTAAAGATGCATCAACTGAACAAGAATCCGTGAAGGTTTGTCGTAAATCTCAAGAAGTTTTATGTACTCTTTCATCAAAAGATTTACCGCATCTTTTTCAAGTTTTGTGGCAAGCATAGCCTCAGGAATCATCGGAGTCGGAGTATCAAAAACCATCTGCCAAAGAGAGGACAGAGAATCCGCGTCAAAAAGCTTTATCGCATTTTTCCCGACATAGGCTTTTTTCAACATTCCGGAGATTTTGGCATAGACATAACATGAGGCTCCGCTTTTTTCCATTGCAAGATCCTACACTGCGCTAAGTGTCTTTTTTACAAAATCCTCAAAGGCATCCTTATTCTGAACGACTTCCTTTACGCTTGACACATATTCATCAAACTTTTTTTTATGAGCGGCGGCAATCGCCTCTTTTTTAGATTCAAAATCTTTTTCAAGTTCGGAGGATATTTTTTTGTACTGCTCGTCGAATTCTTTGTCCGCCTTTGCCCTTGCATCCGACAAAATACGGTTCGCCCTTTCCTGCGCATCTTTTGCCAAAATAAAAGCGTTCTGTTCCACGTTCAAAAGATGCGTTATAACGTCAATCTCAGGTTTCGCCATATTCGATTTCCTTTATGATGCTGCAAACTTCATGCACGTCTTTAGCTTTCATTATATCCGCATAGAACGCAGGATTTCCAAGAAGCATCGCACAATCAGCCAAAAGGTCAAGATGATCCTGAGTGTTGTCCGGATCGAACAAAAACATAAACACAAGATGAACGAAATTTTCTTTGGAAGAAGAAAGCATACCGTCAAGCTCGTAATCGATTCCGGCGCGGCTTATTCCAAGAACAACTTCGGATTTTTTTAAAGAAGGAACATTTGCATGAGGGACGGCAACGCCCGGCATTATGCAGGTATTTTTTCTTTCTTCACGTTCCTCGATAGCAGCAAGAATAGTTTCCCTGTCAAAAACGCCGTTCCTCCGAACAATGTTTTCCACCATCTCGGAGAACAATTCGTCCTTGCTTTCACTCTGAAGCTCAAGAACTATACTTTCTGGGCCTATAATACTTTCCAACATCCGAAAAGCCTCCCGAATGAAAAACCTTTAAATCCGCAAGGACTGTTATTTACTCATGCCGGCTTCGGAAGATTCACTTTCATCCGAAACGTCGCCGGTATTCCACCATGAATCAGCCGTCGTATCAGAATTTTCTTTCATTTCATCCGAAGACATTGAATCCATAGAAGATTCGGCGGCAGGAGAAGAAAGCAAAGAATCGTCAAGTTTGGGCTTTTTGTTGATTATTGCAAGAAGCAAAGCAAGCGCAAAAAACAAAAATACAAGAACAGCCGTAGCCTTTGTAAGCACACTCGCGGAATGAGAACCGAACGCAGCCGTTCCTCTGCCGCCCAAAAGACCGCCCATTCCGTTCTGACCGTCGTCCTGAACAAGAACAAGAAGAACAAGAAGAACGCTTGCAATCACAAATACAACAAGAAGGATAATTCCAATAGTACTCATCTAATAACTCCAAAACGGCTGAAACGCCCGAAGAAACAATTTTAAGGTTCTGTAATGATAATCCAATTGGTCAAAACTTTCAAGTATTAGAGCCCGCTCACGAAAGGAAGGAAAAATGCAAATGCGGCGGATTTTTCTCAAAAATAGATTTATTTATAGAAAAAATGATGTTTATTTTGTAAAGCTCATAAAATTTCTTAATACCGAACGGAACTCAAAGCCGAACGGAAAAATAAAAAGAAAAGCAAAGAAATTTCCCGAAATTGGAAAGAAAACTTTTTTAAAAACACGCGACAAAGAAGAATTCAGAAAAAATTGCTGCGCCGCAAAACAATTCTTCTGAATCGTTCCGCGGATGTTTTTAAGATTCAAAAAAAAACAAAGGATCTTCTTTACGATTTTTATTCTCTGATGTTTTTGTTCAGAATCCTTGACTGATATTTTCCGCTTGCAATGTCGATGAATCTTACAAAAAGCGAAACTTTGTTCTCAAAATTCAAAGACTTCCATATGCGCTCGGAAAAATCGTCAATGCCGCCTTCCGTGCGGATTTTTTTAGGTTCGCCTTCAAAACTCGGAAGCGGATTTCCGTCCGTCATATATGTATGAATAAGATGCCCTTCGCCGGGCTGCGGATTTTCGTAGGAGTATGCAAAACGGAGCGTGCTGCATGGATTTCCGGAATCGCTTTTAAGTATGGAAAACTGATAGTTTAATTTTCCGCCGGAAATGTCCAAAAGACACGAAATCCGGGGCGTGAAGTTAGGTTCGTCATGCTCGTATTTTCGGCTTCGTAAAGATTCCTCAAATGAAAGCCCGTTTTTAAGTCCATCGAATATTGTGCAAGTCTGATCGCCGTTTGTAACTATTGTCCGATTTCCTAAAACTTTTACCGCAGGATAAATGATAAGGCTCGGGTCGCCGTCGACAATCGAAGGGTCGAACGCCTCTGTTCTGAGCCCGTCGCCGTCTTCCGCAAAGATTCTGTTCCTGCTGCCTTTGGAACGCCCCATCGTCCAATATGCGCACACGGCGAATTTTCCGTCGTCTGAACAGCCTGCGATTATTCCCCGTCCGGGATAAGGATTTTTTGAAAGTTCCGATTCAAGCGATGTGATTATCATGAAGCCTCCGGCAAGTTTTTTTATGATAATAAAAACCGCAAGTTCATTCAAGAAAGTTATAAAGAGACAAAGAGAATAAAGCCCCCGCAAAAAAATCCCGCCGGAAAAACCGACGGGATTAAATCAATTCATATGACTTTTAAGGTCCAGTTACCAAAACTTTGCAGTGTACCGGGTTGTACCCTTTACTACAGTAACCTCGGAACTCTGATTCCATATGGCACTGGAGGGATTCCAGCTAGGCGTAGTTGTGGTATCAGAGAATCGCACCAGTTTGAAGTGGTCACAGTCCGCCGGAATGTCAAAGTTAACCGTACTGCCGGAACCTGTACATTTTTTCCATGAACCTGTGGAGCTTCCTTTCCATACCCAAGCAAATATCTTTGCGTTAGAGCCCCAAGCACCACTGTTAGTGCTTACCGTTATGTGCGTAACGGTCGGCTGCGTGCTGCCTCCGGAACCTCCGCCGGTGCCGCCGCCGCTACCGCCTCCTGACGGTGTGTAGCCACTGAAGACCGCGCTGTATACAGTCTGTCCTGCCTTAACAGTGATATCACCTGTTTTGTTGTAGATACGGCCTGCTTTGTCTACATTCACTTTCCAGTCAGGCGTCGTTGTGTCTTTGTGTGCTCTTACCAAAAGGAAGCGATCTTTGCCGGGTTCCAGCTCAAACTGAGCATCATTTCCGGATTTTGTACAGCTTATCCATTTTCCTTCTGAATTCTTGCCGTTTTTCCATACCCAAGCAAATACTTTGACATCGTTATCCCACGTCCAGCTGTCGGCACTTACAGTTATCTTGTTGTTCACAGGTTGTGTTCCGCCTCCTGAACTTCCACCGGTTCCGCCACCTGATGACGGAGGTGTATACGGCTTGAAGCTCGTATTGTATGCCTTCCTTCCGGGAATAACCGTAATATCATCAGTCTTATTGTAGATACGTCCGGCTTTTTCGCCATTTTCGTTCCAGTTAGGCGTCTTCGTGTCTTTGTGTGCTCTTACCAAAAGGAAGCGGTCTTTGCCGGATTCCATATCGAACTTTGCGACGCTGCCGGAACCTGTACAACTTACCCATTTTCCGGACGTATCGCCGTTCTTCCACATCCAAGCAAACACTTTGACATCGTTATTCCATGTCCATGTGTCGGCGTTTACAGTTATCTTGTTATCCGAGGGTGTTGTACCGCCGCCGGTACCGCCACTACCGCCGCTTGACGACGGTGTATAGTCCACGAAGTTTGCGCTGTATGCTGTCATTCCGGATATAACAGTGATATCTGATGTCTTGTTATATATTCGTCCTGCTTTTTCTCCCTGCGTGTTCCAGTCGGGATTTGTTGTATCTTTGTGCGCTCTTACCAAAAGGAAGCGGTCTTTGCCGGATGCCAGGTCGAACTTTACAGTGCTGCCGGAACCTGTGCAGCCTACCCAGTTTCCTTCTGAATCCTTGCCGTTCTTCCATACCCAGGCAAAAACTTTGGCATTGCCGACCCATGTCCAGCTGTCGGCGTTTACAGTTATATGCGTGTTAGTAGGCTGTGTGCCGCCGCCTGAACCGCCTGTTCCGCCGCTTGACGACGGTGTATAGTCCACAAAGTTTGCGCTGTATGTGTTTGTTCCGGATACAACGATAATGTCTGCCGTCTTGTTGTAGATTCGTCCCGGTTTGTGACCTTCGGCGTTCCAGTCAGGGGTCGTCGTGCCTTTGTAGCATCTTACAAGAAGGAATCGGTCAAATCCGCTTTCAAGCTCAAACTTTACAGTGCTGTCCGAACCTGAGCAGGCTACCCACTTAGCGCTGTTTTCGACACCGTTTTTCCAAATGGATGCAAATACCACAACATCGTTGCTCCATGCCCAGTTGTCGGTGTTTACGGTTATCCTGTTGCCCGCAGGCGTTGTACCGCCGCTCGAACCGCCGCCTCCCGTTCCGCCGGAGCCGCTGCCCGATGACGGCGGAATGTAGTCTTCAAATGTTACCGTGAATTCCGTCTGACCCGCAGGAACAGTGATGTCGCCCGTTTTATTGTAGATTCGTCCTGCTTTATCGCCCTGTACGTTCCAGCTGGGCGTTTTTGTGTCTTTAGAACAGCGAACCAAAAGGAACATATCGCACTCGGACGGTAAATCAAACTCCGCAAGAGTATCCCCGCCTTTTGTACATTCCTTCCATTCGCCGGATTCACTTTTTTTCCAAACCCAAGCAAACACTTTGGCATCATCAGACCAAGTATATGCATTTGTTGTGGTAGCCTTTATATGCCTGTTGGAAGGCGTTGCACTTCCTCCGCCGGTGCCGCCGGCACTGCTTCCGCTTCCGCTGCCGGAACTTCCTCCGCTTGGCGGGTCATATTTTGTAAAGTTCACAATGTAATCGGACTGTCCCGCATTCACCGTTACATCATCAGTTTTGTTCCAAATGCGTCCCGGAATATCACCGCCGACATCCCAATTCGGCGTCGTTGTTTTATTCGGACAGCGAACCAAAAGGAAGCTGTCGCAGCCTGAAGGCAAGTTAAACTTAACCGACTTACCGGAACCCGTACAGCTTACCCATGAACCGCCGTCGCCTTTCTTCCAAACCCAGGCAAATATCTTTGCTTCTCCTTCCCAGGTAAAGTCGTCGGCTGTTACATTTATGGAATCGGGCATTGCACTTCCGCCGGAACCGCCGCTTCCTGTTCCGCCGCCGGAACTTCCCGAATTTTCTATCCGCTGCAGAATGAGAACGGAATAAGGCCCTAAATCATAAGTTTTTTGAGAATCCGCAACATAATACTCAGGCGCGGAAGAATCAGCCGGCTCCCAGCTGTTCATGTACGGTTCAGCCCAAGAGCCCGTATCGCAAATCCTTACCCATTTTGAGCTGGAAGCGGGCGCGGGAATGTTCACCGTATACGAGTTTCCGCTCATGTTGGAATACATAAGGAAGTCGTTTCCGTCAGGGATTCCTGAACCTGCCAAATGATAGCCGAACGTAAAGTCGTTTCCGTCATTATCATTTTGCCACGTCATGGCAGGGCTTTCGTAACTTGGCTGCGTAAATGCGGGATTTGCGTGCATTCCAAGCATTCTCTGCATGAAAATGAAGTTTCCGTTTATGCCTTTTGCGTTATTGAACTTACCGAACTTGTTAGAGTAATAGCCTGAACCGTGAGTAGACACAGTATGAGGGGAATCGGAATTTATCATGTAGTAGTTGTTCCATGTTCCGACTGAATCTACGTTGTAAGCGTTATTATTTCCGTTCTGTGTTCTTGAAAACTCGTCACCCCAAACAATCATCGGGATTCCGCGCGTAAACATTTGAAGAGCGATGTAGTTTCGTGCCGTCCGTCTGCACGCTTCCTGAGAAGTGTCGACAAGATGGTTTTCATCGCCGTTTCCGCCATCGCTCGGCCCGAACGGCCACGAAAGTTTATCGTTCCAGTAATTTCCCGCTCCCGAATAGGAAGAAAGGTCTGCAAGAGTAAATCCGTCGTGGGCATCAATCATGTTCACCGAAGGTCTGTATGAACCGAAAATATCGGAACTTCCATAGATGGCGTTTCCTATGCTCAAATGGTAATCCACGGATTCGTCGCTCTTATCTTCTCTTGCAGCAAATCCGCCGACGTATTTTCGAACAACGTCACGGTACACTCCGTTCCAATCGCCCCATCCCTGCGGGAACTTTCCAATCCTGTATCCGCCCGGCCACTGGCAATCCCAAGCTTCGGCAATCATTTCAACATCATGAGTTGCGCCCAAACTTGCAATTTCAGAAAGGGTTGCGGAGTTCGGATTAAAGTTCCATGTTCCTTTTCCTTCGCGGCCAAGAACCGGCGCAAGGTCAAAGCGGAATCCGTCTACGCCCATTTGGGTTATCCAGTACGAAAGTGAATCTATAATAAACTTTCTTACAGCAGTATTGTCGCACTGCATATTGTTTCCGCAGCCGGTGGTTTCCCAATATGCGCCGGCAGAGCCGTCCACAAGAGAATAGTACGAAGAATTGTCTATACCGCGCATGGAAGTCAGTTCAGCTTGGGCATAATTATCGCCTGTTCCCTGCCATGTGCCGCCTTCGCCCGTGTGGTTGTAAACAACGTCAAGGTAAACTTCTATTCCCGCAAGATGGAACGCCCTTATCATATTTCGGAATTCGCTTGTAGGCCCTCCCGGAGACTTGTCATATGAGTACCTGCGTTCAGGGGCGAAGAAACCGTAAGTCATATATCCCCAATAATTGCCGCCGGCTTTATTATCAGGATTACAGTCATTATCGCTTTCGTGAATCGGAAGAAGTTCAATAGTATTGATTCCGAGTTTTTTAAGATAAGGAGCAAGGAACATTGCGCCTTTGTAAGTTCCCCTATACTGGGGAAGAACAAGGCTCCATCCGCTAAGACCGTCAAAACCGGGAATATCTTTAAGAATGAACGGAAGAGTCATTGATGAAGGATGATTTGTAATTCCCCTGACGTGCGCCTCGTAGATTCTTGCCTGTGAAGCAGGAATTCTGGGTTTTATATCGAACACCATGTTGTGTTCTTTTAGGATATATCCCTTAGGCGCATAAGAAGCCGTATCAAAGCTCCTGTTTGCTTCTCCGGAAGTGTATATTCCCGGGTCAGCCATAGTACCGCTCTGCCCCATGTTCTTGGGGTCGGACTTATCGTGAGTAAGCTCATACGCATAAGGGTCATACAGAACCTTGTTAGGATTGAATCTGTTTCCCGAATCATCCACGTCCGTAACAAAACCTGCGCCGGAACCGCCTCGCGTCCAGGAAGAATCATAATCCCAGTTCGGGCCCCACACTCGGAAGGCGTATATAGTGCCTTCGGGGACTTCCTTAACTTTCGTTCGCCAATAATTGCCGGAATCCTTTTCCAGCCAGTAATCGTAACGGGGAACCGCCGTTCCATACGGTTTATCATATATTTCAAGAAGAACTTTAGTAGCGTTTGCAGAATAAAGCGCAAACGTTGCATTTCCGTCGGAATCTATATGCGCACCCGCAGCCGCGCCCGTATCCGCCGGCATCTGAGAGAATGCTCCGCTTGCAGGATGCTTTTCGCCAAGAGCGGCGGCAACACTGCAAAATGTCCAAGATGAAACTGGAGATTCTTTCAAGCCGGACTTCATTCCGACCGCTTTAAGATTCGTTCCGACAGAAACGGAAATTCCGTCGGCTGTGTATAGTGTTTTGCCGGAAGACGACAGCGGATCCGTGCCGTCAAGTGTGTAATATATTTCTGCGCCGTCAAGCGGAGTTTCGCCGTCCATTCGCCGGCAGGCAAGATATACTGTGGCGGAACCTGCAATTGCATCGGAAATCTGAATACCTTCGGAATTTTCAAGACGCGGAGCCGGAACGCCGAGATTTATCTTTCCGCCCTGATTTACATAAGCCGCGCCGTCGCTTTCTACAAGAACATTTTCGGAATAAAAAATTGTTCCGTTGCTGTCAATTATATAGAAAGTCCAGTTTCCCGGAGCCACATTGGAAACAGTCTGTGCAGAACCTGTAATCGAATCGGTTTTTAAAGAAGCCGGATCCGAAACCTGCGCATACGCCCCCGAAAGAACTATATCCGTATCAAAGCTGACAGAACCGGGCTTTAATACGTAAGAACTGTATGAAGTTCCGTTTTTTATATGATCCGCGATAGCCTCGACATCTACAAGAGCCGCATTCACGCCATCCGGAATAAGACTTTGAACCTCATCCGAAGAAAGAGAAGAAATGTCGTATCCCAACAAAAGAAGTTTTTCAAATACATTTCCAGGAGCCGTAGTTTCCCAGTTTATATGAACGGTTTTTTCAGCTCCGGCTCTGACATTCACTATATTCCGTCAATTTTTTGCAGAACGGAGTCGATTGTCCGTTTAGCCTCTACGGTAATAATTCTGTTCTTTCCGCTTGGAATATTTTCTATAAGGATTGAACCGCCGCCGCTAACAACCGCAACGTCAGGAATCACAATCGGAGCCATTCCGTACCCCGAAATTGTAACATCCGCTTTTTCTATAGCCGGAATATACACAGCCCTGGACGGATTTGCATCTTTTCCGTTCACAAGACGGATGCTGCCGAACTGATTAGTTTCAGCCGAAGACTCAGCAGCGTTTGAATCAAAATTACAAGAATAAAAAACGCTTGAAAGAAAGACAACCGCAACAAAAAAGAATCTAACCTTTGAAAGGTAATTTTTCATGATTCCTCCAAAGAAAAATTAGGATAACTCTCCGTTAAAAACTTTTTCAAAAATAAAGACTTTCAAATATCTGCTAGAAATTATAAACCCGCTTTTCCATAAAGTAAAATTTTTTATTACTGAATTTTATAAAAAAAAAGCCGAACTTTTTACAGTTCGGCTTTTTTATGCATTTTCAGCACCAAATAACTAATCCTGCTTTTTCACCTTTTCGTTCGGCTTCATTTTTGCCTCAGAAACCATTTTGTTCATCCTGTCCTTTGCGGATTCTATATCGTTCACCATCTGCACGGGCTGGCTTGTTGCATCAAGCGTGTCTCTCCACAAAGCACCCTCAGGATCCACTATGTTTCTGTGAGCGGTCGCCATCGAGATAGGAATGTGGACGAATTTTTCATGCACAAGACCGATGACAATCTTGGTTTTTCCTGCCATGGCGGCATGCACGGCGTTGTTTCCAAGACGCTCGCAATAAATCGAATCTGAAGCGGTTGTAACGGAAGCGCGAATCTGATATCCGGGGTCGATATATTTCAGATTTATGTGTATTCCTTTTTTCGAGAAATATGAATTTATCTGGTCGCGAAGATAAACTCCGATATCGGCAAGTTTGATATTTCCTGACGCATCGGTCTGGTTCGTCTTTGTAAGAAGTTCCTGTCCCGCTCCTTCAGCCACGATTATGACCGCATGATGCCTGCGCTTCAAACGCTCTTCAAGATGAGCCAAAAATCCGTTTTCGCCTTCAAGGTCAAACGGAACTTCGGGAATCAGACAGAAATTGCATTCATGGCTTGCAAGGGCCGCAGCAGTCGCAATGAAGCCCGACTCTCGTCCCATGAGTTTTACAAGACCGATTCCGTTTATCTGCGAACTTGCTTCCATGTGGATTGAGGCAACGGCTTCTTTTGCCCTTTGAACCGCCGTTTCAAAACCGAACGAGCGGTCTATGAACTGAAGATCATTGTCCACTGTCTTGGGGATTCCTACGACCGCACACTTGAGCCCTCGCCTTTCGACCTCGTTTGAAATGTCGAGCGAGCCTCTTTGAGTTCCGTCGCCGCCGATGATAAACATCATGTTTATTCCCATTCGCTGAATCGTATCGACTATGTCGGTAACACGTTTTCCGCCGCCTCGGCTGGTTCCAAGGAAAGAACCGCCAATCTTGTGAATCTCATCGACATTCTCCGGATCAAGGGCAATAGTCGGATAGCCTTCCTCCTCAAAAAATCCCTTGTAACCGAACTGGAAACCTCGTATGTCCCTTACGCCGTAGCGATTCCACAAGGAACGCACGATTGCCCTAATTACGTCGTTCAGACCGGGGCAAAGGCCTCCGCACGTGCAGATTCCGGCTTTTACGTCCTTGGGATCAAAAAATATGTATTCTCGTGGACCTGCCTTCTGCATCAAATTTGTGCTGTCAAGAGCGACAGGTTTTGAAGCGTCGAACACATTCACCGCGTTGATTACGAAAGAATCATCTTTTACGTAGTTTGCCTGATTTTCTCCGTACACAGTTGAAAGTTTGATTGGAGAACGAATCTCGCATTTTCCCAACGTCTCTACGGAAAAATCATACATCTCATTGCTGACCATGAAAAACTCCTGATAAAAAAGTGCTTAAATTATAACACCGATTGGGATTTTTTACACAAGATTTTTTAAGAAAAACAGGAAAATCGATTCTTCTGCCGGATTGCGTTTTTACTCAGAATCAAACTGAAAAGACTCTGCCGGATTTTTTATATTTGCGGATTATTATAAAACCTTTCCTGAATAAAAAAACTCCGGGCAAAACTTTTTAACCTTACCCGGAGCATAAAAAAGCGAACAACAACGCCTATTCCGTTGAGCGCACTACGCGGAATCCTGTGTTCGCATTATGATCAGTGACAAACGAATTATGCCTTGCAGAAACAGAACAGGCGTATGCCTGAGAAGTAACGGAACCTCCGCGGGTAACTCGGTAATTATAATCTGTACTTGGAAGCAAAGACGGACCTGCAGGATTTACAACATATCCTTCATCGTCTTTATAGTCAGAATCCGTTTTAACGGCATTTTTATTATGGTAATCAAAACACCACTCGGAGACATTTCCTCCCATGTCGTAAAGCCCTAGAGCGTTGCTATCTCTTTTTCCCACCTCGCGGGTATGATTTGAAGGTGAATTTGCCTTATACCAGGCGTAAGCGTTCAGTTTGGGGTCATCCTGACTTAGAAAGGTTGAAGGCGATTTTTCCGTGTTAACTCCGGCATAAGAATATTTCCAGCGCGGGGAATTAGGCTCTCCGCCTCTTGCAGCGTATTCCCATTCCGCCTCCGTGGGTAACCTGTATCCGCGCTTTGTCCATTTTTTCTGCGTACGATCGTAGGCGGGATAAACATTCTTACCCGCCTGAGCATCCGACTCCGTATATACCTTTTCGAGAGCTTCGTCACTGTAGTACACGCAGTCGGCTTTTCCCATAACTTTATCGGTCAGAGCATTGCAGAACGCTACAGCATTATGCCATTTAACGTTCTCTACGGGACGCCGTTCTCCAACATCATCATCTTCAGGCTTTTTATTGTTGTCGCTGGGAGACTTTCCTGTAACAGCCCTGTAAAACTCCTGTGTAACCTCGTATTTTGACATTACAAACGGACTAAGTTTTACATTGCGCCCTTTAACAAAAACACCGCTATAGTTAGGAGCCACGTTTCCTGTAGGTGCATAGGCAATATACGAAGAATCATCCCGCATTGTAAGAACCCTTACAGTTCCCGCAGGAATTATAACGTTCTCGGATGTCTTTTCAATCGCTTTTCCATTGATTTTAATATTTCCGCCTTCCATCCAAGACTCGCTTACAGCAGAACCTTCGCTTTGCCCGCCGGCAGGACTTCCCTGATAATAGCCGTATTTAAGCACCCATACCGCATAAAGAACGATAACCTCGCCGTCAGTTGCAGTAAGATTGTTTACGGACGAAGATTCCTCGTATTTCTGTCCGCTTCCGTCGGGTGAAGTTGCCCAAAAATCAACAACATAACCGCTTTTAGAAAAAGCAATACTCCTAAGATTCTGCGCTTCGTCATACTTGAACACCTGGTCAGCCATAGTACCGCTTCCGCCGTTACTGTCAAATCTTACCGTGTACGAGATAGCCTTCCATTCAGCTTTTACGGAAGCGTCGGCTACAGGAATCGTTTTGTAATCAGGATTCCATTTAGTGAATATGTAGCCCGTCCTGCTGACAGAAGGCACAGTAACCGGCGCTCCGAATCTTCCGCTCACAGTTTTTACTGAAGCCGTTCCGTCCTGCCACGTGCCCCCTTCAGCGGAGAACGTAAGAGCCGCCGTCTTTCTTAGATAATAGATTTCCACAACTGTAGAGCCGTCGGGATTTATTGCCTTTTGCTGAACGGACTTTGCGTCAAAGCCCTCATACGTGTGGGGAGAAGCTTCCGTAGTTGAATGCGCCTCGCCTTTTTTTATTTCAGTAGCCCCCTCAACAATCGTGAACTCGTCATTTTCGATGTTCTGCTTATAATGCTTTACCCTATAGACAATTCCGTCTACAGGCAAAAAAGCAACTGTAACGTCGGTCAATTTGGAAACGGTAAGAGAAGCCCTGTTCATGTCATCGGGCGATACGGTAAGCACAGGATCCCAGTTGGTCTTATAACCCTCTTTGGGGCTCGCTTTGAACTCAATAACTTTACCCGAATCAACATATCCGCCGCTTTTAAACTCCGCACCGTCAAGAGTAACGCTCAGGTTCCCGTTTTCGCCGAAACTGTAAGTAACCTTGTAAACAGCCTTAAAACTTACAGTAACATTCAAAGCCTTTGTAACAGTAAGCGAAGCTTTATTATTGTCGTCAGGTGATACGGTCAGCAAAGAATCCCACACAGTCCTGAACCCGGAAGCCGGCACCGCCTCAAAAACCAAAGTCTTTCCCTTAGGAACGGAAGAGCCGCTTTCAAACGGCTTTCCGTCCAAAGTTACAGAAAGCGTTCCGTTATCGACTTTGCCGTATTCCACCTTAAAGGCTTCAACAACATCGCCTGTCGCACCGACATCGCTTGTCACATCCGACTTGCACGAAGCAAACACAAACACAAAAAGAGCAAAAAGCCCGAACAAAACCTTTTTCATAATTTTCTCCTATGGCATGAAAAAATCTATCCTGAAATAGACCCGGAAAAGCAAAGCTATCGGAAGATAAAAACTCCATATAAAAGATGACCGATTTTGTAAGGAAGGCACGGCTTGAACGCACTTCTTAAACCCTAATGAATCACCTTTAAGAGCCCCGATACATGAGCTATTTTAAGACCGTATTTCCGCTTTTGCAAGTTTTTAATATTTAAGATTCACGCCCCGCGGAACTTATAATGAACGAATCTCGAAGACTGTGCACTACGACTGACGTAGATTATGGTCTACGACTGACGTAGATTATGCTCTACGACTGACGTAAATTATAGTCTACGACCGACGTAGATTATGCTCTACGACTGACGAACCTTATAAGGTAGTACACCTCTCCCTTATAAGGGAAGCCTGTCCTCCCTTACCGGGGAGCGCACACTTACCTCATGCGGTAACTCAGACTTACCCTATGCAGTAACCGGGGCTTACCGCGTGCGGTAATGCCCGATTACCTTGGCAGGTAACGCACAGTCACCTTATGCGGTAACGCCCGTCGGTTTTGCGCAGTGCAGCGTATTTATGTTCTAAAAAGCTTTATTGTTATCAGGCAGATTTTTCCGCACTTAAAATGCGGTATGCGCCTAATCCTTAGGGGCATACTTAAAGCGTAAAAAAGTAAGCTGTGCGGTTCCGACTGCGCTAAGGGTTCCCGTAAAACGTCAATAAAAAACGTCAGCTTTCGCCCGGCTTTTACGCACGGCAGGAACAATGTAAGGGCGCGTACGTAATCCGCCGTTCGTATAAATAGCGGAGGACAATAAATTCTGCTATACTTGCAAACGATGTTTTCCCCCGACGAGATAATCTTTGCCGCCACAACAAAATGCAACCTCAAATGCCCGCACTGCTACGTAAATAACGGGAACGAAGTTCTTGATTCGGAAAGCGCAATGAAGTTTCTTTCAAGCGCAAAGGATTCCGATGAATGCACTGTAGAGAAAGTCGGTTTTTCAGGCGGAGAGCCCTTTCTTTATCCCGACTTCCTTGAAAAAGTAATAAGCAAAGCCGTGGAGCTCGACTTCATGTTCGATAGGCTTATGACAAACGGAATCTGGTGGAAGTCCGAAAAAGAACTTACTGAAACGCTCAAAAGAATATACGATGCAGGATTCGACGGGAAAATCGGTCTAAGCTGGGATTCGTTCCATGCTCAGCCCTACAAAAAAATACGTAAGTTCGTTCTTGAAGTTATAAAAATCTTCGGCGAAGAAAGCCTTGAGATTCAGTCTGTAGTCCCTTACGAAAGAGGAAAATCAAGAGATGTGCGCACAGCCGACAACCTGATTCTGAAGAACATCAAAATGCTTTCAAAAGACATGGACTGCAGGGTAAAAAAATACATAAATCCCTTCTCAAAGACGGGAATCATTATTCTAAAGGGAAAGGCATTCGTAAGAATCCACAGGACAAGCCAGATTTTCCCGTGCACGGACAAAAGAGCATGGAAAAGCCGTAAATGGTTCTCCGAAGACTATTGCAAAGGCCCGGGGAACATTCTGTATGTTCATTCAAGCGGGAAAATCGCCCCGTGCTGCGGATTTTCAAACGAAAACAATGCGCTGTGCATAGGAAACATCACTCAGTCCTATGCGGAAGTTATACTGAATGCGGAAACCAATCCGATGGTAAAGCTCTGCTTTGAAACGGGGCTTTCTACGCTTGCCGAAAAACTTGAAAGAGAGAACAAAATACGGCGTAAAACAGACGAAATCTGCACCTTCTGCGATTACGTATGCAGAAAACTCCCGATTGATTAAAGCAAAGCCTTTGAAAAGTGCGCAGGTGTATAAGTGCGCAAAAGGCGGAACATCTTTTATGTTCCTGCGTTAAATAAAAACGGAACTGCCAAAACGCTTCAGTTTTTGACAGTTCCGTTTATTTTGCTTGCGATACTTAAAAACTGATATTTTTAAGCATCGCAGTTCATTCTTTTAAGCAAAACGATTAGCAGTTTTCGCTGAAATATTTGATGGTGCGAACCATCTGGCTTGTGTAAGAGTTTTCGTTATCGTACCAAGACACAACTTCGACCTGATACAGACCGTCGCCAACTTTGGAAACCATTGTCTGTGTTGAATCGAAAAGCGAACCGAATCGCATACCGATTACATCAGAAGAAACAATTTCGTCTTCCGTGTATCCGAATGATTCGGTTACCTGAGCCTTCATCGCGGCATTGATCGCATCCTTTGTAACTTCCTTGTCCGTCTTGATTACGGCAAAAAGCATTGTCGTAGAACCTGTCGGTGTAGGAACACGCTGAGCCGAACCGATGAGTTTTCCGTTCAGTTCAGGAATTACAAGTCCGATTGCCTTTGCGGCACCGGTTGAGTTAGGAACGATGTTCGCTGCACCTGCACGAGCACGGCGAAGATCTCCCTTGCGGTGAGGACCATCAAGAATCATCTGGTCGCCTGTATAAGCGTGGATGGTAGACATGATTCCGCTCTGAATTGGAGCAAAATCGTTCAATGCCTTAGCCATAGGAGCAAGACAGTTTGTCGTACAAGAAGCGGCAGAAATAATATTGTCGTTCTTTGTGAGTGTCTTATGGTTTACATTGAAGACGATTGTCGGAAGATCGTTTCCAGCAGGAGCGGAAATTACTACCTTTCTTGCGCCGGCAGTGATGTGAGCCTGAGCCTTATCCTTTGAGGTATAGAAACCTGTGCATTCAAGAACAACATCGACCTTCAGTTCACCCCAAGGACAATTCGCAGCGTCTTTTTCCGCATAAATTTTAAGAACTTTGCCGTCTACGGTAATTGTTCCCTTTTCATCGTCGGAAGAAACGGTATGAAGTCCTTCTCCCATTTTTCCGCAATATCCGCCCTGTGCTGTGTCATACTTCAGAAGGTGAGCAAGCATAGAAGGCTTTGTCAAGTCATTGATTGCAACGACCTCATAACCCTTTGCGCCAAACATCTGGCGGAAAGCCAAACGACCGATTCGGCCGAAACCATTAATAGCAACCTTTACATCTGCCATGGAATATCTCCTAAAAATCTGTATTTTAAATATTCTATGTTCATTGCGTGATATTGTCAATCAAAGAATTTTCACAAAGAAAACGAAGGGGATGTCCAAGACCTAAGTTCTTGAACATCCCCCTCTCTCAAAAATTGAGATGCGATTTTTATAAATCGGAAGGAACATTCCGCCTAAAAACTACGCTTTTCCCTCGGAAAAAATAATTGATTTTCCGTCGCTCGTTGCCTTTATTCTGCTTCCTTCGACAAAACGCCCGGAAAGCAGTTCTTTCGAAAGCGGATTTTCGACCCAAGTTTGAATCGCACGCTTTACAGGACGCGCACCGAACGCAGAATCGTAACCTTTTTCGGAAAGGAAATCCAAAGCACTCTTGTCAAAATCTAGAAAAATCCGCTTTTCTTTAAGGCGTTTTTCCACCCGTGAAACCTGAAGGCTTACGATTCCGCCTATGCAGTCTTTTGAAAGGCGGCGGAACATCACAATTTCGTCTATTCGATTCAAGAATTCCGGTCGGAAATTTGATTTTAGAAGAGCCGAAATCTTTTCTTTTGTTTCCGGACTTATCGAAGAATCCGCATTTTCAGGGGCGTGTTCCGAATCCTCAAGAATCAAGTCGCTTCCAAGATTACTTGTCATGATTATGATTGTGTTCTTGAAATCCACGATGCGTCCCTGTCCGTCTGTAAGCCTTCCGTCGTCCAAAACCTGAAGAAGAACGTTAAAGACATCGGGATGGGCTTTTTCCACTTCGTCAAAAAGAATCACGCTGTAAGGGCGACGGCGCACAGCCTCGGTAAGTTGACCGCCTTCGTCGTAGCCAACGTATCCGGGAGGAGAGCCAATCAGTCGGGTTACGCTGAATTTTTCCATATATTCGGACATATCGATTCTTGTCAAAGATTTTTCGTCGTTAAAAAGAAAATCCGCCAAAGTTTTTGCAAGTTCCGTTTTTCCGACTCCAGTAGGACCTATGAACATGAACGAACCGAGCGGACGGTTAGGGTCGCTTAATCCGCTCCTGTTTCTGCGAATCGCATCGCTTACAACCTGAACGGCTTCATTTTGTCCGATAACCCTTTTGTGAAGAACTTTTTCAAGCTCAAGATATTTTTGCTTTTCGCTTGAAAGCATTTTGCTCACAGGAATGCCCGTCCAAGTCGAAACGACTTTTGCGATGTCCTCTTCGGTAACTTCCTGCCTAAGAAGGCTCAGCTTTCCGGAATTTTCGCCGCGTTCTTTATCTTCTTTTGAAGCCAAGTCGAGTTCCTTTTCTAAAGCCGGAATCACCGAATATTTCAGTTCCGCCGCCTTTGCAAGATTTCCTTCGCGTGTAAATTTTTCTTCCTCGAATCTTGCATTTTCAAGTTTTTCCTTGATTTTGCGGCTTTTGTCGATGCTGTCCTTTTCGTTCTGCCACTGCATTTTCATGGCATCGCGTTTTGCGCCCGTCTCGCTTATCTCTTTTTCGAGTTTCAAAAGCCTTTCCTTTGAGGCAGAATCGTCTTCCTTGCTCAAAGACTGCCTTTCAATCTGAAGCTGAAGAAGTTTTCGTTCAATCTGGTCAAGTTCCTCCGGCTGGCTTTCGATTTCCATCTTGATTCGGCTTGCGGCTTCGTCCACAAGGTCAATAGCCTTGTCGGGCAAAAATCTGTTTGTGATGTAGCGGTTTGAAAGGACAGCCGCTTCCACCAAAGCCTCGTCGTTTATACGAACCCCATGATGAATCTCATACCTGTCGCGAAGTCCACGCAAAATCGCGATTGTGTCCTCGACGCTGGGCTCTGCGCAATACACCTGCTGAAAACGACGCTCCAACGCCGCATCCTTTTCGATGTATTTTCTGTACTCGTCAAGCGTGGTCGCTCCAATCACATGGATTTCGCCACGGCTCAAAGCTGGCTTCAGAAGATTCGAAGCGTCCATCGAGCCTTCGCTTGCGCCCGCTCCAACGATTGTGTGAAGTTCGTCGATGAAAAGAATTATGTTCCCCTCGGATTTTGTAACTTCCTGAATCACAGCTTTTAATCTTTCTTCGAACTCGCCCCGAAATTTTGCGCCCGCAACAAGGCTTCCCATGTCAAGCGTCAAAAGCCTTTTTGATTTTAGGCTCTCGGGAACATCCCCGGCGGCTATACGACGGGCAAGTCCTTCAACAACAGCTGTTTTTCCTACTCCCGGCTCTCCTATAAGCACGGGATTGTTTTTTGTGCGGCGGCAAAGCACCTGCATGACACGCCTTATTTCTTCGTCTCTTCCGATTACGGGGTCGATTTTTTCCTGCCTTGCACGAGCGGTAAGGTCTGTGCAATATTTTTCAAGGCTCATCATCTTGGATTCAGGGTCCTGCGAATCCACAGTCTGATTTCCACGAACCGATTTTAGGCTTTCCATCACGGATTCGTAAGTGATTCCGTTTTTACGAAGAAGTTCTCCGACACGCCCGTCGGATTTTGCCATTGAAAGAAGAATATGCTCGCATGAAAGAAATTTATCCTTGAGTTTGGACATCTCGTTTTCAGCCTTTGCGATTGTCTTTTCCGTCTCCGAAGAAAAACGCACCTGCGCATTTCCCGTAACTTTCGGATATTGCGAAAGAAGATTTTCCACCTGATTTTTCAACGAGGCGCATCCGACTCCTATATGCTCCACGATGGGGACAACTATTCCGTCCTGCTGATTCAAGAGTGCGCTCAAAAGATGCTCAAGACCGATTTCTCCATGGTCATTTTTCTGGGCAAGGGATGCCGCATCCTGAATTGCTTCCTGAGTTTTTATCGTAAATTGATCGTAATTCATAAAAACCTCCGTCTGTTTCTTAAATTCGATTCTTTAAATTTAAAATACGAAAAAACAAAGATAAAAACAAATTATTCAAATGCTCGCAGAATTAAATATTGCGCTTATTTTACATAACGAACAAAAATAGCCGTTAAGAATCGTGCGCATTTACGCAGTATGCGGGAACAGCGCCATCGATGATGCAGAAGTCATGTGCGGAACATCCGGGGGCGTAAGTATAAAATTAAAAAATCATGCAATAAGAGGCGTTTTTTTAAGATAAGACTGACGCTTTTAAGCGGAGTAAATCCATAGGGGAAGCAAGGGTTATCTTATGCGGTAAGCCTGACTTACCCTATGCGGTAAGCGGGCGTTACCTTATCAGGTAAGCCCTACTTACCCTATGCTGTAACGCCCGCTTACTGCATAGAGATAAGCTCATAATCTATGTCAGGCATAGAGCATAATCTACGTCGGTCGTAGTGCGTAATCTATGCGGCTGTTTTTTTCAGATACACGAATATAAAACGGCTCTTAGTTTTTCGGCACGGGCTAAAGCTCTTTCCGCCTTTAAGTCTACGTAACACGGAACCGGCAGCTTAAAATCCAATATAGCCGTCCGAATAAAAAAAGCCGCACCCAAAAGGAAAAGTTCCCGAAGGTGCAGCTTTTTTTTACAGCACAAAATGAATCGGCTAAATCTTGAACTTTCCTACAACTTCCGAAAGGACACCTATGCTTTCCTTGTTCTTGATTGAGATTGTATTCACTTCCTGGACCGCATTGTTCACCTGCTCAACTCCCGTTGCCATTTCGTTCATGCTTTCGGTTATGATTCTTGTAAGATTCTGAAGTTCCCTCATTTCCTTGGCAACTTTTTCGCCGCCTTTGTACATCTCAAGAGAACCGTCTTTTACTTCCAGCGTAACGGAGTTTATGCTTTTGATTGCGGCAAGGACTTCCCTTGTGCCGTTTTCCTGTTCGGTCATCGCAGACATTATGTTTGCGCTCGCATTCTTTACCTGCTCGGAAAGATTCATTATCGAATTGAATTCTTCTTCGACCACCTGGGACGATTTTAGAAGTCCGTCGATTTCGGTGTCGAGCGAGGTAAGGACACTCGTTATGTTCTTTGCCTGCATTGAAGATTCCTCGGCGAGTTTTCGAATCTCGTCCGCAACTACGGCAAATCCTTTTCCGGCATCCCCTGCGTGCGCCGCCTCAATCGCAGCGTTCATCGCAAGAAGGTTCGTCTGGCTTGCGATGCTCTGAATGACGTTGCTTGCGTCTATAAGTCCGCCGGAAGCCTTTGAAAGTTTCTGCGTAACATCATTCGATTGCTGGAGCGACTTCTTTCCGGATGCGGTGGCGTTGAAAAGTTCCTGCACGGAAGTGTCGTTCTTTGAAAGGATTTTCGTTATTGAATCTATGTTTCCTGCCATCTGCTCGACCGCCGCGCTGGATTGGGTAACGCTTGCCGACTGAGTTTCTATGCTTCCGTTGAGGTTTTGTATTGTCCTAAGGATTTCTTCCATTGTGGAAGATGTTTCGGTAACACTCGCCGCCTGATTCTGCGTCTGTTTTTTTACGCCGTTGATGTTTGCGGCAATCTCGTTCACGGAACTTGCGGTCTGCATCATGTTGTTCGCAAGATTGTTTCCGATGTTCGTCATCGTAATCGCGTTGTCGGCGACAGTGGCCACGGAATGCCGTATCTTTTCTATGGTCTGATTGAAATAGATTGCAAGGTCGGTCATCTCGTCGTTTCCTTGAACGGCAAGCCTGGCGGTCAAATCTCCGTCTCCGTTTGCGATGTCCTTGAGCGTTTCCGTGGCTGTCTGAATGGAAGATGATATTTTCCTGGACACAAAATAAATCGTTATCACCGACACGATGAAAATGGAAAATCCTATAAGGAATATGTTCAGCCTGAGCTTGTTTATAGCTCCCATGAATTCTTTTCTGGGCGCGGAAATAAAGATAATCCAGTCTGCAAGATCCATTCGTGCGTATGACGAAATGATTTTGACTCCATTGAACTCATAGAAACCGATATTGTGCGACGTTCCGGAAAGCGCTTCTTTCACGAATTTTGCCGTCGATGCGTATGCAGGATCTTTTTCAGCCATTTTCACAGGATTAGGTCTTTGCCTGGAACGCTCCAAATCTTTATGTCCAATCAAGTCGGCGTTTCCGTTAAGGACATAGCAATAGCCGGTTTCCCCGACAACTACATCGCCAAGGATTCCGGCAAGATGTTCGGCAAGCACGCTTCCCACAAGGACACCGTGTATTTTTCCATCGTCAAAATAAACAGGAACGGAAAAGAATGTAACGTACGCTTTGTCCAGATTCGAAATCATCGGATCTGCAACGTAATGTTTTCCTTTCATGGGTTCCTGATAGAATTCCTGATTCGACACGTTCACGACATGACCTATATCGACGTAGCGGTTTCCGTCCATGTCGCAAAGGTCAAGCCGGTGGAATACAGGATTGTTGCCCAATTCTTTTTTCAGGTAAGCTGTTTTTTCGTCAATAGAAACGGCAGGATTTTTTATGAGTGGAAGTCTTGCGACCCCATCCATATACTGAAAGAAACCGCTAATCTTTTCGTCCAATAAATTAGCAGTGTCCTTTGCTTTGTCCACAAGATGGATTTCCACTTTTTCGGTAACGGCAAGACGAGCCGTTCTTATTGAAAGAACTCCAAGCCCGCCTCCGGATACAAGTAGCATTGTTACGAATATGATGGTTATCTTATTCCGAATTGAAGCGCGCTTTTTTGTTATTTTTTTGTCTTCAGGATTAAA
>ERZ772957.253-NODE-253-length-45599-cov-5.460214_pt1 | contig 45599 bp, 38 predicted proteins | sample MGYA00580682_ERZ772957 | MGnify/ENA primary metagenome ERZ772957 (study PRJEB29015, sample SAMEA2737921) | human oral metagenome | biome: human oral; feature: human-associated habitat; material: dental | place: China | collected 2025 ... | reverse complement strand
TTCTTGATAAAGGAAATGTCATTGAACGACTGACCGTAGAGCAAGCAGACTTCATCCGCAAGCTGTGTGGAATGGCAAATAATCTCAATCAGTTGGCACATCGTGCCAATGCGGAAGGGTTTCATGTCATTGCTCCTTTACATAAAATCATCATTAGCAAGATTGATGAAATCCTAAATCTGATACGAAGATGATTGCAAAGATAATGAAAGGTTCGGGCTTCAAGGGTGTAATCAATTACATGCTTGACCCGAAGAAAGGAACGGAACTTATAGACTGTTCCGGAGTGAGAACAGACAGTATTAGTCATATTGCCCAAAGTTTCATTGACCAAACAGAACTTAATCCACGAGTGGGTAAAGTCGTTGGGCATATCTCTCTGAGTTTCTCTGTACAGGACTCTCCCAAATTAAGTAACGAGTTCATTATACAGACGGCTCGTGAGTATATGGAGAAGATGGGAATAAAAGATACGCAGTATATCATCGGGCGCCACTTTGACAAAGAACACCCTCATGTACATATCGCTTTCAATCGGATAGATAACAACGGCAAGACTATCTCTGACCGTAATGACAGATTCAGAAGTGAGAAGATTTGCAAGGAACTAACCGCCAAATATGGTTTATACTTTGCTGGTGGCAAGGAGAAAGTCAAGGAACACCGCTTGAAAGAACCTGACAAGACTAGGTATGAAATCTATCAGGCGTTGAAAACCGAAATAGCTCGGTGCAGAGATTGGAAAGCTTTGCTTGCTCACTTGAAAAAGCAAGATATTGATGTCCATTTCAAGTTCAAAAGCAACTCACAGGAGATGCAGGGTATCATCTTTGAAAAGAACGGTTATCATTTCAATGGCTCTAAAGTGGATAGGGGTTTCAGTTATTCCAAGATAGACTTTGCCCTGCAACAGAATAACAGGGAACACGAACAGCAGACACAAGGAATGATAAACCTCATATCCAATGTTGCAAGTGTTACGAGCGAAATTACCAACAACCTCATAGAAGGAGGATTGGATTTGTTTCAAACTCATGGTACTGTCCCTGCGGAGGTTTACAACACACTCGATAAAAAGAAGAAAAAGAAAAAACGTAAAATACATTTATAACTATGGCTGATAATAATACATTTGTTCTCTTTGAGGAAATCAAAAGCAAACTGGAGACAATTTACAGGGAGCTAAAGGAGTTGAAAGAAAAGGAGAACGGTTCTGTTTCCCTCCCTGTTCAATCTACACTAGCACAAAGTGATGAGCAGAAAGAACAGGAATTGCTCAATCAGTATGAACAGCGAACAAAAGAAGTGATTAACAAGTATATTGGCGTACAAGTGCGCATCAAGGACGAGGAGGCTAAATCCATGGACAAATTGGTGGCAAGTGTCTTGACCATGTTGCACGAGTGGCAGGAACAAAAAGAGCATCCAATACCACAGGAACATATTCACAGGCACAGTTTTGACCTCAAGTCGTCGAAAGTCTTTACTTATATGGTAGCAGTATCTGTCCTTTGTTTTGTTTCTTTGGTCGGCAATTACTTCTTGTGGCAAAGTAAACAGCAATACAAGGATGATGCCTTGAAATTCCGTATCATCAGAGTATGGAGAGGATGTAGCCCAAAGGAAATCCTGTGGCTTAACGATGTATTTGACATTCATCGCAATGCTGCAATAATTAAAAGAATCAAAAAGCATACAGATGATTATAATGTGGGACTGAAGGCAAAAGCAGATAGCCTAATGCAGAATAATCTACAAAATAAGAAAGGCAAATAGAATTGTAGATATAAGACTTTTGAAGGAGGAGAAAATATCTCCTCTTTTTTATTCTTTATACAAGAATATTTACTATATTTGCAAACAATCAGATGATATTTATGGAAAGTCCAACTAATAGAATTAAAGAGGTGCTTATCGAGAAAGGGATTAAGCAAACATGGCTTGCAGAGAAACTCGGTAAGAGTTTCACTATTGTCAACTCATATGTTTGCAATCGTCGACAGCCAAGCCTAGAATTGCTATTTCAGATAGCAGAGATCTTGCAGGTTAATCCAAAGGAATTGATTAACACCCCAGATGAGTAACTTTATTATGGTAGAGCATAAAAAATCTATTCGTTTTTTCAACGACCGTGAAGTTAGGGCGGTGTGGGATGACGAACGCAATAAGTGGTGGTTCTCTGTGCTGGACATCATTGCTGCAATTAACGAGCAAGACGATTACCAAAAGACGAGAAACTATTGGAAGTATCTCAAAACCAAACTAAGAAAAGAAAATAGTCAGTTGGTTAGTGCTACTAACCAACTGAAGCTAAAAGCCTCTGACGGGAAGTCTTATAAGACAGATACGTTTGATGCAGAGGGTGTAACCCTTTTGGCAAAGCATATCAACAATACCAAGGCAACAAGCTTTCTTGACTGGTTCCTCTATAGTGATAACACTATTGACGGGCAGAGCAAGAAAAAGGCTTATCAACTCTTTGAGAGTGGATTGTTAAAAACGGCAGAGCCTGGAAGCATGAAGTGTCTGCAACAGATACACGCTTATCTTTTTGGAGGACTGTATGACTTTGCAGGACAAATCCGTACCAAGAATATTTCAAAAGGTGGTTTTACCTTTGCTAATTGTATGCACTTCCCCGAAACCCTGCAAACAATAGAGCGAATGCCCGAAACAACCTTTGATGAGATAATGGATAAATACATCGAAATGAATGTTGCTCACCCATTTATGGAAGGCAATGGTCGCAGCACTCGCATTTGGCTTGACCTTATGCTGAGGCGTTCTCTCAAACGGTGTGTAGATTGGAGCCAGATAGATAAAAATGAATACCTGACCGCAATGCGTGAGAGTGTAGCTGATAGCCCACACATCAAGGCTTTGGTACAGCCAGCACTCACTACAAAGATTCATGACCAAGAAATGTTCACGAAAGGTATCGACTATTCTTATTATTATGAAGAAAATGATTAACAATGTTTTCTCTATCTATATTATTAAGTATAGTCATATGAAGAAGTAACAATTTAAGAATTGAAATAATACATTATACAATATGGATTTAAAGAAATGGGGTTCTGAGAATATTACAGACTTCTCTGGTAAAATCAAGACAGAAGAATACGAAAAATACATATCGTTTTACCCTATTTATCATTGCTTGGCTTTGATTTTTCAAAGATGAGATTTGAAAATGTAATGCCTGTTCAAGCTGGAACAAGGAAAATTACCATAGCAATTATATTTATATGAATTTGGTGTATAAAAAAAAGATAAAATCAATTAATTAAGTTTTTTATTGTGACACTTCCTATCAGTTTTCCTAGTTAGAAGCAAAAAATACCATATAACATTAAAAAGAATGTGATGATAAATTATATCGTACCTCAAATAACTAAATACTCAAATATCGATGAGCTGCTAAAGAACGAAAGTAAAACTCCGTCTTTATTTGACATAGAAAACTTTTTGTCAATTGATGATTTGTTGAGCGAAAACTTTGTCTGTATCGTAGGCGAACCAGGTGTGGGTAAAAGTAGGCTTATTTCTGAAATAAAGACATGTCTTACAGAAAAGCCACTTTCTTTTTGTAATGCGTCCGAGTTTAAAACACAAGTAATTCCGTCAGATGTTGAATACTGTATTGTGGATGCCTTGGATGAAGTTGATGGAAATGATTTCAATTATACACTACAACTTATAAAGCAATATAAGGAGGAACATCAGGATGTGAAAGTTATGTTCTCCTGTAGAAAACACTATGTTGTATCTTATGCAAGTATTTTCTCTTCTTGTACTAAATTAGTCTTTGTAGAAGTAAATAGATTAGAAGATCGAGAAGTAATAAAAATTATTGACACATGTTCTGACGTTACAAAAGAAAATATAACTAAAAGTCCAAAATTAAGGAAACTTCTATCTATACCTAGGTATTTGATGTATCTATTGGAAAATGAGGAACAAAGAGGGAGTATCTCAAATGTTGGAGAACTCTTTGAGTTTATTATTGACAGTTCAATAGATGAAGCTCTAAAAAAATATGCCAAATCTGTTAGGACAGAAAATTTTAAGGCTCTTATTAAAAGGGTCATAGAAAAAATTGCTTTCATTATGGAAATAAGTCGTAAAGACAAAATTTCAAAAGACGACTTGTACACGATTATAGATGAATTAAAGGGAAATATGGCACATATGCTTGTAGCCAATTTTGACCTTCTTTTCTTTGAAAGTCGCATATTGAAAGAAAAAAATGGAATATTACAATTTGGAAATTCGGAGATACAAGAATATCTAGCAGCTAAAGAACTTGGAAGACAAGATAATATAGAAAGTGTGCTCTACGATATCGCAGTGCAAAAAGAATTAAAGCATATTTATCCTAATTGGTATGATGTGATTCCTCATCTTTCATATTCGGAGGGCAGAAGTGATTCATTCGTTATTGTTTTTAAGCTCATTACAGCCTATGAGTCACATCTTGAGAACGAAACTTTCGAATCGCTTCTAAGATATGTTAATCCATCTACTCTTGGAGTTCAGCAACGAAAAGAGTTGTTTTCAAATCTATTTGAACATTATCAGCGTGTACCGGCATACATTAAATGGAGAGGTCCTATTCAGAATTTAATACAAGAATGCTATACTTCTAGTTGTAATACTATATTAAAGATTTCTTCTGACCAGCTTAACAAGATACAATTAACCAATATTTATGCTATACTTGAAGGACTTGTTGAAAATAACAAACTCGATGAAAGTGTAATAAAACATTGGGAAGATGCTGCAAGAGCACTTATGGGAACTAAGGATAGTGAAATGCAACAGATTGCTTTAAATTTTTACTATGCACTTAAGGATGATGAGGAACTTAGAGAGTTAGCAAGTACTTTTAATAGCTTTACTGAGGATGTAAAGCAAAAGTATATAGAAGTAACTGGATATCGAAAAATTACAGACAAGTTAGTAATTGACTGTTGGTTGACTTATTGCGACAAAAGTAATCCTGAAGCAATAAATGCAGTTCTGTACATTGATGATCCTGAATCAATAATCTATGCATATAATAAGATTCTTTCGAAAGTAATTCGTGATTTCTTTAATCCCAAGGGATCTTTACTTGTTCTTTACGATTTTTATTTGAAAAAACAGTTTGATGTTGTTTGGAAATTCAATCAAGATAGAAGAAACCTTATGACAAAAGTCATTGCATATTTTGTAAAAAATAGGAACTATTCTTCTCTAAAAGAAATCAATACTGTAGTTAAACAAATTTTACTGGAAGAAGAAATAGGGATGATATTTTTTAATTGCTTTAAGAAAGATATATGGGAACTAGAAGATCTATTTAGGACGTTTGACGCAGATCTGATCGATGCGGATTTATTATCTAAATTAGAAAAGTTATTGAATGATATAGATGCAGAAAAGTGGAACAAAGACAATATTCTAATTTATCTTATAAACAAAATACGAAAGGACGAATCTAAGAAATGTACCATATCTGATTATATAAAACGTTACGAAAATACCTTTGAACAGTGGGATAAGAACTCAAACGAGATGAAGCAAGAGAGAGACTATGCCCCATCGCTATCAAAAGCATATCAGAGACTTTCAAAACAAGAAACATCTAAATACGATAAATATGAATTAGCTTTTGAACTTTCTAAAAGCATTGATTTTTTAAGTCAGCAAGATCACAAGCCTATAGTGGATGTCATTACTGATTTCTTTAACGGAATTGATCTGGATAAACTAATATTAAAAAAAAATGGAGAAAATTCCTATAGCTTATCAACAGCATTGATTAAAATACCATCCTATGTGAAAGTACTGCATCACTTAGGTTACAGAGTTCTTTTGGAAAAGTATAAGGATATATTAATAAAGACCCTACCAATAGTATGTCGTACGACGAACTTTGATTCTCGTGAAATAAAAGACATATATAAGTCTGTTATAGGAAATATAAACAAAGACGATAAGTCAGCAATTGTAAAGTGGTGGAAAGCTCGGAAAGATGATTTTATGAACATTAGTCCTGATGATTTTTTTGCTTGCATTACCGACTATGGCTTTGACGCATTATCTTATAAGTTGGAGGAATATATCGAAAAATATATAGAGGATGATAGTCTTGAAAACAGAATAGCAGCTTCTCGTGCCTTGGAGCTTATCTCAGAAGATTATTGTAAGTGGGATATAAATAAGTATAAAAAGCTGTTTGGTAGCCTTAAAGATGAGAGTATTGAAAGCATTAAAATGCAGTGCAATGCTATCATTATAGAAAAGTTTCAAGACTCAGAAGCGATAAACTGGAGGATAGAATATCTTAAAGCTAATGTTACCAAATCCTTTCACAACGAGACGGGAGATTTTCGCTGTATATCTAGGGAAGAATCTGAAATGATTAGTACCAACCCATATATGTTTAGATGCTTTATGAATATAAAAGATAATGATTCTCTCATTAATCAAATGTTTGATTTGTTTGATTTTGGGTTATCATTATCTGTAAAGTCAGATACCCAGGAATACTCAAGTTATCTTCTTAGACAGATATATTTATTCTTTGTGAATACAAATAAGATCACTTATATTTCAGAATTGCGCAAGAGAGTTGAGGCTTTTAATACAACAAACATGAGTTATCTTGCTTATAACATTATGAATAATGCCGAAAGTATTTTCTTAGAAAATGAAAGAACAACTATTAGCAAGGCTATTAAGCTGTATAATAGATGTATTGACGAGTTTTATTTGCAAATTCGAAATAATGGTGATTTAAGGCGATACTTTTCAAAGATTCAGTACGAAGTTCAGAAAGAGATTCAAGATCAAGGTATATATGCTTTAGTGCGTCAACAAAGTTTGAGCGAGGATTATATTCAGAGAGAATTGAAGAATACCATTATAAATAAGTGTTGCCAGATGGGATTGGAAACCATTCAAGTTGATAGAGAAGTAGCTCTTCAGGATAATAAGCGCACAGACTTTCTTATTAGATACGGATTATGCGACCCTATCATGATAGAGCTTAAACTACTTAATAATCAAGAGATTAAAAACAAGAAAGAACGTCAGAGGTATAAAAAGAAATTTGTTCAATACACTAACGCGACTAATGCTTGCTTATCTGTATTTTGGGTATTTGATGTTCATAAAGGTGGGAGTATTGAAGATTTTGAAAACTTAAAAGCGGAATACAGAGATATTAATAATACTTTGGTGCTATTAACAGATTGTAGATGTAGTAGTGGTATTGAAACGGGAATATCACACGGTAATAATAAAATTGGTAGTAAGAAAGCTAGAGGTAACAAAACAAGGCCTAAAAATAAATAGAGGCTTAAATTTAGAGTCGGAAATACGATTACAACTATATTGTATACATGAAATAAAGGTGCTATAGTGATAACATCCAAGATGATTTCTAATCAATACTATTCAAATTGAGGAAACATTTTTGTACCACATAAATGTAAATTGCTGATAATCAGCATAGGATATATTTGAGGAAGAAAGTAAAAGTATATATGAATGATGTAGTCCCCAATGGCATTTCTACCATTGGGGACTTTTATAATAAACAGTCAATGTGGGATCGATGCGAATGTCATTTCATAAAGACTTATCACTTTCGCACATCTCTGAAGCACAATATAAATATAGGATAACGATCTTCCCAAGAAAGGAGCGTACCTTTTCAGCAAAAGGTGCGCTCCTTTTTCGTAAAAAGTACGGACGTTTTGCCCAAAAGGTGCGGATCTTTTCCTTAAAAGGAACGTTCTAATCCTTAAGTGGGTCATTCACGCGATCAAGGATATTCAGACAGAGTAAATAATCGTGGCACTATCTCATCTTATCCCGCTTTCTGTCGCTTAGAAATGAGGTAAGAAAGAATAAATGCTTACATTTGCACGTCCCTTCAACCGATGACGGCGGGAGGACGAATGAAACACACATCAAGAGGCAATGGCGGCGAAAGCCGTTAGCGCTTTTAATAAACACAACTTGAGTGCTGTGTGCCGCCTAAGTACTTTCAAGAGATGGTATCGGCAGCAGCGCAAATATTTGTAGAGTTAAACTTATGAGTAACCCCATCTTCCACTTCTTTCGTCGGATTTCCGGACATGAGCACAAAACTTTAGGCGGCGGACCAAGCGCGGCTTTACAAGGTACAATTTGCGCTTTAATCGCCGCAATTTGTTATGGCCTCGTTCCAACATTAGTTCTCCCGATCAGCCACGCGGACGAATCAGCGCAACTTGAAGATATCATGACCGATTCGTCTATCCTTTTCTACCGCTTTCTGAGTGCAGCGCTGATTATCGGAGGAATAATGCTCATCAAAAAGAAGAGTTTCCGCATCACACGCGGCGAACTCGTTACGCTACTCTATCTTTCGTTTCTTTCTGATGGTGCTGCCCTCTTCCTGATTGGTGGTTATCAATATATGTCGACAGGCGTGGCAACGACGATTCATTTTATGTATCCGGCCTTTACTACGATCTTGATGATGATGTTCTATAACGAGGCGCGCAAGTTCTCGACCATCGCGGCCGTAACGTTGGCTGTGGTCGGCGTGGGGGTACTTTCGTGGCAGCCGGATGGAAAAATCGATTGGAAAGGTGTAGTTATCGAGTTGATTTCCGCCGTTTGCTACGCGCTTTATTTGATTCGGGTCAACCGCTCCCGGGTCAGGGATATGGACGCTTTGAAACTGACATTTTATATTATGCTGCTCGGCGCCTTGATCTTTATGAGCTATGCGCTCTTAGAGAACAAACTTGAACCGATCGCGACCGAGACACAGGCTGTCTCACTCTTGGTAATGGGCATCGTATGTACGGTCTTTACCAACTTGTGTCTAATTGTCGCAGTAAAGAATATCGGGTCGACGATGACGTCTGTTTTAGGCGCACTCGAGCCGCTGACGGCCGTCATCTTGGGGGTGGCACTCTTCAACGAGGCTTTAACGACGAGTGTGCTTATCGGCTTAGCACTAATTATCCCCGCCGTGATTATGGTTATCTTCACACGCGGACGAAAATAAGATTACACCTATGAGTTTCTTCAAAAAACTATTCGGTGCGTCCGAAGAACCGACAGAAGAAAAGGCCGCCAAAGACGCTGAGCGCCGTTTCAACATTCTTTGTGACGATGGTTTACGCGCAAAGCAAATGGGGATGGCCGACTTTGCTGAAAAATGCTTCACGGAGGCGCTGGAGATTAAGCGCGAACTTCGCGTCGTGGGCTTTTTGGCTGAAGTGCAGTTGATGCAGCAAAACTATGCCGCTGCGCTGCCCCTCTTGCAAGAACTTCACGCTGAAGAAACCGGCAACTTGGAAATAGGTCTATTGCTGGCCAACACATGTGGAGAGACGGAAGACTACGAGTCGATGCAGCAAATCTGCACCTCACTCGCGGACATTGAGGCGAAAGAGCCCCGACTCCTTTATTTGTCGGCTAAGGCCGCGCACGCATTAGACAAGCACGAGGAAGCACTCAACTTTCTCGACGATGCGATCAGCGAGCGTGCCGATTATGCGCAAGCTATCCAACTGCGTGTGCAAGTGCTTTCAGCTTTGGGGCGCTACGACGAAGCTCTGGTCGATGCTGAGCGCTTGTTTAAGGACGCACCGGACCATGAGGATTATGCACTGCTCCAAGCCGAGACGCTTGCGGCGGCAGGACGATGCGCCGAAGCTGAAGCTGCGTGCCAAAAAGTAAGCGAACTGAATCCGTTCAACATAGAAGCCCACGCTTTGTTAAGTAGACTGGCCGAACAGCGTGGAGACTTGGCCAAGGCAATTACGCATTGCGACGACGCCATCGACTTGCAGCCCGCCAACCCCAACCTCTACGACCGCCGAGCAGCACTATTCCACAAAAACAACGCTCCGGAAGCTGCCGAGGAAGATGAAAAAACGGCGGACGACTTGCGCGCAGGCGAGCATGATGAGCCATAAGCGTCTAACCCCTACAATGGTGATGCGAAGAACAGATTTCGACAGCAATATATAAGACATTGAGCCGATGAAAAATTATCCTAAATGGCTTTTGGCCTTAGCTTTTCTGAATACCATTCCGGTATTTCTCAGCGTATTTTTTCTCTTTGGCGGACTATTCAAAGCGCCGAGCAGCTGGGGAGCTTTCATAGGACTTCTTATCTATCTCTTGATCAACCTACTATGGATTCTGCCTATCGTAGCCTTTTTTATCGGTCTCAACGACTATCGCAGAGGCTACCAAAAACGCGGCATTGCCATACTCGTGTGCGGTAATATTTTGACGCTTCTTGATATTCTATTTATCCTTTAGCGAAGAGGAACGATAACGAAGCGGCGCGGAAGAGTTTTAACCCACTTCCGCGCCGCTTTGTATAGAAAAGTCTGTCGATAAGTTTGCTGTTAAAGCGTTTTGTAACGCTTCGACGGGCGATGAGAGTCCACTGAAAACGTTTACGCTCGTGAGGAGAAGAGTTTTTCCTCACGAGCGTACGCGTTTATCATCACGAGCGCAAAGGTGTACGCTCGTGAGCGTACACGACAGGGACAGGCCCTGCAAGTTGTAGCATTAACTAAACGCCTTGCGAAAGTGCGAGTTTAATAATTGAGTAGCGAACTATCGCCATAACTTAAAAAGCGGAAATCGTGCGCAAGTGCGTAGTCATAAATAGCGCGCCAATCGCCGCCAACAAAAGCTGAAACCAGCAGCAAAAGCGTGCTTTGCGGCTGATGAAAATTCGTGACCATCGTCTTCACAATCTTATACGTATAGCCCGGCGCGATGATGATCTGCGTGGCTGTATGCAAGACGCTCATATTATTTCGGTCCAAATAAGCTAAAATTTCGCGTAAAGCAGCCTCCGGGGTCAACTTTTCTTCCGTTGAAGTCTCATATTCGTAAGGCAACCATTGCGGTACGTGCAAATCTTCGGCCGCAACGTGAGGGTTACGATGAATCAAGACGCCGATATAATAGAGACTCTCCAGCGTGCGCACACTGGTTGTGCCGACAGCTATACACGAGCAGTCGTGGGCCAAGAGGTGCTCAATGTTTTGCCGACTCACGGCAATCCATTCTGCGTGCATCGTGTGGCCTTCTATCTCCTCGCTCTTCACGGGTTTGAAAGTTCCCGCTCCTACATGCAACGTAATCTCTTCGCGTACAATCCCGGCCTCATCCAAACGCCGAAGAACGTCATCGGTAAAATGGAGTCCGGCCGTCGGTGCAGCCACAGAGCCTTCAATTTTCGAATAGACCGTCTGGTAATTGTTGAGATCGCTCTGCTCCGTTTGGCGATTTAAGTATGGCGGAATGGGCAATTCGCCAATGGCATCCAACACTTCAGAGAAGCTAACCGCATCATCGCCCCAGTCGAAGGCTATTTCGAAACCCGTTCCCGCAGGGCCTTTGTGCTCTGCCGTAAGGAGTAGTTCCCTATCCCCTACTTTAACCGTGCGCTCCAAGCGCCCCTCCTTCCATTTCTTCATATTGCCGACCAAACACGTCCACGTGACGCGGCGCGTTGCGGCAAACGATTGCTGATAATCGGCCGGCGTGTGCGGTTCTAAGCAGAAGATCTCAATGAGTGCGCCCGTCGTTTTCTGAAAATGAAGGCGCGCAAAGATTACTTTCGTGTTATTGAAGACCATCAAAGCCCCCGGTTTGAGGTAAGTGGGCAGATTGTAGAACGAATCCTCACTTATCCGGCCGTCACGATAGAGCAAGAGTTTGGAATGATCGCGCGGAGCAACCGGATATTTGGCGATACGATCATCAGGTAGCGTATAGTTGTAGTCTTTTATTTGTATGTGTTTCGTAGCTTCCATTTTGTCTGAAAGAAATTGTGGACATAGGCACCTCCAAACTGCGACTCGATTAACAGCAGGTGCACTCAGCATCAATTGTTAGAAGATATATTAAACTGCCTGCCTTTACTTCCGTCTTCAAAACCTTTGGCATAGCCTTCGCGATAACCGCGCACGTAGGCTGCACGCTCGTCGATCGTCTTAAAACTATTGGATTCATCGTAAGAAGCTTGAGGCGTATGGGCTGCGCCATCGTCCATACCGGCCAAATAGCCGTCTTCGTCGCCAGCCTCAAAAGGCGGGCGGCGATCTTTTCCAATACTGTCGGGCGGAGCTACATCGAAAGAATCGGGCGATGAGGACAAGGTGCCCGCATCAATTGATGTATCCGGCACAACAACAGCGTTGGAAGAATCTTGCGGCGCTACGGGTATATCGCGTCCGGAAGATGTGCGCTTATCGCCGACCAGTTTGAGCCAAATGATAGCTCCGATACAAAGCAATCCGAAACAGATCAGCAGGAATGTATATTTATTCTTCGACTTGTTATAATTACTCATTATTAAATACGGTTATTTTTTCACCTAAGACGGACACGATCGCCCGCATCTATACGCAAAAAGATAAAAAGAAGGATCGTAAAGCCCCAAAGGCTTGAGCCTCCATAACTGAAAAACGGCAGGGGGATCCCGATAACGGGGGTGAGGCCGATAACCATCCCGACATTGATAAATACATGAAAGAGTAGAATGCTCACTACGCTATAGCCATAGACGCGCCCAAAGGTCGTCTGCTGGCGTTCGCTTAAATAAACTAATCGCAAAATCAAGATAAGAAACAGGAAGAGGACGCCGGCTGAGCCTACAAAGCCTTGCTCTTCGCCAACCGTGCAGAAAATGAAGTCGGTATCTTGCTCCGGCACATATTTTAGTTTGGTCTGGGTGCCGTTCATAAAGCCTTTGCCTTCGAGACCGCCGGAGCCAATCGCGATCTTACTTTGATGTACGTTGTAGCCGGCACCATTAAGGTCTTCTTCTAACCCTAACAAGACTTTTACACGCGTCTGCTGATGGGGCTCCAATACGTTGTTGAGCATATAATCTGAGGAATAGAGGAAGGCCGTTGCGCCTAAAGTGAAGATCGCTATGAACGCATAGCTGTGAACTCTGCTTCCTAAACCAATCCAAGCAATATAGCCTGCCGTAAAGATGATGCAGATGAGTTGCACCCAAGAAATATCAAAGGGATAGACGAAGGCTGATACGCCGTAAGCGATCAACTGTATCAACAATCCGCCCCCGAAAAGACGCCACGTCAGTGATGGGCGACGACAATAAGTAGCCACTAAGCCAACGGTGCTTAACCAGATGAGGAAAAGCACGACGGATTGACCAATCATCGCCGTCGTTTGGGGCAATGTAATCTCCGAAAAGCGTATACCGACTACGAAGAAGACGACAGCAGCTACGGCTGTAAACAGAATGCAACCCGGCATTCCTTCACGGTATAGCACCAAGAAAAAAGCAAAATAAACTAAGGCTGACCCCGTCTCTTGCTGCATTACAATCAAAACCATCGGCAGCAAAATAAGGAGTATGGCTTTCGCAAAATTACGCATGTTATCAATGGTAAAACCATACTGATTCATGAGTTTGGCCAAAGCCAAAGCCGTGGCACACTTCGCAAACTCTGCGGGCTGCAAACTGACGGAACCTAAGCTAATCCACGATCGCGACCCTTTTATGTCTTTTGCGATAAAAGGCGTGATCAACAATAGGACCATAAAGGCAATATATAAAAGGCCGGAAAGGGAGTCGAAATACTTGTCGTCTAACATCAATAAGAATGTTCCCAAACCTATTGAGCAAGCTATCCAAACCAATTGCTTGCCGGAGCGCGTGCTCCAACTGAAGAAGTCGGTGTCACCTATTTCGTGGCTTGCACCGCATATACTAAACCAACCGCCAACCAAGAGGAGGAGGTATAGGAGTATTACTACCTTATCTGCCCGTAAGGCCGGGTTGCCTATACGCCTATCGTTCATAACCTCCGTAATTGATTCTACGATGTTGGAAAACGTTGGCCTTCGCTGCCGATGAGGCTGACAAACGACCATTTATAAACTGCTCCATAATCAGTGCGCCCAAGGGTACACCATAAGCGTCGCCAAAGCCACCATTCTCGACATAGACGGCCACAGCTATTTTGGGATTGTTCATGGGAGCAAAGCCCATAAAGGCCGAGTGGTCCTGACCGCGATTCTGCGCAGTACCGGTTTTTCCACAAACCTCAATGCCGGGAATGTTTGCACCTCGGCAAGTACCGGATAATACGGCACGCCGCATACCGGCTACGCTGTAGTCGTACCAGTGGCGATCAACGCCGGTGAAATTGCGACGGGAATACTTCGGATCCAAGCGGCCGTCTTGCACACTCTTGACGACGTGGGGCGTATAGAAATAGCCGCGATTAGCAACAGTGGCGGCCAAATTGCAAATCTGCAAAGGTGTAGCGGTAACTTCACCCTGCCCAATCGCAATGGAGATCACTGTGAGGCCATTCCAAGCGCCATGATAGGCCTTATCATAATATTGCGCGTTGGGAATCATACCTCGCTTCTCGCCGGGTAAATCCACACCCAATTTATAACCATATCCCATCTTCACCAAATGGTCTTTCCAGCAGGTAAGTGCGCGCTGCACGGAGCCATACTTACGCTTCATGGATAAAAGGCGATAGAGATTCCAGCAGAAATAGGAATTGCAGGAAGTACCAATGGCCGGCACGAGATTTATTGGGGATGCATGTCCGTGGCAACCAACATGGAGGCCTTTATAATTGAAACCATGGTGGCAGGGAAAGGCTACTTGTGGAGTGATGCTACCTTCTTGCAAACCAATGAGGGCTTGTGTGATCTTAAAGGTCGAACCGGGAGGATACATACCCATAATGGCGCGATTCAGCATCGGCTTCATCGGATCTTTATCCAGTATCCTATGGTTTCGTCACGGTCGCGTCCAACCATAATCTGTGGGTTGTAAGTCGGCGAAGAGGCCATACAGATGATTTGGCCGGTAGAGGGCTCGATAGCTACGATCGCACCTAATTTGCCTTCTAATAAGCGTTCGGCTAATTGCTGTGTTTTTATGTCAATACTCAACGTAAGATTCTTGCCGGCCACGGGATGTTTATCATATTTTCCATTTAGGTAATGGCCTTTGGTTCGCCCGTGAACATCACGCAACATAATGCGTAAGCCTTTCTCACCACGCAAGATTTTTTCATAAGAGCGCTCAACACCTAACTTGCCGATGTAATCGCCACTTGCATAATAAGGGTCGGCGTCTATTTCTTTCTGATTCACCTCACCGACATCACCCAAAATATGAGCGGCAAAAGAATCTGCATAACGACGTATGCTGCGCTTCTCTATGGAAAAGCCGTTGAAACGGAAAAGCTTTTCACGAAAGAGGGAGAACTCGCGAGCCGGAATTTGCGTCATAAAGACCTGTGGCGTATATCGGGAATAACCGGGATTCTTTTGCGGATCTTTTATTTCCTCGCAGCGTTGTTTGTAAAACTCCGGCGTGATTCCTATGGTGCGACAAAACTCTAGCGTATCTATGCCGTGCTGCTCATTCATCGTCACCATAATATTATAGGATGGCTCATTGTAAACAAGCAACTCGCCATTGCGGGCAAATATCAAGCCACGCGATGGAAACAAGACATCTTTGCGAAAAGCATTGGAGTCGGCATTCTTCTTATAGTCGTCGCTAAACAATTGCAGTGTGAGCAAGCGAATCAGATAAATAAGAATGATGCCGACGGCTACGCCGCCAATCACAAACTTACGGTTACTATAATTTTTGTAGACTTTCAAAACAAATGGTGAGTCTTTATTTTTCGTTTCTAATACGCTCCATTGCCGCAACAATCAGCAGGGTGAGGATTGTGCTTCCGCCTATACTCATTAAGAGATATTGCCAATTGAAGAAACTAAAGGCTTCTATGCTGAAGAAAAGCGTACAGTTTAGCAAAGAGGCCGCAAAGGCGTAACGCAAGAATGGGCCCCACTCCATCATTTTTACACCCGGAAGAAACGGCACGTTCTCATCGCGATCCGTTGGTCCGAAAAGTCGCAACAGCAACGGAACAATCAAGCCCATAGCCGCCATTGAGGACGCTGCAACGCCGGGCGTGGTTGCAAAAAGGTCGACAAGCATCCCCATCACAAAACCTAAGACGATGTACAGCCAGCGCGCTGTCTCTCCGGGCAAGATCAATAAGAAGTAAATGTAAGGCATTGGGGTGGCAAAACCAAAGATGTGAATGTGATTAAACACCAACACCTGCAAAAGAAGTAAGGATATGAACCACCCGAAACGAGAAAGAAAAGTCTGTACCATAACTCCTACTAATTAGTTAAGCCACCACTCATCGCATCTTGGGCTTCTTGTTGAGTCACACGATTGCGCAGCGTATCTATTTCAGATTTATAGGGTGTAGCTATCACCTCTACGTTACGTAAGTTGCGAAAGTTCGTCCCTAACGTTATGCGCAATTTATAACTCTGGCCATCTGCTGAATTTTCAAGCTTACGAACGCGGCCTACGAAAAGCCCCGGGGGGAAGACTGCGCTGTAGCCGCTCGTCTCAACTATCGCTCCGGGATGCACACGGGCATAACGCGGAATGTCGTTAACGTCTGCGTGAAACAGATTCCCACCTGACCACTGTAAAAAACCAAAATAGTTCTGCCCACGCACACGGCAACTAATACTCGATTTGCGATTAGTCACGGGAATTACTAATGCGTGATGAGCGGCAGCAAGATAAACAATACCCACAACGCCACGCCCACTGACGACGCCCATTTCCGGCCGTACGCCATCTTCTGTGCCGCGGTCAATGACAATATAATTATTAGCTCGCGAAGTTTCATTGGAAACAACTGTTGCCGGAATAAGTGTATATCCCTTAAGGCGCTCCATCATCAGCTGATTGGTAATCGTCGAGTCCTTTTGTGTATCGGCCAAGAGCTCTCGGAGGGTTGCATTCTGTTGAGCCAACGCCACGTTTTGCGCAGTTAGCTCACGATTTACTTCGCCCAAATTCATATACGATAAGCCATCGGCATACCAACGATTTATTCCGGCCACGGCATCATTGGCGGCCGTAAACCAAACACTACCTTGGAAGCTGTTAAAGCGAAACAAAATCGTCAAGCTGACAGCTTCTAAGAACAGAAACACGAAGAAGTAATTATATTTACGAAGAAAGTCGAGAAACGTGCGCATCGTTTTTGCTGCCCCGTAAGGCGCTAAAAGGGAAAAGAAAGGAAAAGAGAGCTGCCACACAGCCGCGCGCCCTCTTCCCCATCAATATTTTATATTACGTTACGCTCAACGCATCAAGAATGTATAGTCGTCGACGTGTTTTAATGCAACGCCCGTTCCGCGCGCCACGCACAACAAGGGTTCTTCCGCTACGTGGAACGGGATATTAATCTTATCCGTCAAGCGCTTGTCAAGGCCGCGCAGCAGTGCGCCGCCACCAGTCAGATAAATTCCGTTGTGTACAATATCCGCATAAAGCTCTGGCGGCGTATTTTCTAGTGCGTTGATGACGGCCTGCTCTATTTTGGCAATGCTCTTCTCCAAGCAATGCGCTATTTCTTGGTAGCAGACAGGCACCTCCATCGGCATAGCCGTGATACGGTTAGGTCCGTGTACGATGAAATCTTCCGGCGCACTTTCGCCAAGGTCTGTTTGAGCAGCCCCAACATTGATTTTAATGCGCTCAGCCATTCTCTCGCTGACACGCACGTTATGCTGACGACTCATGTATTCCTGAATATCCGCAGTGAAGTCATCACCGGCCATCTTGATGCTATTATTAGAAACGATACCGCCAAGCGAAATCACAGCGATCTCTGTCGTACCGCCACCAATGTCTACAATCATATTGCCTTCAGGCGCATTAACGTCCAGACCTATACCGATGGCGGCTGCCATTGGTTCATAAATCAAGAAAACGTCACGTCCACCGGCGTGCTCTGCGGAATCGCGTACGGCACGAAGCTCCACTTCCGTAGAACCTGACGGGACGCCGATCACCATGCGCAATGCCGGCGAAAAGAGGCGTTTTCCTTTATGTACCATACGAATAAGGCCGCGCATCATCTGCTCGCAGGCATTAAAGTCCGCAATCACGCCATCACGCAATGGGCGGATAACGCGTATCTTATTATTTGTCTTCTCGTACATCAGTTTGGCTTGTTCGCCCACTGCAATCATACGATCCGAATGTTCATCCAACGCTACTACAGATGGCTGATCTACGATAATTTGATCGCCATTGATGATGATTGTATTGGCCGTACCTAAGTCGATGGCCAACTCCTGCGTAAAGGAGAATAACTTACTGAAAAAACTCATTATCTCTTTATTTTCTATCGCCCTGTTCACAGCGCTCAACCTTTGAGCGGCTGTGCTTTACATCATTTTTCCGAAGTCTCAAACCAAGCATGAATTGCAGTATCATATTGGCTGCTAACTTCAAAAGCACGTGCTGCAAACCGGCGGCGTTGCTCTATTGTCGTCTGTGCTCCCTCCTGAAGAATGTCGGTTAAAGCTGCATATTCAGACTTTGACGGGATAATCACTACATCTTTGAAATTCTTTGCTCCGGCTCTAATCAAACTGATGCCACCTATATCTATCTTCTCTATAATCTCGGCAGATGTAGCCCCGCTTGCAACTGTAGCCTCAAAAGGATAGAGATCGACGATCACCAAATCGATTGGAGAGATTGCATACTTCAAAATCTCTGCCTCGTCCTCAGCCAAACCCCGGCGACTCAAGATTCCACCAAAGATTTTCGGATGCAACGTCTTGACGCGCCCACCGAGTATCGACGGGTACGCAGTCACATCCTCTACGCGTTGGCAAGGGTAACCCAACGATTCGATAAATTTTTGCGTACCACCGGTTGAGAGCAATTTTACCCCCTTGCGGTGCAGGGCGGCAAGGATTTCTTCCAAGCCATCTTTATGATATACGGAAATAAGTGCCGTGCGAATAGTTTTGATTTCTGACATAGATTTCTCTGAATGAAAACGTTTTGCCCGCAAAGTTAGTAAATGGGGCACGAAGTGCCAACAATGCGGTATGATTTATTCCGTTTCAAAATCATTTTTTCTTATTTCTTTCAGAGTATTTTGAAACTGTTCGTTTCTCTGGTCCTACTTTATACTACCACAACAAATCACGAGGCTCTTTATGCTGACGCCCGTTCGCCCAGTACTCATTATATATAAAACAAAAGCGCCTTCCGCTTATCAGAAGGCGCTTCCTTGTAAAGCCGAAAGGCTTAATCGTTCTTCTCAATTGGCTGTAGCGCAATGTGCAGTTCGTCCAATTGCTTTTGATCTACCGTCGACGGAGCATCAAGCATCACGTCGCGCCCATTATTATTCTTCGGGAAAGCAATGCAGTCGCGAATACTATCAAGTCCGGCGAAGATGCTCACCCAGCGATCCAAACCATAGGCAAGGCCGCCGTGAGGAGGAGCGCCATACTTAAAGGCATTCATCAAGAAGCCAAACTGCTCTTGCGCGCTTTCGGGAGTAAAGCCAAGTGCTTTAAAGATTTTAGCCTGCAACTCTGCATCGTGGATACGGATACTGCCACCACCAACTTCCACGCCATTGCACACCATATCGTAGGCATTGGCGCAGACGCGCTCGGGCGCGCTATCGAGCAAGCCGACGTCTTCCGGCTTTGGCGCCGTAAAGGGATGGTGCATTGCCATCAAGCGGCCTTCTTCCTCGCTCCATTCAAACATCGGGAAGTCTACAACCCAAAGTAAGGCAAACTTATTCTTATCGCGCAAGCCCAAGCGTCCGCCCATCAATAGGCGCAGTTCGCACAACTGTTTGCGAGCCTTCTGCGTATCCGGGCCGGAAATGATCAAAATCAAATCGCCCGGACGTGCCTGCATCTTATCTTTTAAACCATTGAGAACGGCTGCATCGTAGAATTTGTCTACCGAACTCTTCACGCTGCCGTCTTCTTGAACGCGGGCATACACAAGGCCTTTCGCGCCGATTTGCGGACTGCGCACGAAGTCGGTCAATTCGTCGAGCTGCTTCCGTGTATAAACGGCACAACCCGGCACGCAAATACCACCAATGTAGGTTGCTTCGTTAAAGACGCCAAACGTGCCGGTGCCTTTCAACTGATCCATAAGTTCGACAAACTCCATGCCGAAGCGCATGTCGGGTTTGTCAGAACCAAAGCGGCGCATTGCCTCCGCCCAACTCAGACGCAAGAAGGGTTCTTCGCCCAAATCGACGCCGCGCACGGACTTAAAGAGATACTTGGTCATCTCTTCAAATGTGTTGATCACGTCATCTTGTTCTACGAAACTCATTTCGCAGTCGATTTGCGTAAATTCGGGCTGGCGATCGGCGCGTAAATCTTCGTCTCTAAAGCATTTTACGATCTGAAAGTAACGATCCATTCCGGCAACCATCAACAACTGCTTCAGCGTTTGCGGACTCTGCGGAAGCGCATAGAAGCAACCGGGATTCATACGTGACGGCACCACAAAATCGCGTGCGCCTTCAGGCGTAGAGCCGATCAGGGCCGGCGTCTCTATCTCCAAGAAGCCTTTTTCATCTAAGAAGCGGCGCACTTCGAGCGTCATCTTATGGCGCAGTTCCATATTCCGACGCACGCAGTTGCGGCGCAGGTCAAGAAAGCGATATTTCATGCGCAGATCATCGCCGCCATCGGTCTCATCTTCTATGGTAAATGGCGGCGTAAGGCTCTCATTGAGCACCACCAATTCATTGACGATTACTTCTATATCGCCTGTGGGGATCTTGTCGTTTTTGCTGAAGCGCTCGTTCACGCTGCCTGTCACCTGCAATACATATTCGCGTCCCAACTGGTTCGCGCGCTCACACAGGGCGGCGTCTGTCTCGGTGTTGAATACTAATTGCGTGATGCCGTAGCGGTCGCGCAAATCTACAAACGTCATTCCGCCCATCTTGCGAAGCCGCTGCACCCAACCGGCCAGCACTACCTGCTCACCAACATTGGTTAAGCGTAACTCTCCGCACGTCTTCGTTCTATACATTCTTTATTAAGATTATGCTAAATTCTATGGCAAAGATACTACTTTTCGATGGAAACCTACGAGAATCAGGGCTTTCAATCTTTGTATGCAGCTATTTCTTGCGAACAACGCGATGCGGACGGAGGCTGTATGAACTCTACCTAAGGCGGGGTTTACGAGAAATGGAGCATTTCGCGCCGTCGCAAGATGAGGCAAAGATGTGGAGCAAGAACAGTTGGTGGCGTCCTCTCCTACACTCATTGTCTACTGACTAAGAGGGCTTTTTGTACATATCGACAACAAACTTCCGCACGCCCAAAGTCGGCCGGTGGAGTGTGCGCTCACGATAACAAAGGTTTACGCTCGTGATGAAAAGAGCTTCACCTCACGATAACAAAGGTTTCACCTCACGAGCGCAAACGGCGGATAGAAGATTGGCCCGCCAAAAATCAATAGTCGGGCGAATAAAGGTAAAGTTGGAGGGGATAAAAAGCACGTAGGACGACTTCTGTTAGTCGTCCTACGTGTATAGTTCTAAGAAAAAGTTGGCCCTATGCTTCGTTTGGTCTCCGCAAGTGCCGACGGGCCGAAAATAAGTAGGGAGTACGGCGAGGCGGATAGCGATGCGGATAAGCAGGTGCGAAAAGTGGGTGCAAAGCCTACCGACTGAAAAGTTTGGCTTTGAGCAACTTCTCCATTTCGGCAAACTTCTTGCCTTGGTTTAATGAGAGGTAGGCGTTGTAAAGCAATGGGCCCCAAGATTTTGCCTCATTGGGGCGGGCTTTCCGATAGCGTTCCAGATAAGGTACGGCCTTGGCATAGAGTTTACGCCTTTCTGCCTGCGCCGTTTTATAAGCTGCGCTGTTGATACTCGTAGGTAAATCTACTGCAGCTGCGGCATTGCTGTAGGCTGTTCCGAAATAGAAATCTATATCTACATTGCTTGAGTCGATGGCCTGATAGGCCTTACACGTTTCTATGGCGTCTTTGTAGGCATGTAGATTGATCTGCGCCAAAGCCTTAGCCGAAAGGAGCGTCAAGTAGAAGGCTGAATCGGCGACGGTGGGCGGCGCGGGGCGATTTTGCGACTGTAAGGGATAAACCGACAAGAGACTGTCGGACAAACGCAACGCCGCTTCGGCTTGATTTTGCTGGAGGTAGTGATCAAACAAGTGCGTGAAAAAGTAGGGATGATGGCCGGCATCGCTGATTCCGACTTGCAAATTTTTCACGTAGGCCTTGATCTCCCCCAAGGCGGCATTCGTGCGAGCGCGATACTCTATTGCCATCCGGCGATAGGTAGTATTCTGAATACTATCATCCGTAAAATGCAAGACCAAGTCGTATTTTTTTTCTTGAAAGGCACTCCGAATCAAAATGTTGCGAATAAGTTCTCGCTGCTGTCGGGGTAAGTTCGGCGATAATTGGAGCCACAAGGGAAGATCTAAGACATCGTCGGCCATTTGCAGCAACTTGATAGCTTCTGCATACTGCTTGTGCTCGTACATGAAAAGTCCACCGGCCAGCAAATTGGGGTAAAAATCGTGAAGCTGGCGACTCAGTTTCTTGTTGTTCGACTTTTGGGTAAGGGCATCATAACGCCGCGCACAATTAAAGAAATCGTAGGTGGTCTGAAAGAAACTGAGGGTATCGTAAGCTTTATGCAAATAGATTTTTTCATTCTCCACGCTGTTGGCTGCTACGGCTGCGTCCATTCCAAGCACATACAATTTTGGATTATCGCGAAGCGCAGAATCGGCCATCAAGCGCTTGGCGGCATTGAGCGCATCAAGCGGGCGGCCGGCTTTGAGTAAAGCATGAACCGGCTTGAGCGGATTGGCCGCAAAAGCAACAGAACAGAAAGATAGCAGGCAATACAATATGTATTTCATATATAAAATATGCGATAAGAGCGAGATGTGATTCGTTTAGAAGTCCGTTGTGGGCGGTATTGGCGTTGTCGGTTTTCGCCATTTAATCTGCGTAAAGCTGCAGCAGTCTGTCGGCAACACAGAAAGATTTTTGCAAAGGAAATCCACGGACTCCGCCGGGAAAAGCTAAAACAATATCAGAGGTTTGATCTGCTCTTCTTGCCCCGAAGGAATCCGTGGAGAAATGAATCGGCAATGTGCTTAACGCAGATATTGGTCCATTTCTTTCGACTTATCTGTCATATCCAAATTGTTATAGATCTGCTGGAGGGGAGAAGCCCAACGCTTCGGCTCATCCGGCAGCAATGTGCGTACTTTTTCGAAGTAAGGAAGCGCCTTGCGGTAATAAGGCTGCACTTTTGTCTCCATTACTTGCTTGTAAAGCTTGGAGTAAGTAGGCGGAATCTTGATGACGCGGTTTTGTACCTGTGTTACGACGTCGTTCATGTAACTGTAAGCCATACCGATATTCGCTTCTACGAAGTTGGGATCAATAATTAAGGCTTTGCCAAAATCTTCTTCTGCCTTTGCATAATTGAAGGGCTTCATATTTAAATAAACGCTACCACGCAAATAATAAGCCGCTTTGCTCCCCTGATGCTCATTTACGAGCTTGTCAGCCATAGCTAAAGCTCCGGCTCTATCGTCCTTCTGAATGTAATGATAGAGCAGGTTCTGAATAAAGTTGGGCGTCTCGGTGCGGATCACAGCTTCCTGCAAGGTCTTCAAATAGGCAGCAGAATCTTGCTTGCCCAAATAGGCTTGCATCTTCATAATGTAGAGATCGCGTGTGCCTGTTTCGTCTTGCAAGGCGAGATCGGCATATTTCAACACGTCATCCCAGTCGTTTTGGCCGTAGCAAAGGATCGTCAAGTTGTAGGCTGCTTGTGCGTACTCCGTCTTCTTAGCCTTGTAGATAGAGTCGGTCTGCTGGGGTGTAAAGACGGGATTCTTCGGAAGCTCAATAAACTTCTTGAAATAAGTGATGGCCTCGTTGCGATTGCCGTTTTGGTTCACGAAAAGCGCAGCGTAGTTGTAATAATCCAACATCGCAGCGATGCGCGGGCCGTTAATGGCGTTGAATTTCGGCTTAACCTTGCCTTTTTCATCAGGCTTGTTGTCGGCTTCATAGCTCTTCGTGTAGTTAATGATAGCCTTGTCCAAATTTACGCAGTATCCTGCCGTGTCGAAAGGTTGGCTTTGTGCCGCCTTTTGCAACTCCGGTTCCATCAAACGTGTGTGGGCGTCGGCTAAAAGGTTGTACATTTCAGCAAACTTCGTCGTCTTAGGATTCTGAAGCGCTTCATTAAGAATCGAAATCGTACTGTTGAAGTCACGATTCTGCAGTGCGCTTTGCGCCTTCTGCAATGCAGAGTTTTGCGCAAGGCCAACTCCTGCAAGCATTGTCAATGCAATGGTCGAAAAAACTTTTTTCATAATCACAGGGCCTCCTTACTTCGATCGCCAAGTTGGTCTTTCGCCAACGGCAGATACGATGCGGTGTGACCGAATAAAAGGTTATCTATTCCGTTAATTGTCTATTTGTTCGCTTGTTTCTATTGTCGTTTCCGGAGCATCGGACGTGATCGGCGCATCTACAGCTTCGGTTGTCGCATCAAGGGCTTCTGCGTCCTCATCTTCTGTCGTTACGACGCAAACACTGCTTATGCTGTCGTTGCGCTTTGTCAGATTGATGAGTTTAACGCCTTGCGTGGCGCGTCCCATCACACGTACGTCGGCGACTTTCAGACGTAGCGTGATGCCGCTGCGATTGATAATCATCAAATCATTGTCGTCCGTCACGCTCTTTATGGCTGCGACTTTTCCGGTCTTGTCCGTGAGTTGCAAAGTCTTGACACCCTTGCCACCACGATTGGTTTTGCGATAATCTTCAATAGCGCTACGCTTTCCGAAACCTTGATCGCTGACCACCATGATGGTTTCTTTTTCGGGATCATTTATACATACCATTCCGACAGCTTGATCCTCGCCGTCTTCATCAAGACGAATGCCGCGTACACCTGTAGAAACGCGCCCCATAGTGCGCACCGCATCTTCATTAAAGCGAATTGCGCGGCCGTTGCGGTTAGCTATGACTAACTCGTCTTGACCATTGGTGAGCACAACGCTGACTACGCGATCTTCTTCTCGAATAGTGATCGCCTTAACGCCGTTTGTGCGCGGCCGAGAGTACTCTTCGAGGCAAGTTTTCTTGATGATGCCCTCCGCAGTACAGAACACAACGTAATGAGACTTGTTAAACTCGGGATCATTGAGCTTCTTTATGTAGAGGAAAGCGTTGACTGAGTCGTCCGCCTCTATATTTAGCATATTTTGGATCGCACGTCCTTTCGCGTTCTTCGCACCTTCCGGCAACTCATACACCTTTAGCCAATAACAGCGGCCTTTTGCGGTGAAGAAAAGCATCGTATTGTGCATCGTAGCCGGGTAAATGTATTCGATGAAATCTGCATCGCGTGTCGTTCCGCCGCGACTTCCTACGCCGCCGCGGCCTTGTGCGCGAAATTCGGCCAATGGTGTGCGTTTAATGTAGCCCAAATGGCTGATCGTGATAATAACCTCGTCGTCGGCGTAAAAATCTTCAGGATTAAACTCTTCAGCAGAAAGCTTAATCTCCGTACGGCGCACGTCGCCATACTTTTCTTTGACTTCGTTCAACTCATCTTTCATCACCTGACGGCAAAGTTCGTCGTCAGTAAGAATGCGGTTGTAATAATCTATCTTGCGTTCCAGCTCCTCATACTCTTGATGTAGCTTATCCTGCTGTATGTTTGTCAGCTGCGCCAAACGCATGTCGACGATCGCTTTAGCTTGAATATCGTCCAGTTCAAAGCGCTTTTTAAGTGCTTCGATGGCTTCTGCCGGCGTCTTGCTGGCGCGAATGAGTCGCACGACCTCATCTATATTATCGCTGGCTATGATTAAGCCCTCCAAGATATGAGCACGCTCTTGCGCCTTACGCAAATCATACTTCGTACGACGGATTACCACCTCGTGACGATGGTCTACGAACGTACGAATACAATCTTTCAGCGAAAGCACTTTGGGGCGGCCGTGCACCAAGCCCACACAGTTGACCGCGAAACTGCTTTGCAGCGCAGTCATCTTGAAAAGTTTGTTCAGCAGCACGTTAGCGTTCGCATCGCGCTTCACCTCTATGACGATGCGCATGCCTTCGCGGTCGCTTTCATCGTTCACGTCGCTGATGCCCTCTATGCGTTTTTCGTTCACCAAGCGAGCAATGTCCTTGATCAACTCAGCTTTGTTTACGCCGTAAGGGATTTCGTTTACGACAATCGTATCATGTTGCGGCCCGTTTTCTATTTCCGTCTTAGCGCGTAAGATAATGCGACCGTGTCCGGTTTCGTAAGCACTTCTTACGCCTTGCAGCCCCATAATAAAAGCTCCCGTCGGGAAGTCCGGCGCCTTGATATGCTCCATCAAGCCTTCGACATCAATCTCCGGATTATCAATATAAGCCACACAACCGTCGATTACCTCGCTCAAGTTATGGGTCGGCACATTCGTGGCCATACCCACGGCGATACCCGTCGCACCATTGACCAAAAAGTTAGGGATGCGCGTCGGCAAAACGGTAGGTTCCTTCAACTTATCGTCGAAGTTGTTTTGCATATCTACCGTTTCCTTATCCAGATCGAGCATCATGGTTTCGCCCATAAGGCTCATGCGCGATTCCGTATAACGCATAGCAGCCGGCGAGTCGCCGTCGATCGAACCAAAGTTTCCTTGTCCGTCCACTAAGGGGTAGCGCAAGTTCCAATCCTGCGCCATACGCGTCAACGCGCCATAGATGGAGCTATCACCGTGCGGGTGATATTTACCGAGCACTTCACCCACGGTGCGGGCCGACTTCATATAAGCTTTGTCGTGCGTATTTCCGATATTCATCATTGCATATAGGATGCGTCGCTGTACGGGTTTGAAGCCGTCTCGCACATCCGGCAAGGCACGAGATACTATAACGGACATTGAATAGTCGATATAGGAGGTTTTCATCTCCTTTTCGATATCGACTTTAATGATTCTGTCTTGATCTATCATTTAATTGGTTCTTAAAAGTATGAAATTTCAGCCGCCCTGCAATTGAGGAGGCATTATTTCCATCTTATTTTGAAGCAAAAGTAAGGCTTTTTCTTGAAATAAAAGTAGGTGTTTGGGGTAAAAGTTTCGATTTAAGCCCATTTTCTTTTGCGCTAAGCGCTTTTACCTCTTTATTCGGGGAGGTATCGGAGCAAAGGTCCGACGCGCTAAAATCGTTTTCTTCTTTTCTTGGGCTATGTAGACGATGCCGCCGATTTGTATGCTGTACAAGAAGTACCCAATGATGCTGCCTAAGGCCATACAGCCGAAGAGTAGCACATCAAAATAGCCCGGCAACCCGTTCGTATCGCCCAGCATAACGCCCCAAGCGTTGGTCATCTTGCTCATAAGCAAGATGAGGGTCGGCATTTGCCCAACGAGCATTATTGTGCCAAAGGGGATCGCCGTGAGCAAGAAAAGGATGACCATTGCCCCTAAGCGGCGGTGGCTAAACGTGGCGCACAGACTTTGCAGGGCGGTCCGTTTATAGATAACGTAATGTACGAAAGTCATACTATAAGCAATCAGCAGACCGATGCAGATCATCACGGCCGGAATCCACCAAAGCGATGTATGCTCGCGCGTCAACCAAACTGTGCCCCCAAGCACTATCGCGTTGAGGACATTATATATAAGGAGGAGCAGCAAGCAACGAGCACTTCTTTGCAGCCATACGCGACGCAAAACTTTATGCTTAAAGAGGCAAAGCCCGCAACGACTACTGATATTGCGCTTGTATTGCAAGGCAAAACCACCGCCCAAGCCACTCTGTCCGAGCAGCCAGAGCAGGAGGCCTACGACTAAGGCAATCAGCGTTCCCCACGAGGGGAAAAGTAGCGCCAAGCCCACTTGAGCGCCGAGTCCTGATTTCACTACAGCGAAAAAGGGAATGGCGTGTTGAGTGAGATACATACTCAGTGCCACGGCGAACAAACCGGCCCCGATGCCGGCCATCAAGAGAAACGGCCAGAGGTAGCGAAGATAGGCGCGCCAATGCAGGGCAAACTTTTTCCAAGCCTCAACGACGGCCCGCCGAACGCTGAAATCGTAATCAGATGATGTGTGAATTGTCATACTTTCGACTATTTACGAAGCGAAGATAACGCTTTTGCTCATTGCGAACACGCAAGGAGCAGCGAAAAAATGTTCATCGCTCATTTTTTTAGTCGTGGAAACGGTATCGGTTGTTGTAAATGCACCTTACGCCACTTCCGTAAAGGACGGCTACCGACCAAGACCATAACGGTAGCGATGCGCGACCGGCCGTTTGCGTCTCGCCACAGCTCACGAGGGACTTAACCTGCACGGCGAGAACAAAGGAACAACAATCTAAAAACCAAACTTTTAGAACAACAGAATCCTACCGTGCAGATTTTTCATCGCGAGCGTAAACCTTTTTCATCGTGAGCGTAAACCTTTACGATCGTGAGCGCAAGACTTTTTCATCGTGAGCGCAAACTCCGCGCCTGCATCCTTTAGCCTTCGATGATGCGGGGGCGGGGCCGTGGTATCAGACTTCGTCAGCTGCTGTCGAACTTTCGATAAACGCGCTCGGAGGCTACGCAAGCAAAAAAGCGGGAAACCTTAGCAGGCAAGTGATTTGCTCGAGCCGCGATGCACCCTTCGACCCTGCAAACAGCGCGCGCCGCGCAAGAGAACAAGCGCTTCGCATAAAAAAACGATGGAAAAGCCCGCTGAAGGCTGCGAGTTGATCACAAAAAGCGTATTTTCAATTTTTAATCTCAAGCCTGATGAGGCACAAATCTTGTTAGCATCGACCCGATGTGGGCACTTTCTTGTTTGAAAGTATAGGATTTATTGCTAACTTTGCCCCTGAGTGCTTGCCAAGTTCCAACGTCATGACTTCAAAAAAAGACGGGCGAACGAACAGCAAGCCGACAGGCAGTGCAAAAACAGTGCTGCTCAAACAGAAAAAACAAGAAAAGTATGGCAACAGCAATCGACATACGCGAACTTAACGCACTCATCGAAGCGCAATCAGGCTTCCTGACCGATCTGACGACCGGCATGGAGCGTAACATTGTAGGGCAACGCCATTTGATTGACTCCCTGCTCACAGGCCTTTTGAGCGACGGGCACATTCTGCTCGAAGGCGTTCCGGGTCTGGCCAAGACACTCGCCATTAAAACGCTGGCTTCGCTCATTGAAGCCCGCTTTAGTCGCGTGCAGTTTACGCCCGACCTTTTACCCTCCGACATTATCGGCACATTGATTTATAGTCAGCGCGACGAGCGCTTTTCGACAAAGAAAGGACCGATTTTTGCCAACTTTGTCTTGGCCGACGAGATCAATCGTGCGCCGGCGAAAGTGCAGAGTGCACTGCTCGAAGCGATGCAAGAGCATCAAGTGACGATTGGCGAGGAGACCTTTGCGCTCCCCCACCCCTTCTTGGTGCTGGCTACGCAGAACCCGATCGAACAGGAGGGTACGTATACGCTACCCGAGGCCCAAGTTGACCGTTTTATGCTGAAAGTAGTCATTGACTATCCTACGCTGGAGGATGAAAAGAAGATTATTCGCAGCCATTTGGATGAGCATTACTCGGAAGAGGTTAAACCCGTTGTCAGTCTGGATAAGATTCTCCACGCACGCGAGATCGTCAAGAAAGTTTACGTTGATGAGCGTATAGAACAATACATCGCCGACATCGTTTTCGCAACGCGTCGGCCGGAATCTTACAAGATGCCGGAAATGAAGCGTTATATTAGTTTCGGCGGCAGTCCGCGTGCGGGCATCAACTTGGCTTTGGCAAGCCGCACGCGTGCTTTCTTGAAGCGCCGCGGCTACGTGATACCGGAAGACGTGCGCGAAGCGGCACACGACGTACTCCGCCATCGCATCGGTCTGACTTACGAAGCTGAGGCCGACAACGTGACGACGGATGCCATTATCACCGAGGTGATCAATAAGGTCGAAGTGCCCTAAACGCTATCGTTAGAATAAAGGCCTGAAAGATGGAGACGCAAGACCTGCTGAAGCAAGTAAGGCGCATAGAGATAAAAACCCGCCGACTGACGAATAATATCTTCGCCGGCGAGTATCACTCGGCGTTTAAGGGCCGCGGTATGTCCTTTTCCGAGGTGAGAGAATATCAGCCGGGAGATGACGTGCGCGACATCGACTGGAACGTGACTGCTCGCACGAATCGCCCTTACGTAAAAGTGTACGAGGAAGAGCGCGAACTGACGGTGATGCTGCTTGTCGACGTCTCGGGCAGTCTGTCCTTTGGCTCGCAACGCTGCACACAACGCGACTTGATTGCGGAAATAGCTGCGACGCTCGCCTTTTCAGCCATACAGAACAATGATAAAATCGGGGTGCTCTTTTTTTCGGATCGCGTGGAAAAATTCATTCCTCCGCAGAAGGGGCGCCGCCACATATTATATATTATCCGCGAACTGCTTACGTTTACGCCGCAATCGCGGCGCACGGATCTTGGCGTAGGCTTGGAATATCTGGTCAGAGCCATTTCGAAGCGCTGCATTGCCTTCGTACTCTCTGACTTCATCGACCGGAAGGACTTCTCGCAATCGCTGCGCATCGCTTCGCGCAAACACGATGTGGTTGCCGTCAGAGTGTATGACCACCGAATGGCGGAATTGCCGGATGTGGGCTTGATGCGCGTGGGCGACGCAGAAACCGGACACGAACTGTATCTCGATACATCAAGTAAGCGCATACGCGAATTGCAACGCCGTTGGTGGGCGGATGAAGATCAGCGCTTGAAAGAGCTGTTTCGCAAATCGAAAGTCGATTTCACGGCGATCTCGACGGTAGAAGACTACGTGGTAGCCTTGCGGAACATCCTCCGACAACGCGCATAGTCGGATAGAAAAAAGAATATGCTGAACCCTATACGTATATATATATTATTGTGTCTGTGCTTGTCGACGCTGCACGGCTTCTCGCAAGTCGTGGTTGAAGCGAAGCTGGATACAGCCGACATCTTGATCGGTCAGCAAGTGCAATTGCAGGTAAAAGCGACGACCGACAAGCGCACACACATAATCTTTCCTGTTTATGCACAGGAGGATCAGATCGCACCCGGCGTGGAAGTGGTCGACAATGGGAAGACGGACACGCTAAAGCAAGACGGCGACGACCGCATTACGCTGATACATCGCTATATGGTGACGAGTTTTGACTCAGCGCTTTATTCGTTGCGCCCCTATGTGCTTGTGGGCGGTGATACGATTGCAGCGCGCGATATTGTTGGCCTTAAAGTGAGTACCGTTTCGGTGGATACAGCCCACGTAGAGCGCTTTGAGGGGCCGGATGGCGTAGTAGAAGGAAGTTTTGTATGGACGTGGCGCTTACTTTTGTTGGCTTTCTTGCTGCTTCTGCTGGTTGGCGGCGTTTTCATCTGCGTCGTGCGGCTTTCAGATAGGCGTCCGGTTACGAAGCGAGTGGTGATTCCGCCGGCCGTGCCACCACATCAAGAAGCGATGGCGCGCATCGAGCAACTCAAAACGGCAAGGGCAAGCGCTCAAGTGGCCAACAAGGATTATTATATGCAGCTGACGGATGCGCTACGAGCGTATATCTCCGGCCGCTTCGGGATTAACGCCCGTGAAATGACCTCGGGGGAAATCATAAACGCCTTGCTGCACACAGGAGATGAGACGGCCTTGCGTGAACTACGCGAGATCTTTGAAACAGCTGACTTGGTAAAGTTCGCAAAATATGAATCTTCGCTCAATGAAACAGATCGCAGTTTGCTGCAAGCTGTAGACTTTGTGAACACGACAAAGCCTGCTACGACGCAATTGCCGAAGCCGGTTGTAAAAATCGTGACACCGGGCGAAACGCAGCAAAGAAACATACGCCGGATTTATTGGGGAACGGGCCTTGTCTTGTCGCTATTGAGCTTGAGCTTGGCTGTCTATTTGTTTGTTGAAATTGTAGAAACTTTCTTTTGACGCATATGACATTTGCCCAGCCCTATTATTTCTTATTATTCTTGCTGTTGATTCCGCTTATCTTGTGGCATTTTTTGCTAAAAGGGAAGCGCGAATCTACTTTAACCTTATCAACAACGGATCCTTATAGGCAGTTGCCTCGAACGCCGCGTACGGCGCTCATTCATTTGCCTTTCTTACTAAGGATCTTGACTTTTGCTTGCATAATCTTTGCGCTGACCCGCCCACAGACGCACAATGCGTTGAGCAATAAAGAGACGGAAGGTATCAATATAATGATGGCTATCGACGTCTCAACGAGTATGCTCACGCCGGACCTCCCGCCCAGTCGTATTGAAACGGCTAAACAAGTGGCTTACGAGTTTATCAATAATCGTCCGGACGACAACATCGGCTTGACTGTCTTCGGCGGCGAGGCTTACACGCAATGTCCCTTAACAACGGACCATTCTGCGCTACTCAATATGTTTAAGCAAGTAAATTGCGACTTGCAGAAGGAAGGAGTCATAAGCCCGGGAACGGCTATCGGTATGGGCTTATCGAGTGCCGTGTCTCATTTGGAGCAAAGTAAGTCGAAGAGTAAGGTAATCATTCTTCTGACGGACGGCGAAAACAACGCCGGTGAAATATCTCCGCTTACTGCGGCTGAAATGGCAAAGCGCTTGGGCATCCGCATCTATACGATTTCTGTAGGGACGGACGCTGCGGTCAATCAAACCGTAGCAACGCTGCCCAACGGTGAGACCTACGAAGCGGCGATTAAGCAGAACACAGACCCGAAAACCTTGGAGGCAATCGCAAACTCAACGGGCGGGAAATTCTATCAAGCCCGAAGCAAAGCGAAATTAAGAGATATCTATCAAAACATAGACCGTTTAGAGAAGACAAAGCTGAAGGTGAGCAATTATAATCGACACTACGAAGCCTATCAATTGTTTGCTTTAGTTGCGCTCTTTACGTTTGCACTGGAAATATTGTTGCGTCTGACTTGGTTTAGACGTATTCCTTAGCTTTAACCCACGACGCGAAATTTATGTTCAGATTTGCTGATCCGGAATACTTATATTTGTTGCTGCTAATCCCTTTTTTGATCGGGATTTACCTACTTACGGCCCTTCGAAACAAGCGGCGCTTGCGCAAGTTTGGAGATCCGCGACTGCTGATTGCATTGGTGCCGGCTTATTCCCACCGCAAACCTTTGGCAAAGTTTGTTTTACTTTTGTCGGCTTTGATTACATTGATCGTACTCTTAGCCCGGCCGCAAAATGGTCTAACTACAACGAGCGAAAACAAAGAAGGAATAGAAGTAGCTGTGATGCTGGACGTTTCCAACTCAATGCTGGCGCAGGACGTCAGCCCCAATCGTCTGGAGCGTGCGAAGCTGCTCGTCTCTACGCTTATTGACCGTATGCAAAACGACAAGATAGCGTTAGGCGTCTTTGCCGGCGAGGCTTATCCTCAATTGCCCATCACAGGAGATTACGGTGCTGCCAAACTATTTCTGAATTCGATTACGCCGGGAATGGTTACGCTGCAGGGAACGAACCTTGCGGCGGCCATCAACTTAGCCGATAAAAGTTTTACGGACAAGAAACGCGTAGGCAAAGCCATCATTATCATCACCGATGGGGAAGACCACCAAGGCGGAGCTGAGGAAGCGGCGGTCGCAGCAGCCAAAGAGGGCCGAAAAGTGTACATCTTGGGCATCGGAAACCCCGGTGGCGCACAAATACCCTTGGGCAATGACTACTTAAAAGACAACAATGGGCAAGTTGTAGTAACGAAATTAAACGAGCAAATGTGTCGCGAAGTAGCTAAAGCCGGCGATGGTCTTTACTTGCACGTAGATAATTCGAACGCGGCCCAAGAGCAATTGCAAGCCGCTTTGGGGCAACTGCAACAAGCTTCAGAGCATACCGACTACACAAGCTACAACGAGCAATTTCAAGCGATAGCACTGATTCTTTTACTCTTGTTGTTCATCGAAAGTTTTGTCTGCGAAACGAAAAATCCTTGGGTGCAACGCTGGCATCTTTTTAATCGAAAGCAATGAAGCATTTGATACTACTCTTTCTCTCCATTAGTTTATCGGCTGCCGCACAAACGGCCGATTGGAAACTAATGCACCGCGGCAACAGGGCCTTTGAGGCAAAACAATATGATAAGGCGGAGCAACTGTATCTGCAAGCCATCAAGCAAAATCCCAATAATACGCGTGCTCATTTCAATTTAGGCGACACTTATTTGGCTAAAAAAGACGGCAAAGCTGCGATCAAACAATTTCAAGCCGTTGCTCAAGCAGAGAAGAACAAGCAACTGAAAGCGATGGCTTATCATAATATGGGTGTGATCAATCAAGCGGCGGCTTTGGAAGCAAACGGTGCGCAAAAGCAGCAGTATTTGCAGGAAGCGATTGAGCATTACAAAGCCTCCTTGCGCAACAATCCGCAAAGCGATCGGACGCGCTATAATTTGGCGCTTTGCCAGCACCAACTGAAACGCGACAAAAACCAGCAACAGCAGCGTCCGCAGCAACAACCTCGCCAGCAGCCTCGTCAACAACAAAATAAGCAACAGCAACAATCGCCCCAACAGCAAAAAAACAACGCTTCGCAGTCCGAGCAGGAGGTACAACAACTCCTAAACCTCGCGCGTCAAGCCGAGCAGCAAGCGCGGCAGAAGGTAAACAAGTCGCAAGCGCAACCACGCAAATTGGATAAGAATTGGTGATCCTATGAAACAAGATAAGACCAACGGAGGTATACATTATATATATACTACATTCCTCCTTCTGCTTCTACTCTTTGGACTACAGCCTACGGCGCAGGCCCAACAACTAAGCGTAGAAGCCCCCTCAACAGCCGATATCAACGGCTATTTCCACTTAAAATATAAAGTAGCGACCACATCCGCATCCGGTTTTCAAGCGCCGGCGTTGTCCGATTTTATCATTCTGTCCGGCCCGAACGTGGCGCAGAGTTCCAACTACAAGATGATCAATGGCCGCACGACCAATAACGAATCAACTACTTATACTTTTATCCTACAACCCCGCCGCAAAGGCACTTTAACGATAGGATCAGCATCAGTACAAGTAGGCGGAAAAACGCTTCACTCCCGCTCCGTGACCATTAACGTAACGGGTACGCCCGGAAAGTCGCAAACCGCCAACGCCGCAAGCAATCGCAGCGCTTCCTCCGCGCAAGTTACGGCTGACGGACCTATAAATAGTCGAGACCTTTTTATTACTGTGACGCCCAGCCGTCGCCGCGTTTTTCGACAAGAAGCCATTTTGCTCACCTATCGCGTGCATAGCGCTGTCGGCATAAGCCTGCAAAATGTCATGATGAGTAGCAAGCCCGACTTCAAGGGCTGGGTTTCGCAAGAAATACCCCACTCTACCGTACAAACAAGTCTGGAGCGCATCAACGGCAAGTCGTATCGCACGGGCATCATCCTGCAATACCTTGTCTTCCCGCAACAAGAAGGCAAGCTCACCATCCCCGGTATCAATTTCACCTGCACGGTTGTTCGCCGCTCGATCGATTTTTCCGATCCCATTGAAGCCTTCTTCAATGGCGGAGGTGAAGTCGGCGTACAAGTACAACGCGCTTCGGCGCCCACAACCGTTACGGTTGATCCGCTCCCACAACCGCAGCCGGCAGCGTTCTCCGGCAGCGTAGGACGTTTCTCCATCTCCGGTCAGTTGCTCACCAAAGATTTGAGGACCAACGACATTGCTACGTATCGCGTCATCATAAAAGGCAACGGCAACCTCAAACTTATCACGCCGCCAAGTGTCATTTTCCCAAAAGACTTCGATACTTTCACTCCGAAAACGACGCAAGAGGTGAAAGTTGGCGTTGATGGAACCTCCGGCCAAGTCGTGTTTGATTATACTTTTGTCCCACACAATGTGGGGAAGTACACATTACCGGCCGTGCAGTTTGTCTATTTCAACCCATCAAGCGGCAAATATGAAACCTTACAAACGGCCGCGATGCTTCTAAGTATCGGCAAAGGCCGCCATTCGTCCGCAGATGTGCAGCGCGAGTTGGCTTTGCGCAATAGCGACATTCATCCTTTGCTCCCATCAGAGCCTACTTTTGATGCAGCACATCCTTTCTGGTGGGGTTCGTGGACATATTTTGCAGCCTACCTCTTACTGTTGCTCGCAGCCGCCAGCGCTTATATTCTCATTCAGCGCAAAGTCGTGCGCAATGCCGACAAAGTGGGCCGCCGCCAATCGAAGGCCGGCAAAGCGGCCAAGCGACAATTGAAGCAGGCCTACCAACTTTTAGCGCAACAACAAGAGAAGCCGTTCTACGAAGCCTTGAATAATACGTTGCAAACTTATTTAGCAGCAAAATTCAACATCTCTACGGTCGACTTATCGCTCGATGCCGTAAAAGCAGCATTGGCCGCCCGCCAGATTGCACCCGATACGATTCAAGCCATAGCTGATACTTGGTCAGCTTGCGAGTATGCACGCTTCGCTCCGGCCGCAAACGATATGCAAAAGAACGATTTATACCGGCAAGTGGCGCAGATCATTGATCGCGTAGAAGCAGCCTTCCAATCAGGAGGTCGTAAAGGCAAGTTGCCGCCACTACCTCTACTTCTACTCCTATTGACCTTGATGGGCGCACTGCACAATTTATCCTCGTCAGCTGCCCCCTCTACCCAAGCGGAAGGCGAAGCCCTCTACGCCAAGCACGATTACATTGGCGCGGTTGCCGCTTTCGAGCACACCGCCAAGGCCAATCCGTCAGCAGCATCCTATTACAATTTAGGCAATGCCTATTATCGCACAAAGAATCTGCCGCAGGCCATTCTTTATTACGAACGTGCGCTACGCCTGTCACCTACCAATGCCGACATTCGCCACAATTTAGCCGTAGCTCGCGCCCATCTGCCGGCGCACGACAATATGCAGTCAGAGATGTTCCTCATCTCTTGGATGAAGGCGCTGATGCGATTCTTCACGGCCGACGCTTGGGCACGTATCAGTCTGTTTATGTTCATCTTGGCCTTACTGGGCGGTTTGCTCTTCCGCTTCTCGGGCCGCGTTATCGGGCGAAAGGTTGGTTTTACTACGCTTCTTGTAGGCCTCCTGCTTACCATCTGCTGCAATGTCTTTGCTTGGCGGGCCACACGCGCCTACTTCGATGAGCAGAAAGCCGTAGTGATGCGCCCCACGACCTTATTTATCAGTCCGGATGGTGCTTCTAAGCAAGCCGGACAACTGAACGAGGGCACAACCGTGACCATCACGGACAAGACAACGCAATGGTGGCGCGTCCGCTTACCCGATGGGCGCGAAGTATGGGCTCAATCGGCCACGATGGAACAAGTATAATCAGCAAACAAACAAAAAACAAACACCTCATGATCATAGGTATAGCCGGCGGAACCGGATCCGGAAAATCGACCGTCGTAAGAAAAATCATCGCACAGCTCCCCGCGGAGCAGGTATCCGTATTGCCGCAAGATTCATATTATAAGCGGGCCCCCAAGGGCTACTCTATCGAAGACTTGCGCAAGATGAATTATGACCACCCCGATGCTTTTGATTGGGAACTCTTAGAAGAGCACGTGCGCGAACTGCGTGCGGAGCGCGCCATACGTCAACCGGTCTATTCGGTGCTCACTTGCGACCGCTGCGAAGAAACGATTTTGGTAAAACCTTCGAAGGTGATCATCATAGAAGGTATTATGGCTTTATATCGTAAGGAATTAAGAGATATGATGGACCTGCGAATCTACGTCGACGCTGATCCTGATGAACGCTTGATCCGAGTAATCAATCGCGATGTCGTAGAACGCGGCCGCACAGCCTCGATCGTGATGGAGCGCTACTTGCACACCTTAAAGCCGATGCACCGCGAATTTATCGAACCGACCAAGGAATATGCCGACATCATCATACCGCAAGGCGGCGAGAACGAGAAAGCCATCGGCATACTCCGTTCTTATCTGGACCAAGTATTGTGTGGTCGCCCTACAGAATAAGAATCGTTAGGCAAAGGGGTTGATTTCCTTTGCTGCGTATAGATACAAGAGAGACGGCTTGTCGCAATGACGAGTCGTCTCTCTTGTTCTTTTGAATCATTAGGTCTAAAAAGTAGGGCTGCGAAGCGATCCACAGGAAGGAAGCTTTAGAACAGAACGCTAAAAATCAACACTTTATAAGTCTCACAACAAAGAATGCGATCGACAACAACCCACATCTTCCTTGTACGCTCGTGAGCGTACACCTTTTTCATCGTGAGCGTAAGCCTTTGCGCTCACGAGCGCAAACCTTTGTTGTCGTGATAAAAAACGAACCTGTAGCGTACGGCGGCGCTGATTAGCCGAGTTGGTAAGCGATGCGCTGCGATTGGTCCTCCAGATAGATGATGCCGCAGCGCTGAAAACCATTCTGCACCAATAATTGCTGCATCTTCAGGTTGTCCTTATGCGTATCGGCACGAACGACGGCCGACTTGCTGCGGGCGAAACTAAGACAGGCGCGAAAAATGCCCCCTACTCGCCCATCAGAAGCAAGCCGATGAATCGTCACATAAGGCAAGTCGTTGGGCCACACCCCATCATACAAACGCTGATACGTGGGCTCGATGCCGCAAAGCAGGCAAAAAGCGCCGGCTATTTGCCCATCTTCGGTCGTACAAACAAAGCTGCGTTGCGCGCGAATGTCAGTTAAGAGGAGTTCGTCCGAGGGATAGCCGTTGACCCATTGATGCACGTTTCCCCGGCTACGCATCAAGCAGCGCGCAGCGGCATAAATGGCCGACATTGCAGGAAGATCATCAGGCAAGGCCGGACGAACGAGGAGGCGCGGAGCGGCTTGAGAAGCGTGTGGCATAGCTAAAGATTAAAAATAAGCGTCGGCAGACTGCGCTCGTCGATCTTGGGCGGTGCGTGCTGCGGCCTTCGGCGGACAAAATGCTGACTGAGACCGCCACAAACACTACCAAGTGAGGGGCTGCTGAGCTTCACGGGAGTGGTGCAGCCCCCTACGCAAGTGCAAATCGCTCCGACGACAATAATCTAAATGGAAAGTTCGTTGAGCACCTTAATAAGATTTCTATCGATTGGCTTCTTCTTAGAAACGGCATCGATGAAGGGGACGTAAACGACTTCGTTGTTGCGTACGCCCACCATGATGTTGCGCTGGCCTTGAACGATAGCTTGAATAGCTCCGACACCGGTCACGCTGGCCAAGATGCGGTCGTGGGCCGACGGCGTTCCGCCGCGCTGCAAGTGGCCCAAGATGGAGACGCGCACATCGTATTCGGGATATTCCTTTTTCACGCGGTCGGCATAATACATCGCGCCGCACTTGGGGCTTTCGCTGACAATTACGATACAGCTTTTTTTGCTCTTGCGAATGCCGCGTTGCATAAATTCGATCAACTGGTCGCTATCGGTAGAGTCTTCCGGAATAATCGCAGCCTCAGCACCGGCCGCAATGGCACTGTTTTGTGCTAAAAATCCGGCATCTCGACCCATTACTTCCACAAAGAAGATGCGCTCATGACTGGTTGCTGTGTCGCGAATCTTGTCTACACACTCTTTGATCGTGTTCAACGTGGTGTCGTAGCCAATGGTGCTGTCCGTGCCATAAAGGTCATTGTCGATCGTTCCGGGCAATCCGATACAGGGAAAGTCGTATTCTTCAGCCAATTCCAAGGCGCCGCTCAGCGAACCGTTTCCGCCGATAACGACGAGTGCGTCAATATTTTCGCGTTGCAAGGTTTCGTAGGCCTTTCCGCGACCTTCGGGTGTCGTAAAAGCCTGGCAGCGAGCGGTGCGCAAGATCGTGCCGCCGCGCTGTATGATGTTGCTGACATTTTCTGTGGTAAACGGCGCAATATCACCGTTGATCAGTCCGTCATAACCACGATAAATGCCTTTGATCTTAAAACCATTTACAATGCCACTGCGCGTCACGGCGCGGATAGCAGCATTCATTCCGGGTGCATCGCCGCCTGAGGTCAAAACCCCTATACATCGTATTTTCCCCATATTGTTCTTGTCTAATTTAGTTTATAGTAAAGTGGTCAGCCAAAAGACTAAAGCGCCCACGAGACCGCCCACAAGCACTTTTGGCATAAAGTGTTTCAAATAACCGCCAAAACTTATGCCTTCCATTCTCCACAGGGCTAAGCCGGCTGTGCTACCAATGAGCCACAAAGAGCCACCAAGCGCTGTGACGTAGCTTAATAGGGGCCAGAAATCACCATTCGGGCTGAACGCCGGTAAATGTTCGACATGGCGGAAGAGGGCAATGTCGCTCAGCATCACGGTCATGTTGTTAAAGCATGCGGACAAAAGTCCGGCAAGGCCGCCTATTATATATATATTGTGTAAGTGCGTCGTTGTCCAAACAGCTACTTGCTGCAAAAGTCCGGTTTCGTTGAGTGCGCCAACCGCCAAAGAGATGCCGATAAAGTAGAGCATGTTCTGCAAATTTTGATATTGCAGGGCCATCGGGCGACGCCGACTCACCATTTTATCGCTTGTCAGCAAACTTCTATTGCAGAACTCGTCGACAATCCACAACACGCCGAGTACACACAGCGCCCCAACGAAAGAGGGAAGCTGCGTAAGACGATGGAAGGTGGGTATAAACCACAAGCCTCCAATGCCGATAATGAGCATAAGCAGGCGTTGCCAACGGTTCAACACGGTATCGTCTCCGCGATATGGAAGTATGGTGTGCACGAGCTTCATGCTGTGGGGTAATTTTCGGTGCACTAAGTAAGTCGTTGTGAATAAAGCTGCCATACACGGCAGGATAAGCATAGAAGAATAATGGGTAGGCGTCACTAAACCTACGCCCCAAAGCGATAGGCTCGTTACATCGCCTATCACAGTAAAAGCTCCACCACAATTGGCGGCTAAAACCACGATTGAACCAAAGCGCTTGCGAAGCTCTGCATCGGCTACCATCGTATGCAAAAGGGCCAGCATCAGACAGGTTGTTGTCAGATTATCCAAATTGGCCGACAAGAGGAAAGTAATGATGGAGATGAGCCAAAGAAACTTCTTAGGGCGACGCGTGCGCAGGGCTTCATGGATAAAGTCAAAGCAGCCGTTATTTTCCAAGACTTCGATTATCGTCATCGTACCTAAGAGATACAAAACTACGCCTGCAGCATTCATCGCATAGGAAAGGAAGACGTGCTCGGCAACAAAGGTGCGCACTTCTTGTATGGTGGCTATCGCCTGATAGCCGGCAGCCAAAAAGGCTGAAAGATGCTGGGTAAGAACGAAATGACGCCCCGCTACTATATATAATAGCCAACAAGTGACGCCCATAAACATAGCAACGGCAGCTTTATTGACCTTATTAAAAATTTCGGTAGCGATGAGCGAAATTCCAATAAAAAATATCGCGGTAATAAAGAGCTCCATAAGCTTCCGGTTTGATTACCAAAACAAGAGCGGTAAACGGGACTCGAACCCGCGACCCTTAGCTTGGGAAGCTAATGCTCTACCAACTGAGCTACTACCGCATGAATTGACGACGCAAAGATACTATATTTATATAAAACCAACCGCTGTCAGAAGAAAAATATCAAAGAAAAGGCTGTAGATACAAGGATTTCTTCCTGCGCCATCAACGTTCTTTCTACTTTATGCTACGCCCTTCGTGAACAACCGCGGGATTTGTATCGACATTTGGCGTTTCCGCGCCACCGCCGCCAGGCTTTTCTCCGCCGGGGTTCGTCCCCGGGTCATCACCTCCGGAAGGCTTATCAACGAAAGATGTTGCATAAAATTCGTAAACGTCAAGCAAGCCTTTACATTTAAAGTACTGCCCCGTTAAGCCCTTGATGACAAAACGCCTTTTGTAATGCTCGGGATGGTCTTTCAAACCCAGATCGCCTCGTACATCGGGCTTCAATTTGATTGGTAGGCAACGCGTCACGTCCGTCTCCTCCGGCGTATCGGCCAAGAGGATATTGGTATTTTTATCTTCTGCCGTAGGAAGTCCAAAGACCGCCTTAGATAAAGTAGTTCCCGCAACAAAACCTACGATATAGCCTCTTACGTAAAGCAGAGCATCGTCCGGACAATTTTGCACTTGAGCCACCGTGAGCGTATCAAAGTCTGTGTCGGGATCAACTACGGGTGGCTTTATCTTTGTTGTGTCCTTAGGATTACCGCCTTTGCTCTTCTTGGCGGGTAATTCTATCTTGTTGCAACCGACCAGCAAGATGAGAATAAAGCAGAAAAGCCACGGCAACCTACGCATACAACTATTCTTTACGAGCAATTAATGCTAAAAATTCCTCACGCGTTTTGGCTTGCGTAAAGGCGCCACTGAAATCAGATGTCGTCGTGATGGAATTTTCCTTTTCGATACCGCGCATTTGCATACACATATGCTTGGCTTCCAACACGACCATTACGCCTAATGGATTCAAGGCCTGCTCTATACACTCTTTGATCTGAAGCGTCATTCTTTCCTGCACTTGTAGTCTATGGGAGAATATATCTACAACGCGGGCCAACTTAGATAGCCCCGTAATGTAGCCATTAGGGATATAGGCAATATGTGCTTTACCATAGAAAGGCAAAAGATGATGTTCACAAAGCGAGTAAAAATTGATATCTTTAACTATCACCATATGGCGATAATCTTCTTTGAACTTCGCAGAGGTTAAAACTTTGGCTGCGTCCATCGTATAACCGCGCGTAAGATCAAGCATAGCCTTCGCTACACGCTCCGGCGTTTTAAGCAGGCCTTCTCGTTCGGCGTCTTCACCCAAGACGGTTAGGGCTTCTTTATATAAAGTTTTGAGACCTTCTATTCTATCTTCTGTCGTCATTATATAAAATAATTCGTTCATCTAATTGAAAGAACTCTAGAGCTTACAACACGCACTTCATAAGAAATGCGGGCTTTTCGTAAGCGAGTTACGTAGCGTGCAGCTTCTTCTCGCGTACTGAAATCACCAACACGGCAAACCCAATGAGGAGATATGAAATGCACGTAGGCTGCCAACTCAGGGAAGTGTTGTTGGCACTTCACGCGCATCTGTTGCGCCTCATTCTTATCATTACGTGAGTTGCCTCCCGTATAGATTTGTATGCGATAGCCTTGCGCCGACACGCGTTGGCGTGCTACATAGCGATTACCTTGACGCGGACTACTACTGCGAGCGGTTGATGCAGGCTTCGAGGCTGGTTTAGCTGTATTTGTAGCCGGTTTAGCTTCAGCTTTCTTTGCAGTTTGGGTTGTTTGAGTAGCCTTTCCTTTTTTGTTGTTGACGATGTTATCAAGATCTGCGTCTTGTACAACCGTCAAGCGTCCACCACCATTGCTTTGCTTGCGCGCATGATCTGTAAATGTCTGCGCTTTTGCGCAAACTGAGGTCAAGATAAAAACGATAAGAAGTCCTCCAATACGTGTCATTCGTTGATGTTTTTAAGAAGGCCTCTCTCCACCAAGGCAGAGAGAGGTCTGAAAGCTTACGCTATACTTATTTCCAAGCGTCGATAATGCCTGTGAAGCTATCAGCTTTGAGTGCCGCGCCACCAATAAGACCACCATCAACGTTCGGTTTAGCAAAGAGTTCTTTTGCATTTGACGCTTTGCAACTACCGCCGTAAAGGATACTCGTCTCTTCTGCTGCCGTCTTGCCAAACTTCTCGGCAATCGTAGCTCGGATAAATGCGTGCATTTCTTCTGCCTGTTCAGCTGTAGCCGTCTTGCCCGTGCCAATAGCCCAGACCGGTTCGTAAGCCAACACAACATTTGCAAATTGCTCCGGCGTCAAATCGTAGAGAGAGCCTTCAAGCTGTGCTTTAACCACCTCGTTTTGGCGATTAGCTTCACGCTCTTCAAGAATTTCACCCACGCAGAAAATAACCTTTAAGCCGTTTGCAAGCGCCAGGTTTACTTTCTCTTTTAAGATTTCTGCCGTCTCGTGATAGTAAGCACGACGCTCACTGTGTCCGAGAATCACGTAGCTTGCGCCGGTACTTTTCACCATTTCTGCAGAAACTTCACCCGTATAAGCTCCTTTTTCTTTGTCTGCACAGTTCTCTGCCCCCAACGCTACGACGTTTTGGTCCAAGAAGTTTGCAATAGAGGCCAGATGAATGAACGGCGTACAAATGATTACGTCGCAGTTGTGCTTTTCTGCCTTCAACGCGTCGTTTAATTCTTTGGCCAATGCCACGCCTTCTTGCAGGTTAAGGTTCATTTTCCAGTTGCCTGCCACAATTTTCTTTCTCATAGCCTTGTTTTTTAATCGTTTTATGATGTTATAATGTCTGTAATACTTTGATCCTATCCATATACGATCTGCAAAGATACTAATAATCAGAGGAACAATGAACCAAAGAAGCAGGAGAAGTGGCCCGTTGTGTTTGGAGTGTTCCTGAATGAGTTGTAAAATCGAGATGTTGCCGTCAGCTATTGGCAACTCATTGTTGCTCCATTTGGCCTCGATGCGCCCATTTTTGAGCAGCAACAAACCAGGATTGGAGCGCACCATAGCCTTGAGTTGATCCGGCAACCCATACAACAAAGGATAGGCTGCCCCCGTGCGGTCTTTCCAATCGGAAACGGCCTGCGGACGTTCCGTGGTCACGCCGTAAAAGGCGTAACCTTTATCCACACAAAAGTCGTATAAATCATTGATACGATCATTGCTGCCGTCGTCAGCCGCAACTTCATCGGGCAAGGTCAACAAAAACGTATAACTGGTATCCTCAAGTACCGTAGCCGTTAAATCATTACCGGTTTGATCCTGCAGATAGAAGTTAGCCCTTTCCATAGCGCGGCGATCGGGTATCTCTCCGTTATAAGCCGCACAGATGTCCGCACCTACAGGGTAAGCGGTAAAATCAACAACCGGCAAATAGTGAAGCGTATAAAGGCCAAGACTGACAATATAGACAAACGTCCAAATGGACGTAACCCATTCGTTGCGCTCGGAGATTAGTCTGATGTGGCGACTTGGAGAAATGCAAAGGAATAAGGCTGCGGTGAGTAGTATAATATTTTTCAGTAGTGTCTCGCCATTTGATAAGACGATCGCTTCGCCAAAGCAGCCGCAATCTACCACGGGGTTGGCTATATATATATATATAGTAAGAGCCGTCATCATCGCCATAAACACAGCGATGACCAAAGTTGTCAGTCGGCGCCTTATACCTAAGAGCAGATTCATGCCCAGCATCGTCTCAGTCGTAGCGAGGGCTATAACTACAAACTGCAATAAGAGCGAATTGTCATCAAAGTGCAGGTCAAAATGGGCCAAATATGCATTGAGCTTGATGCACATTCCCATCGGATCGACGGCTTTTACGAAGCCGGAAAACAGGAATGTACCCGACAGCAAAATGATGCTGGTGCGAACCAACCAAAAGACAACGATTGAAAGCAGCTTCTTCATCCGGCTTAGCCTTCCTCCTCAATCGTAAGTTTGATTAAACCAAAAACCGCATAATTCATTATATCCATATAATTGGCTCCAATACCTTCGGAAACGAGCGTTTCGCCCTTTAGATCTTCTATCTGCTTAACGCGGAAGAGTTTCATAAGTATGAGATCTGTATACGACGAGACGCGCATTGCTCGCCAAGCCTCGTCGTAGTCGTGATTTTTACGCAGCATCAGCGACAAACTCTCGGCCGCCTTGC
>ERZ772957.249-NODE-249-length-46006-cov-8.584645_pt1 | contig 46006 bp, 33 predicted proteins | sample MGYA00580682_ERZ772957 | MGnify/ENA primary metagenome ERZ772957 (study PRJEB29015, sample SAMEA2737921) | human oral metagenome | biome: human oral; feature: human-associated habitat; material: dental | place: China | collected 2025 ... | reverse complement strand
CGTTCTAGCTTTTTAGCTACATTAGGCCTGCTTGCTCATCGGTGGTGCGCAGCCATCTTTTCACCTTTTCACCTTTTCACCTTTCCACCTTTCCACCTTTCCACCATTAAGGCCGTCAGCCATCTTTTCATCTTTTCACCTTTAAAGGGGCGTCAGCCATCTTTTCACCTTTTCACCTTTCACCTTTAAAAGCCATCTTTTCACCTTTTCACTTTTTCACCTTTCACCTTTAAAAGCCTTTTCACTTCTTCACCTTTTCACCTTTAAAAGGCCCCTCTTCCACATTTTTTGCCCATTAAGCATAAAAAAGTTGGGTTAAAATTTGGTGGCATGCCCGAAAACAAGTACCTTTGCACCCGTTAATTGTCCCATGGTGTAATGGTAGCACTACAGTTTTTGGTTCTGTCAGCGGTGGTTCGAGTCCATCTGGGACAACCTTAGAAGAGGTTCTTTCGAAAGGGAGAGCCTCTTTTTTGTGTTTGTAACTCGGTGAAATGGGGATGGTGGGGCGGTGACAAGGTCAAAGTTATGGCGCGCTTTGTTGGGTTGCCAGTGGTTTAGGCCAGAGATGAAGGTGCGAGTGAGGGCATTAAGAACGCCGTTTTGTAAAGATATTGCACTGTTTTTTAACATTATGAGTGCCTGTTCTACTCACCAACCTGCCAGCGGTGCTGTTTTTTGCGCGTATTTCGATAATTCGTAAGTGTTTGATTGTCTGCGCTTTGCGCGTTTTTAGTGCGGTTTTTGGCTGCTTTTACGTATTTAGTGCCGTTTATATGCATTTTTTCTTGAGGTGGCGAGTTGTTTTTGAGGTTTGTGCCAAGTATTGTTAGTTGCGCCTTGTTTTATGGTTTGTTTTTCCGTTTTACCACTCTTTTTCTCCTATATTTCGCTTTTTTCATAGCATTTTATAGCTTTTAGTGGTGCTAAGTGGTGCATTTCGCACTGCGTTTTGGTGCTAAATGCCTTGCGTTTTGGTGCTAAATGCACTGCGTTTTGCTGCATTTTGCACACCTAAATGGTGCATATGGCAGAACAAAAAGTGTTGTTTTTTGCGCATTTTTATGCTTTTCGGAGCGATGAATTTTTGGGTTTGCGTTGCATTTGGGAAGACAAAAAAGGGCTAAAACATAGCAAATGGCATGTCGTGTGGTGCATGGGCAAGGTCAAAAACTGGTTTTAGCGGTGCGTTTTCTATGCTTTTGGGGTGCGATTTCTTCTAGAAGGGTGAGCCCGCAGGAGTGTGTTTTGTAAAGAAAAGCAAGAAATTTAACACTTGCCATCGACTATTTGATTTCTAGATAAAAGAAATAGGGGCGTTAATGCAATGTAAGTAAAATAAAATAACTAACTTTGTGCACTTTCCTTAATGGCCTTTATGCTCTGCATTGTGGGCCTAAGTGGGGCTGTTTGTTCGCCTGTTTCTCAGGTAATTGTAGTATAATTATTTAAATATGAAACGATATTTTGTTGTTTTGATGGCCCTTGTGGCGGTGCTGTTGGTGTCATCGTGCGCTAAGAATGAGGGCAAGTGCACTTGTGGGCGTGGTGAAAAAGGTAGTGATACGGTGGTGGTGCTCAGTCCTAAACGCCTTGATGTTAAGAGTAAAGACGATGTTTCGCTCAGAGTGGTTGATGCAGATTATTGTCTGCATTTTACCAAAAAACTGCTTAACTACATCGTGATGGATGTTAAGTTTAAGTGTAAGGGTAATGACGATGTAAGCAGTTCTGCCTTAACCGACTTTGTCAACGGCCCCTTGTATCTTTACTTTTGCAATCAATACGGTAAGATTCTTGCGGATGTTGTGCCTTTGGCAAGCAGCTATAAAGACGACGCTAAGCTGAAAGAAGCCTTGAAAAAGGGTGGGGAGGTGTGCATCTCGTTTGTCGGAATGATACCCAGCGACCTGGCCAAGAACATTGATGGCTTTACCATTGGTTATGATGTTACGTATGCAAACCAGGATTTGAAGGATAAATTTCGCCTCAATTGCAACACCAGTTCGATGGAGCAGGTTGAAAAATGGGATAAATTGATAGACGAACTTGAAACAACCTACCTCAAAGAGCTGGCCATGAACAAGCAAACGGATGAACTTAACCCTACTCAACTTGATTCTGAACGCAGCAAATTGAATGGTAAGAAAGAGCGAATGTGGGCACAAACAGACTCTGCTGTTAAAGCCCATGCGCTCGCCCCAATGCAAATGGTGAGGTTGGGCGGCATACACATGAAGGCGAAGAGCATCGAAGAGGGTGGCTTTCACTAAGATTAGGGATTAGTCGTGCCCGCACTTGGTGCGCCTGTGGCACCATAGTGCAGGCCAAAACCACGGTCGAAAACCTGACCGTAAAGGATGCTATGGGCGATTATGTTGGGCGTTTTGCCAACTGCTATAAAAGGCCAACAGCTCCCGACGGCACCAAGATTACACCCACTCCACTAGATTACAACTGGCTAAACAACGACCTTGCCTTGGCCCTGGTGGTACAACAAGGTTGCCAACTCTATATTCAAGAGCATCAACATAATTGCAGCAACCTTATACGGACATTACGATGGGGATGCTCAACTGCTTTGTGAGCAGGGCAACAAACGCATTCGCCGAATCTTTCAATGCAGAGATAAAGGCTTTCAGGGCGACTTTGAGAGGAGTTGCGGCTATAAAGTTCTTCATGTTTAGGCTTTCAAATATATATACATAGCCCCCACTTATCTTCCGCCGAGCCACTTAGCGTGTTGCGTTTTTCTATCAAACAGGATGACAATGGCTTGTGGTTGAGATAAAAAATAACTACCTTTGCGCCAACGAGACAAAGGCTAAAATCGGCCTAGGGCTAGAAATTGGCCACGTTTCGCTTTCGAATGACAAACCCCTATGATAGAAAAGTATGATTATGAAAAGAATTCTTGTTATCTTTACGGCCCTCATCGCAGTGCATTACCTAACGTCTTGCAGCAGCAACCCGAGCAACCGCGCCGCCAACGAGCAAGAAGAGACGTTCAATGCAAGCGTTATGCTTAAACCAACTACGGTTAAAATAGATGGTTCGTTGTCTGCTGTGCTCGAAGTAGTTGAAGGCGAATACCGCTTAAACTATACCCAGAAACTACTTCGCTACGCCACCATCGCGGTCAAGATAAGGTCTAACGGCAAAGGCAACCCCAACGACGAAACATTTAAAGACTACACCAACGGTCCCCTTTCCCTTGACGTTTGCGACAAGCAAGGCCAATCTATTGCCAAGTTTTCCTCAATAGGAAACAGCTATAAAGACGATGCAAAGCTTAAAGAGATGATGACCAAGAGCGGCGAGTATTGGGTTTCGTTCGACATGATTGTTGAAGACAACCTGCCGAAAGATGCCGCCACCTTTAAGATAGCAACCGTAAACGCCTCTGACTTAAAGGAAGCCTATGCCGATGTGTATGTCTTGTGCAACACTGTTTCTGCTGCAAACGTTGCAAAATGGGATAAATTGTTAGACGATTTTGAAGACAGCTATATCCAGTTAGAGGCGCTAAACAAGAAACTGGCGCGCAAACAGGATGCAGAAACCAAACTTGCCTTTTCTAAACTAGATAAAAAGGTAGACGACTTATGCGACAGCATCAATCGTGCATGCGACGAAAAAGCGTTCGCCCCAATGCAAGCAGTAAGGATTGGCCGCCTATATTCGGAAATTACAAAAAGGGAAGGTACGCCGCATCAATAGTGCGTGGGCTTTCTTTTCCAATCAAACTCCAATCAACTTTTGTTTGTAGTTGAAATAAAACAGCTACCTTTGCGCCAGCAAGAGCGGTGCAGAACAACAGCCTATCGCAAGAAATTGGCCACGTTTCGCCTTCGAACAACAATCCGTTATAATAAAAAACATCGGTTCAAAACACCAACAATTCATAAACGCTAAACATCCTAAACGCAACAAATGAAACTCCTCAAACTCCTCGTATTGGCCATATTGATGCTCGTCGGCGTGGCAGCCTACGCCAAGAACATAATTTCGATACACACCAATAACGTACAACTGGTGCTGGAAGTGAAACCGAACGGGCGGCTCTACCAAGCTTATCTAGGCGAAAAACTAAGCGATGCAACGCCCCTCGACCAGCTTTTTATGCCGCGCGCCAATCAAACTTCGCCCATGTGGGCAGGCTCTGAGGCGTACCCCGTTATGGGAACAGAAGACTATTTTGAACCAGCACTGCAACTTACCCACAACAACGGCAACCCCACTTCGGTGCTTAAATACGTGTCGCATACGCAAACCGCGCGCAACGGAGCCACCGAAACCGTTGTGAAACTGCGCGACGAGAAGTACCCATTAAACGTTAATCTGCACTATTTGGCCTACGCTAAGGAAGACGTTATCTGCCAATGGGCGGAGATTAGCCACGGCGAAAACAAGCCAATAAGCCTGGGCCGCTATGCCTCTGCCATGCTCTATTTCGAAGAACCCACGTATTATCTAACCGAGTTTAGCGGCGATTGGGCGCGCGAAATGCAGATGAGCCAAACCCAATTGAACTTTGGACGCAAGACGATAGACACCCGCCTGGGCACACGAGCCGCCATGTTGGCTTCCCCTTTCTTCGAGGTTGGCCTCGGCTCGCCCGTTTCCGAGAACCACGGTAAGGTGCTAATGGGCACCATCGGTTGGACGGGGAACTTTCGTTTTACATTCGAAGTAGACCACAACAACCAGCTGCGCATATTGGCAGGCATCAATCCCGACGCCTCAACCTATACGCTCGACCGCGGCAAAACCTTTCGCACACCTGAGTTTATCTTCACACTAAGCACCCAAGGAACTGGGCAAGGCAGCCGCAACTTTCAGCGTTGGGCCTTGAACCACAGGTTGTATATGGCGCAAGAAGACCGCATGACGCTGCTTAACAATTGGGAAAACACCTACTTCGACTTCGACGAACAGAAACTGGACAACCTCTTTGGGCAGACCAAAAGCCTAGGGGTAGACCTCTTTTTGCTAGACGATGGATGGTTTGGCAACCGCTATCCGCGCAACGACGACAAAGCAGGGCTGGGCGATTGGCAGGCTAATCGCGCCAAATTGCCTGGCGGAATACCGGCCTTGGTGAAAGGGGCGAACGAGCAAGGCGTGGACTTTGGCATCTGGATTGAGCCCGAAATGGTGAACCCCGAAAGCGAACTGGCACGCAACAAACCACATTGGATATTGCGTTTGCCCGACCGCGAGACTTATCTTTTCCGCCACCAACTGGTGCTAGACCTAACAAACCCCGAAGTGCAAGACTTTGTTTTCGGCGTGATAGACGGGCTAATGAAAGAAAATCCCAACATCAAATTCATGAAATGGGATTGCAATAGCCCCATCACCAACATCTTTTCACCCAACCTTAAAGCACGACAAGGCAACCTATACGTTGACTATGTGCGCGGACTTTACGCCGTTCTCAACCGCGTTCAAGCCAAATATCCCAAGCTTTACATGATGCTTTGTTCGGGCGGAGGCGCCCGTTGCGACTTCGAGGCCTTGAAGTATTTCACCGAGTTTTGGTGTTCAGACAATACCGACCCCGTTGAGCGCATCTACATTCAGTGGGCTTTCTCGCACTTTATGCCTGCAAAGGCCATGTGTTCGCACGTTACCGACTGGAACAAAACTGCCTCGGTGAAGTTTCGTTTAGATGTAGATTTCTCGTGTAAATTGGGCTTCGATCTCGACCTGAAACACCTTTCGCCAAACGATTTGGCTTATTGCCAGGCGGCGATAAAGGAGTATAACCGACTTAAACCCATCATTTTCGCCCCCAATCTTTATCGTTTGGTATCGCCTTACGAAACCAGTCATTGCGCCCTGATGCGCGTAAACGACGAGAAAACGCATGCCCTACTCTTTGCCTACGACCTGCATCCGCGGTATAACGAAACCATCATCAGCACCCGTTTACAAGGTTTAGACCCCGCCGCCACTTATCGCGTGCGCGAAATTTGCCTCATGCCAGGGCAAGAAAGCCATCTGGCCTTCCACAACAAGTGCTTTACGGGCGACTACCTACACAAGGTTGGGCTTAAAGTATTGGGCGGAAACCAGCTCGATAGCCGTATTATCGAATTGGTAAAAGAGTGAAAGCGCATCGCCATGTAGTTGTAAGTGATGGAAAAGACAATTGAGGACAGCATATTAGCACTATCGCCAAACAAGCAATTGCTGTTTGGCATCAGTTGTGTGATAAGGATGGAAAGCTTTCTCGAAAGTTACCTCATAAGCACCAACAAGCGTTGTCGGTTTGACGCAATCAGTCAATTAACAGATAAAATGCTGTTTAATTGCACCCAAGAACTGTTTAATCAAATTGAAACACGTGTTAGTTCTGATGACATAAAGTTGGTAGAACAAATAATACCAGACACAGATGAAGATGGAAGAAACGAGGCGGTTTTGGCACAGAATGCAGCAATAGCACAGGCATATTATCTTGACTTCATCAAGGAGAACGATGCGAAGTACATTGATTACTGCGCAATTAAACTTGTCGAAACAGCAGATATAATTGCGTTAAGTAACAAAAGGATGAGCAACTCAGACGCATTTATTTCTCAAGAACTCGCAGTTCAAAAGCAACTGTTAAGGGTGATACACCACATGGACAGCGGTTTTGACTTGATTGAACTCAACAAATTCAAGCAAAAAATCATGCAACTTAAAGTTGAATGCTAGCACCTAAATACAAACAAGACGCTATCACATTTCAAATGAGAACACTACATATAAATAAGGAAAACGTGTTTTGCGATTTTGAAAAGCTAAGCAAAACGTGGGAAACGTCAAGCAATATAGCCATACGTCTCGACGTTGAACAAGCAGACGCTGAGCCTATCGTGAAAGAATTGCTGGGCAAATTGCCAAACGATTTGGCCTATTGCATCATGTCTGAAATAGCCGAGTTTAAACACTTAGATGACGAACTGATGCGGTTAATCTACAACACAGGCGACACAGGCTGTAAAGTTGCCATTTGTTTGCGCGATGATTTACCCCAAGATTTGAAAAAACGCTGCGAACAATCCAACGACATCAATGTACAACAACATCGTGACAATAAGCGTTAGCACTTATAATTTTAAGGCGCACTAACGGCACTTGCAGATAATATTCAGCTAATGGTTACGTTAAAAACCTTGGTGGCAAACCAAATTGTAAGAAAGAAATGGAATGATATTCAACGAAGTCGTCTTGACTTTTAAGACTGCTATAATTGAGAGTTGTATTAGCCTTGTGATGCGAAAAGCAATATAAATGAACATCTCACGTACGAAGTGCTGGACAAACTTACAACGACAATTAAATCCTACTCCATTTCTCTGTGACATAATGTAATTATGTCCCGAAGATGGGCTGTTAGAGGCTACTCAGTGCATTCTCTACTAGTTGTAAACATGTTTCCTGTAAGTATATAATGAGGAGAAAGCCACGATGCCTTCAATATAAAAAACGACCCTGAATCTTTCTTTATTAGAAAAGTATTATGTACCTTTGTACGGATAGATATATAAGTTCTGCGAACAAATCATAATTACAGGGTAATTTATAATGGAGTTGTAGGACGTTTTCATATTCCACCTTATCAAAGCCATTATTTTGACAGAAAACAGCAGAGCACTAATCATAACTCCAACTAACAATTACCAATACTGCTATTTTTTACTTCAAAAAAGAATTTAAAAAGATTAAAAACAGATAATGCGCTTGGAAAAAGCATATCCATCGAGAATAGAAAAAGAATGCTGATATAAAGATTAGAAATGGCAACTTGGGAATATACTGATATTATAATTGATGGAAAAACTGTGAAAGCACAGGCACCCATTATCATATCTGCAAGCAGAAGTACTGACATTCCGGCATTCTATGCAGATTGGTTTTTCGACCGATTAGAGAAGGGGTTCTCCGCATGGACAAATCCTTTTAATGGTGTTAAATCGTATGTTTCATATATCAACACACGATTCATTGTATTCTGGTCGAAGAACCCACGCCCACTTCTCCCATACTTAAGCGTTCTAAAATGCAAAAACATCAAATGTTATGTTCAATATACTTTGAATGATTATGAAGGTAATCAGTTAGAGAAAGTCCCCCCTCTCTCCAAGCGTATTGAAACATTTAAGTTGTTAGTTAAAGAACTAGGACTTGGAAGTGTTATTTGGAGATTTGACCCTATTATTTTAACAGATGATATTTCCATAGGAAACTTGCTCGATAAAGTAAAAAATATTGGTGATGCCTTAAAAGGTTATACAGAGAAGCTTGTGTTCTCGTATGCAGATATCGCAACCTACAAAAAAGTGAAATATAACTTAGAGAAAAGCGGTGTTCCCTATCATGAGTGGACTGAGGAGCAAATGCTGGAGTTTGCAGCAAAACTCTCACAAATGAATATTGAGCGTGGCTGGAATTATCAGCTTGCTACTTGTAGCGAAAAGATTGATATTGAAAGATATGGTATTCTCCATAATCGTTGTATTGATGCTGATCTCATAACTCGGTTAGCATGGGATGATAAGAAACTTATGAATTTTATGAAGGTAAAGGTTAAGCCAATGCCTTCACCCTCCTTGTTTGACGACGCAGGAGTTTTGCTTCCAGAAGGCGCCACATGCCTTCCTAATAACCAATACTTTATTAGCGCCCATAAAAAAGATCCTGGTCAAAGGGCTTTATGCGGTTGCATGGCTGCAAAGGATATTGGTGAGTATAATACTTGTCCACATCTTTGTGAATATTGTTATGCAAATACGACCCAAAAACTCGCTATAGAAAACTGGAAGCGACATCAACAGAACAGAAACGCCGATACAATTACAGGTAAATAATTATGTCTGACTTTATACGATTGTTTAAGGAAAAAGGGAATTTATCATTCATTGGAATGAGAGATACTGCGGAATCTCTTCTCCCGGCGAATCGAGCTGAACGCGACAAGCTACACCATGACTTGGATAGGGGTAAAGGGGTATTGGACGATGAGAACCACTTGAATATGTATTTGCATAGCTTTGGGAAGATGCACAAAGCTAAGCTTGAAGCCGCATCTGATGCTATACCCAATTTTGCGCAATTACTAACAGAAGAGTTTGAAATCTATGACTGGGGTTGTGGGCAAGGTACAGCAACTATATGTCTTTTAGATTTTCTATCTTCCCATAAGATTACACCAAAGTTATTGAACATTAATCTTATAGAGCCATCTAAAGCAGCAGTTAAACGTGCTTCTGAAGTTGTTGCTTGTATTAATCCTAATTATACTGTTAGAACTATCACGAAAGATTTTGATAGTTTATGTGTGGACGATTTTGAAAAATCTAATTATAGAAAAATCCATTTATTCAGTAATATCTTGGATGTAGAAGGCTTTGACTTGGCTAAATTCATCTATCTTTTTCAAAAATCGTTTAATGCAGCCAATACTTTCATCTGTATAGGTCCATATTATTCAAATTCACGACGGATTGGCGAGTTCATTGCTGCAACTGATCCTGACGAGATGTTTGCAATAATGGACAAGGATAAAGGAGAATGGTTAAATCAATGGACAATCTCTTTGCGCATATTTGATAAGGCTTTCGAACGTGTAGAGGCTATTAGGGATATTAGAAAACGTATTGAGGAGTCCCACAAACAAGATCAGTTCTTTGCTGGTTATGTTTTGGATTCGGTAGCTGAAGAATATCTAGATTTTGAATATTCTAATGAAGCAGAGAGTCTTTATCGTGCATTATCCGTTTTTGATGTAAAATCAAATATTCAGTTGGGAGTGTATGATAAATTCGATGCCCAGTTTGCCGTACTTGCAAACATTATTTCTCGTGGTCTTCCAACGAAAGCTCCTATCTTTTTAGAAGATACGTTCTCAGACTTGTTTGGTGTTTCAGAAAAACCTGTAGAAGGAGCAAATCTCAATTATGATTCAAAACATTCTATTTCTGCTCAACAAATCTATGAAGCATTACACATTGTAGACCCACGTTTTAATATTGAATGCTATAATGGAGATATGTTGGAAAGTAGCTTTGAAAAAAGCTTCGTAGAACAGACCTTAAAGGATTGCAAAAATGAGTATTTGATACAGGTTCTTGAACCCCTGCGCCCTCTTTCTACAATTATAGAAATTCCTGACAGAAACTTTCATAAAGAACAACGCGTGGACTTTGCCATGAATATACCATACGGTGAGTCTCGTACAGGCTTTATAATAGAGAAAGATGCAAAGGTCTATCATAGTAATATCTTTCAACGACATCGTGATGAACAACGGGATAGTAGTTCCACAGAACAAGGATGGTATACATACCACATAAAGGTGTTAAAGGACATCTCTTTTCTACACAACTGGAGAGAAAAGGAATCAGCTAATCAGTATCTGCAGATATTAGAAAAGAATAGCAGAAAAGAATTGTCTGGGGCGTGGAAAGATACACTCCAGATTGTGCTTAGCCCATTGGCAATAGCAAGACTTGAACGAGTCCTAATAGAAACTTTAATGGCAGGATGTCTTAAGAAAAACGCTACTGAGTGGAATGTTGCAGTTGTAGAACGCGACGTGCCTTGTGCGGCGATAGCCGTAGAGGTTCTACAAGAAAAGATAAAGAACATCTATTCTCTATCAGGGAAAAGTAATCCTTTGCCCAAAATTAATCTTAGCGTTGTTTCTACAGCTGAATTTGCCGATTCACCCTTACACTTAGAGCAGAAAGTTAATCTAGAGATACCACACAGGCATTTTGATGTTTGCGTGGATATCTCTATGTTATTGCGTGATAACATCGATGCCCTTCCACTTAATATCAAAGCTGATGCTGTTTATATAGTTCGTTCTTCTCACTATCAAAAGAGACATAGAACCATCTGTTCTGCAGAGAGCATTCAATATCCGCCGTTGGTGGTCAAAGATACTACGGGTAAATATGTTAATATACCGGAGCGTGAAAAGGTTCTGTCTTATTTCCTACATGACATATTCCGTAAGCCTTCATTCCGGCCAGGACAGTTGCCTATTATTAGTCATTCCTTGGGAGATAGAACAACTATCGGACTACTTCCTACTGGTGGTGGAAAATCACTAACCTATCAGATTTCATGCATATTACAACCTGGCGTATCAATTGTAGTAGACCCATTAGTGTCATTGATGCTTGATCAAGTTAGGGGATTGCGCAGTATTAGAATTGATGTCTGCGAATGCGTTAATAGTAGCATGAGTAGTATGGAAAAAGCCGACAAGCTGAATATGTTGCAGAGGGGAGCAGTACTGTTTATGTTACTATCTCCTGAGCGATTTATGATGCCAAACTTCCGAGAAAGTCTAGTTTCTATGACCAAGAAGAATCATGTATATTTCTCTTATGGTATCATAGACGAGGTGCATTGTGTCTCAGAATGGGGACATGACTTCCGCACATCCTATCTTCATTTGGGAAGAAATATGATTAACTTCATGCATACGAAGTCCAAACGTCCGTTATCTATCATCGGACTTACGGCAACGGCCTCTTTTGACGTGTTAGCCGACGTTGAACGGGAACTTACTTTAGGTGGTAATCTAACAATTGACAGCGAAGCTGTTGTCCGCCCAGAAAATGATACGCGTCCTGAATTGGCCTATCGTGTCATAGAGGTAAAAGCAGACTTTGATTCGTTAAAAGAGTCTGAACAGCCTTATTTGCTGAAAGCGGGTGTTGATGAGTGGGACATGAAAGATGTCATAGCGAAAGCTAAGATAGAAGAGATGTCTCTGCTTCTCGATTCAATACCTTCGCAACTCGAAGAAAAGAACATACACAACTCGGAATGTGCGCTGGAAAATTTCGAAAAAGAGTGCTTCTATACCTCCGACGAAGAAAACAAATACCCTTATGCAGGAATCATTTTCTGCCCCCATGCCAAAGGAACCTTTGGAGTGAACAATAATGACTGGGGAACTCGAGAAGGTATCTCAGCAGTACTTAGATCAAAAAAAGATTACTTGCAGATAGGTACTTTCGTGGGTGGTGACCAACCTTCTGGTCATATGTCATCATTCAATAATAATGACATAAATGTAATGATAGCCACAAAGGCCTTTGGTATGGGTATTGACAAACCCAACATTCGCTTTACCATTAACATAAACCACCCTTCATCCATAGAAAGTTATGTTCAAGAAGCTGGACGTGGTGGGCGCGACAAGAAAAATGCTATTTCTTATATTCTTTACGAACCTACGGAATATATCCATCTGACGATAGATAAAATTAATGACATCCGTTTCTATATGGGAAAGGATGACCCCCGTTGGCTTGAAAAATATAATGACCGGTATATTCTGTCCAATGATTTCACTGACTTTTGTAAGGCAGAAGGGGCTACGGATGAACAAGCTCAAACGATTACCGAAATAATCCACAGGAATGGTTATCTTGAGAATGTAGATAAAGGTATCGACCTATGGTTCCATAATAATTCATTTAGAGGCTTACTGAAGGAGAAAGCTATTCTTAATGAGATGACTGATCGCCTTTTGAATATAAAGCCAACTTATGTCGTTGAGATTCAAGGGAAGTTACGTGAGATCATGGGTAATGATGACATCTGCCTGGAAGTGAATCAATTAAAGAATGCAATAACTATCTTCTCAAAGGAAGAAAATGCAAAGCAATATGGCTTTATCTTCTTGGATACGTTGCGTCCGTCATACAATTATATAGGCTTTGAAGATGAGATCTGTTCGAAAATTACAAATGCACTTATTAACATCCTGAAAACTTACTCAGACCATTCTGCTAAAGACCTTCTCACACCATTGGATGGTGGAAACAATCTAACGGAAGGAATTTACCGCGCAATGTCTCAAGCTGACAAAGATGGGTATGTCTATGTAACGGTTTCATGGGAAAATCAAATAAAACAATCCCCAGATGATTTCAAGGCAATGCTGAAAGCCGAAATTACAAATATTGCTCAGAAACAAAACTGGAATAACATAGATGAAAACAGATATGGACCACTACAACTAAATAAGATAGGAAACTTCAACGATTTACTTACTCAGATTGCAAACTGTTCCAACGATTCAAGATGGTTACGTTATCATGCTGACGAGGCTACATATCAAAAACTAAAGATTCTCTTTTGCCGGAAACGAGACAAAGATGATACCGATAAGGCCATCTATCGACTTTGTTGTATAGGTCTGGTGGAGGACGTTACTATAGACTATCTGTCAGAAACTTATGAGCTTAAAATCCGTAATCGTTCAGACCAAGAGTTCCAACAGTGTATGTTTGATTTCTTCAAGAAATATTACTCTTCGGAGCAAGCTGAGAAGAAAGTTGCTGAAATCGACAATCAGAAAGGACGTAACTACCTCGATAAGTGTTTAGGGTATCTGACGGCTTTTGTCTATACTAACTTGGAGAAGAAGCGTTATCGTGCCATTGATGATATGCGTATTGCTTGCGAAGATAGTATCACCGAGCGATATAAAAATGGCAATGATGATTGGCTAAAGGAGTTCATTCACCTGTACTTCAACTCTAAATATGCACGCAAAGGCTACAAGTTTGGTGATAGGCACTATTCGCTTATGGAGGACACCGACGAACAGGGACTGGATGGCTTTGAGGTCGTAGAGAAATATATACGGGCCATGACGGAAGATGGCTCTGGCAGCGAGGTCGACAATGTCAAACATCTCTATGGTGCAACATTGCTTTGCCTGCGTGCTCATCCTGAAAATGCTGCACTTCAGTTGTTACTTACTTATTGCATCACATTCCTTGGTGTAGGAAACAATGAAACATTAAAAGCAACAGCTTATAACAGTTATATAGAAGGTTTTATGTCACTTTATGGAACTATGGGATATGGCATGTGGAACGTACTAGAAGTATTCAATGAAAAACTTTGTGCAAAAGTACATGATGCTTACATTCAGGAAGAAATCCTGAATAAAGGTAAAGATGCAATAATGCTTTTCATTCATGAAGAGAATTTTAATAAGATAACGAAGAAATATTTAAATAAATAACTATGGCATACGATATAAATCTTGCATTGGAGCGACTCGAGAAGAATCTCCAGGACATTAACTCTGCAAAGGAACAGATTGAAGACACAATCAATGCAAGTTCACAACTTCAGAATGTAGTGAATGGTTATGTTGCTTCTGTAAATGCTGTTTTGCAAGAGACTATCCTCTTGAAAGAGGAAATTGCTAAGATGAGAGTTCAGAAAGTAACAGAAATAAAAGAAGCTGTTACCTCTATAGAGGCCTCTTGTAATACCATTATTGCAGAGTTCAAGAAAAATTCTTCTAGCATACTTACTGATTTTGTTTCACAAAATGATAGACTTGCAAAAAGCAATGAAGAATTAAGTGCTTTCCAAACGAAGTTGGAACAATCGATAGAAATAACCTCTGGATTAAAGACCAGACAGGACGAGATTTCTGCAGATGTGCATTCCATTCATAATAAACTGCAGGAAAGTACTGAAAATATTTCCAAACAGTATGGTCAGCTATCACAGAAAGTCGATGCCGATATGACTATGCTCACTAATTCTATGAGCAAAGAGTTCAGTAGGCTCTCAGAACGAACAGAAGAATTAAACCGAGCTATAACCAAAAACCAGAGGGATATAGAGGAATTATGCAAGCAAATTTCTGATCAGCATGCGGATAATCTTAAGAATATCAATATTAATCGCTGGATGCTAATTGCAGGCATTCTCATCCTGGCTGCTTTGCAGTTTATAATAAAGTAGCCATCATCAGGCTCTAAATGTGCTTGCAGACAATGGAAACTTCTAGCTATACAGCGATTTATCAAGGAACTCTTCCTCCCTTTGCTTTCCTCTGCGTTTGTTAAAGACAACGTTTGGAATTACCTCTTGTTTGTGGCATCCCCGCCAGAACTGTTCTGCGTCGGAACCTACAACTGCGTTGAGAAAAAGTCCCGATACCGACAAGGGCGAGGTATTAAGTTCCGAGAACAATTCTGGAAGTACCTCAGAGATATTTTAGCCCAATTGGCCATTGTAGCTTTGTCCTGTACTTCGTACATGAGAGGAATGTTTATCTTGGTTTAGCATCACAAAGATAATAAACTCCTCTCAATTTATAAAAATACTGAAAGCCAAGACAACTTCAACGTAAATTCTGCTTACAGCAAGTAATATTGTCATACGCGTTAGCACTTAACAAGCGGCCGTTAAGCCCATTGCATCATGTCCGAACCTCACCAATTTTACTTATAACAGCAACAACAATGGATTGTGTAAGCGTAAAGAAGAACGTTATTGAACTGGAAGAAAGGTTGAAAATAACCTTTCCCAAGCCCTATTTTGATTTCCTGTGCCACATCAAAGCGGACGACGTCTTTGAGGTGGAAGGCTCTGGGATAGGCCTGTTTTCTTATTCCGACATAGAGGAAAGGAACGAAACTTATGAGGTACGAGCCTATGAGCCAAATTATTTGATGATTGGACAAGATGGAGACATGGGCTATTTCGTAAGCACAAATACGCCCAACGACCATTCAATATACGCTAACGACTTAGGCGCATTAGGCTCATTGCCGATGAATAAAGTTGCGAACGACATCTTCGAACTGATTAATAAGTTTCAATAAGTTTCTTTCCAAACGCCCTAAAAGTTAAGCAATGAATAAGGTTGTCGTTCATGCAGGAGATATATTTTGTATTCCGCTATTCATGCCCAAAGACGATTGGAAGTTGAAAGCGAAACTATCCGACAACGATTTAGATAAAGACTTTGCCTTTGGAAGAGTAATAGAAACCAGTTCTTCGGTCTTAGTAGAGATTTTTAAGAAGATAGGTTCTGCCCAAACCAGCATTAACGAAATAGAAAATTCGGGCGTGTTGTTTGCTCCATTGCAAATATTTTGGGACGGCATTATAAAAAAGCGGTGGCGCATAATCGGGAAAACAGACGCTTACGACAAGTATAAACACTCAAATTACGAAAGCCTAAGAATGATATTTGGTGTTGATGGAGACTTTCGTTTGAGGAATTTTGCCACACAAGAAGAGACACCAATCACAAGAAAAGAATTTAAACACCATGAGTTTTCGATGGTTTGGTTTCCTATCGACTTGGAAAATAGGATATTAAAAGCCATCAATCAGCCAACCTACCCATACAAGCAATAAAGAGTAAACACAGATGGAAGACCTTATCAATATTCTAACAGAAATAGAACACAACAAAAGTTGTGCGGTTTCTAAACTGTCACATCCTGTGGCCAAATTGCCTTTGCACTTACCGCAAGACTTGCTATATTACTTTGAAAACTATGCTGAAATCTCGCTTTTTGATGATGCCGACTACCCTATAAAAGTTGTTGGCTTGGCCGAATTTAAAAGGGCTAACCCCATTATTGCGGGAGAAGATGCGGCAGACGACGTAAGCCACAACTGGTTTATCATTGCGCACGACAACCACTCGCAATATATAACCATCGACTTGTCAAAAAACAAACTGGGATATTGCTACGATAGCTTTTGGGATAGGCACGGCGTTGCTGGCGAGCAAGCGGTTGTTGCCAAAAGCTTTACTGAATTGTTGCAATGCCTATACCGTGCCAAAGGACAATCATTGTATTGGACTGAACAGGGCTTTCAATCGCTCGGCGACGCTTACGACGACTAATGCCCAGCGCCTAGCTACTCTTAACAGCCCCACAATAGCCAACAAAAGGCCTTACTGATGTTCGCCTTTGCACTACCCTCCACAATCTCAATCCACCAATTAGTTAACTCATCATCCCACCCGATAGGCGTAATTTGTCGTCTTTTCGGTACAAAATTTAACACTATAAGCACCCTTTTTACTCACCAACTGCTCACTCCGCCGCAAATAATCAATTCTCGCGAAGGTTTGTTTTGATGCAAAAAGGGGTTAGCATGTGCATGCGGCAAAATGAATTTTTATTGAAACAAGCCACTACTTGCACCTACTTTTGGGCTATTTGCCGCTAAATGGAGTGCATTTTGGTGCTAAACGTAATGCGTTTTGGTGCAAAATGCAGTGCGTTTTGGTGCTAAACGCAAGCCAATATGCCGCTAAATGCAATGCGTTTTGGTGCTAAACGCAAGGCAAAATGCTGGTAAATGCAAAACGAAAAGCATAAAAATACACTGCAATGGTATAAACAAAACCTTTTAGAACCTTTAAAAACATGGCTAAAAGGGGCAAAATGCACCCTAAAAAGTGGTGTTTTAGTGGTAAAAACAGCGTTTTTGGAGCCTTTAAAAAAGAGAAAAGACAACCAAATAGAATGGTAAAATGGTGCTAAATGCAAGCAAAACCATCAAAAATGGACTGAACAAGAATTGCGTAAAGCTGAAAAATGCAGTAAAAAGCATGCTTTTCAACCTAAAATTTCGCTAGAATGGTGTGCCAGGCAGAGTGTGTTTTGTAAAATATATGCACAAAAATTAACTAAAAGCTAATTCGGGAAAAAGATTGAAAAAACGAACTCGATTGTCCGTTTAGGGATAGGAAGGCACAGAAAAATGGCGTAACTGCTGTCGACATGCTCAAAGAAAACATCAAGCCCAATGGTTTTTTCTTAACACATACAAACTCAACAAGCTGCTATCATCCAGTTTGTTTACCTTATCAAAAAGCCGAAAGTCTAGGCACGTATGTGGCACACCGCCCATCGCTTGCCACCGCCAAAGCACGTAAAATACCTTAAAAAAACAGCGCGTTTATCATATTTTGCACAATAAAGCGAACAAAACGCTGTTTATTTGAGGAATTCTCACTAAATTTGCAGCTAAAATTAATTCAAAAGCGGAATGAAAAAAATGCGATGGTCTCTTGCTTTGCTGTTCTCGGCTGGTTTTGTTTTTGCATCTTGTCTGAAAGACGATGCCAGAGACATCACCTATTACGACGACACGGCTATCACGGCCTTCACCCTTGGAAAACTTAGTTTGAGGGTGGATTCCACCACAAAAGACGGCAAGAAAGACAGTGTATATTATAGAAAACTCGATGCCAAGAAATATGTTTTCTACATCGACCAGATAAACAAAAGGGTGTACAACCTCGACTCATTGCCCTACGGCGTGAACCAAAAGAAAATTGTTGGCACCTTCTCTACCAGAAACGCAGGCCTGGTTACGCTGAAAAGCCTTACCAGCGACTCGACAACGTACTATAAAAACGGGCAAGACTCGGTGGACTTCACTTCCGAGCGCACGTTCGTTGTGTACAGCAACTCGCAAAAGTACTCGCAAAAGTACACCGTAGACGTGCGTGTGCACAAGCAAAAGCCCAACGACTTTAAGTGGAACCAGTTGGCCACGGTTTCGGCTTTCGCATCTTTGCAGGGGCTGCGCGTGGCAAACGCCGGCTCGATGGTGCTGGTTTTCGGGTCTACTGGTAGCGGAACGGTGGTTTATGGCTCGCCCATCGCCGACGGAAAGACGTGGGCAAAGCTATCGCCTTCGTTCTCGCCCGATGCCAACGCATGGCAAAACGCCGTTAGTTTCAACGGCGTGGCATACGTATTGAATGGAAACAGGGTGTGGCAATCAACCGATGGCACAACTTGGACCGACTTCGGCGTAAACGCCGCAGGCATGTCGCGACTCTTGGGTGCATCTAATGCGGGGCTACATCTGCTTAAAGGCACTAGCACCCTATACTTGGCAAAGGCTGGAACGTCAGAGCCTGTGCTTGAAACGTTGGCAGCAAGCTCCGGCTATCTGCCGCAACAAGATTTCAACATGGTTGTTTGGAACCACTCGGCAAGCGACAAAACCGAACAAGTGGTGCTGCTTGGCAACCGCACAGAGGCCGGTCATGCAGGCGATTCTGCACCCGTGGTGTGGGGTAAGGTATTCGAATACGGACAAGCAAGCTCTACACAGAAGTGGGCTTACTACAACAGCTTAGAGGCAGAGCCGCGACTTCCGCGCATGTCTAACCTGCAAGTGGTGGCTCATGGACCAGTTCTCTTGGCCGTGGGTGGCGCAGGTATGGGCGCAAGTAGCAGCGTGCAGGCATTGAAAGACGTGTATGTAAGTGCCGATGGCGGGCTGTCGTGGCGCACCAACCGCATCTATACAATGCCCACCGACATCGCAAAGAACACCACCCAATTTGCAATGGGTGCCGACAAAGACAACCACATTTGGCTGGTTTGCGCAGGCACGGGTAAAGTTTGGCGCGTACGCAAAAACAGTGTGGGCTGGGAAACAAATAAATAACACGGCAAACGCGGCAAGGGCAATACGCCCGTCAAGCCGCCACATGTACGTATATATAATAAAGGTGAAAAGAAACTGGCTCGCAATGTTGCTGTTCGTCGCACTCCCAAGCGGAGCAATGGCGCAAGGAGACCCCCTCTATCTCATGGAGGCGGGTGGCACATTAGGGTTGGTTACTTACTTAGGCGACTTCAATGCAAACATCTTCCGTGGGGCGCAACCTATGGGCGGACTGGTTCTGCGGCGAGTGATAAACCCCTACATGCACCTGCGGTTGGCCGCCTTTGCAGGCAAGATAAAAGGCTCATCGCAAGGCAACGGCACCTATTACCCTGCCTATGCCGCATCGCCTTACCACTTTAACCACCGCGTGGTGGATGTGGGCGTGGCCTACGAGTACAACTTTTGGCCTTACGGCACAGGTCGCGACTATCGCGGAGCACAACCCCTTACGCCCTATATCATGGGCGGACTGGGGCTGACCCATGTTAGTGGCGGCGAAAAAAGCGTGGCAACGGCCAACCTATCCTTAGGCGTGGGCGTGAAATACAAGCTGGCCGAGCGGCTGAACCTTGGGCTGGAATGGGCCATGCACTTTGCAACGAGCGACAAGTTGGACGGCGTTGCCGACCCCTATACGGTGGGCAGCGTGGGCATGTTCAAAAACAAAGACGGCTACTCGGCCCTCTCGCTGTCGCTCACATATAGTTTCATGCCCAAATGCAGAACCTGTAACAAAGACGATTAATGGAACAAGAACTAGACATCAAACGCATACCCCGACACATTGCCATCATTATGGACGGCAACGGACGATGGGCAAAGGAACGCGGAAAAGAAAGAAGCTACGGGCATCAAGCCGGAGTGGACACCGTGAGACGTATCACTTCGGAGTGTGTGCGCCTAGGGGTGAAGTTCCTAACGCTTTACACCTTCTCCACAGAGAATTGGAGTAGGCCCGAAACGGAAATTGCCGCGCTGATGGGTTTGGTGCTCTCTTCGCTAGAAGACGAAATCTTCATGAAGAACAACGTGCGTTTCCAAGTGGTGGGCGACATACAACGCCTGCCCCAATCGGTGCAAGACAAACTGCAAGAAACCATGGAACACACTGCACAAAACACGGCAATGACCATGGTGGTGGCACTGAGCTACTCGTCGAGATGGGAGCTTACGCGTGCCGCACAAAGCATCGCACGCGACGTGAAAGCAGGTACATTGCAGCCCGAAGACATCACCGAAGAGCTGATGAACGAACGATTGGAAACGGCTTTCATGCCTGACCCCGAACTATTGATACGCACAGGTGGAGAGTTGCGCATCTCTAACTACATGCTCTGGCAGATTGCTTACTCGGAATTGTACTTCTGCGACACCTATTGGCCCGACTTCGACGAGGCCAACCTACACCAAGCCATCGCCAATTACCAAGCGCGGCAAAGGCGATTCGGCAAAACGGGCATGCAAGTAGAAAGCGAATCCTGAACGACAGGCATGAAGTATATTGACTTATAAAGATAGAAAACAACCCAAAAATGAAGATATTACGCAAGGTTTTTCCTGTTGTCGCCCTCTGCTTGTGCGGGCTTAACGCCGCCGCACAGGGCAAAATCGTGTACCCAGACATATCATACGCCGGTACACCCAAAACGTTGGTGCTGGGCGGCATCAACGTTTCGGGCATCGAAGGCTACGAAGACTATATGCTGGCAGGCATATCCGGATTGAGTGTGGGGCAGGAAATAACCGTTCCCGGCAACGAAATAACCGATGCCGTAAAACGTTATTGGCGGCATGGGCTGTTCTCTGACGTGAAGATTTCGGCCGACTCGATTGTCGGCGACAAGATTTACCTGCACGTTAGCCTTGCCTTGCGCCCGCGTGTCTCGGTTATCAACTATGTCGGTTTGAAGAAGTCGGAACGCGAGGACATGGAAAACAAGCTGGGACTGCTAAAAGGTGCGCAGATTACGCCCAACATGATAGACCGCGCCAAGATTTTGGCTAAACGCTATTTCGACGACAAAGGCTTTAAGAATGCCGACATCGAAATTCGCCAACGCGACGACGTGTCTAACAAGAACCAGGTGATACTCGACGTAATCATCGACAAGAAGGAAAAGATGAAGGTGCGAGACATCATCATCGAAGGCAACGCGCAATTGTCTAGCAGTAAAATTAAGGGCGGCTTTTTGCGCAAGGGCGCGTTCGCCAAAACACACGAGGCAGGTAAGCTTTCATCGCTGTTTAAGGCCAAGAAGTTTACCCCTGAACGCTGGGCTGCCGACAAAAAGAAGCTTATCGAGAAGTATAACGAGCTGGGCTTTCGCGATGCTACCATCTTGGAAGACACCGTTTGGAACGCCGACGAGAAACATGTGAACATACACATAAAGGTGGACGAGGGTAAGAAATACTACCTGCGCAACGTTACTTGGGTAGGAAACACCGTCTATTCAACCGACTATCTCAATGCACTTCTGGGCATGAAGAAGGGCGACGTGTACGACCAAAAGCTGCTGAACAAACGCTTAACGGAAGACGAAGATGCGGTTGGAAACCAATATTGGAACCACGGCTACTTGTTTTATAACCTGCAACCCACCGAAGTGAACATCGTTGGCGACTCTATCGACCTTGAAATGCGCATCGTAGAAGGTCAGCAGGCACACCTGAACAAGGTGCGCATCAATGGTAACGACCGCCTTTACGAGAACGTGGTGCGCCGCGAATTGCGCACAAAGCCGGGCGACCTCTTCTCCAAAGAGGCATTGCAACGTTCGGCGCGCGAGCTTGCTACGATGGGACACTTCGATGCAGAGAAAGTTAGTCCCGATGTTCGTCCCAACTACGAAGACGGAACGGTAGACATCAACTGGAACTTGGAGCAGAAGAGCAACGACCAAATTGAGTTCTCACTGGGTTGGGGACAGACGGGCCTTATCGGTAAAATCGGCCTCAAGCTCAACAACTTCTCCATGCGCAACCTCTTTGGCAAGAACAAGGAGCGTCGCGGACTGCTGCCCATTGGCGATGGCGAGACACTATCGTTGGGCGCACAAACCAACGGTAAGTACTACCAATCGTACAACGCCAGCTACTCAACGGCTTGGCTTGGAGGCAAACGTCCGTTGCAATTCAACGTCAGCGTGTTCTACTCTAAGCAGACAGGTGTAAACAGCAACTATTACAACAACAGTGCCCGCTACGCTTATTACAACTCGATGAACGGCTACGGGCGCAGCTATTACAACAATTACGAGAACTATTACGACCCCAACCAGTACATACAGATGCTTGGCGCGTCTGTGGGATGGGGCAAGAGGTTGCGTTGGCCCGACGATTACTTCGTGCTGTCGATGGACCTTTCGTACACAAGATACATGTTGAAGAACTGGCGCTACTTCATTATGAGCAACGGCAACGCCAACAACATCAACCTTGGGCTTACGCTTAGCCGCAGTTCTACGGACAATCCCATGTTCCCCCGCAAGGGTTCGGAGTTCATGGCATCGGTCACAGTAACTCCACCTTGGTCTAAGTGGGACGGCAAAGACTATCGCAACTTGGCCAACGACCCCAAATCGCCCACATTCGCCAAGGAACAACAGGAGAAATATCGCTGGGTGGAGTACCACAAATGGAAGTTTAAGTCTAAAACTTACACGGCCCTTTCGGGCGGACAGAAGTGTTTCGTGCTGATGTCGCGCGTTGAATTCGGTCTGTTGGGCGCCTACAACAGCCATAAGAAGTCGCCTTTCGAGACCTATTACATGGGTGGCGACGGTATGAGCGGCTATTCAACGGGCTATGCCGAAGAAACTATCGGCTTGCGCGGATACGAAAACGGTTCGCTTACGCCATACGGTGCCGAAGGTTATGCCTATACGCGCATGGCACTAGAACTGCGCTATCCCTTTATGCTGGGCAACACCACCATCTATGGTTTGGGCTTCGCCGAAGCAGGTAACGCATGGACCGACACCCGCAAGTTCAACCCCCTACAACTCAAACGTAGTGCCGGCTTGGGCGTGCGAATATTCCTTCCAATGGTGGGACTTATGGGTATAGACTGGGCTTATGGCTTCGACAAGGTGTACGGAACAAAGGGTGGCAGCCAGTTCCACTTCATCTTGGGACAAGAGTTCTAAACCTTTTAACGCCGTGTACGTCTAAAACATAATGGGGAATAAGGCTCGGCCAAACCGGTTTTGGCCAGCCTTCGCCCCTTTTGCTGACAACAACAAATTAAAGAAGAGAGATTATGAAGAAACTTATCATCACCTGCCTTGTGGCCATTGTGTCGCTGGCAGCCCATGCGCAGAAGTTCGCGCTCATCGACATGGAATACATTATGAAGAACATTCCTGCCTACGAGCGCGCCAACGAGCAACTCAACCAAGTGTCGAAAAAGTGGCAAGCAGAGGTTGAGGCACTCTCGAACGAAGCTGCGACGATGTACAAGAACTACCAAAACGAGGTGGTTTTCCTCTCGCAAGAGCAACGCAAGGCCAAGCAAGAGGCCATTATGAAGAAAGAAAAGGACGCCGGAGAGCTTAAAAAGAAATACTTTGGGCCCGAAGGCGAACTCTACAAAAAGCGCGAAAGCCTGATTGCCCCCATACAAGAGGCCGTGTATAACGCTGTAAAAGAACTCTCGGAACAGCGCGGTTACTCGCTAGTGCTGGATAGGGCAAGCGATACGGGCATCATCTTTGGGTCGCCCAAGATAGACATCAGCAACGAAGTGCTGGGACGTTTGGGCTATTCCAATTAGTGAGGTTAGTAGGAAGGAGAAAGTAGGAAGGAGTAAGTAATATGTAGTAAGTAGAATGTAGTAAGGAGGAAGGGGTATGTAGGAAGGAGTAAGTAGGAAGTAGTATGTGGTAAGGAGGATGAGCGGTAGAGGGAGTGGCCATATCTTTTGGCATTCCACACAGACCGAACTGATGAACGAGGCTCGCTACTTGACATCCCAAACCCATGTTGCTTTCCGCCATTCGCACGCCTTATCACTCCAAAACATCAAACTCATAAACTTCAAACTCACCAACTCACCAACTCTAAACGCACCAACTCATAAACCCGAATATTAACATATTAAACAATTATAACAATGAAGAAACTAGTTTTAATGCTGATGCTTTTCGCCCCAATGGCCATGTTCGCACAGAAGTTCGGACATGTTAACGCCCAAGAAGTGATGGCATCCATGCCCGAATTCTTAAAAGCTAAGGGCGACATCGAGGCTTCGGCCAAGAAATACGAGAACGAACTCACCGCCATGCAAGAAGAACTGAAACGCAAAAGCGACGAGTACGAAAAGACCAAGAGCACGATGAACGCCACCAAGCAACAAGAAACGGAGGCTAGCTTGCAGCAGATGTATCAGAAAATTCAGCAAACCTACCAAGACAACCAACAGTCTTTGCAAAAGGCGCAACAAGAGAAGATGGGTCCCATCACGGGTAAACTGGTAGATGCCATTAAGGCTGTGGGCAAAGCAGGCGGTTATGTCTACATCATGGACGTATCGGCCGGCATCCCCTACATCAGCGATACGCTTAGCAAAGACGTAACGGCAGAAGTGAAAGCACAGCTCAACAAAATGAAGTAAGGCACCCCTCAAAGCCCTATAACAGACTGCGCATCGCGCACTTTGGCAAACCAACTAGGGCAGAAGAAAGCGCAAGCAACGCCGTTCAGCGGCACTTCGTCTACCGCGAACGCCCCGAACGGCCATGCCTTCACCATCTCTGAAAGAACTGATGCCCGTGTTTGACCTCGTTTCTTGTCGTGGCCAAACGCGGGTTTCAGCCTTTTCGCGAATGCGCCCGCATATATATTATAAGGTGTATCCGTGCCGATAAGCACAGCCGATATAGCGCATCGCCATACTAACAGATGCTCCAAAAGGGGCGAAAACACCAACCAAACGATATGAAAAAAACTATTTTTGCGGCCCTAATGCTCCTGGCAGCCCTCACAACTGGCGCACAAGATGCAACCGCACAAACACAAAATGCACCCTCGGATCGTGCTGCCACACTGCGATTTGGCTATTTCAGCTATCAAGACGTGTTGCAGTCGGCCCCCGATTACGCAACCATTCAGCAGAACATCGAGACCCTTCGCGGCAAATATCAAGCCGAAATGAAACGCGCAAGCGACGAGTTCAACCTCAAATACGAGGCTTTTCTCGATGGACTGAAAGATTTTGCACCAGCCATCCGCATGAAACGTCAAGCCGAATTGCAAGAGCTGATGGAGAAGAACGTGGCCTTCAAGCAAGAGGCAGCACGCCTGTTGCAGAAAGCCGAGACCGAGGCAATGGCTCCATTGAAAGCCAGGCTTAACCAAGCCGTGGCCAAAGTGGGCGAACAAAAGGGCTTGGCCTTCATCCTGAACACCGACAACAACGCTGCGCCCTACCTCAATCCCGCATTGGGCGAAAACGTTTCGGCCGCCATCAGCGCCGAGTTGAAGTGATGCACACGTTGCTTAGGCAACATCCTTATGGGCGATGGGCGTCGTTTCGGCGCCTAACAGCCCGTTACACCAATAGCGTATGAACAACTTTCCACAACAAGCAGGCCCAATCGGCGTATTCGATTCGGGCTACGGCGGACTAACTATCCTGCACGGCATTAGGCAACTGTTGCCCCAGTACGATTATCTCTACTTGGGCGACAACGCCCGTGCACCATACGGTCCGCGTTCGTTCGAGGTGGTGTATCAGTTCACACGCCAGGCCGTAGTCAAACTCTTCGAACAAGGTTGTCACCTTATTATAATAGGATGCAACACGGCATCGGCAAAGGCTTTGCGTTCCATTCAACAGCGCGACCTACCCAAGCTCGATGCCAAACGTCGCGTGCTGGGCATCATCCGACCAACGGCGGAGAGCATCGGCAACCTTACCAACACCCGCCACGTGGGCATCTTAGCCACCGAAGGCACCATCAAGAGCGACAGTTATCGGTTGGAAATACAAAAGCTGTTCCCCGACATTGTGGTGCAAGGCATGGCCTGTCCGCTGTGGGCAGCCATAGTCGAGGCAAACGAGGCCGACAGTCCAGGCGCCGACTACTTCGTAAAGAAACGCATCGACGGCCTTTTGCGCACCGATCCGCAGATAGATGCCATCGTGCTGGGCTGCACCCACTACCCCCTACTGATGAACAGCATCGTGAAACACGTGCCGCCCGGCGTGCGTATCGTGCCACAAGGCGAGTATGTGGCCAACAGCTTGCAACAATATCTGCAACGGCACCCAGAGATAGACGCGCTTTGCACCAAACATGGAACGGCACGCTACCTCACCACCGAGAACAAAGACAAGTTCAAAGAGAATGCGCAGATATTTCTGCACGAACAAATAGACTGCCAACACGTTAGCTTGGAATAGCCACGCACATCACTCTAAACACCCCACCCCACTATGCAAGAAACAAGACAAAACCGCATCGCACGACTTCTGCAAAAAGAGTTGAGCCTTATTTTCCAATCGCAAACGCGAATGATGCACGGCGTTATGGTGAGCGTAACACGCACACGCGTGTCGCCCGACCTCAGCATCTGCACCGCCTACCTCAGCGTTTTCCCTTCGGAAAAAGGCGAAGAACTGCTCAAAAACATTGAAAGCAACATCAAAACCATACGCTACGAACTGGGTACGCGCGTGCACAACCAGCTGCGCATCATACCCGAACTGCGCTTCTTTATCGACGACAGTCTCGACTATATCGAACGAATAGACGAGCTATTAAAAAAATAACCGCTCATGGCCGTATCTCTTTTCATTGCTCGCCGCTACCTTTTCTCCAAGAAAAGTACCAATGCCATCAACGTCATTAGTGCCATCTCGGTGGTGGGCGTGGCTGTCGCAACGATGGCCTTGGTTATCGTGCTGAGCGTGTTCAACGGCTTTCACGACCTCGTTGCCTCGCTCTTCACCGCCTTCGACCCACAAATCGAGGTGGTACCAGCCAAAGGAAAGGACGCACCAACCGACGATCCCGTGCTCACACAGATAAAGCAACTGCCCGAAGTGGACGTTGCCACCGAGTGTGTGGAGGACAACGCACTGGTGTTTTACGGCGACAAGCAAGCCATGGTGACCATCAAGGGCGTTGACGACAACTTCACCCAGCTAACGCGCATCAACGATTTACTATACGGCGACGGCGAATTCACCTTGCGCGCGGCCAACTTGCAATATGGCGTGTTGGGCATCAGACTGGCCCAACAGCTGGGAACAGGCGCGCGATGGAAGGGCTTTATGCGCGTGTTTGCACCCAACCGCGAGGGACAATTCGACATTTCCAACCCCACTTCGGGCTTCGTTGTCGACTCGTTGCTCTCGCCGGGCGTGGTATTCTCGGTAAGACAAGCCAAGTACGACCAGCGTTACATCCTCACTTCCGTTTCTTTCGCCCGCAATCTCTTTGGTATGCAAGGCATGCTCACGGCCTTAGAGTTGAAATTAAAGCCCAATGCCAATACCGACGAGGTGAAAAAGAAGATGCAAACCATTGCAGGAAGTAAGTACAAAGTGCTCGACCGATACGAACAACAAGAAGACACGTTCCGCATCATGAACGTAGAAAAGGCCATTGCCTACATCTTTCTCACCTTCATCTTGGTGGTGGCGTGTTTCAACATCGTGGGTTCGCTCTCTATGCTCATCATCGACAAGAAGGCCGATGTAGCCACTTTGCGCAACCTTGGCGCAACAGACAAGCAGATTGTACGCATCTTCCTGTTCGAGGGTCGCATGATTTCGGCCGTCGGCGCGCTAGTGGGTGTGGGCCTCGGACTACTGCTTTGTTGGCTGCAACAACAATACGGACTAGTGAGTTTGGGCAAGAGCGAGGGCTCGTTCATCGTCAATGCCTACCCCGTAAGCGTGCACTACACCGATGTGGCGTGGATTTTCGTCACCGTCATAGCCGTGGGTTGGCTCTCGGTTTGGTACCCCGTACGCTATCTCAGCCGCAAACTCTTAGGTTAGACCCCAACCTTATCTCATATATAATTTCCTAAAACAATTCTTATCTCTAACAATGAACGACATTTGCTGTATTGGACACATCACGCGCGACAAGATAATCACGCCCCATCACGAGGCCTTTATCTCGGGCGGAACAGCCTTCTACTTCTCGTATGCCATAGCACGCCTACCCCATAAGGTGTCTTATCAGTTGGTAACCAAGCTTGGGCGATATGATGTTGAAGAGGTGAAACGCATGCGCGCCGAACGAATAGACGTATTGGCCTATACTTGCGACAACTCGGTGTACTTTGAAAACCGCTACGAAGGCGACCAAAACAAACGCACACAACGGGTGTTGTCCAAATGCGAACCCTTCAAGATCAGCGAGATGAACGGCGTCGAGGCCAAGGTTTTCCACCTGGGTTCATTGCTCAACGACGACTTCTCCGCCGATTTTGTACGCGAGCTGTCCACACGCGGACGCATTTCAATCGACGCACAGGGCTTTTTGCGCGAGGTGCGTGGACAAAAGGTGGTGGCCGTAGACTGGGAAGAGAAGCACAAAATTTTGAAACACACCCACACTTTGAAACTAAACGAACACGAAATGGAGGTGATAACGGGGCTTACCAACCCGCGTTCGGTGGCTCAACAAATCGCATCGTGGGGCGTTAAAGATGTGGTCATCACCCTAGGCAGCGGTGGTTCGCTCATCTATGTCGACCAAACGTTCTACGAAATCCCTGCCTACCCACCGCGTAAGCTGGTAGATGCCACGGGCTGTGGCGACACTTATTCAGCCGGTTACCTCTATTGTCGTGCCCAAGGCCTAAGCTATGCCGAGTCGGGCAAGTTTGCCGCCGCCATGTGCACACGCAAGTTGGAGGCCACAGGCCCTTATACGCCAGACAAAGAATGGTTTGAGGAAGGAACGTAAGCACAACAAGGAACTAGGATATGGCTACTTAAATCTAAATCGGGTTAACCAAACTGCACTTAGTTTGGTTAACCCGATTTGCTTGCTTATCACTAGCTACTCAAAGTTTTCTAGTTATTCTAGCCATCCTGGGCATCTTAGGGCACCCATCTCGCTTGCCCAACGTTTTTTGTTAAATATCCTTTATTTGCCCCATTAAACCTATAACAACCCCCAAACCACTCGTCTTAGATAATAAAGGGCGAGCATAGCATGCGCCCATCACGCCACCTATGGAAGAACTATATCAACAACTGGTGCTTATCTCGCAAGGGAGCCAAGTGGCCTTCAACGGGTTTATCAGCCGTTTCTCAAACACCCTCTATTGTCACGCCTACGGCATATTGGGTTGCAGAGAGATGGCCGAAGAGGTGGTGAGCGATGCCTTTTTGGAGGCATGGCGCATGCGCAAAAAGCTAACGCAACTGCAAAACGTGCGCGCATGGCTAACACGCATCGTGTATAACAAGAGCGTTGACTACCTGCGGCGCGAACGAAACTACACCAAACAGATTAGCGTGGAGCACTTCGGCATGGGCGATTTCGCCTTCCCCGACATGCAAACGCCTGCCGATACGCTTATCTCGGCCGAAGAGTTGGCGGCCATCAACGCCGCCATCGACACCTTGCCGCCCAAATGCAAGTACGTGTTTTTCTTGGCCAAGGTAGAAAAAATGCCCTATCAAGACATCGCCAACATGCTGGGAATAGCCCTCGCAACGGTTAACTACCACGTGGGACTGGCTGTGCAGACACTGAGACAACTGCTTAGGGCGCGCACAAAACCCGCGGCTGGCGCATTAAAAAACGAATAAGACACTTTGCCCATGAACAGGGACATACACGACATGCGCTTTGACGGCTCGGAAGAAGACCTGCTTTTGCAAGACTTCATCAGCCGAGCTGAGCTCACCAACGTTGTTGGCGAGCATATTATGGCGCGTGTCTACGAAAAAATTGAAGCAGACAAGGCACGGCGAAGTAAGCGTTGGTGGCGCGTGGCGGCTGCCGTGGCGGTGCCTTTGTTGGCGTGCGGCCTGTGGTTGGCCTTAAATGTGCAACGCAAAAACGACACGGTTGCACAACAAACGGCACACGCAACGAACAAGCCTGCAAGCGTGATGCAAGAATTGGCGGTGCCAACGGGGCACACCCTGACGCTTACCCTGCCCGACGGCACACGCATGACGGCCAATTCGCGCACCCACATCAGGTACCCAAAACCTTTCCACGCACGCACGCGCGATATATATATAATAGGTGAGGCCTACTTCGAGGTGGCTCACGAGGCTAACCGTCCCTTTGTGGTGCATGCCCAAGGGTTTGACGTGCGCGTACTGGGAACGCACTTTTGCGTTAACAGCTACGCGGCGGATAAAGCCAGCGTGGTGTTGGCCGAAGGTCGTGTAGAAGTAAACACTGCCGCGAAAGATAAAGTGAACATGTTGCCCAACGAGCGGCTGAACATCGCCCAAGGGCAGTTTGCATCGAAAATAAAGGTTAACGCTGCCGCATACGTAGACCGACTGAAAGGGGTGCTGCCCATGCAGGGCATGCGGTTATCAGAAGTTACGGAGTATTTGGAGAACTATTACGGCATGCGCTTTAACGTGCAAGACGGCCTACGCAACGAACGGCTCTACGGCAAGCTGGTTACGGCTGCGCCCTTAGCAGATGTGCTCGCAAGTCTCTGCAACATATCGGGAGCAGAAGCAATGGTGAAAAATGGCGTGGTAACGATAGCACGCAGGTTGTAGTTAAGGAGTTATGGAGTTAAGGAGTTAAGCCAATAGCTTTGAACATCAAAAGGAAACAATTCTTGTGATTAAGATGCTATGTTAAAGGCTTTTCAACTGAGCCGTTTGTTATACTAAACTGGCAAGCCCGTAATCTCCTTAAAAGCCTGCAAAGCCATTGGCTTGACTCCTTAACTCCATAACTCCTTAACTCCTAGAACAACCACTCACAAGAAATGGAGCAACATGCTCCACAGACCCGCACTTGGCAGACAATGGCGTGAATGTCGGCTGATGTGCGGGTCGCTTTTTGATTTATTGGAGGACAAAATGGGACAAAGCGCACCCCTAAGAAACCGACAGGGACACCCGCTTACCCAGTCCTGCAAAGATTCGGAACAACGTAGACAGCTGCACATCGGCATGTCCATTTTCAATTCGTGAGATATAACTCTTCTTCGTACCAATCTTTGCTGCCAGCTGTGCCTGTGTAAGTCCTTATTTCTTACGTCCTTCTTTTAGGCGCTCACCAAGGATGAAAGCGTCTACGCCTGTTTCAAAGGCAGTCCGTTCCACTGTCCCCTCAGCCCCAAAATCTTTTTTAATAAGCTCTTCAATGGGTGTGAGTAGCACATCATCTTTCAGTTTCTTATTCATTTTATAAGTTCTCGCATCCTTTTAAGATGAATTTTGTCGTCCCACATAACTTCCTTTGTATCATTATTTGTTGCACTCTGCGCACATGGCAAAAATAACCAATTAGTTGTCCACAGCCAAACAAATCCTCATGAATGTATCACCTACGTATCATAGATTTACTCCGAAACACGTTGCATACATCAGACTAAAACAGATTATTGCTGTCCGTTAAACTTCAAATCGGCTCGGTTTCTCTATCCGCAATGCCCATCAATAGGCATTGCGGATTTCGTTTTCGAAAAGCAAGCCCCTTTCAAACAATCATTCGTCCCAAAAGTTATTCCGTGTAAGCACTCTTTTACTGGCACAAGGATTAAATTCAACACAGTCGCGCAATGGTGCTAAATAACGACCATAAAATTGTAAAACATTTATACCGAAATTTAACATTATGAGTATCCTCGCCGTAAAATTTCCAGGCATTGGTCGGATTTTCACGCGTATTTTTAAAGTTTGTAACCGCCTGGTTTATTGATGTTTACGATAAATAAGGCACAAAAACATGCCTTTTAGCATGTATTAGGGGTACAAAACATCAATAAATGCACCACCAAAATCCACCAAGCAGATTTTCATACCAAATGGTCAAAATACCTATAAATTACGCTTAAAAAGATGCTTTTTTATGGTTCTTGGCTGCATTTTACAGCATTTTACCTCTCTTTTGCTGCATTTTGTCTCGCATTTTTGCTGCATTTTACCTTGCGTTTTGATGCAAAATGCACTGCGTTTTGGTGCATATTGCAGTGCGTTTTGGTGCATATTGCAGTGCGTTTTGCGGCAAAACGCGTTGCAACAACTAGCGATTAGACCCCGTTTTCTTGTCGTTGCGGATGCAAATTTGGGAGATTTTTTCTTCAAAGAGAAGTGCAAAAGCATAGAAAATGGCCAAAAACGGAGGGGGCAAGCACTCAAAAATCGCTCGAATTTCATCGTTTGGGCGCATTTTATATGGTTTTTTGCGGTTATTTTCTTCTAGAATGGTTCGGCCAAAGAACGTGTTTTGTAAAATATATTTATTGTTTTAACAAATCGTTAACAGGTGCTTACCAAGAAAAGAACAAGGGCCATGCGCCGGCACATGCGATAAAACCAAACATGATGGGCACAATGATGCGAACAAGTTTAAGGCATTATTGTGATAATGACAGTGGGCAACTAGGCGCGCAGGGCATTCGCGTTTCACCCTGTTGCGCCTTTAACCCCAAGCGGCTGTACGCCATATCGCGCTTGCGGAGAACAGAGAGGGGACTTACTTTTGGTGCGGGGCGAAACCAATTTCCCCATTTGTCGGCAGCCCGAACACCACATTTGCGGTTTCAAACCCTCTAGCTATATAGCAATAAGAAGTGTTCAGCCCTACCCTATTCACGCCCCTCTACACTTGGAAAGTGATTGAGAGGTGAGACATTTTTTTCATCTCCCACCTATACATTTACCCTTTCCTTACGACTTTATTAGTAGGAACACACCTTATATATATAGGTGGTTTCGCCTAAACTTTCTATCTGCGAATTTACAATAACGACATTAATACAACACCCATGAGAGAAAACGTTTACATAAAGACTTGGCGTTGGCGCATAGCCCGACGCTACGTATCGGCCCTCATGCTACTTGCACCCGTGGCGTGTATGGCCTCAACCTCGGCCACATTGGCCGCCATAGGGCATGGGCAACTAACGGCCCTAACGGCTGGCAACAGCATGTATACGGTGAAAAGCGTGCTCAGCTACATCGAGAAGAACAGCAACTACGTGTTCGTTTACAACGCCGAGGTGCAAAAGATGATGCCCAATAGGGTGAGAGTGAACCTCGACGGACGACCTGCACTGCAAATTCTAGACGAGATGTGCGCCGCCACAGGATTGGCATATAAGGCGCAAGGCAACCAAATTAGCTTGGCACAAGCAAAAAACGCGCAGTCCGGCCAGCCCGACAAGGGACAGAAACGCCGGATAAAAGGAAACGTGAGCGACGCAAAGGGCGAACCCATCGTGGGCGCAACCATTAGCGAAAAAGGTGGAACGGGCGGTACGATTACCGACATCAACGGCGACTTCACCCTCGAACTGACACCCGGAAACCTCGTCACCGTGTCGTATGTGGGCTTTAAGCCACAGACGGTAAAGCCCACCGAAGGCATGCACGTAACGCTAGACGAACAAACGCGCGGACTAGACGAGGTAGTTGTCATTGGCTATGGCACCAAAAAGAAGGCCAACCTCATCGGCGCAGTGAGCACAGTTGGGGCAGAAGAGTTGAAAGACAGGCCTGTTACCAACCTTGGACAGATGTTGCAGGGACAGGTACCCAACCTAAACATCAGCTTTGGAACGGGCACGCCTGGCGAATCTGCCACGTTGAACATCCGCGGAAAAACCTCACTCACCAACTCTGGCGCGCCATTGGTACTCATCGATGGTGTAGAAGGCAGCATCGACCGCATTAACCCCAACGACATCGAGAGTGTTTCGGTACTTAAAGATGCCGCCTCGGCCGCCATCTATGGTGCACGTGCCGGTTTCGGCGTGGTGCTTATCACCACCAAGAGCAACAAAGACGGACAAGCGCACATCAACTACAATGGCCGTTTCAGTTTCTCGGCACCCACAACCAAAACCGATTTCATGACGGTGGGCTATGACGCTGCACGGCTGGTAGACGAGTTTAACACGGCTACAACGGGTAGCAGCTACTCTGGACTGAACGCCGATGACTACAAAATATTGGAAAAACGGCGATACGACGTGACGGAAAATCCTGCAAGGCCGTGGACTATTGTCGACCCACAGGATGGTCGCTACCATTATTATGGCAATTTCGATTGGTATAACTACATCTTCAACTTCTCGCAACCCACGTGGAACCACAACCTAAACGTAAGTGGCGGCACAGACAAGATGAATTATATGATTAGCGGCGGCATGAACGACCACGACGGACTGTACGCCCTCAGCACAGACAAATACTCCACACGCACACTTATGGCCAAATTCAATGCCGAAGTAACGCCGTGGCTAAGGGTTTTCAGCACCGCCTCGCTTTTCAAGTCGAAGTATAAGCAAGCAGGCTACGACTACGAAGGCGGCGGCAACGTGGGCAACCTTGTCTTTCATGCCATGCCCTGGATTGTTCCTGTAAATCCAGACGGAACAAATGTCTACCTTCTTCCAAACAGCAAAGACAAACCCGCAGACGGCTTTGCCGCCATGCTGCGTACAGGTAACGGCTTTACGCAAGTTGGCAAAACCGAGCAAACCTACGCTATCGGAGCCGTGCTCAAAGTGATGGAGGGCTTGGAGATAACGGGTAAGTTAACTTACCGCAACTACGCAAAAGAGAAACAAGCCCGCGCTGCCAACATACAATATGCCATACGCCCCAACGAGGTGCTAACGGCTAGCGGATGGCCATTCAACAACAAGCTGAAAGACGGGCGCGACACATACGAGAACTATGTGTACGACCTTTATGCCAACTTCCACCGCACCTTTGCCGACGTTCATAACGTGAGTGCTGTGGTGGGCAGCAACTACGAAAGAGGACATTACAAGTTTGTGGAGCCTTCGGGAGAGGACTTGACGTCTGACGTACTCAACGACCTTGCACTCTCCACAGGAGCTAAGAGTGTGAAATCATCGCAGAACGAGTTCGCACTGATGGGCTACTTCGCCCGCCTTAGTTACGATTATAACGGGCGTTATCTTGTTGAGGCCAACATGCGTTACGACGGAACGTCGCGTTTCCCACGCAATCATCGCTGGGGTTTCTTCCCCTCTGTGGCTTTGGGGTGGCGCATCAGCGAAGAAGCGTTCTTTGCTCCCGTGCGCCCCGTGGTTAGCAATTTGAAACTACGCGCATCGCTTGGCTCACTGGGAAACCAAATAACAGACAACAGCGCAAAGTTTAATAAGAACACATTCTACCCCTACATGCGCCTGATATCATTGGCCAACACCACCACACTCAATTACATATTCGACAATGCGCAGGCCACGTACGCCTCGCTGGGCGATCCCACATCGGGCTCGTTGACGTGGGAAACCATCGTTACGCAAAACGTTGGTCTCGACGTTGGTCTTTTCAACAACCGCCTTTCGCTTGCACTCGACGTTTATCGCCGTACAACCAAAGACATGTTGGCCGCAGCGAGAGCACTCCCTGCCGTATACGGCTACAATGCGCCATACGAAAACAACGGCGAACTGCGCACCAACGGATTTGAATTGGTGGTAGGATGGAACGACAAGTTTAACCTTGCAGGCAAGCCTTTCTATTACGGCGTTAACCTAACGCTGGCCGACAGCAAGACGAAAATAACCAAATTCAAGGGCAACGAGTCGAAAGTGCTTGGCCAAGACTATGAAGGAATGGAATGGGGAGAGATTTGGGGATTCCGCATTAAGGGCATCTACCAAAGCGATCAAGAGGCAATTAACCGCGGCGTAGACCAATCTTTCCTTGGAACAAGGTTCACCGACAAGGCGGGCGACCTCATCTTCGACGACGTTGACGACAGCAAGAAGATTGACATTGGCAAAGGAACGCTCGACAATCATGGCGACTTGGTACGCATAGGTAATTCAACTCCACGCTACCACTACGGCATTACGGTTAACATGGCATGGATGGGGTTCGACTTTTCTATGTTCTGGCAAGGCATTGGCAAGCAAAACATATACCCTGGCGGCAACAACATGATGTTCTGGGGACCGTATGCACGCGCTTACAGCTCATTTATCCCCAAGGATTTTCCTGCAAAGGTATGGTCGGAAAGCAATCGCGACGCTTATTTCCCACGTCCCGTTGCCGACTTGGCACGCAGCTACGCCATGAGCAAGCCTAACGACAGGTACTTGCAAGACCTTGCTTACTGCCGTTTGAAGAACCTAACCTTTGGCTATACGCTGCCAAAGTCGCTCACAAAGAAAGCTTACCTGGAAAAGGTACGCGTATATTTCAGCGGCGAAAACATCTTCATCACCAGCAAATTAAAGAGCGATTACCTAGACCCAGAGCAAATGACGTACGACTCGAACGGACGTGTATATCCCTTCTCAAAGACATTCTCCTTCGGACTTGATGTTTCATTCTAAGCGCAAACAGTCATGAAAAAAATATTATTAGCCCAATGCCTGGCCACGGCCGCATTGTTTACAAGCTGCAGCTTGGACCTAGAACCGCTAGACAAGCTGGCAGACCAAAACTATTACAACAACCGCAAGGAGCTAGAAGTGTTTACCAATGGCTTCTATGCCGACTTCCCTACGGCCGAAAACCTATACTCGGAAACGGCCGACATCATCATACCCACAACGCTATTGCCCGAAGTTTTGGGCACGAGAAGTGTACCACAAAGCGGTGGCGGATGGGGTTGGAAACAGCTGGCCAACATCAACAGCTTTCTGAAAGACTGCTCGCGATGTGGCGATGAGGCCGCTCGCAAGGAGTACGAGGGTGTTGCAAGGTTTTTCAGAGCCTACTTCTATTATAATAAGGTGAAACGATTTGGCGAAGTTCCCTGGTTCAGCGATGTGCTATCGTCTACCGACGACCGCCTATATTCACCCCGTACGCCACGCAACGAACTGGTGAACAACATCATAGCCGACCTAGATTACGCCATCGACAACTTGCCGACAGCAAAAAATCTCTACCGCGTTACAAAGTGGGCTGCATTGGCATTGAAGTCTAGGGTATGCCTCTACGAGGGTACATGGCGAAAATATCATGGCGTATCGGGCTACGAAAGCTATCTCACCGCAGCTGCGACGGCTGCCGAAACACTCATAGACAGCCGACAATACACCATCTATGCAACTGGCGAACAACCCTATCGCGACCTCTTTGCCGCAGATAAAGCCAAGGCAGAAGAAGTTATTCTCGCCCGCAACTACTTCCTCGGACTAAGTATTGTGCATTCAGCCAACCTGTATTTCCTCGGTGGCGGCTCTGCACCTGGCCTAAACAAGAAAGTGGTTGACAGCTATCTGTTGAAAGATGGGTCGCGCTTTACCGACCAAGCCGACTACGATAAGATGCAGTATTACGAAGAAATGCAGAATCGCGACCCACGATTGGCACAAACTATCGTAACGCCCGGCTACAAACGAATAGGTGCAACCGACGTTACACCCCTTAACTTTGCTGCCGCAACAACGGGTTATCAAATCATCAAGTGGGTTTCAACCGCTGCATCAGACGGCTATAACAAGTCGCAAAACGACATTCCGCTATTCCGTTTGTCCGAAGTTATGCTTAACTTTGCCGAGGCAAAAGCCGAATTGGGAACGCTTACGCAGGCAGATCTAGACAAGTCGGTAAAGCTGATACGGGATAGAGTGGGCATGCCCAACATCGATTTGGCCACAGCCAACGCCAATCCCGACCCCTATCTCGAAGCTGCCGAAACGGGTTATCCCAACGTAACGGGCGCAAACAAGGGCGTTATACTTGAAATAAGGCGCGAACGAACCATCGAATTGCTGGCAGAGGGCTTACGCTACGACGATCTTATGCGGTGGAAAGCAGGTAAAACTTTCGAGCAACAATTTAAAGGAATGGTTATTCCAAAGCTCGATGACACCAAACATTTCGTAATTTGCGACCTCAATGGCAATGGTGTAAGCGATGCAGAAGACATCTGTGTGTACGAAGGAGACATCGACAACATCAAGGCAAATGCCGAAGTGGCCAACATCAAACAGTTCTTAAAGCTTGGCGTGAACCTGCATGTGGCCAACGGAGCCAATGGTGGTAACATCATCGTACACGACATCGCCAACAACCAACGCAAGTGGAACGAAGACCGCGATTACCTATATCCCATCCCGCAAGACCAAATAACAATTTATGGAGGGGTGATAAAACAAAACCCAGGATGGTAATTTGGTTGACGAGTATACAAGTTAACAAGTAGACGAGTTGACGAGTTGACAAGTTGACAGGTGGACGAGTTAGTGGGCGTTAGCCATCTTTTCACTTTTTCACCTCTTCACCTCTTCACCTCTTCACCTGTAAATCCACAAAGCATCTCACTCCCCTCTCCCCTTTGGAGAGGGGCAGGGGGTGAGGCTTTTACCACATTTCCACAAAGCATCTCACTCCTCTCCCCCCGTGGAGAGGGGGCAGGGGGTGAGGTTCTTAAATACATTCATCGCTTATGAAACCTTTATTCAGCACCCTTATCGTTGCCGCATCGCTCTTTGTCGCCTCACTTCCCATCATGGGTTGTGGCGGAAAAGACACGCCGGGACACATCCCCGACTACCAGCCAAAGCCGAAAAACGAAGATTATAAGTACGCCAAGGCAGAAGGCAACGTGCGCATAATGACCTACAACTGTTTCTATTGCAAGAGCAACACCGCCAGCAAGACCTTCTCTGACGAACATACTGCGGCCTTCGCCCAAGTGATTAAGGCACTAAACCCCGATGTGGTGGTGATTCAAGAGCTGGACAGCGGCACAACCGAACGCGCCAAACGCTACCTTCTCGACGACATTCGCCGCGCCACAGGCCTAGACTACGACCTCTTTTTCGGCTCGGCCGCCCCTTATTCGGAGGGCAAAATTGGGCCGGGCGTGTTGTACAAACGCGCCATGCAGCCCACATCCATTAAGAAAATAGCGTTGCCCGGCAAAGAAACTCGTGCGCTGATGGTGCTCACTTTCCCGCGGTTTACGCTGTTAGGCACCCATCTCGACCTAGACGTAACGGCCCGAAAAACCAGTGCCGAAATAGTAAACCACGAGCTAACCACGCTCGCCACGCAGCCCGTTTTCTTCGCTGGCGACCTTAACGACTCGCCTTCGTGGAAACCCGAACTAACTGCTTTCCCCATCATAACCAAGGCTTTCAACATCATCACCCCACAAACTGGCACTTCTGTCGACCAACCCAACGAAACCATCGACTATATTCTCGTTGACAAGGCACACAAAAGCGCGGTGAAAGTGGTTCAAACGGCCGTGGTAAAGCAGCTCGAAATAAACGGGAAAGTAACCGAAACGGGAACGATAAGCGACCATTTCCCAGTCTTTGTGGATGTTCGTTTTTAGTTTGTGCGGTAAGAGTTTATCGGCCTTTAAGCTGCTCTGTTTCTGAACTTATAAGTTTTTGAGCTGGCCAATAACGTTAAAATAAACACGGATTTGAAATCAATCACTTCTAAACGATGTGGCATTTGCCATTGTTTTTTTCGGCTACAAGCAGCTTGTAGTCGCAGTACAAAGCCCTTTGTACTGTATCACCAAACGGAAAAAGGAAGTTATTGGCACACGAAATCAGAACCAATCTCTTTTTTACCGCATCTCCAACTCAATAACTTATAAGTTCAAAAGCTCATGAACTCAAAAGCTCAACAACTCATAAACTCCCTCCTTATTATATTGGCAGCCTGCACATTCAGCACACGCAGCGAGGCAGCCACGTACGATGGCGTGCACCAACTGGTGGCTCGCCGCTTTCCGTTTATGGTTGGCAAGGTGGTTTTTCAGCCCCTCGCAGGCACTCACGAAGAAACATTCGAACTGCAAACGCAGGGCAAACGTCTCGTGGTAAAGGCCACTTCGCCCTCGGCAGCGGCCGTCGCGCTGAACCATTACCTCAACCACTACTGCCACATCAGCATCTCCCGATGCGGCAACAACCTGCCCACCCACTTTCGCCTAGTGCCCATACAAGGCACTGTTAGGCGAACCACACCTTTTAAATACCGATACGCCCTTAACTACTGCACCTATAATTACAGTTACGCCTTTTATCGTTGGCCCGACTTCGAGTGGGAATTAGATTGGATGGCACTTAACGGCGTGAACCTCATGCTGGCCCCTTTGGGCATGGAGGCCGTATGGACCGAAACGCTTAAAACGCTTGGCTTTGGGCAGAAAGACATTCAACGCTTCATCCCCGGACCGGCTTACACTGCGTGGTGGCTGATGGGAAACCTCGAAGGTTGGGGCGGACCAATGAGCGAAAGCCTCATCGCCCTGCGCCTGCAACAGCAACGGCAGATGCTGCAACGCATGCGCCAATTGGGCATACAGCCCGTGGTGCAGGGTTTTCCGGGCATCGTTCCCACCTTTTTTAAAGCGCGTTTCCCCCAAGCGCACATCATCGAGCAAGGCAAATGGGGCAGTTTTCAGCGGCCCGCCGTGCTGTTGCCCAATGGCGATGGCGTGTTCGAAAAGGTGGCCGAGGCCTATTATCAAAGTCTAACAAAGCTTTTCGGAGCCGACTTCGAGTTTCTTGGTGGCGACCTTTTTCACGAAGGGGGCATAACCACTGGCGTTGATGTGGGCAGCGTTGCCGCACAAGTTCAACGCCAAATGCTACGTTTCTTTCCTCGTGCCAAGTGGGTGTTGCAGGGCTGGAACAAAAATCCATCGCCCCAATTGCTGCGTGCCCTCGACAAGCAACACACCCTCTTGGTAAACCTCAGCGGCGAAATTGCCGCCTCGTGGGAAAGTTCCGACGAGTTTGGCGGCACGCCTTGGCTTTGGGGTAGCGTAAACCACTTCGGCGGAAAGACCGACATGGGCGGACAATTGCCCGTTGTTGTGGCCGAACCACACCGCGCCTTGGCCCTCACGGTCGACAGCGTGATGCAAGGAATTGGCATCTTGCCCGAGGGAATAGGCACAAACCCCGTGGTGTACGACTTGGCTTTAAAAACCGCTTGGTACACCGCGACACCCGATGTAGATAGCATGCTGGTGCAATACCTTGGCTATCGCTACGGAGAAGTTCATCCCGACCTACTCGCAGCATGGCGCATCATGCTCAAATCCGTGTATGGCGAGTTTGCCATTAAGGGCGAAGGAACGTTCGAGTCGGTGTTCTGCGCCCGCCCATCGCTACGCGTAACCAGCGTATCTACATGGGGACCCAAGCAAATGCAATACCAACCGGCCGACCTCTACCGCGCCTTGGGGCTCTTCTTAAAGGCTGCCGCTGCCCCAACGCTACGAAATAGCGAAACATACCAATACGACTTGGTAGACCTTGCCCGACAGTCGCTAGCCAACTACGCCCGTACGGCATACGCCAACGTGGTAAAAGCTTACGAGCAGAAGAACGCCGAACAACTGCAACAGGCCACACGCCGTTTTGAACACCTCATCGCGCTGCAAGACAGTCTGCTGCAAACCAATCTCCACTTTCTGCTGGGCAACTGGCTGCAACAAGCCACGCAATATGCCCCCAACGCGGCCGACCGCCAGCTGTGCGTGCTCAATGCACAAACCCTGATTAGCTACTGGGGACCCGACGACCCCGCCACAAAGGTGCACGATTACGCCAACAAGGAGTGGGCCGGCATGCTCTCCACCTATTATCTGCCGCGTTGGCAAACCTTTTTCCGCGGCTTGCAAGCCACCATCGGCACGGGCAATCCGCCCGTCATCGACTTTTTCGACATGGAAAAACGCTGGGCCAACACGCCCCAACCCATCAACACCAAGCCCCAAGGCGATGCCGTGCAGATGGCCCAACGCGTGTTGCAAACCATCGTTCCGCCCTACCTGAACGCCAGTTTAGACGTAGAAACGCGACTAAACGACCTGCTACCGCGAATGACCCTCGACGAAAAGCTGGCTCAAACACGCCACATACACGCCAAGCACTATAACGACAACGGAACGGTTAACCTGCAAAAGCTGCGCACCAACCACACTGGCGGACTTAGTTTCGGCTGTTTCGAGGCCTTCCCTTACTCGTCGGCGCAATATCTAGCGGCCGTTTCCACCATCCAACGCCACGCTATGGACAGCACCCGACTGGGCATTCCGCTCATTCCCGTGCTCGAAGGCATACATGGAGCCGTGCAAGACGGCTGCACCATCTTTCCCCAAGCCATTGCACAAGGGGCTACTTTCAACCCCCCGCTTATCCAACGCATGGCCCAACACGTGGGCCAAGAGATGCGCGCCATAGGTGCAAGGCAGGTACTTGCGCCCGATCTCGACCTTGCACGCGAGCTTAGGTGGGGTCGGGTGGAAGAAACTTTTGGCGAAGACCGCCTACTTGTGGCGCAAATGGGCTTAGCCTACGCCACGGGCATTCAGCAAGCGGGGTGCATTCCCACGCTGAAACACTTTGTGGCGCACGGCACACCGCAAGGCGGACTAAACCTCGCATCCGTTAAAGGCGGCCGTCGCGAGTTGCTCGATGTCTTCGTTCGGCCCTTTACCCACGTCATTTCGCACACCCTTCCCGCATCGGTGATGAACTGTTACAGTGCTTACGACAACGAGGCCATCACCTCCTCGCCCTTCTTCATGCGCCAGTTGTTGCGCGATAGTCTGCATTTCCGCGGCTATGTGTACAGCGATTGGGGCTCGGTTCCTATGCTGCGCTACTTCCACCACACGGCCGAAACCGAACGCGAAGCCGCTAAACAAGCCATCGAGGCCGGCATAGACCTCGAAGCGGGCAGCGATTATTATCGCACGGCCAAGCAGTTGGTGGACCAAGGCGAACTCGATGCCGCACTGATAGACAGCGCAGCGGCCAACGTTTTGCGCACAAAGTTGGCCGCAGGACTGTTTGAAGACGCCCGCCCCGACACCCTTAACTGGCGCAAAGCCATACACACCGCAGCGGCCGTGGCCACAGCTAGGCAGCTGGCCGACGAGAGTTTGGTGTTGCTCGAAAACCCCAACGCCCTGCTGCCACTTAACGCCCAGAGGCTAAAACGCATCGCCGTGGTGGGTCCAAACGCTGATCAAGTGCAGTTTGGCGACTATTCGTGGACGGCAGACAACCGCTTCGGCATCACGCCTTTGGCTGGTATTCGCCAGTACTTGCAGGGCAAAGGCGTGCAGGTAGACTACGAACGCGGTTGCGACTACTACTCGCCCCAGGCCGATTCCATCCCCCATGCCCTTCGTTTGGCAGCCCAAGCCGACCTCACCATCGCGGTTGTGGGCACGCAAAGCATGCTGTTGGCGCGCGCCTCGCAACCATCTACCAGTGGCGAAGGCTACGACTTGTCCGAACTAACCCTGCCTGGCGCGCAACAACAACTTGTGGATAGCCTCGTGGCCTTGGGCAAACCGCTGGTAGTTGTGCTGGTAACGGGTCGGCCGTTGGTAATGGAGAGTTTCCGACATCGTGTTGGTGCATTGGTGGTGCAATGGTATGGCGGCGAACAAGCAGGCCTTTCGTTGGCCCGAATGCTCTTCGGCGAGTTCTCGCCATCGGGTCGTTTGCCCGTGTCGTTCCCCAAAAGCGTGGGTCAACTGCCCGTGTACTACAACGCCTTGCCCACCGATAAGGGCTATTACAACAAGAAAGGCACGCCCGAAAAGCCTGGTCGCGACTACGTTTTTTCCGACCCTTACCCTGCCTATGCCTTCGGTCATGGCCTTAGTTACACCGCTTTCGCCTATCGCGCGCTGCAACTTTCCAGTCGCACGGCCGTAGAAACCGACACCGTGGAGGTGCGTTTCGTGGTGCGCAACACAGGTAAGCGCGCGGCAATGGAGGTGGCACAGCTTTACGTTCGCGACCTTAAAAGTTCGGTTGCCACGCCCGTAAAGCAGCTTTACGCTTTCCACAAGGCCGCCATTGGCCCAGATAAAGAACAACGTTTCGCCCTTCGTTTGCCCATCGCCGAATTGTTTTTGCACGATAGAAACATGCGCCGTGTGGTAGAACCAGGGCAATTCGAGTTGCTTGTTGGTGCCTCCTCGGCCGACATCCGCCTTCGCGACACGCTCACCGTGGTGCCCGTCGCCCAACAGAAGTCTGTCAACAGTGCGCCCACAACGTTTAAAACAAGCCCCCAACGCACACCGCAAGCCATGCCCACCACAAGCAAAACCATCCGCATTGCAGGCATCGTGCGCAACGTTCAGGCCTTTCCGCTAGTTGGCGTAAAGGTAACGGCCGATGGAAAAACGGCACAAACCAACGCCCGCGGCGAGTATTCGCTCTCTGCCCGCATTGGTTCCACCCTCCGTTTCGCCCTCGCAGGCTATCGCACCGAAACGCTTGTGGTGAAAGAAAATGGCTTGTTTGATGTGGAACTAACGCCAGAAACGCCGTAAAGACAATCTAACATAGAGCTGACAAGCCCCCACTACCGGCCTCACCCCCAACCCCTCTCCAAGGGGAGAGGGGAGTGAAATGCCATGCAACTACAAGGTAAACGAATAGAAACAAAGCATATTACTCCCCTCTCCCCTTGGAGAGGGGTTGGGGGTGAGGCCGGTAGTGGGAGTGGGTGGGGCTCTGTTGGGGGTGAGGGTTGAAGTCTGTAAGCTGGCTGTTGCTGTATTTCTTTTTAAGTTGTTTTGCCTTCTAGGTTGTAATGATAATAGGGCAATGTAGAAAACGCGCGCATCCGTGCCCACATCTGTGTGGCCTATGCGTGCAGGGTAACTACATGTTGCACAACTCTCTCTTGTATAATAAGCATGACTATTAAGAATTTAAACATTGAAGAATACCTCTTGGGGCGTTGCGATGCACAGCAGATGCACGAGTTGGCAACCTGGGCGTCAGGTTCCAGCAAGCGTGTGCGCCTGCTCTTTGCCCTTCGCTGCGCCTTTCTCGACTTAAAATACCAGCATCATTTCGACGATGCCAACCTCATTGCCGCCGCCGAACAACGCCTTTTCGATGGCATATCGAAAGGCTGACGTTGCACTTTACACCGAAAACTACTTACAAACTCATCAGCTCATCAGCCTATTAACCCATCAACTTACCAACTCAAAAACTAACAAACTCACCAACTTACAAGCCCATCAACTTACTAACTCACCAACTTACTAACTCAAATAACCCATCAACTCACTAACTCACCAACTTACAAACTCAAATAACTCACCAACTTACTAACTCATAAACTTATAAACTCAAATAACTCACCAACTCAAAAACTCATAAACACACCCACTGAAAAACCTAAAAATCTTATTTTTATTTTACAATACCGCTCTAATTTTCGCACCATTCTAGCGAAAATATAGGCTTAAAAGTAGGTAAATTGCCACAGTTTTGTGCCTTTCACGCCCTTTGTCTTGTCTATTTTCAAAGATAAAACCTGCATTTAGCACCATTTTACCTTTCTAGTTTGCTTGCCAGCTCGTATTTTTTCTGGTCCAATAACCCACTTTTAGCTCCTAAAAACCCACTTTTTAACCACTATTTCGCCCTTTTTAGCCATGTTTCTCATGGTTCTAAAAGGTTTTGTTTATACCATTGCGGTGGATATTTATGCTTTTCGTCTTGCATTTAGCACCATTTTGCACAGCATTTAGTACCATTTTACCTTGCATTTAGCACCAAAACGCATTGCATTTAGCACCAAAACGCA
>ERZ772957.246-NODE-246-length-46476-cov-7.468818_pt1 | contig 46476 bp, 30 predicted proteins | sample MGYA00580682_ERZ772957 | MGnify/ENA primary metagenome ERZ772957 (study PRJEB29015, sample SAMEA2737921) | human oral metagenome | biome: human oral; feature: human-associated habitat; material: dental | place: China | collected 2025 ... | reverse complement strand
GACCGCCCATGCCGTCGGCGACGGCGTACAGGGGCGGCTCGGCGAGCCAGGAGTCCTCGTTCCGGCGCCGCACGGGACCCGCGTCGGTGGCGGCGCCCCAGCGCGTGACGAGCACGGTGCCGAGTCGACTGAGGTCCAAATTCAGCTCCCTTGCCTGTCTCGCGGTGGATGTGGATGCGGTCGCGATGCGGATGCACCCGAGGCTGCGGGAGCACCGGCTCATGACCGAGTCTGCCACGATCGCGCCGTCTTCGTCGGAGGCTCGGGGTGTTGACCCGGGGCATCGCCGCCGGATCCGGGCGATCTCTGCGCCGGCGCCGGGATGTCGCCGGGCCCGTCGCGCCCCTCACTTATTCCGCGGCGCGCCCGATGCGTCTTCCCGCGCCTCTTGTCCGGGCCCGGGCGCGGCCGGTAAATTGCCCGGTGTCCCAAGCCCCCTGAGACACCGGGAGTCCGCATGAGCGGCCTTGAGATCGTCGAGGACGGCCTCGAGAGGGCGTCCAACTCGATCGGCGACGTCGCCGCCGCGACCGGGGTCGATCCGCCGGCGGACCGGCCCTCGGCGGGGCGGCGCGGCCGGATGCGCGCGAGGATGGAGTGGGCCGTGCCCGCCTGGAGCGACATCCTTCAATGGGGCCACCGCCGATCTCACGGAGACCGCGGCCTCGTCGCGCAGATGGCCACGACGGGCGCGGCCGTTTGCACGTTTGGGTGAGCAGCTTGAGACCGACGAGGCGCATGTACTCGAACGGCTTGCTGTTCTGAAACGTGAGGGCTATCTCCGGCGCATCGGCACATTTTTTAACTCCGAGCGCCTCGGTTACAGAGGAACGCTCATTGCGCTTGAAGTGGACGAAAGCTGCCTGCCCGACGTTGCGGCGGCGGTCAACCTTTATCCGGGCGCAACGCATAACTACGAGCGTGCGGGAGGGAATTACAATCTTTGGTTTACACTGCTGACAGCATCACAGGCCGCGGAGGAGAAGATTCTCCGAGAGGTTGCTGCACTCCCGGGGGTAAAACGCGCGATGAGCCTTCGGGCAAAGCGGCGCTACAAAATCAATGTCCAGTTCAAGCTGGCATAGGGGAGGCGTGACATGACCGATACGGCAGAAATCAGCGCACTCGACAAGAAGATCATCCGTCTCCTGCAGGGAGAGTTCCCGCTTGTTGCCGAGCCCTATAAAATGTTGGCAGAGAAGATCGGCATCACCGAGGAAGATCTTCTCGCACGGATTGCTTCCATGCGTGAGGAGAAAAAAATTCGCAAAGTGGGGGCGGTGCTCCGCCACCGCGAAGTCGGCTTCACCGCAAACGCCCTCTGTGTTTGGGATGTCCCCGACGCGCAAATGGATGAGGTCGCGCACCACATGGCGGAGCATCCGCGCGTCTCGCACTGCTATGACCGCAACCGCAGCGAAGATTGGCACTATAACCTCTATACCATGATCCATGGCTACAGCCGCGATGAGTGTGAGGAGATTGCTGCCATACTTGCCGCGGATCGTCGAATGCTCTATACGAAGCATGAATGGAAAAAAACCTCGATGAAGTATTTCACGGAGGATGAATAGATTGGCTCTTGTGAGAGCAAACGAGAGAATAATTTAAGATGGTCGGTATATAAAAGGCTATTGCATCTAAGAAAACGAAGATGCAATAGCCCTTTTGCTGTGCCTTTGTGTATTTAGTCGATCTTGACGCCGTGGATCTGCTCGGCGAGACGCTTGAGCGCGTCGACGCTGCGCACGCCCGGGGTGATCTCGGAGAGCTTCACGCGGACGAAGTGATTTTCCTTGACGGCGGTGGTGCCTTGGAGACGCGGATTTGCCTTGAGCTTCTCTACTTTCTGGTTGAAGTCGTCTTCGTTGCGGATGCTCGTGCCGTAGTCGGCGACGATGATGTACTCGGGATCGGCGGCGACGACGCTCTCCCAGCTCGTCTTGCTCCACGTCTTGTCGACGCCCTGTCCGCTCATCACGTTGTCCGCGCCGATGAGCCGCAGGAGGTTCGGTGTATAGCCTTCGAATACGGTGAACGGCTCGCCGTCCTCGGAGTCAAAGACAAAGACGCGCTTGTGCGGCAGTTTTGCGATTTTGTCCTGCACGGCGGCGAGCTGCTTCTTTTGATCTGCGACCCATGCTTCGGCGCGATCTTTCACGCCGAAGATCTCGCCGAATTTGACCATGTCGGCGAATACCATGTCGAGATCCGCCTTTGTGGACTGCATGGAATCGGGGACGAAGATGGGGATGTTCTGTGCGGTGATTTTATCCGCCTCGATGCCGCGCTTCGTGAAGGGGACTTCCCAGCCGGTTGCAAAGTCCGGCTTTGCCGCCATAAAGACTTCGTAGGAAGGCCACTTCTCGGCGAGGACGGGGACTTTTTCATATGCCGCTTGGAGGGGCGGATAGATTTCCTCCTCCTTGAACGCCGTGCCTGCCATCCGGTCGCCGAGGTCGAGTGTGAGCAGCATCTCCGTCGTTGCCTGTGACATGGAGACGGCGCGTGAGGGCGGGGCGGTTGTCTTCATCTGCAGCTCTGTGCCGCCGATGTTCTCCGTCCACGAGACGGGCGTGTAGGACGATGCCGCGCTTTCCGTCTTGGTTTCCGCCGCCTGCTGCTGTCCGCAGCCCGCACCGAGGAGCAGTACCGCTGCGCCAAGGCTTGCCAGGATTTTCTTCTTTGTCTTGAACATAAATGTCCTCCTTTATGGGGGTTAATAATATAAATAGCGTGTGTCCTTCTGCATACTCGTGAAGAATGGCACTTCGAACACGTCCTCAAGCAGTGCGGGGGTGAGGACGTCCTGCGCCGCCCCCTCGGCGACAACCTCGCCCGCGCGCAGAACGGCGGCGTGGTCGCAGTAGCGCGCTGCAAGTCCGAGGTCGTGCAGGACGATGACGACGGTGCCGTCAAAGCGCCGCAGCTCCTCCATGAGGGCGATTTTGTACTTTACGTCGAGGTGGTTGGTCGGCTCGTCGAGGAGCAGCAGGTCGGGTTGCTGGAGCAGCAGTTTGCACAACGCGACGCGACGCCTCTCTCCCCCGGACAGGACATCGACGACGGTGTCCGGCGGAGGACACTGGAGGGCGTCCATGGCCTGCTCCAGGCGGGCGTCGATGTCCCAAGCGTTGTGGGCGTCGAGTTCCGTCTGAAGGTTGCCCATCTCGGCCATCAGGGAGTCGAAGTCCGCGTCGGGTTCGGCCATCTCCATGCCGATCTCGTCGAAGCGTTTCATCTTCGCCTTGATGTCGGCCACGGCCTCCTCGACGTTTTCCTGGACCGTTTTGCCCTCCGTCAGCGGCGGTTCCTGCAGAAGAATGCCAACGCTGGCGCCCTTGGCAAGGTTCGCCTCCCCGTTGTTCGGCTGTTCCAGCCCCGCCATCACCTTCAGCAGCGTCGATTTGCCCGCGCCGTTGGGACCCACGACACCAATCTTCGCGCCGGGGAAGAACGCCAACGTGACGTCGTCGAGGATCAGCTTGTCGCCCGCCGTCTTGCGGACCTTCTGCATCGTGTAAATGAACTCCGCCATCAACATCCCTTCAATCGTGACCGCTGGCCAGTATGCCAGCTACGCCCGAAGACCCCGTATCAGCCGGCGGGCCTCCGCCAGGCGTTCCAGTTCGGCCGTCAGCGGGGCCACGACGTGCCCCCGCGTCACCTCCCCGACCGCGCCACGCAGCCTTCGTGTGACCCGACGGATCCCGGAGCGTTCCCCGGCCGCCACGAGCCCCCTGGACAGGAACGAAAACGACAGCCCGCCCCCGGCCCCTCCGATGATGAGCAACGCCGGGATGTTCATCCCTCCCCCGTCGCCGGGGACCGCCGGGGCCGGGAGACCGACCCAGATGAACAGCAGATTCACCAGCAACCAGCCGAGGCCCAACATCACGGCGGCCAGCAGGAACCACTGGATCACCCGGACCGCGCGCCACCAGCCCGGGGTCCGGGAGAGCCCCAGATCCGTCGTCATGACGGCATCGGTGAGCAGGTCCGGGAGGAGATCGCGATCGCGCTGGCATGCCGCCCCCAGGGCCCGTTGCCAGTCCTCTCCCAAGCCGTTGCCGACCGCGTCGGAGAACCGGCGCAGCGCGATCCTCAGCTGGGCCATGGCCACCGGTCCGCAGTCGGGAACGAAACCGTCTCCCACCGTCCCCGGTCCCGGGAGCCCGGTACGGAGCCGTTTCAGCGGGTCGGGACGCAGCCGGTGCACCCACCGGGTCATCGGCCAGCCCGTCGCCAACACGCCGCGGTACCGGATGGTTTCCGCTGCCACCTCAATCATCCGGGGTACCCCCGCGACCTCGGCCAACCCGGCCTCCAGCACCTCGATGTCCTCCTCGCCGGGTTTCTCCGGCCCGGCCCGGCAGACCACCTCGAACTGCCCGGCCAACTGGTCCAGGTCCACGGACAGCCTGGTCCTGGCAGCACGTTTCCCCGCGACGACATCGGCCAGATGCTCCCGCAGCGCATCGATCCCGACCCCGGTGGCGATGCTGGTGGCGAACAGCGGCACACCCGCCAGGCCGTCGGAGTCGAGCAGTTGTCCCAGGTGCGCCAGGCAGTCATCCAGGTCGGCGGCGCGTATCCGGTCCACCTGGTTCAGCACCACCGCCATCACCTCGCCGTGCCGGGAAAGTGGCCTCAGGTAGCCGTGGTGTACGGCGGCGTCAGCGTATTTCTGGGGATCCAGCACCCAGATGAACTGATCGACCACGGGCACTATCCGATCCACCTCGGCGCGGTGGGAGGAGACCATGGAGTCGTGATCGGGCAGGTCCAGCAGCACCAGCCCCCCGAAGCCGTCCTGCCCGGCCGGCACCTCCTGGCGGTGCCCGACCCGGAGCCAGTCCAGGAGCTCGGCGTTGGTGTTCCCGAAGCTCACGGCGAGGGTTTCGGCCGTGGTGGGGCGGAGCACCCCCGCTTCCGCAACGTCCGATCCCACCAGCGCGTTCGTCAGCGACGACTTGCCGGAGCCGGTCGACCCGGCAAGCGCCACGACGGTCTGCTCCCCCCAGCGGAGACGCTGTCCGGCTCGTTCCAAGGTCTTGCCGGCGCGCCCCGTCAGCTCATCCGGCACGCGCCCTCGCGTAACATCGATCAGCTCGGTCAGGCAGTTCAGCCTGGAGCGCATCAGTAACCCTCCGGCCTGGTCAGCGCCTCGAACGCCTCGGCGCTGGCCAGTTTCAATTCGTCGGCGGCGCGAACCAGGCGATCAGGGAGGCTGGCCTCCACTCCCAGCTGATCCAGGCGGGCGTCGAACCGGGCGAACTGGGACCCGAGCAGCGCCGAGATCCGTTTGTCCAGTTCCGCCCGGGCGCGCGCGGCAAGACGCCTGACGGCGTCTTGCCCAAAAATTCCTTCCAGGAATCGCTGGGCGAGCACAGAGGAACCTCCCGCGATCCCCATCTCCGCGGTGGTCAACCCGCCCGTGGCAGCGAACACCGTGATCACCAGGGAAACCCCGATGGCGTTGGTGCCGAGCGCCAGGAACCGGGCGGTGCGCCGCCTGGAGCGTCCCTCCTGCTCGAGGATGGCGAGGATGTCTCCCTGCCAGGCCTTGACGAGCCGCTCCGCCTCGGCCGTGAAGGAGGGGTCCGGTCTGCTGAGCGGATCCCGGTCCCCGGTCACCAGCGCCTGCCCCCACGGGGTCAGCGACCAGTGGCTCGCCGCGCGCTGGCAGGCGGCGGTTCCGTGTTCGACGATCAGCGCGACGAGCCCTTCCGAGATGGCGGCCTCGACCGGCTCGACCCGTTTCCGCCCGGTGAACCATTCGGTGAGGCGGTCGCGGGCGGCGGTGATCCGTTCCTCGATGCCGCGCATCAGGTCCCCCGTGCCGACCATGTCCTGCCACCGGCTCAGCACCTCCCCACGGAGCATGGAACCATCCGCGGTGGCGCGACTGATCTCCTCCATCGCCAACCGGAACTCCACCTCCGCGGAATCCCGCAGCTGGACGACTGCGGCAAGCTGGCTGCGGCTCCCGTCGGCCAGGTAACGCAGCTCCGCGTCCAGTCCCCTAACCGTCCCGGCCAGGGTTTGAACCGCGACTGCGTGGCGTTCCTTGCGGTTCTTGGCGACCCTGCCGAGCCACTGGTTCAGTTCCGAGACCAGCTCCGGCGGCAGGATTCCCTCGTCCTTTCCCTCCTGCTCGGGGACGCTGAACAGTCCCTGGATCCGGATTCCGCGCGCCGCGAGGAGTTGTCCCAGGTGGGAACGCAGGTCCGGAACGGAAACCTGTGGACAACGGTTGAGAACCAATGCGACGACCGCGTCGCGGGCCGCCGCTGCTCCCAGGAGTTCCCAGGCGACGGCGTCCGCGTACCGGGTGGCGGTCGTCACGAACAGCCACAGGTCGGCTGCTGCCAGCAGCTGCCGGGAGAGCAGCCGGTTGTCGTCGTCGATCGAGTCGATGTCGGGGGCGTCCAGCAACGCCATGCCCGCGTGCAGCGATTCGGTGGTGACTATGCGCAGGGCCCGGGATCCCTCGGTTTCGTGATCGGTCCGGACGAGTTCGGGCAGCACAGCCCCCGAACGGAACCAGTCCCGGTCCTCCCGGTTGCAGATCAGCGTGGGGGCGGTGGTCGTGGGGCGCCGCACCCCGGTTCGGGTCACGACCTCCCCCATCAGGGAGTTGACGATCGTGGATTTTCCCGCCCCCGTCGATCCTCCGACCACGGCCAGCAGCGGAGCATCCAGGCGGCGTGCCCTGGGCAGGAGGTAGTCCTCCACCTGCCGGTTCACGGCCCGGGCCCTCGTCGCCAGGGCCTCGGCGCCGTCCAGGGGAACAGGAAAACGAATGTTGGGCAGGACCAGGAACAGCCCCGTCAGGGCGTCGGCCAGGGGATTTTTCATGAATTGGGCTGATAGGGGAAGGGCGGGTAGGGGGTGGCGCCATTTTGGGGACGACGCCTGGGAATGATGGTAAGCCCCTTGGTGTCGGTGAGCGCGTCAGGGCGGAGTTCCTCGATCTGGTGCACCAGCTCGTGGGTGCGGTCATCGGAACCGGGACCGACGGTGCCGCGGGTGGTCTGCTCCCGGGTGTGGGCCAGTTCGGTGATCAGCCGCATGAACTTCGCGGTCCGCCACCACACCTTCGGGCCGCGGCAGATCCCTGCCAGGTGCAGTTTGATGCGCCGGAACGGACTGGAGTAGACGATCACGTCCTGGTCATTGAGCCACCCGCCCTGCCTGAGGTCTATGAAACGGTGCCGCAGCACGCGGGTCTCCCCCACCACGCTCGCCACCAGGAAGAGAACCATCGCGGCCACGAAACCGAGGGCCATGTACCACTGGTTCTTGAGGTTGTCCACCGAGTTGAGGCTTGAGACGCCGTTGAAGAGCATGTGTCCCCCGGCCGCGAGCAGGAAACCCGCGAGCGGGGCCATCACCCGCACCCATTTGCTGCGGGCCCCCAGGGCGACGGCGATCCCGAAGGCCGTCATCATGGTGAAGATCGGATGCCCGAAGGAGGTGTAGACGCCCCGGAGCATCACCAACTTGAGCACCGCCTGCTCCGGGTCCCCCACCTCGATGTGGTTGGTCGCGAACACGATCACGCGGGCGTAGTAGATGATGTTCTCCACGAAGGCGAACCCGATCGCGGACAGCCCGGCCAGGGAGACGACGTTGATCCGGGAGATGAAACGGTTCCGGTAGAAGACGACCAGCAGGAACAGGACGGTGGCTTTCGTGGCCTCTTCGACGAACGGGGCGATGAAAATCGCGGGCCGTGTGCCCGAGTCGGCATCTGCGCTGGTGGTCTGCATCATCTGCCCCGCCCACGAGTTGATGTAGATGCTCGCCCACGTCGCGGTGCAGGCTCCCCACCCGAACGACAGGAACCAGATGAGCGGTTTCTGGGGGCGGAACCTGTCCAGCCAGATGAACAGGATCGTGTACACCAGGGCCGTCCACATGGCCCAGTAGGCCGCCATCCGCAGGGATTCGTTGTTCAGTCCGAGGGCCACCGTCCCGTCGGGATAGGTGCGGTCGGGGTTCAACAACTGGTACTGGTCGACCAGGTTGTAGACGAAGAACGGGACCAGCACGAGGGTGATCCAGAAAAGCGGGCTTCGCAGCATGCGTTGCCACCACGGGCGTTGGGAGGCGGAGGGCAGGCCCGAAAGCCAGCGTTGCCGATCTACAACCTGAGTCATGATGTTCTACAGGGTACTTGGCGCCCCAGGCAGGACTCGAACCTGCGCACTACAGATTAGAAGGCTGTTGCTCTATCCACTGAGCTACTGGGGCCCGGAGGTCCTTCCCACGAGGAACCGTGGCCATGGCGTTCCGCGCGTTCGGGATCTCCTGACCGCAGATTCTACGCATCTCGACCGGATCTTGCTGTGCACGGTGCGAGGTCCGGGCAATACTCTGGGTCGGTGAGCGATGAACTGGTGTGGATTGACTGCGAGATGACCGGGCTGGATCTGGAGCGCGACGCGCTGATAGAGGTGGCGACGCTCGTCACGGACAAGGACCTGAACGTGCTGGGCGAGGGCGTCGACGTGTTGATCAAACCCACCGACGAGCAGCTGGCCGGAATGAGCGACTTCGTTCGCGAGATGCACACCAAATCGGGACTGCTGGACGCCCTGGCCGGCGGGACCACGATGGAAGAGGCCACCCGGACGGTCCTCGACTACGTCCGGGAGTTCGTGCCCACCGCCCGCAAAGCCCCCCTGGCGGGCAACACCATCGGGACGGATCGTGCGTTCCTGGCCCGGGACATGCCCGAGCTGGAGGCCCACGTCCACTACCGCAACGTGGACGTCTCCTCCCTGAAAGAGCTGGCGCGGCGCTGGTTCCCGCGGGTGCTGTACCAGGCCCCCGCCAAGCAGGGAAACCACCGGGCGCTGGCCGACATCCAGGAATCCATCGAGGAGCTGCGCTACTACCGCGAGGCGATGTTCGTCGCCCCTCCAGGCCCCACCACGAACCAGGCCAAGCAAATCGCGGCCCGCCACCGCGGCAGCCTGACGGGGCTGGCCGCCCCGGAGGTCGAGTCCGTTCAGTAGCGGGTCAGCCGTTCCCCGACCTCCAGGACCAGGTCGTCCTCGCCCCGCCTGCCGATCACCTGAACCGCCAGGGGAAGCCCCTCCGAGCTGATGCCGACGGGCACGCTGAGGGCCGGGTGGCCGGCGAGGTTCCAGTACGAGGTGTAGGCGACGACCTTCGCCGAAACCCGCTGCACCGCTAGGTATCCCATCCGGTGCACGGGCTGGATCGGCGGCGGCAGCATGGGGGTCACGGGGGTGAGCAGCACGTCGATCCTGCGGAAGATCCGCTCCATGGCCCGTTCCACCCGGGTCGTGCTGCGCTCCGCCCACCGCAGCGCCCCAGGCGGCAGCATGCGGGCCATTGCCGCTATCCGCTTCGAGCGTTTCTCGATGCGTTCGGGACGTTCCAGCCTGCGCACCTCGTCGAGCACCCCGAGGTGGAACTGCACCATGAACGTCAGTGGGGTCTCCGCCCAGCGGATCGATCCCCGGGTGACCTCGTGGCCTTCCTCCGCCAGCCTGTCGGCCGCCCGCGCGACGGCCCGGGCCAGTTGGGGATCGGGTTTGACACCCGGCAGACAGGATTCGAGGCTCCATCCCACCCGGAGGGCCCCGTCCAGCCCCGGGCCAGGATCCTCGGGTGCCGTGACGGCCATCGCCAGTCGGAGATCCTCGACGCTGCGGGCCAAGGGACCGTAGGTGCCCAGTTTGTGCCACAGGTTCGGGTGAGGGGCCGTGCTGACCCGTCTCCGGCTGGGTTTGATGCCGAACACGCCGCTCCAGGCGGCGGGGATGCGGATGGAACCGCCGGCGTCGCCGCCAAGGGCCAGCGGAACCATGCCGGAGGCCACCGCCACGGCCGATCCCCCGGACGAACCGCCGGGGCTGCGGGCCGGGTCGCAGGGGTTGTGGGTGGCACCCCACTCCCCCTCCGTGAAGGGCACCTGACCGAACTCAGGCATGTTGGTCTTTCCGATGATGATCGCCCCCGCGGCCCGCAGCCGAGCCACCACTTCCGAGTCGACGGCCGCGGGAATCGTGTTTCCGCGACCCCCGAGGGTGGTGACGAGCCCCGCCACCTCGATTTCCTCCTTAACGGCAACCGGCACCCCGAACAGCGGCAGCGCTTCCCGTTCCCGCGCCGGCGTGGCGTCGAGCTCCCCGGCGCGTGACAACGCCCCGGGGTTCAGCTGGGAGAACGCATTCAGTCCCGGGTCGCGTCTCCCGATACGTTCCAGTACGCGCTCGATGTGGTCCTCGACCGTTGACTCCCCACCACCGAGTCGACGGCCCAGATCAGCGGCTCCGACATCGAGAAGATCCATGCCGTTCATCCTTGCACGCCCGGAAACAGGCACCAAAGGGGTGAGTCGTCCTTGGAACAACAACGGTGACCGGTGTGTTGTTGGGAGCGATACCCGACGAAGGAGGCACGCCATGAGCTACGAGCGCCTGCTCACCGCACGACGCCACATCGACGAACGCAGGTTCCGCGAGGCCATCGTCGAACTGCACGTCGTGCTGGAGAACGAGACGAAACCCAGCCAGACCGAGGAAACCCTCGAACTGCTGGCCCTGGCCAACTTCAAGGCCGCCCACCTGACCGAGGCGGAACGCCTGGCCCGGCAGCTGATCTCCTCGCGACCCACCAACGCCTACGCGCACACGATCCTGGTCCGTTCGCTGGAACGCCAGTCCAGGCACGAGGAGGCCGCCAGGGCGAGGACCCTGGCGGTTGCCCTCGGAGCCGATCTCTGATCCACAGGCGTTGGCGGGATCCACCGGGGCCCGCCAACGCTCCCCGCTCACCCACTCCACCCGGGGAACCCGCCGATTTCTCCCGAACCCTACGGGTACGCTATTGTTTGTCAGTCGCCCTAGGATGGCGCATGGTGGGTATAGCTCAGTTGGTAGAGCACCTGGTTGTGGTCCAGGATGTCGCGGGTTCGAATCCCGTTACTCACCCCAACGAGGCCCTGTTGATGTACGAGGCACCCACGCGGGACGGACCTCTCTTGATCGCTTGGCAACTTTCTGGTGGCAAACCACAGTTCGACCTCGTCGCGTTCGATGACACCTCAATCGAACAGATCGATGCCTTGGGTCACGCTTTGACCGCCGACCACGCCGACCTGCTCTGGGAGCCGCGGAAGCGGTCACGGCAGACACATCTGCCCGACATCGTGTTGCCGTCACCAGTCCGCCACTGGCTCTCGGCACCGAGCCGAACGCAATCGCCGTGCTGTTCCCCCGGTCCTGGCGCATCTTCCGATCGAGGCGCTGCTCGTGGACGGCGAGCCTGTTGGTATCCGGGCCGCAGTCGCCCGGTTGACCGCCCCAACAACGGACGGAAGAGCAAGTCAATCTCGTCGCAGTGTGTCTCTGGCGCGAGGGAGAGTCCCATAGCCTGGTGGCAATTCCCGCGGTGATGCGGCCGGGCTGATCAGCCAGCCCGGAGCATCTGCGTGTCCCGGGACAGCCCAAGCAGTCGACGCCGAGGTTAGCCCGCGACCGACCACTCCAAGCCCGGAAATTCGCCCCGTCATAGGCCCCGGTGACGTGCGGGATGGCTCGTCTTCCCATCTTCGTGGCGGCTGTGACCCGCTGGCATCACGCTCGCACCACATGTCATGCAGTACAGTGTGCAATACTGAGTGCATGACGCAGATGGTGGTCCGCATTGATGAGGCGACGGAGCGCGCGCTGGCACACCTGATGGAACTCACTGGTCTCAACAAGTCCGAGGTGGTGCGCAAGACGATTCAGGAGGCCGAGCGCCAAGCCATCATCGAACGGGTGCGACACCAAGCCGACGCACTGCGCGAAGACCCCAAGGACAGAGCGGAGATGCTTGCCCTGGCCGATGAGATGGACTCGCTACGTGCGTGGTGACATCTATCGACTTCGGGCGAACAAACACGCCCATGGCCACGAGCAACGTGGCACCAGGTATGCCGTCGTCGTACAGGCTGACTACCTGAACCTCTCCACGCTTCTCGTTGCCCCGACTTCGACGAGCGCCCGCCCCTCCGATTTCCGGCCAACGATCACCATCGACGGCACCGAGACCCGGGTATTGGTCGAGCAAACGACCGCGGTCAACGCCGAGACCCGGCTGGGCGATTTCGCCGGACGGCTCGACGCCAAGGAGCTGACGGAACTCGACCGCGCCTTGGCACTGGTGTTGGGGTTGTTCTGATCAGCTCCGGCTACAGCTCCCGTTGAACAAAACCATTTGTTTAGTCGATGGAGGGAATTGATTCGTGGTGATGCCCCGCGTCAAGTAGTTGGCGGGATTTCGGGTTCGGGAAAGTTGAGGTTGATGGAGTCGGCCAGGCCTTGATGGACCTCTGAAGGCCGGTTCCAGGCCAAGGCCTCGCGCGGGATCGTGTTCAACTCGATCCGGGCTGCGCCCTGGTTACGTCGCTGGTACCGCTGACGTTGATCTTCACCGCCGGCGCCCTCACCGGTGCCCAGTGCGGCTCCTAGATGACCAAGGAGGTCCTGCGGCTCGCCGCCAGCAGCGACGACGCCCAGAGCATCGCCAAAACCCTGCGTATCGGCGAGGGTACGGCACGGAACCATTTGTCAAGCGCCACAGCGAAGACGCAGGCGCGGAACCGCACCGAAGCCGCGCGGACGGCCGATCGGAACGGGTCACTCTGAGGCATTTACTTGCCGCCCGCTGCAGCCTAACCTTGAGGAACGGGGACGCTGACGACCCCACCACAACGCCCAACGAGGGGATCTCGATGTACGTTCACATTCTCGGCACCGGGGGGACGATCTCATCGCGCACGCGGGAAAGGGCTGGTGCCACCGCCACCGACGGCGCCGCGTCGCTGGCCGGGATGCTCACGGCCGAGGTCCGCACGACCGATGTCCTGACCACAGGCAGCTACCTGCTCACCTTCACCGACCTGCGGATCCTCGTCAAGGCGGTGCAGGATGCGCTGGCCGACGACGATTGCGTCGGCGTCGTCGTGACTCACGGCACCGACACGATGGAAGAGACCGCGTTCCTCCTCGACCTCGTACACACGTCTGCCAAGCCAGTCGTCCTGACCGGAGCACAGCGGGCGGCCGACTCGTCACACCCCGACGGCCCCGACAATCTCGCTGACGCGGTCGCGGCCGCCGCCAGTCCTGCGCTGCGCGAGTGCGGAGTGCTGGTGTGCTTCGCAGGGCAGGTGCGGTCGGCGCGCGGGGTGCGGAAGACACAGACGTGGGAGCTGACGGCCTTCGACGGCGGCACGCTCGTAGCGGAAATGCGCGACGGCGAGGCCCATGTGTTGGCTCGGCCGCGTCGCCACCCACCGCTGCCGCTGCCAACCGAATCATTCGACAACGTAAGGGTGGAGATCGTTCCGTGTTTCCTGGGCGCGACACCGCGAGTGCTGGCCCACGTCATCGACGACGGCGCCGACGGCATCGTCCTAGCCGGAACGGGCATCGGAAACGCGGGCGTCGGGTTCGTGGACGAGGTCGCGCGGGCGGTGGCTGCCGGCATCCCGGTGGTGCTGGCGTCCCGCGTCGCATGGGGGCCGGTCAAGCCGATCTATGGCAACGGCGGCGGGGTCGACCTCGTGGGGGCCGGCGCCATCCCGTCGGGAGATCTGAACGCGCCACAGTCACGAATGCTGATGGCACTGCTGCTTGGAAGGGGGGTGGGAGACAAGTTTGCCGACAACTTCGTCGCCTTCACGTAACGGGCAGGTGATGCGTCCTTGGGTCAGCTACCACAGGTTCGCAATCACCGCATTCCTAGGCCATTCAGTGCCCACAGCGCGTCACCCATGTCCCGGCGCTTGGGCGGAATCATCTCGCAACACCAATCCTGAAAGGAGCCACCATGGCAGAAAAGAAGATCTTCGTTTCCTTCGGCATCGACATCGACGCGGTAGGCGGCTGGCTGGGTTCCTACGGCGGCCAAGACTCGCCCGGCGACATCTCGCGCGGCATGTTCGCCGGCGAGGTCGGGGTACCGAGGTTGCTGAAGCTGTTCCAGCGCGAGGAGCTGCCGGCCACGTGGTACTGGCCGGGCCATTCGATCGAGACTTTCCCGGAACAATTCGACGAGGTCGTTGCGGCCGGGCATGAGATCGGCGTTCACGGGTATTCACACGAGAACCCGATCGCCATGACGCGTCGGCAAGAAACCGAGATCCTGGACTACTGCACGGACCTGATTGAGAAGCGTTCCGGCACCCGCCCCGTCGGATATGTCGCGCCGTGGTGGGAGTTCTCGCCGATCACGAACGAACTGCTGGTCGAGCGGGGTTTCCTCTACGACCACTCGCTGATGCACAACGACCATACGCCTTACTACGTGCGTGTCGGAGATTCCTGGACCAACATCAACTATGAGGCCGAGTCCGCCCACGAGTGGATGAAACCCCTGGTCAGGGGCGAGGAGACGGATCTGATCGAGCTGCCGGCCTCCTGGTACCTCGACGACCTGCCGCCGATGATGTTCATCAAGTCGAGTTTCACGTCGCACGGGTTCGTGTCCCCCAGGGATATCGAGCAGCTGTGGGCGGATCAGTTCGATTGGGTCGTGCGGGAGATGGACTACGCCGTCTTCCCAATCACCATTCACCCAGACGTCTCCGGCCGCCCGCAGAACCAACTGATGCTCGAACGCCTCATCGCCCACATGCGCGAGGCCGAAGGAGTCGAGTTCGCCTACATGAAGGACGTCGCGCTCGACTTCAAGCGACGCTTCCCCAGGACGTAAAGACGCTACTGGTCAACCGAAACCTCCCATGTAAGCCAGTCACCGCCACCAAAAGTCGACTGCCTTGGGAATGTTCACGGTTCGCTTCGTCAGTGCTTGCAGGGACTGGGCGTGGGGAGGAACATCTTTGACGCTCTCCCCCACGTCCAGTCATGCGGTCAGCGCCTTACCCTGCTGATGATGTCAAACAGACTCTCGGTGATCCGGGTGATCCATCTCAGGATCTGGATGGACCAGGCTTGAGCGCCTGACGAGACCACAGGATCACTGGACAGCACAGTTTCGACCAGTACTGAGGAATATGTCCGGCGACCCCAAGCGGAAGTCAGACGTCACCGCAGACGCTGCCAGTTTTGCCAAATGCAGCTTCGTGCCATGAAGCCTCATGAGATCGACGAGGTCGACACGCTGATCCGCACTGCTTTCCTCACCGCTCCAGTGACCGACGGCTCCGAACAGGACATGGTCAAACGACTCCGCTCTTCCACCGGTTACCTACCCGAGCAGGAACTCATCGCCCTCGACGACCGGATCGTCGGCCACATCCTCACCACCAGAATCGTGATCGACAGCACAGCAGGCCCAGTGAACGCCCTTGAAGTCGCACCACTGTGCGTCGCCTCGGACCACCGATGCCGCGGCATCGGCACGCTCCTCATGAAGGAAGCCTTGAACCGCGGCCGAACCGCAGGATTCCCGGCCGTGTTCCTCGTCGGCGACCCGCGGTACTACGCACGGTTCGGGTTTCGCCCCGTGGCAGAACTCGGCATCCACAACGCCAGCTCGATTCCCGACGACGTGGTCCTGGGCATCGAACTTGAACCGGGCACCCTCGACGGCACTGACGGGTCGGTGACCCTCGTGTGAGCCGACTCGTCGTCGTGGACCTCGGTGTGGACCACTCGAAAGTGTGGTCGTTGATCACCGAGCGGACGAACGCGTGATCCATCGTGGGGACGTGGTGGGCGTTCTTGGGATTCCTTGGTGTCGCAGCCCGATTCCACTTGCCCTGGGCTCAACCAACGACCCCCCTCCACCGTCAGGGATGCTGCCGAGATTCTTCACCTCAACGTGGACCAATAAGCCAAGGTGATCATGCTCGTAACGGCGGATCGGTTCACCGGTGGGCCGACAGCAGACCGAGAGCCGGATCAATCGACAGGAAGTCAAGACCCGGCCGACCGTGGACGCGTTTTTACGGTTGGGCTATGAGGTCGGCGGCCCATTGTCCGGTGAAGGCTGCGGAGTCGGCCCAGGGCCAGGCGAGGGAGTCGCCTGCCAGGATCACGCGCCGGGCGTGGGCGTGTGCGCGGTAGGCCTTGATGTGCGCGATCCTTCCGGGTGCGCTGGTGGGCATGGCGTGGGGGATGCGGACGACCAGATGGTGTTCGAGGCTCGTGGCCAGCGCGTCTTGGAGTGTGGGTTCCCATGTGAGGAGCGCTCGACGGGCGAGTTCGATGATCTCGGAATCCGCCCGTGAGGAGAGTTCACGGGCGTGACGGTCCGCAAACATGCAGGTGACCAGGTCGCCGGCGCCGTGCGCGTGACCGGCACGGCTGGCGACACAGAGGGCGGCAAGGGGCGGCTCGTCGGGGTGCATCAAGACACCGTAGGCACCGCCCAGTTCACAGGATCGCAGACGACGTCGGGTTCCCAGGCCGACTAGCAGACCGGCGCTGTAGGGGGTGCACGCAACAGCGGCTTCCAGGGGATCGAGTTTCTTCAGGTGACGGATGTCGGGGCTCGGCAGCGCCACGATCACTCTGTCTGCCCGGAATCGGCCGGTGTCGGTGTGGACCGTGACCGATGTCGAGCCTTCCTCGACCTGGGTGACCTTCACTCCGGTGCGCACGTCGAGCCTGGCGGCGAGCGCCTCGGTGAGGCTGGACAGCCCTCCTGGCATGGTCAGGGTCTGTTGGCGTAATCCGTGTTGTGCCATCGCGGCCACGGCCGCCGCCGAGGTGGCGTGGGTGTCTTGGAAGTAGAAGCCGTGATAGGCCGGTCGCCAGCAGCGTTCCGCCAGCGTCGCGATCCTCAGCGCCTGTGACCACTCGGTTGTCGGAACCGGGTCGAGGTCGAGCCAATCGAGCGGATCGACAGTGCCTCGGCGCCGGTATCGGGCCGCGAATCGGGCGAGCCCGGGAAGCCCTCCGATCACGGTACGTAGCGACAGGATGCCCGCCTTGATCGCGGTTGCTGGCCGGTCGGCTCGGAAAGCACGGATCGCTTCATCGATGGCGATGGCGCTGTCCCGGCACACCGCTTGCAGGGGAATGCCCATTTCACCCGCCAGCCCGGGAATGATCCGGTAGGCGTCGGTGATGAAGTTGGCTCCAGCTTCCATGGTGCATTCGTTCACCTGGACCGAACGCATGCGCCCGCCGGGGCGGTCGGATCGTTCCAGCACACAGGTGCTGATTCCTGCGCAGCGCAGCCGCCAGGCGGCGGCGAGTCCGCTGATCCCGGCACCGACCACAAGCACCTCGGACATGTGTCACACCCGCACGATCCGGTCGAGGAGAGCGGTGAGCCGGCGATACTCTTCGCCGGTCACCGGCGGTTCCAGCATGACCGCGCCCAGACAGAACGCTTGGGCCAGCCGGCACATGTCGTCCGCGAGCGCCGGATCGTCGGGCAGGAGCTCGTGGTACATCTCGGCGACGAACGCCGTCCTCGCCTGGTCCACCTGTCTCAAGTGCTCAGCCACCGCAGGATCGGATGCCGCCCACCTCCGGACCGCAGCCTCCAACGCCAGGTCTTCGCAAGCAATGGCCTCAATCAACCCGCGCAACCGTTCACGAGGGGAATCCAGAGCCTCCAACCGAGACATCGGGTCCATCGCGCCACGCTGGTAGAGATAGTCCATGAACGCGGTTTTGAACTCCCCCAGATCACGGAAGTGGTGGTAAAACGAGCCCTTCGTCACCCCCGCGTCCCGACACAACGCCTCAACACGCAGCCCACCCCCACCACGCTCCACCAACAGGCGAGCCGCGACCCGGAACCACGACGACCGATCAAGCTTCTCCACCAAGAAACCATACCATGTGGTATGGTACGGTATACATCCACCCTCCGGAAGGGGCGAGCATGCCGGCAGCCAGTCACGTCGAGGATTTGACCCACACTGGCACAACAACAGCACCTTCAACACAGCGAGGTTTATTCATAGGGGTGCTTTGGCTTCCCCAACTAACGCTCTACCTAAAGGGAGATGCGAAGGCGACCTGCCTGATCTGAGATAATTCAAGGTGTAGAAACAAAAAACCTCGGATGAATGACAAGCCGCCGCCGTGAATGCGGCCACACGTCTTGACCGTGACCAGACCAGATGAACTTGTGTGAACTGATCCACATCTCCCATTCCGGGGATCTTTCCAGTAGCAGGGTCCCGTGCCCCGGGGCTGTTTCGCTGCCGTCCACAAAATCTATAGCAGTCCAATCCCAGTCGGCTCGTCCTGTTGGGACTAGGCGACGGTGGGGACAACCTCAGTCGTCCCCACCTACTCACATCTCACACATCCTCGTTTCTCACACATCGAGCCTCTTGAACTGACCCACCGCGATCACCGACATCACGACTACGTTCGCGGCGAGGATGGCTAGACCGCCCCAGGCGCCACCCGTCGACGACGCCGGCTCCAGCGCGAATGCCTGTGAACCGGCAACGCCCGGCAGCCGGGCCATGATCGCCTGGGCCATCTCGCCGTCGCCCAGCATCCTGACGACCGACGGCAGAATCCACAGGATCCCGAGCGTCACCGAGATGGCGCCAACGCTCGAGCGGCCAAGGAACCCGATGCAGAACGAGAACAGCCCCATCAACATTGAGTACAGGCACAGACCGACGATCATGCGGACCGCAGGGGATTCCAGTGACTGCTCGACGCCCCGCATCGGCAGCACGATCAGACCAAGGACCACGCTGATGCCGACTGCAAGTATCGATAGGATCAGCACGGAAAGCGCGAGCACCATGATCTTCGCCACCACGAGCAGCCCACGATTGGGGACCGCACCGAGGCTGGGCCGGATGGATCCCGTCGAGAACTCCCCTGCTGCAAACATGCCGCCCAAAACGACGATGAAGATCAAGTCGATGGCGGTGAACATGCGAACCGTGGCGTCGACCGCCAACAGCTGTGTGCCGCCGCTGACGTCCGCGAACAGGAGAACCAGCAAGTTGATGATGGTCATGGGAACCAGCATGAACACTGCCGTTACCTGCGCCGCACGCAGCGACCAGAGCTTTATCCACTCCGACTTCAGGACCCCGAGCAACGAGCATCTCGGCTGGGAGGTCGCTGCTCGCACGCCAGCCTTGTCCGTCTTGGTGGTTGGTGTGCTTTGGGTGAGCGGACCTCCTGTTCGGATGGCCGTCTCTTGCACGTCAATCATTTCTGTCCCTTTCGTGGTTCGTGAGCACTCGTCGACCGGTATTCGACGGCGTCTCCAGTCAGGTTCATGAACACTTGCTCGAGCGACGTCCTAACCGGAGTGAGTTCGTGCAGGACGAGGCCGTTCTTCGCGGCGGTCTCACCGATGACAGTGGTCTCGATCTTCTTCACGATGGCCTCGTTGGAACCCGTGAGCTCCACAGAGGCGCCCTGGGGAACGAGAACGTCACGCAGCTGTACGATCTGCGGCGACCGCACCGTCGTGGTCACCTCGGAGTCCGCCTTCAAGATGGACTCCATCGATCCCTCGGCAAGGAGCTTGCCCCGCCCAATGACGATCAGGTGATCCGCGGTGACGGCCATCTCGTTCATCAGATGGCTTGAGAGGAAGATGGTTCTCCCCTCCGCCGCGAGCCGCTTGACGAGGTCTCGCACCCAGACAACTCCCTCGGGATCGAGGCCGTTGACGGGTTCATCCAGGATCAGCGTCGCGGGGTCCCCGAGCAGGGCCGCCGCGATTCCGAGTCGCTGGGACATTCCCAGTGAAAACGTCCCCGCGCGCTTGTTGGCCACCGCTTCCAGGCCCGTGAGTCCCAGCACCTCGTCGACGCGGCGAGTGCCGATGCCGTGTGTTGCCGCGAGGGAACTCAGATGCGCCCGGGCCGTACGCCCCGGGTGGAAATCCCTTGGGTTGAGCGAAGCCCCTACCTCGCGCATCGGGGCACGATGGCGGCACAACGGGCGGCCATTGATCGTCGCCTCGCCGCTGGATGGGGTTTGCAGTCCCATGATCATCTTCATGGTGGTGGTCTTCCCCGCCCCATTTGGGCCAAGGAAGCCCGTGACCTCGCCGGGTCGAACCTGAATCGTCAGGTTGTCAACGGCTCGCTTCTTCCCGTAGTCCTTGGTCAGTAGCTTCGTCTCAATCATTTCGCCTCCATCAGGTCGCGACACGCCCTGTTACCTAGGGAACACGTTGACGCCACGTCAAGGTCCAGTCCTTGTTCACCATCGGTTACATCCCCGGCTGGGACACTGACCGCTGAGAGCAAGAGTCCCTCCCTGGAGCGCCATGCTCCGGCCATCAATCGCAGGCGCCCACCTGGGACCGCCGGCCCCTCGACGAGCAGACGTGCCCGGAAGGTTCCATCCAGTCGCAGAGCCAGTTCCGCATCCTCAAACCCAAGCCACTTGTGGGCTAGGGGGTACCAAGCCTTGTAGACGCTTTCCTTGCAACTGAAGAGGATCCGGTCCCAGTGTAGAGCGGGTTCGAGAGCCCCCAAGAGCGCCAATCGACGATTCTCCGAAGGAAGAGCCACCAAACCGAGCACGCGCTCGGGCAACGGCGCATCGACTTCGGCATCGAGACCGAGGCTGACCAGCCTCGCACGCGGGGCTACGGCGGCGGCCGCGTAGCCCTCGCAATGGGTCATGCTCCCGATGATTCCCTGGGGCCAGCTGGGCTCCCCCGCAATGCCCGGGATCATCGAGGGACACTCAAGCCCGAAGCGGTCCAAGGCCTGCTTGGCACAGTACCGTGCTCGGGCAAACTCAAGTTGCCGCTTGGCGACGGCTCTCTCGATGTACTGCTGTTCCTCGGGGTGCAACTCCTCCCGCACCTTCTCATCCCTAACCTCCCACACACTTACGTCCGGGGCGAACAGTTCGGGCATCAACTGGCTGGGCGCACGCGCGCCCGACAAGGGGCTGCTGTTCCCGCGGGCAGCGATGGCGGTCATGTCGCCAACCCCCCGTCCACTCGGATAACCTCGCCGGTGATGTATGAGCTGGCATCGCCGGCAAGGAAAACCACCAGGTTCGCTACCTCGGTGGGCTTCCCGAAGCGACGCATCGGCACCAAGGCCAGGCGACTCTCGTCACCCTGCATGAACTCGGTCATCTCGGTCTCGATGATCCCGGGCGCAATGGCGTTGCACCGCACTCCCCGAGCTGCGACCTCCCGGGCTACGGACTTCGTGAGGCCGAGCAACCCTGCTTTAGCCGCCGCATAGGTGGCCTGCCCCGTCCCACCGAGCAAGGCGACTACCGATGAGACATTGATGATTGACCCTGAACGCTGCCGGATGAAACCGAAATAGCACTCACGGATCATGTGGACGGCACCTTTGAGATTGGTGTCAAGCACCGCCGCAAGGTCCTCGTCCTTGATCGACGCAGCAACTGCATCCCTCACGATCCCAGCATTGTTGACGAGGACATCGACCCTGCCAAAGTCATCCATGATGCGGCGGACTACGGTTCTACACTGAGCAGGATCGGACACGTCGCACCGATAAGCCTCGGCTCGGGTGGACATCTTACGAATCTCGGCGCACGTCTCCTCCGCGGCAGCCGAACTGCTGGCATACACCACGGCGACCTGACAACCATGGCGGGCCAGTTCCAAGGCGATAGTGCGCCCAATCCCCCTGGAACCCCCTGTCACAATCGCAATCTTGTCCTTCAGACTGAACATGCTGTTCCTCCTATGCGCTGTATCGACTGATGAGGCGCTCTCGCACCTCCGGTTCGTGGATGGTGATTTCGTGCATGGCCAATTCCAGTTCTGTGCAGTGAGGGAGCTGCTCCAGGAGATGCCGGACCAGATGCGCCTTCAAGGTGATTAGGGAACGACGCGGCTTATCGGCGAGTCGCTCTGCCATAACCAACGCCCGATCGAGAACCTCACCGCGAGGAGCGACCTCGAAGGGGACGCCGCGCGAGGCCAGCTCGGCCCCCCGATAGGTTCGCGCACCCAGCAGAAGCTCCTCCGCTAGGGGCAGCCCCAGCTTCTCCGGAAAGATCAGGGTCGACCCAAAGCCTGGGGTGAACCCGTACTTCATGAAGCTGGCGGAGTAAACGGCTTCTCGGGCTAGGACAACAACATCCGCGAAGAGCCCCAGCGAGAACCCTCCGCCGATGGCATGGCCCTGCATGGCGGCCACGACGGGGATTGGGCACGTCAGGGGCATGGTGTAGATGCCGGGTCCTTCACCCGCCCCGAGGAACGTGTTCTGGCCGTCTTGGATGTCGAGCAGCGCCCCGAGCGTGCCGCCACTGCAGAAATAGGGGCCGTACCCGGTCAGCACGACCGCCCGGAACTGCTCATCGGACCCCACGCGCTCGAAGGCCGCAGCCAGCTCCGTCGTCAGCTCTTCGGTGAAGGTGTTCTTGCCCGCCTCGTCGTGCATCTCAATGACCGCCACGCCGTCACTCGCGGACCGCACGGAGACAACATCACCTCGCAGCGAAGAGGCCTGGTCACAAAGTTGCGTATTCACGATGGAACTCCTCAATCTGGGTCAGGACCACGCGACCGGTACCTTTCAGGCGATCACGCCAGTCGCCGAGCAGTTCGCTCGTCAGCTCCCAGTTGCGGGTACCAAAGCTGACTACGCTGTTGAGCCTCATAAGCTCCTCGTACTCCGCGAACGACAGCTCGTGCCGCTCGTTGAGTGCCTGCGAAACCTTGAGCGACCGCACGTAGTCCTGACTGCCCTTGTCGATGACACCGCTATAGAACTCCGAACAGCATCCAGAGCCGTAGGAGAAACACCCAATGCGCGAAGGACCGGTAACCCGTCCCTGCTCTATGGTTCCCAATAGATTGAGGAATATCGAGCCGCCCATGATGTTCCCGACGCGGCCGCACAGGCTGAGCCCCGGGGCAACCCGATCCTGAAAATCCTGCTCGATCCGTTCACCCTTGGCATGTGCAAATCGACGCATCATTGTGCGATGGGCTCCCTTAACCATGCCGCCGAATGGCGTGTGGAAAGACAGGAAATCGAAGGTGTCCGTGTACGAGACGCTGGCTACTCGGGACTCGTACTCCCGGTAGGCGGACTCGCAGCAGTCCAGGTAGCTCATGAGCGACAGGTCGGCGTTCCCGGCCTCGCTGTCGGGGATCGGGCGGCAGGTGTCCATGACTTCGAATCCGTAGTACCCGTTCGCGCCAACATCGACGCTGAATATCTTCGGATTCTCCCCCACGAGGATCGCAACGGCGCCAGCACCGCCGCTCGGCTCCGCGAAGGACCAGTCCTCGGACAGCGCGTCTCCACCCTCCGCGACGGAGAACTTCGCCATGTCGGTAGTGACGACCAGCCCCTTTGCACCCGGCGAGACTTGGGACAAGACGAAGTTGATGGCTGCGCTGAACCCAGCCGTCCCCGAGTAGCAGGCATTCTTTACTTCGAAGAGGCGGCAATTGCGGCCCAGTCCCAGGGCGTCGTGGACGTACGTGCTGATCGACTTGCCGAAATCCACACCGGACTCGGTGCGGGTGACGAGCATCTCGATTCGACCCTTGTCCTCCGGGCTGAGTCGGGAAAGGAGCGGTCGTGCGGCATTGATGGCGAAAGAGACTGGATCCTCGAAAGGCAGGGCAACGGCCTTTTCTTTCATGAGCAGGTTGTCGAATCGCTCCCGGTCGAGCCCCCGATTCTCTGCCAACTGATTTACGTCCAGACAAGCCGAGCCTCCGTAGAAGCTCACGTCCTCAATTCCAGCGATCGCATTCATGACAACTCCCCTTTCATTTCCGGCGCCCCAGGGCCATCTCGGCCACAGGGTGATCGATGTCGTCTAGCCCCGAGAGCAGGTCTCTCTTCAAGTGCCGCAGCACGTCCGCCTCCGATTGATGCTTGTTGATGAACTGGTGGTCTCCGGCAACGGTGAACAGGGAAAACTGGCCACTGGTCAGGTCAGTCCACCCCTCCATCTCCGCCATCGTCACGCCGTAGTCGTCGATGCCGTGGAATGCCGTCAACGGCGCGCGAAGGGGCGAGGCCGGGTCGTGCTGGTACCGGTCGATGAGGCAGCAGGCGCCGAGCAGCATCGGAAGGGTCAGCAGGGTGTCGCGTTCCGTGTACCCCCAAGCCGCGACGAACGCCCGCACAACTGCGTCCCGCAGCGGCTTGTGGGTACGGGCTTCCTCTGGGGTGGGCAGTTCTGAGAGCCCCGAGGTCAAGAGTTCGGCCTTGAGTTGCCCGATGAGGCCGTTCTCACGGTCCACGGGCGTATACCCGGAAACGAAGCACTTCACGAGCGGCACGCTGGCGGTCTTCTCCAGAAGATGGGCAAGCCGGTAGGAGAACAACGAGCCCCAACTGTGTCCAAACGTCGCCACGGGGAGGTCGAGCAGTTCGGGATCGACGGCTCGGCGCACGAGATCGACGCACTCGTCGACGTCGAGCGGACAAGTCTCTTCCATCCGTTCACCGTCGAGCCCAGGTAGTTTCACGGCCGCCACGTCGATCGTCGGGCCGAGGATGTCCTGCCACTCGTCGAACAGGTCGGCGCTCCTATACCCGTTCGGGAAGCAGAAGAGCCTCACACGGGCCTGACTGGACCGGGTCTTGCTCCGGATCCAGTGTCCCAGACTCATGTCGGCATCGGGCGGGGCGAGCTGGACGTCCTTCGAGGTCTGGCGTCCCGACAGTAGCTTTGTCACGGACTCCGCAAGATCTTGCACGACGCGACAGTGCACAAGATCTGTCATCTGGATCTCGGCCCCTAATTTCTCTCGGATACGGTCGAGCAGCACTAGGCCGCTCATCGAGTCCAGGCCAAGATCCTTGATCTCATCGTCGGGTTTGACGTCGCCAGTGTCCATTCCGAGGGTCTCTGACAGGAGCGCCACCAGGTAGTCGCATACGAGGCCGCTGTGCTCCCCTTCGGAGGCGGCGTCGAACTGTTGCCGGAAGGATGCGTCGAACTCACCTGTCCCAACACTCGCGCTCTCGAGTAGCGCCTTCATGCGCCCTAGACGCTCCTCATCGAAGGCGGCGAGACGAATGCCGCCAGCGGAGATCACCGGCTGCCCGGTCGTGGTCGTAACGCAGAACCCGCCCGAGACGGCGTTGCCTTCATCACGCACGTCTGAGACGCGGGCGAAAAGCGTCCGTTCGTCCCCCTCGCGGGAGACACGCAGGGCTACATTGTCCAGCCGATTGACCATGTACTTGGTGCCCTTTGGCGTCTGATCTCCTACGAGAATGTTGAACACTTGAGCGCAGCTGTCGAGTACGCCGGGATGGCACGGCAGGGCGTGGTGTTCTTTGCCTGCAGGCAAGAACCGGACAACGGCGTCACGGTCGCCGATCCAGAGCCGGTCCAGCCACCGAACCGAAGTGCCGAAGCGGAACCCGCGAGCCGTGAGTACCTCGTAGACCTCGTCTCCACTCAACGACTTGGTCGTGAGACTGGTCCCATCCAGATCTACGACGCCGGGCTCAGGGCCACGCGTGAGACTAAGTCGGCCTTCTGCGTGAGGGGTCCACGGTCCCTGCCCTCCGGTTCGGGAGAGGAACCGGAAGCCCTGTCGCCCATCCTCGCCGGGGTCATCAACCAGCAGGGCCACCTCACGTACCTCGCCCGGAAGGACCAGCATCGCGCTGACCAGATCCATCTCGTGGACAAACACATCCTCGACCCCATACCAGGAGTGAGCGGCCGCTAGGATCATCTCAAGGTAGTAGCCGATGTGGACGACGCCGGAATTGTCGGCCAGTTCGGGGTTTGACTCCAGGCTCAACGTGTACAGCCACTGTCGTGTCGGCAGGGGCAGTCCGAGGTCACGCCCCTGGAAACCTGTCGCCAGCGGCTGGGTATCTGTCCCCTCGGGTTGCTTGAGCCAGTGACGTTGGGAGTCGAACGGGTAGCTCGGCAGGACGACTTTCTGACATGTGCGGCCGTGATGGAGCTCCCCCCACTGAACTTGAGCCCCCAGCAAGTAGAGGGTGGCGAGGGCATCCACGAAGTTGGTGCCTCCGTTCGCCGCGGGGCGAACCAGGATCGCAGCGAGTTCGTCCAGGACGGATTTCATGGCGCCATCCATGGAGCCGTCAATCTCGACGAAGAACCGGTAGCCCTGCCGGGTCAGCCCACGGACTGCCTGTTCTCGCTGCCCCATCGTCGCGGCCCGGCAGTTTGCCAGCTCACCGCGCCACAACTTGGGATCCGGCCGGGCATCGCCATGCCACATCGCCTGGAATCGGCATGTCGGATCACTGGGCGCGAGCGAGCCGGCCAGGGCTGGGACATCATCCGCCTGGTGAAGCCGGATCAGATCATCGAGAGAGATGGCCCCGGAAGCCCAGGCGGAGACGAGGATCCCGGCCCCGTCACCTAGGACCACGTCTGGTCTCACGCCGTAACTCGTCAGCAGCACGACCATGGCGGTGGCCCCGCAGAGGTACCAGGCTGCGGCTGTGGCCTGGTCCGGCGCTGGTTTCCCGGCGCGGAACTCCTCTAGCACCCGGGGGTTGAGTTTGGAGGCGACCAGATCGAATGCCTCGGTAAACGCTGGCTGGCGCCGGTACAGCTCCCTCGCCCTGGGGATGAGCGCGGCCTGATCACCCGTGAGGACGAAGGCGAGCTTGGGCGGGATCTTGGCGTCGACATGGGCGGTGAGCGCCACGCCGTCCCCGACCGATGTGAACAGGGAACGTTTGGCGTCGTATCGGTCCCGTCCCTGGCTGCTGCCAAGCACCACGCGGTCCGCCGAGTAGAGCGAACCGTTGCTATCAGACCAGGCAAGGATGTCAGTGACACGCCTCCGCAATTCCTCCACGCTGGACCCAACGACGACGGCTCGATGGTCGAAGGCGACACGACACACGTTGGCCGTCCAAGCGATGTCCTCACATTCGTTGGTGGTGCCGCTGAGGTACCTCTCGAATTGTTCTAGCTGACGCCTGAGGGCACCCTCGCTCTTGGCCGAGACGGTCAGGGCGGTCCGGCTACCACGCGACGGTTCAGCCACCGGTTTGGGGGCCTGCTCGACGATGACGTTCGCGTTCGTGCCGCTGAAACCGAACGACGAAACCGCGGCACGACGGGGCCGGTCGACATCTGGCCAGGAGGAAAGCTCGCGGGGGAAGGACAGCTCGTGTCCTCCGGTCGCAACCCGAGGATTGAGTTCGTCAAGGCCGACAATCGGGGGGACCTTGCCATACCCCAGACTTAGGATCACTTTGATTAAGCTGGCGACACCAGCGGCATGCTCGAGATGCCCGATGTTGCCCTTGACCGCCCCGAGGATAAGGGGCCGCTCGGAGCGGCCTGGACCGTAAACCGAACGAATTGCATCTACCTCAATGGGGTCTCCGAGCAGTGTGCCGGTCCCGTGAGTCTCCAGGTAGTCGATCTCCCCCGGCTCAAGCCGGGCGTTACGCAGGGCCTCACTGAGCACTTGACGCTGCGAGTTGCCGTTGGGGACCGTCAGGCCACTCGACTCGCCGTCGTTGTTGATGGCTCCGCCGCGAATCACCGCCAGCACCCGATCGCCGTCACGCTGAGCATCCGGCAGTCGCTTGAGCACGACGACACCGCAGCCCTCGCCACGGCCATAGCCGTCCGCCGCTGCGTCAAAAGGTTTGCTGGCACCGTCCGGGGACAAGGCGTTCATCGCGCACAGCCCGGCCATAACCTGCGGGGCCAGCATGAGGCTCACGCCTGCCGCCAGGGCAGTGCTGCACTCGCCACGTCTTAGGGACTCGGCCGCGAGGAGCACACTGACCAGGGACGATGAGCAGGCTGTGTCCACCGAGATGGCCGGTCCGTTGATGCCGAGGAAATAAGAGATCCGTCCGGAGGCGACGCTGAGCGTGTTCCCTGTCCCGAGATAGTTGTCGTTGGCGGAATGGGAAGTCACGAGCTTCGAGTACTCGCCGGCGCTGTTAATCCCGAGGAACACCCCTGTGGCGCTGCCGCGGAGGATTGTGGGGTTTAGGCCGGCGTGTTCCAAAGCCTCCCAGCAAACCTCGAGCAGCACGCGCTGCTGAGGATCCATCGCGTTAGCTTCGACCGGCGAGATCCCGAAGAACCGTGCATCGAATTCTGCGACATCACCCGACAAAAAGTTTGAGCGTCGAATGTAGGAGCGGCCGGGTTTACCGGGGGGCGGCGAGTAGAACGCATCGACGTTCCAGCGTTCGGGAGGCACATCCACGAGCCCCGAACCGCCGGCCTGAAGGAGCTCCCAGAACTGCTCGGGAGAGTTCGCTCCACCCGGGAATCGACAGGCCATCCCAACTACCGCCACGGGCACGTCAACGGAGGCGCGGTGCTCTAGTTCACGACGGAGCTCACGAATGGTTCGAATTGACTTCTTGATGAGTTCGTCCTTGGAATTGGCGTCCATGGAGGTTCCTTACACGAGAGTGGCTTCAATAAGTTCTTGCTGGAGGACCTGGACGAGTTCGTCCTCGTCGAGCAAGTCCACGTCCACGAGATCATCGGCAGACCCGTTTCCCGAAAGTTCGGGGGGTGTGGCAGGCGCATCCGCGGCGGTGATCCAGGCGACGAGGTAATCTGCCACCTGCCGCACAGTTGGGTAGTTGAAGAACAGCGACTGGTCCATGCCCTTACCGAACTCCGCCTCCAGGGTGTTGAACACGTTGGCAGCGGTGATCGAGTCGAGCCCCAGGTCGAACAGTCCTCGGTCAATGTCGAGGATGTCCCCACCGCCGAACCCCAGCGCGGTCTCGAATTTGGTTCGAACATGGTCGATGAGCAGCTCGAGACGATCTATCGATGGGCGTTCCTCCCACCCGACCAGGAAATCGGGGCGGTCGACCTCCGGCGGGACGTCGTCTGCGGCCGCCGGCGGCTCGATTGGGGGCGCTGCAGAGAACTCGTATTTCTGATCGGTCTGGGCGTTCTCGGCAGGTCCGGACCCGTACAGCCAGTAGTCCTTGCCCGCAAAGGGATAGCCGGGCAGGGACACTCGACGCGCATCCGCGTGCTCCAACCAGTCCGGGCCGGGCTGTGCCTCGCCCGTAACCCAGGCCCGGGCGAAGGCCTTGAGTTCCTGTGCGGTTCGAGGGCGGGTCCCCACCGTGGCGGCCTGCCGCCCAGGGGCTACCTCGCCCCAGAATCCCACCTGGCCATCGGCGGAAGCGCTACCCAACTGGCGGTTGAGGTCGAGGAGATCTTCGGCCACCAGAGCCAGGCGGTATTTCTGCGGCACGCGGCCCACGCGGAGGGTGAAGGCGACGTCCTCCAGGGACGGAACGCCCGCGAAGGAGGCGGCGTGTCCACCAGCCAGGTAGGTATGAAGTTCGTCGACGGCGCGCCGCAATTGCTCGGGTGACGCGGCCGAAAGTAACACAACCCGCGGACCGGCAGCTTTCGGACCGCGCGGGGAAGCTGCGGGAGCCTCCTCAATGACCAGGTGGGCGCTCAAGCCGCCCACTCCGAAGGAGGAGATGCCGGCCCGGCGAGGCAAGGGTTCGCCGCTGGGTCCGGTCGGCGCCGGCCATTCCTCCAGTTCGGCGGGGATCCTGAACGGCGTCGGTCCCAGATTCAAGTTCGGGTTGAGCTGCTCGGAGTTGAGTCGGTGGGGAAAGATCTCCCGGCTCCCGAGTTGGAGGAGCACCTTGGTTAGCTGAGAGATACCGGCCGCCGCCTCCGGATGGCCAATCAGCGACTTAACCGATCCCAATGCGCACCGAGGTGACGTGGCATTACGGTTCCCGAAGGCGCGTGTGAGGGCGTCAATCTCGATGGGATCACCCAGTGTGGTTCCCGTCCCGTGGGCCTCAACGTAACCGATGCTTTCCGAGGTCACCCCGGCCAAGGCCATGGCGTTGGAGACCAGCTCCGCTTGGGCGACGGGGTTGGGCACGGTGTATCCCTGAGTGCGTCCTCCATGGTTCACCGACGAGCCGCGGATCACGCCGTAGATGTGATCCCTGTCCGCCAAGGCGCGTTCGAGGGGTTTCAGCAGCACGGCACCGACCCCCTCGCCGGGTACGTACCCACCTCCGTCAGCTCCGAAGCTGTGGCAGTGGCCGTCTGGGGCGAGGAAACCGAGCAGGTTGAGGCTGGAGTACTTAGCGGGGTGGAGGAGCAGATTGACACCCCCGGCGATCGCAACATCGCACTCCCCGTTCCGGATGGCCCGAGCGGCGAGGTGGATGGCGTAAAGGGAAGACGAGCAGGCGGTGTCGACGACCAGGCTCGGTCCACGCAGATTGAACAGGTAAGACACTCGGTTGGCGACCGAGTACATCTGCTGGTCGACGGGCACGACCTGACCGGCTTGCAACGCATCCGCCCCATGGAGGGCGTAGTCGTTGAAAGACGCTCCGACGAATACTCCCACGTTGCCCCGGCCGTCGCCTGCCCGCGGATCGCCGAGGGACTGCGGCGTGTACCCGGCGTCCTCAAGGCAGTGCCACGCGGCCTGGGTGAAGAGCCGCTCCTGCGGATCCATGAAAGCCGCGGTGTTGGGCGCGATACCGAAGAAGGTCGGGTCGAAGGTCAGGGCATCGTCGATGAACCCGCCCCAGCGGCACTTGATATCGGGGTGCTGACGCCAGTCCCACCGCTCCTTCGGAATCTCGCTTACGCAGTCCGTGGCCTCGCGGAGATTCCGCGCGAACGTGGCCAGGTCGGGCGCGCCCGGATAGCGGCCCGAGACCCCGACTATCGCGATGTCTAGGGGGTCTGAAGTCGATGTCACGGCGGGTGAGGGCGGCACGTCGTTCGCGGGCGAGTCGTCGAGCAGGATGTTGCCGACGTCCATTCGGCGCATCAGGAGCCAGGTGCAGGCCTCCCGATGGTTGGCGACGAGGAATCGGACGATGCCGTCGATGTCCTTACAGGTGAACAGCAAAGTGGCGGGAAGCTGCTCGATGTGCCGGGATAGGGCGGCGAGTACCTGGGTGATGCGCACCGAGTCCATCCCCAGGTTCTCCAACCGGAGAGAACCGACAATACGTTCCCTCGGGACACCTAGGACCTCGACCAAGCAGTCGGCCACGCACTCGAACACGACGCTCTCTAGGGTCAGCTCGGCAGAAGCAGGCCGGGGCATGGGCGCGGGGTTCGAGGTCGAGGGCTCGGAAGGCACGGCCTCGCCCAGGATGTCTGAGATGACGCTGTCGGGGACAAGAGCGTCAGCTACGTCCGCGTCGGTAATCCAGCACAGGTCGCGCCGGAATGGATAGGTGGGCAAGCTAACGCGCCGAGCTGACCCCCCGCGCCGAACTCTAGACCAGTCGACGTGGAGTCCGGCCACCCACAGGGCTGCCAACTCATCTAGCCGGCCGCGGTCAATCAGGTCAGAGACTAGGCCCGAAACTAGGTCGTCGGGGATCATGTCGAGCACGGTCATGCTGCCCTGTTCCAGGTTCCCGATCTGGATGCCAGAGGTTCCGCCCGCGAGGTACTCGGCAAGCCGGGAGCGCACGGAGTCGAGGTCCTCGGCGACGAACGCGAGCCTGGCGACCATCTCCTCACGGCCAACCTGGAGGGTGTGGGCGATGTCCGCGAGCTCGACGTCCGGTCCCCCGGCCAAGGTCGGTCCGGCCTCCACGCTACGGAGTACAGCCGCCGTCTCCTGGACCGTCTGGTTGTCGAGCAGCAGGTCAGCCGAGACAGGGCAGCCGGTGGCCGCAGCAAGGTGCGTCGCACACTCATGGACGAGGTACCCGCTCAACCCCAGGTCCTCGAAGCGATCCGTGTCGCCGACGGCGTCGCAGGGGACGCCCACGACGGCGGCAACGGCCTCACGGACAAGGCGGGTGTCTTGGGCTGGCACCGGGTCGCCGAGGAAACGAAGCCAGCGCCGCGCCAACGCCCGGAGAGCAGGCTCGTCCCGGGCGGAGAACACGAGCAGTTCCGGGCCGGTGACGCTGGCGCGCATCTGGGTAGCGGGCGCCTCGGCGACGATGAGGTGGGCATTGCTCCCGCCGGCTCCGAAGGCGCTGATGCCTGCCACACGGCGCCCGCGACGCGGCTTCCAAGGCGCAAGGGTTCGGGGAATCTCGAACCCGGATGCGTCCAGGTTCAGATTAGGGTTGGGCGGGGTGCAGTGCAGGGAGGGGGCGAGCTGTCCGTTGGTCATTTGGAGCACGACCTTGGTCAGCGCGGCCATCCCAGCGGCTGACTCCAAGTGCCCGATGCCCGATTTCACGGATCCTAGGGCGATCTTGGAGCGCGTCTCGGCGGAGCCATAGGCCCGTTCCAGCCCGGATATCTCGATCGGATCCCCGAGTTGCGTGCCGGTGCCGTGCGCCTCGACGTAGCTGACGTCACCAGCATCGACCTGGGCACGCCTCAGAGCCTCGGTGATCACCTCGGCTTGAGCCTTCGGGCTCGGTACGTAGTAGGCATTGGTATGACCGGCCTGATTAACAGCGGAGGCGAGAAGAACCGCGTGGATGTGGTCCCCATCGGCGACGGCCCTAGACAGAGGCTTGATGAGCACGGCGCCGACCCCCTCGCCGGGAACATAGCCGTCGCCGGCAGCCCCGAAAGCATGGCAGTGACCGGTCGCCGAGAGGAACGTGTACTGGGACAAGGCCAGGTACTTGGCGGGGTGAACCATGAGATTGACGCCACCGACCAGAGCGACGGTAGCGTCCCCGGATACGAGAGCGTCGCATGCCAGATGAAGGGCAGTGAGCGACGACGAACACATCGTGTCCAACGTCAGGCTCGGTCCGGTGAAGTCGAAGAAATGGGAGACTCGGTTGGCCACCGACGCCGGAATCGCACCGCCGTTGCACCAACCGCTGCGGCTTGAACTCAGCAACTGGTACTGGCTCAACATCATCCCGACGAAAACCCCAACCTTCTCGTGGGCCAGCGATGCCCGGGTGTATCCGGCGTCCTCGAGGGTGTGCCAAGCCGTTTCCAGGAACAGGCGTTCCTGGGGATCAATAACGGCGGCCTCTTTCGGTGGCATCCGGAAGAACATCGGGTCAAAGAACTCGATGCCCTCGACGAAACCACCAGCGTTGCAATAGGTACGGCCCGGCTCGGGTGCACCGTCGACAAGTAGCGCCTCGTGGTTCCAGCGGCGCCGGGGCACGGGAGTCACACAGTCCCGCCCAGCGGCCAGGTTGCGCCAGAACTCGTCGAGGTCGGACGCCCCAGGGTATCGTCCGGACATTCCGATGATTGCGACCGGCTCGGTCGCCCGCGACGACCCGCTCCAGGCGTGCGGATTCTGTTCGTCAGCTTGCCGACGTCGCAGCAGGCGCAACTTCCCCGCCCCCTCAGGCCGGGCGGTGACCTCTCGACGTCGGGAGTCCTTGCCGCCCCGTACCTCGAGGTTCTGAGACGAGGTGCATTCCACACGGGTTGGCTCAACCACCGTGTCGGCCACGCTCGGCACCGGAGGCTGAACCTCCTGAGGTTCCAACCCGAGGTGCTTGCGCAGTGCCTTCTCGCGGGCTACTACGAGATGGGCTGCGAGTTCCTTGACATTGCTGTGCTCGAAGAACAGGGTCTTGGGAAGCGGTCCCAGGTCGCGTTCCAGTTCCTGAGTCATCTGGAGCATCATGATCGATTACACCCCGAAGCGCTCGAACGGGGCGGTCACCCTGAGGTCGGCCTCCGGAACTTTGGTATGGCGGGCCAGTAGCTCCACGAGGTATCTCTCGGTGGCCTTGTCCAACTCTTCGGGGCTAATTCCGAGTTGGTGCCGGTTCATTTCATTGCCAATGTGGTTTCGGGTATTCATGCGCTAACTCCCAACGCTTCTTCGTGGACTCGGATGTTGTTGAACCGGGCGACGAGCTGTCCGGAGAGGTCCGTCACGTCGATATCGATGCAGGCCCCCCGACGTTTCAGGTGGGCTAGACAGTCATCCACCGGGGATTGGAACAGCGCGATCTCGTCCGCCGACTCGGGGCACCAGCCCTCACACATGCCGGATGTCCTGGTCAACCACAGCTCCATCGCTTCCATGAGGCCGGACAGGAGGTTGAGGAAGCGGGATTCCTCATCGACATCTGATCGACCGCTAAGGACACAGATGGCCTCATCCATCCCTAGCCAGACTTCCCGAACACGACTTGAACCCGTCTCGGTTCCCGGCAGCACGGCTGAGCAGCGTTCCTTGACAGACTGCAATTCCATAGGCGGCTCGGCACTGGGGACGCCACTGTCCATGGCGATCCTGGCCTCGAAACCAACCTCTTTCGACGAGCCACCGACCTGGATGAGGACGGAGTCGTCATCGGGCCACAGACTCGTGATGACCTCGGTATCGGGCAGGGGCGACTGAAGCCACGCGATATCCGTGAGCCGAGCGTGCGAACGCTCAAGTCCGGCCTCCCCGGCCCGGCACGCCAGCACGAGGGGCAGCGCCCACATGGCTGCAAGATCGCTAGGCCGCACCAGGGACTGAATGGCGGGCAGGTTCGTCACGTATCGCTGTTCGAAAAGGCTCGACTCGTTGCGAAGCACAGGATCGGGTCCTGTAGGCCGGCCATGGCTCGGAGCCACGAGGTCTGCCGTCGGACGCCAGTGGTGGCGCACTTCGAACGGGTATCCGGGCAGACTTACTCGCCGACGCCCATCCCGGTGCAACTCGCGCCATGGCACCTGGGCGCCCAGGACCCATAGGCGAGCCAAGGCGGCTAGGTCGCGCGACCGGATCGCCGCCGCCACCTCCGCCTCCCGGGCGGGGGGAGCTGATTCACCAACGCTGCCGCGCTGTCCAGCAGTCGGGTTTTCGAGCCGCCTCAGCAGATCCGCGGCATCCTTCGCCACTGCGGCAAAGCGCTCCTCGTGGGCCCGGCGACCGATCTGTAGGGTATAGGCAACATCAGCGAGAACGGCAGCGTCGGGGGTTTCACGACGAATCCACTCAGCCAGCTGACCGAGTTGACGCTCCAGCGCCTCCGTAGTCATGGCCGACAACACGATCAGGACCTCGCCATCGTCGATTCTCTGGACTTCGGGGAGACCGGGGGCCTCGGCGATAACGACATGGGCATTGGTGCCGCCGGCTCCGAAGGCCGACACACCAGCCAGGCGCCTGCCGTTTCTGGGGGTCCAGTCGCGCAGCCGACGAGAGACGGTGAACGGCGAATCGGTGAAGTCGATCTCTGGGCTGAGACGCTCGCAGTGAATCGATGGCACCAACTGCTTGTGCTTTAGCTGAAGCAGCACCTTGGCGACGCCGGCCATCCCTGCTGCGCTCTCGCAGTGTCCCAGGTTGGACTTAACGGACCCGAGGAAGCAGCTGCCGTCGGTTGGGGCATCCTCGAACGCACGCGTCAAGGCCGTCACCTCAATGGGGTCACCCAACCGGGTTCCCGTGCCGTGGGCCTCGACGTAGGAGATATCCCTGGGATGAACCGCTGCTTGGCGCAGGGCTTTGCGGATGACAGCGGTCTGCGCTATGGAGCTCGGGGCCGTGAACCCGTTGGTGCGACCATCGGAGTTCACTGCCGTGCCCTTGATGACGGCATGAATGTGATCGCCGTCCCTGAGTGCCGCGTCGAGTGGCTTCAGGATGAGGGCCCCGACACCTTCAGAGGGAACATAGCCATCCGCGTCTGCGCCGAAGGAGTGGCAGCGGCCGGTCGGAGAGGCGAAGTGGTTCATGCCGAGGGTGATGAACTTGTTCGGGTGGAGGGAAAGATTCACTCCGCCGGCGACCGCGACATCCGCATCCCCGGAGCGCAGGCTCTGGACCGCCAGGTGGATGGCGACAAGCGACGACGAACACATCGTGTCCAGGGTCAGGCTCGGGCCGTGGAACCCGAAGGTGTACGAGACTCGGTTGGAGATGCATGCGGCCGATCCGTTGGTTGTGTAGATGTCGCCGCGCGTCTGCGCCTGGGCACCATAGAGTTGGTACTCGAGGTACATGGCTCCAACGAAGACGCCCACCCGCCCGGGCAGCCCGTCCTCGTCTTGCGGACTGAGCGTCTCAGGCGTGTACCCGGCATCCTCGATCGCGTGGTGGACGCACTCGAGGAAGACCCGCTCCTGCGGATCCATGACCTCCGCCTCGGAGGGGGAGATCCCGAAGAACAACGAATCGAAGCTGGCGTGGTTATCAATGAATCCGCCCCACTTCGCATTGGTGGTGCCCGGCTCCCCCGATGTGTCATAGAACTGGTCCTGGTCCCAGCGATCTGACGGCACCGAGGTGACGCAGTCACGTCCCTCGCGCAGATTCTTCCAGAGCGCCTCAAGGGTCGGGGATTTGGGATATCGCCCGGCCACACCGATGATCGCGATGTCCGGCGAGGTTTCCCTTGCGGGTTCGGCAACGGGCAGCTCGACGGACTGCCTGGCCGCAGCCAGAGGCACGCCATCCGTCCCCAACCAGGCGACGCACTCGGCCGGGTGGTCCGCGACGAGGCTGTCCGCCAACTCCGCGAGGCTCCCGTTGTCGAAGAACACCGTCCGCGGCAGGGGCCCTAGCTTCTTCTCCAACTGAGCCGTCAGGTCCATGATGATGATTGAGTCGATGCCTAGGGCGTCAAGGGGTGCCCTGGCATCCAGCCGCTCCCTGTCGATGCCGGTGCGGTCGCTTACGAGATCGCATAGCTCACCCAGGAGACGGTCCGAAAGAACACTGGAGTCGTCTGGCAGGGATGGGAGAGCGTTGCGGCTCTGGCCGGCTACGTATGCGCGGAGCCGTTCGGTGATCCCGGTGAGCACGACGACGTGCCCGGAGTCGACCGTTGCAAGACGATGGAGCAGTTCCAGACCCAGTTGGTCATCCAGGAGGCTGAGTCCAACTTGTGCCAGGCCCTCCGCAGAGACGGTACCGTGTCCCATGCCGCCGCCCTCCCAGAGGGCCCACCCGATGGACTGGGTCCGGCCGGAACGCTCCCCGCGAGCAACCGCGACGCGGCGACGCTGGGCGAACCGGTCGCAATACGCGTTGCCGGCCGCGTAGTCGGCCTGGCCGAAGTTCCCGATGGCCCCAGCCAAGGAAGAGAAGACTATGAAGTCACGTATAGGCTCGCGCCGCGTGACCTCATCGAGGACCTCAATCCCGGTGGTCTTCGGCCGCAGCACCGCCGCGACACCCTCGTCGGTCTTGCCAAGGATGAGGCAGTCCCGGACGGTGCCCGCACAGTGGACGACGCCCGAAACCGTGCCAAGCTGGGCGACGAGGTCGCGCATCTCGGTGACGCTGGTGACGTCGGCACGGTGGTAGGAGGCGTCCGCCCCGGCGGCACGCAGACTCGCAACCAGGGCCGCGGTGGACTCGGACGGCTCGGAACGACCGATGAGGACAAGCCGCGCGTTCGCGGTGTGGCGGGCCAGGTCAAGCGCGACCAGACGCCCGAGACCGCCGGCACCACCCGTGATGAGCCAGGTCCCGTTGTCGTGCCAACGAATCGCCGCTGATGCGGGCAGTTTGAGTTCGCGCCAGGTGAGAGCCCGGCGGGTGCCACCCAGCCAGACGCAGTCATCCTCGGGACAGCGGCGCTCATCCACGACGGCACGCGCCGCCTGATCGGCGGACATCGACTCGTCCACGATCAAGACCTGGATGAGAGCGGAGGGTTCCTCAAGCCGGAAGCTACGCAGCATCCCCAACAGGCCTGTCATCGGCGTGTCCTCGGTTCCACGGAGCATGAGTTGGACCAGCCGCGTCCCGGCTGGGATGCTCAACTCCCGCTTTAGGACGCCTATCAGAGCGACGGCATGCTCGGTGTAACGCTCAGCCTCGGTCTCGCACGTGGTGGTCAGGGCAGTGACCTTCAAGTCCGGCAACTCGGATAGGCGGTCAACCAGTTCCCGATCCAAGTTGAGGCCGACAATGTGCCAGCGGTCGAGAGGTATCGCCGGACCGTTGGCGGCGAAGGCCGATTTCCAACACGTCTCGAACACGAGACCGCTGGGCTGCGGGACCTCGGGGCCTGCCACCGCACGGAACGCCACGTCGGTCAGCAGCACACACGGGATTCCGGCGTCGTCGTAGAGAGTGATGTCCACCTTTGAAAGACCCGTGGACGACGAGCTTCGCCTCAGGTGCGCCCACATGCCCTCTGCCATGGGGGCAAGGAGCTGTACGGATCCAAGAGCAAAGGGAAGTTCCGCGGCACCCGACGAGTTGGGCGATCCCAGGCCGAGCATGGCCTGCAGGGCGCCGTCTAGAAGGGCGGGATGGAACCCGAACCTTTCGAGACCATGCCTCAGGGTATCCGGCAGGATGATCCTGGCTAGGACCTCACCCTCACCCAAGGCGAGATGATCGAGCACGCGGTGGCGCGGCCCGTAGTTGAGGCCAAGGTCCGTGAAGCTGCGATAGCAGTCCTCACCGGGCAGCTGACCAGAGCGGCACCGGGAGCGGATTACCTCAAGGGACTCGATGGGGCGATCGTCGTGCGTCGACACCGCACTGGCCCGCGCATGAACCTGGCGTTCACCATCCGCTCCCATGGTCAAGACCTCGATCTCCGTCGTGCCGGGTCGCTCCTGAACGACGGTTACGGTTAGCGTGACGCTCTCGCTCGTCACCCTCACGGGCGCGAGCAGGATGACGTCACTCAGGTCACCGGCGACGCCGCTGTCTGCTAGCGCGGACCGCATGAGCTCCAGGTGGACGGCTGCCGGCAGGACCGAGGCCCCGTCGATGACGTGGTCAGCCAGGAAGAACTCTTCGGCGCTCAAGCGACAGCGGTACTCACATCCGCCGGGAGTCTCGGAACGCTCACCCAGCAGGGGGCGAGGAGCGCCGTGGGTGGGCGTCGGCACCCGAACCGCCCAGCAGCGCTCCCGCGCGAACGGGTACGTGGGCAGGGTGACGCGGCGTGGAAGGCCGCCGGGGTAAAGCAGCTCCCACGGCACCGCGGCACCGCTGACCCAGGCACGTCCTAGCGCGGCGAGGTCGCGTTCCAGGGCCAGCGCTTCCATCGCTTGGGTACCCCCCACAGCCTCGAGTGCTGCGGCCAGTTTGCGACGATTGCTCGGGGCGGTGCCACAGATGGCATCGGAGGACTGTCCCGCCAAATGGGCGCGCAGGGTGCGAAGCAGCTCATCGCCACGCGTAGCAACGACCGCCAAGCGATACGGCATCGCCTCACGCCCGCTCTGGAGCGTGTGCGCTACGGCCGCCAGGTTCGGTGCCGCATCCATCGCATCGGCAACACTCGCCGTAAGGTCCGCGACGGTCAGGGAACTTCCGTCGAGCGGCGGGAGCGTGCCGGAGGGAGCGAACTCAAGGACCAGTCGCTGGGCCTCGAACGAAGCCAGCCCCAGCTCCGAGATCGGGGTTCCGGGTTGGATAAGCTCGGCGTCAACTCCAGTGAGCTCGGACAGCCGGGTGATGATCGAGTCGGCTCGAAGGCCCCTTTCCAACCAGTCGGCGAAGCGCCCAAGCACATTGTTCAGGGCTCCACCATCGCGCGCGGAGAAGACGAACAACCGCTCCTCAACCGGCGAGTAGGCCTCGTCACTGGAGAACTCCTCCACGATGACGTGCGCGTTCGCCCCTCCGGCCCCGAAGGCACTGACCGCAGCGCGGCGCACACCCGCTGGTCCCGCGGGCCAGGGTTCGAGCGCGCGCTGGACCACGAACGGGGAGGATGCGAAATCGATGTTGGGGTTCGGGACATCCGCGTGCAGGGAGGGGACGAGTTCGCGGTGCTGAAGCTGGAGCAGGACCTTGGTTAGTGCCGCCACTCCAGCGGCTGCCTCGCAGTGGCCGATGTTGGTCTTGACCGAACCGAGCGAGCAGAAACCCCGTTCCTGCGTGTCATTGCGGAATGCCTTGGTCAGAGCCTCGACCTCGATGGGGTCGCCCAGCTGGGTGCCGGTGCCGTGGGCCTCGACGTACCCGATGCTGTCGGCGCGGACGCCGGCTCGGTCGAGTCCCTCGCGCACGAGGGCGGCCTGGGCGACTGGGTTCGGCACTGTGAACCCGGAGGTGTGTCCGCCGCTGTTGACGACGGAGGCACGAATGACGGCCCGCACCGGGTCGCCGTCGGCGATCGCGCGGCCCAACGGTTTCAGTACCAGCGCCCCTACACCCTCCCCGGGAACATATCCGCTGCCGTCGGCCCCGAAAGCTCGACAGCGGCCGTCGCGGGCGGCAAAGCGCCCCTGGCTCAGAAGCACAAGTTTGTTCGGGTGGACGGTCAGGTTCACTCCCCCGACTAGCACGATGTCAGATTCGCCTTGACGGATGCTCTGGCACCCCAGGTGGAGGGCTGACAAGGACGACGAGCACATCGAGTCGACGGTGAGGCTCGGCCCGGTGAAGTTCATGAAATAGGAGACCCGATTGGCGATCGCGGACAGCGAACTGGAGACGGGCACGTCCACGCCGTCGTTTTCGGTCTGGAGGAGTTCGTACATCCCGTACATCGCTGCGGCGAAAACGCCAACGCGCTGCCCCCGCAGGGCATCCCGGGTCAAGCCGGCGTCCTCAAACGCCCGCCACGACTCCTCCAAGAACAGTCGGACCTGGGGATCAAGCACTGCGGCGTCGCGGGGGGTGATCCCAAAGAACAACGGATCGAAGTCCTGTATGCCGTCCAGGAAACCGCCCCAGCGCGCGTAGGCCTTTCCGGGTGTGCCGGGCTCGGGATCGAACCAGACGGAGTGGTCCCAGCGATCCGCCGGTACTTCTCGTACCGAGTCGCGCCCTACCCTAAGGTTCCGCCAGAAGGAGTCTAGGTCCGGAGCCTCGGGATAGCGACCGCTAAGGCCGATGATGGCGATGGGCTCATCACAGGAGGTTTCGTGCGTCTCGACGACAGTGATCGGTTCTGGCTCAACAACGCCTAGCAGAGCCTGCAGCGCGGCGCCGTGTTCGGCCACGAAGTACCTGGTGAGGGCATCCAGGTCCTCGAACTCGAAGAAGAGGGTCTTCGGTAACTGGCCTAGTTCCTTCTCGAAAGCTCGGACGAGTTGCAGCATGAGGATGGAGTCGACGCCAAGGCTGGCGAACGACTCGGCGGCAAGGACCTTGGCCGGGTCCGCATGAAGGGTCTCCGCTACGACCGACACCAGCCAGGTCTCGGTCGCCCGTCGCAGTTCATCGTTCTTCTCGGCTGGGGCGACGGGCAGCGCCATCGGTGGCATCGTGACCGGCACGAGGTCGAAGGTTCGTTGGATCCGGTCCCGGTCTCCCGCCAGGGGCAGCACATGGGATCGCCCCGAGGCCACGGCCGCTTCCAACGCACGACACATTGTCGTCACGTCTAGGGGCTCAAGCCCCCAGCCCTCGCGCATCCGGGACGCAGTCTCGTCGTCGATCCGCATCCCTCCACCAAGCAGGTAGGGCCATCCGATAGAGACGGTGACTCCCCGACGCTCGCCGCGGGAACGGGCGGCCTCGCGCCCGGTGCTGAACGCATCGAGGAAAGCGTTTGCGGCACAGTACGCCGTCTGGCCCACGGTACCGAGCTCTGCCGACACCGATGAGAAGCACACGAAGCAGCGCAGATCGTCGGCGGCGGTGGCGGCATCCAGGGCGAGCGTTCCTGTGACCTTGGCCGCCAAGACTTCCTCGACGTCGTTCGACGTGAGGTGCAAGGCGAGGGCATCCCGAGTTCGGCCCGCGACATGGAGCACCCCGTCGAGGCGACCGAGTACCGAGCGTGCGGCGTCGACCATCTGGGACACGGCGGCCGCATCCCCAAGGTCCGCAGGAAGGTACACGGCACCGGCGTCAAGGAGCGGACGCAGCTTGCGGGACGCGATGGGATCTAGTTCGCGTCGGCCGCTGAGGACCACATGGCCGCCCCGGGCCTGGATATGCTCGGCCGCCCGCGTGGCGAGGCCTCCTGGCGCACCAGTAACGAGGAATATCCCGTCAGCAAACACGGCATTGTCGGTGGCTACGGGCAGTTCCACAAACCCACGCTTCTGCCGGGTCGAGCCGGTTCGGCGTACGCGCGAACCAGTAGTAGCGGTCTCCTCGGCTACTAGCGCCAACAGGTCCTCGCCAGCGGGCAGTGTCTCAACCTCGATGCTGCGGGTCTGGAATCGCGGGTCCTCGGCTTCCAGGGCGGTGAGATATCCGGAGACAGCCGCATCAGCTGGGTGGGCCCCCTCGTGGAGGTGGATGAGGAATTGACGCTTTCGTGGCCGGGCGGTTGCAAGCGCCGCGGTGACCTCACGGATCGCCCCAACGCGTTCCCGGACAGCTTGGGCGGTGTCGCCGGCCGGGGCCCGGGTGGCCACGACGACTACCGGATGAGGGCGCTGTTCCAGCGCCCGGACAATCTCGGCAGTATCGGTGCCGCGCACCCGGGTGATTTCTTCAGTGTTCTTCAGGTCCTCTGCATCCGCCACGAGCAGGACGGGGGTTGCTGCGGTGGCCTCTTTGGGGGCGGGGCTCTCCACCCACTGCGGGGCCAGCAGGGTGAGGCTTTGGTTCGCGGGGCTGGCGAGTGGGGCGAGGGTGAGGCCATGACAGTCGACTAGAACGTTGCCGTCACGGTCGGCGACACGGACATCGAAGCCGCCGTGCCTGTGGCGGGTAACGTGCACGATCTCGGCGTCGGTCAGGGAACCCGGGAACGCGATGCGCTCGATGTGGAAAGGCACCGCAGGCACCTCGTCGGGTGCCATCAGCGGCCCGACAGCCTGCCACGCACTGTCGAGGATGGTGGCCGCCAAGGCCCGTTCACCCTCGCCTCGAGGTCCGTCAGCGAGTTGCGCGATGGCCTCGTTCGTCCCGGCATGGAGTTCCCGGAGGAGACGGAAGGCGGGGCCATAACCCACGCCGAAGGCACACCCCGGTTCGTCCCATCGCAAGACGACACGCTGGTTACAGCGGGCGCTAACCGCACGAAGATCGATGCTGCTTGGGGTCGTCGTCCCGTATCCAGTTTCCCCGGAACAGCTCGGGGCCAACGCCCCACACGGGCGCAGTTCGAAATGCCCCTGGGGGTCATGAGCCACCTCAAGAGTGACGCCGTCGCTGCAGAAGATCGGGGACCTCAAGGTGACGTCACGAAGCTCAGTCACCGGGCGTTCCTGTGCGACGCAGGAGGCTTCTCGGATGATCTCGATGATTGCGGCGGCGGGCAGCGTCGGTACACCTTTGACGGTGTGCTGCACGACCTCAGTTTCACGTCCCGACACGACGACGGTTCGAGCAACCGCCTCGGCCGATCCTGTCGGAGACGGGGCGAACCAGCAACGATGCTTCTCGAATGGGTAGGTGGGCAACGAGATCCGTCGCGGCTCGGAGCCGGTGTGTAGCGTCTCCCAGTGAACGTCCGCTCCGAGTACCCAGGCGCGGGCGATCTCGTGCGGGTCGGCGCCGGGGGTGGGTGCGGAGTTGTCGCGTCGAGCCCGCCCGAACTCGACATCCGGGGTCTCTTCACCGTCCGCTACGGCACGTAGGAGACGACGGGCATCCAGCAGGTTGTCCACGACGATCGCGATGCGCTCGCGCGCTGGGGTCCTGCCGGTTTGAAGCGTGAATGCGACGTCCTCAAGGCGGGTGTCAGGGTGCCGCTCCAGAAACTCGTCAAGGCGTCCCGCCATGACGCGGGCGCGTTCAAGGGAGGGGGCCGAGAGCACCAGCACCTCCGGAGTTGCGACGACCGCGGCACGCGACGGCGCCTGGTACTCCTCGACAACGACGTGGGCGTTGGTGCCACTGAACCCGAACGAGCTGATGCAGGCGCGACGAGGCTGCCCCGCCGCCACGTCCCAGCGCTGCGTTGTGGTGCCAATGACGAACGGGGAGGTGTCGAAGTCGAAGTGCGGATTGGGCTGCCCGACGTGCAGTGTAGGAACGAGCTGACCGTGCTCCATGCACAACAACACCTTCTGCAGGCTGGCCACGCCGGCTGACTCGGAGACGTGGCCAAGGTTGGACTTGACTGACCCGATGGTGCAGAACTGGGTCCGCGCGGTACGGGCGCGGAAGGCGGCGCTGAGGGCCTCGAGCTCGATGGGGTCACCAAGCTTCGTGCCGGTCCCGTGCAACTCGGCATAGGAGATCGAGTCGGGGTCGACGTCGAACCGGCGGTGGACCTCCTGGATGAGTTCCTGCTGCGCCCCGAGGTTGGGAGCAGTTATCCCGTTGGTGTGGCCGTCCTGATTGGTCCCGCTTGCGATGATGAGCCCCCAGATGTGGTCGCCGTCACGCTCCGCGTCCGAGAGCCGTTTCAACACCACGGCACCGGCTCCTTCGCCCGGAACGAATCCATCGGCATCCTCCGAGAAAGCGGCGCACCGCCCGGAGGGCGACAGCATCCCCGCGTCATGCATCTTTTTGTACGACTCTCGGGAGAGGTAGGTGGCCGATCCGCCCGCCAGCGCCAGGTCGATCTCGCCGGAGCGTAGAGCCTGGGCGGCCAGATGAATGCTGACGAGAGAGGAGGAACACGCCGTGTCCAGGGTCACGGCTGGGCCACGCAGGTCCAGGAAATAGGGAAGCCGCCCGCCTGCGATGGCGTTGCTGACGCTGGTCACGCTGCTTGAGGCAGCCCCCGCGAGCTGCGCCATCATCTGGTACTCAACGGTCGACAAACCGAGGTAGACCCCGCACTTCGTGCCGCGGAGTTCCTGACGCGGGATACCCGCGTCCTCGAACGCCCGGTACCCTTCCTCCAGGAAAATCCTGTGGGCTGGACTCATCATCTCGGCCTCGCTCGGCGAGATCTCAAAGAAATACGGGTCGAACCGATCGATCTCGTCTAGATAACCCATCCGAGCGCACTGGATGTCATCTCCCGGCTCTGGAGCCCACCGGTCCGACGGGATATCGCGGACCCCATCCTGGCCGTCGACCAGAAGGTCCCAGAGCGCTGAGAGGTCGGCGGCCGCGGCATAGCGACCTGACATGCCGATGACTGCGATGGGCTCGGGCCGAGGCGTGTCGGCTGTTGAGGTCGTCTCGACGGCCGATGTCCGTAGGGCCGTGAGTGCCTCGCGTGCCTGATACGGGTCTATGCGCTTCTCCTTGAGCGCGCGGAGGATCTCATGCGTTTTCGTCATCATCATGCCTTCCTGAAGAGCTCGATCAGGTCGTCGGCCGCTGACTCATCCGCCGAGCCCTGGTAGATCGCCTGGAGCAGAGAATCCAGATCGTCATCGATGTCAAGGCCGCTGTCGCTCGCGGCACTCAGAGGGGAAACGGGGTTGGAGTCGAGGGGGAAACCGTACCGGCGGGATTCGGGCAGGGCGGCCTCGCTTCGGGGGGACACCTGTACGTCGGAGGCCACGAGGGCGGCGAACTGCCTCAGGGTCGGGAACTCGTAGATGCGAGTCGCAGACACCGACAGTCCGAAACGACGGTTCACCGCCTGAACCCACTCGACCGCCAAAATCGAATCCAGCCCCAACTCCACGAAACTGCGGTCCGGGTCGATTTCCTCCACCCCAACGAACAGCTCAGCAGCCAACAGCTCGGCCAGCTCGTTCACCAAGTCCTGCGTGGACTCGCAGTTCTGCTCCGGGTGCGGTGGCGGGGTCTCGTCGTCGACCTCGGCGCCGAGAGCCCGCAGGGAGATGTTGGTCGGCCTGGCCGTAGCGGGCAATGGCCGGTGCATCTCCATCGCCATCTCCGTAGCGGGGCGCAGCCCGATCGGATGGGTCTCCTCGGGCGCTACCTCGATCGACGCCGCGGGCTCGCGTTCCGCGTGTGAAACAGTCATCGTCTCGACGGGCGCCTTCTTGGTCTTGGTCGTCCACCGAGCATCGGTACGGCCAGCCCAGAACTGCGTCCGGGCAAACGGATAGGTGGGCAGGTGCAACAATGCGGCACCAGTCGCTGTCGCTGGGATCTCGTAGCCCTGGCAGTAGAACTCGGCGAGGGTGCGTAGTGCCTTGAGCTGTTCCATTGCGGGGGCATCGGGGTCCGCAGCCGTGACCGCTTGGGTCTCCACCAGTTCGAGCACCACCGGATTGGTCTCATGGTCCCGGGCGACGGTGCCGCGCCTGATGTGCATGGAGCTCCCGCGGGAGGCTGCCTTCTTCAACTCGTCCTTTGCAGCCTGCACCCCCGTCGCCACGATCGCGCAGCGATGGACGAAGTGATGACGTCCGACGCCGAGGGTCCTGGCCAGGTTGGCAAGAAGGGCTGGGCTTTCTGACTGTAGCTCGAGCCAGTTTCCCAGGTCCCGCAGCCTCTGCTCGAGCTCGTCCTCGGTCTTGGCTGAGACGAGCAACAGTTGTCCGACAGAATCGGAGACGCTCCCTTCGCCTTCCCACTGCGACCGGGTGGGACCAGCCTCGAGGATGACGTGGGCGTTGGTACCGCTAAACCCGAAGGCACTCACGGCTCCGCAGCGCCTTGCCCCGGCAGACGGCCACGGGGTGAGGGACTGGTTGACCCGCAGCGGGCTGGAGTCCCAGTGGATGTAGTCGCTCGGCTGTTCGCAGCCCAGGCTCGGAGGAACGTTCTCTTGTTCCATCGCTAGCACCAGCGCGGTGATGCCCACGAGACCTGAGGCGGCCTGGGAGTGCCCCAGATTGGGCTTGGTCGACGTCAGCAAGCAGGGGTGTTCCCGGCTCGGGCTCGCGTACGCGGCAGCGAGTGCGTTGACCTCCACCGGATCGCCCAGCCGCGTGCCAGTGCCGTGGGTCACTACATGGTCGATGTCGGCCGGGTCGATCCCGCTCCGGTCCAGAGCATCGCGGATCA
>ERZ772957.243-NODE-243-length-46550-cov-4.776299_pt1 | contig 46550 bp, 63 predicted proteins | sample MGYA00580682_ERZ772957 | MGnify/ENA primary metagenome ERZ772957 (study PRJEB29015, sample SAMEA2737921) | human oral metagenome | biome: human oral; feature: human-associated habitat; material: dental | place: China | collected 2025 ... | reverse complement strand
GATGACTTGCAAGAAAAACACAAAAATAAGCCCCGAAGCCGAAGCCTCGGGGCTGTGTTGATTGTCATCAATGCCGATCGTCTGCGATTACTCCAAAAATACTACCGCCGTATAGAGGTCGCCCTGTACGAGGTGGACGATGCCGCGCTGCTCATCGTACCGCTCGAATCCCGGGATGGATGCAAGTAGGGATTCGTTCGGGCATTCGGACTCTACGAAGATGTCGTGAATCTTGCGCTCGATATCTTCTCCGATCGGCTCTCCGCTGCGAATTTCAATCTTCTTCATTTTGTTTTTCCTCCAATCGTCAACATAGTGAGCGCTTCCGCTTTTTCTCTGACAAAGCGATTGCGCAGCCCGCCGATTATTCCGGCGCTTCCATTGCAGAATCCGTTTGCGCTTCTCCACACGCCGCCGTGAAGCCTTACAGAATCACATTCGGCGATGAGGAAGTCATAGATCACTGCAATGATATCATGGTCAAAATATGCGTCGTCTACATAGGAGAGATTCGGATGCCCGAGTTTCTCGCACGCCAGCTGCATGAGTTCGACGCATCCGCTCGGACCGTTCTGCACGGCGCGCGAGAGGATAACGGCGCGCATGGCGGTTGTGTGTTTGTCAGCGCAGTAATTCTCCTTGCAGAGCAGATCGGACGCGCGACCATAGTAACGCTCCTTGATGTATGCGTCTTGGAGCATCCCAAAATTGCCGGGGTCAATTGTTCCGATCTCCTGCCACTGACGCTTAAACTCCTCGCTGTTGATCTCAAGCTCAGATAAGACACGCCCGTAGTTGGCAAGCTCGTCCACGGGATAGTCACAGAGCCATGCGAGAAATTCTTTCACGCTCCCCTGCGCGCTCGATAACTGATAGAGCCCGTAACTTACTCCGCCGAGGTCTCCGTCCCCGGACGACACGCGCGCAGGATCGCCGCTGCTCTCGTACTTACGCGCAAGCACTGAGATTTTCTTGATGTCGTTCTGATCCAGTTCCTGACGCATCCGTGCGACTTCCTCCTCATGCTGATCGTCGCTCGATGGTGGATTTTTGGACGGTGCTCCGTAGCGGTAGTAGTTCGCTTTCCCTGTGATCGTGCCGTCATCGAGGAGTGATTGCAGGTTCGCGCCGGGGCACTCTGTCGGCATCAGTTCTCCGTGGCCGACGATGTGCGCGCGGTCAATCGGAATGTCGTATTCCTCGCAGAGATTCGCGATGAGCATCGCCGTTCGCTCGATCTGTGCCGCCGTCGGCTGTGCGCTCGAAAAATCGCCGGACAGGTGGATTCCGACTGTGTGCGCATTGTCTCCTTGTGCGTGTGCCCCGATTGCCCAGACGGGACGGCCACGCTCGATCGTCCCGTCTTTGCGGACGACGAAGTGGTAGCCGATCCCCGACCATCCCTGATTTTGATGCCACTCGTGGATTTGCTCTGCAGATGCGTCGATGTCTGCCTGTCCCGTGTGGTGGATGACGATCATGTTTGTTTTCGTCCGTTTCGACAGTTCCCCGAAATTCAGATCCGTCTCCTTGATGTTGACTCTTTCCACGTTCTTCTCCTTTCACGATTCCGCCGGATGGCGGTGTTATTTGCTGAGAGCAACGCCGCCCAGAATAACGGCGATGATCTGCCATGCGGTGATCTTATTGTTCAGCCGTTTTTCCCGGCGGGCGTGCTCCTGCTCGTTTTTCTGGAATTCAAGGCGCGTATTTTGCAAGGATTCGTTCGCTCTCTGCAATGCGCTCGCGGCATTCTCGGATTCGCTCCCCAGTCCCGTCAAGCGTTCTTTCAGCTGTGCGATTTCGCTCCTCTGCGCGGTCAACGTGCTCGATAGCTGCACGGCTTCGTTTTGCGAGATCGTCAGTGCCTCTTGCGATGCTCTCAGCTGTTCTTTCAGCGTTGCCGATTGCTCCCGCAGCACTCTCACTTGCTCCTCGGATGCGGTCAACTCCTTCCGCGCCTCGCTCAGTGCCTTGTTCGATTCGGTCAAGGCTGCGCGTGCTTTCTCCAAGGCCTGTGCGGATTCGTTCAATGCTCGCTCCTGCATCGCGCTGTTCTCTTTCAGTCGCGTCAAGTCCACGCTCGACATTGACACTGCCGCCTCCTGCTGGTTCTCGGTCGCCGAGCAGATACCACAGCCCGGCGATGCCAAGAACAGCAAGCATAAGCACACCAATGAGCACATAGTTTTTCTTGTCATACATCACCCCTCCCTCCTCTATTTTTCTGCACCATCGCCGCGCTTTTCTCATCCTTTTCCTTTGCGATCTGTTCGAGGGTCTCGGTCAGTCGCTTTGGAATGGGCGCGCCCGCATTTCCTGCGTTCTCAATGATGCTCAGTCCTTCGTTTCCGATGTAGAACCACACGATCATCGTATGCACGGCGGATGTCCCCATCGCCGTGTCGATGTAATGCGCCAGTGCCACGATACACAGAATTGACACTTTGCGGACGATGCCCAGCGCCCCCACACGGCTGCTCGGGCCTTTTTTGCTGTCTGGGTGCTTTCTCTTGTAGCGGTACGCGGCAAGGACGCCTGTCACATAGTCGATGGCCATCGCTACAACGAGTGCCTCAACGAGGCTGTTCCACCCAAGCAAATACCCTGTAATTCCGCCCGCGACGGAACACCCTGCCCCCCATATCGCCTGCATTTCCGTTGGGATCATCCCTTTCAAAAAAATCATTACATCCTGCATATTGCCCTCCCTTAAAAGCGCACCTGATACATCAGCACGCCCGCGCAGTCGGCAGCGAAGTCCTTGCCGTCCCAGTGGCCGTCTGACCACTCCTTGAGAGCGCCGATGGCAAGCGTCGTCGTCGCCGCCCAAAAGCTATTCATCCCTGCGTTGCGTTTGAGCTGATCGCAGATGAGATAGCTGACTCCTGCGTGTGCGATGCGGTCAACTCCTACGCTGTCAACGAGTCGGTGCTGCGCCCCGCAAGGCACAGGTGCGAAGATCAATGCGGCAACGAGTGCCGCCAAAAAGATACGTTTCATTATTCAGCCTCCTAGAATACAATTCCCATCGCCGCCGCGCGGGCGGCGATGGTCTCTTTGAGCTGCGGCACATCGGCATGGAGTGATCGCCCGTGCCACGATGACAAGACGCGCCGAATCTCCTCCTGCGTTCTGTTCCCCGCCGCATAGTCCCGTTCAAAACGGCACATCATCCGCTTGATGCGTTTGACGTATGCCTTGCGCAGGATTTTCCGATATGCCCAGATGCGATACCCAAGGAAATCAATTCCCTGCGACACCGGGAACACTGCCGTCTTGTGATTCAGCTCAAGTTCCAAACGATCTGCCAAGAACTCTGCGATACGCCGCCACGCATCATGTAGGTGCACCTTGTTATGATGGAGGATGACGAAATCATCCATATAGCGAACGTAGTATTTCATGCGCAGCTCTTCCTTGACGAAATGATCCAACTCGTTCAGATAGATGTTCCCGTATAGCTGACTCGGCAGGTTGCCGACAGGAATCCCGCGCGGGTCTGGATCGTTCGGGTCAGCCGTTGATGCCAAGATCACGTCCGTCAGCCATCGCGTATCCTTGCAGCGGATGCGGCGGAACAGGATTCCGCGCAGGATGCGATGGTTCACAGACTGGAAGTATTTCTTCACATCTCCTTTCAGGCAGTACATCTCCCCGTGGGTGTCGCGTGTTTTTCTTAGATATGCCTCTACTTGTCGTACACCTGCATCAACTCCTTTCCCAATACGGCACGCAAACGACGTGTCGATAAACTGCGCCTCAAAGATCGGCTCAAGTATGCCGTGGTAGCTCTGATGGACAACGCGATCGCGAAACGGCGCAGCGGCAATTAGCCGCGTTTTCGGGTCGTAGACATAAAACAGCCGATATTGTCCCTGCGTGTAGGTCTTTCCCTTTAGTTCACGTTCCAGTGCAAAAAGATTTTCTTCGAGGCGGTCGTTGAACGCCAACACTTCCGGCTTCATCCGTTTGTTCTTCTCTGCGCGCTTTGTTGCGCGGTAGAGGCTCTCGAAACTTGCGATGCCCGGGTCAAAAAGATGATTGTATGATTTCATAGCAAACGCCGAACGTTCGGCGTGATGCCTACCAGTCCGGCGTGCCCCTTTCTGTATTTCTCCCATCCACGGGATGAGAAGGATGCGTCCTCCTTTGTCTAACGTACTATCCGCAAACCCTATAAGTTTACGGCTCCTCACTACTAGACAGAGCAGCGCGAAAGCCGACGCTCGCGTTCCAATTCGACGGAGATTCGTTCAAGTTCAATGCCGCGCCGAGCTGTGCCCAACCGCCATTGTCCCAATTACCGCCGCGCAGGGCAGCACGCCTCGCACATTCAGGACGCCCCCTATATTTTATTTTTGTTGTAGTACGACGGTCTTGCGCCATCCACCGATCATGCGGCCGATCTCGTCCACCTTCGCACTCCAAACCTCGTATTTTTTGAACGGCAAATAGCCAAGCTCCACTGCAAGACGGATGAATGTGCGCAGGATGTCAAGCTGCACGTCCATATCTTGTAGGGTGGTTTTCTTGTAGTATTTGTGATTGCAGGAGATGATGAGCTTCAGCAGCTCGTACATGGCCGCCTTTGTCACTGCACCCATTCCGTACTTCTCGGAGCGCGGATATTGGTTCAGTGCTTGCAGGCCGTACTTGATCATGTCCTCGCATTTCTGCTTGATCTTGAGTTCTGTCATGATGTGTGGATAGCGCCCGCGCTATCGCGCGGGCGGTCAGATTCCAGTCGTCCAGATTACAGGGATTCAAGGGACAAAGCAGCGCGAAAGCCGACGCCCGCGTCCCAATGCGACGGAGATCCGGCCAAGGTCAACGCCGCGCCGAGCCGGGCCCAACCGCCATCGCCCCAATGACCGCCGCGCAGGGCAGCACGCTTTCCTTGCGTGCGAATCCAGAATCCGTCATGCCACTCCTCGGACTCCGTGTTGACACTGACGCTCGCAGGGAGCATGAGCGGCGCAAGGTCGATTTCGTTGCGCATCGTCATGAGCCGCCCTTGCTGATACGCGTCGTTATTAGATGCGTGATTCGCCATGAGCGACGTAATCTTTGCGATGCCGACGCCCTTGCCGTGCGATCCTGCCGCGCTGCCGTTCTGTGCACGCTCGACGGTCAGTGCGTTCGGTGTGACGGCAGTGACTTTGACCTGCTCGTTCTCGATCTGGAGGATGTCACCTGTCGCAAATCCGTTATTCCCCGGACCATTGATGAGACCCGTGTAGGAGATCGACGTGTCCGATGCGCTAATGCCGCTGGCGTTCCCGATGTACGCCGTGCAGGAGTCCGGCTTGATGCAGTAGTCCGTCAGCTGATAGACCACCGCATCGTTTGCGTGTACCGCCGCCGCGCTGCCTCTCTGTGCACGGGCGCACCCAGAGAGGATCGCTCTGCCGCTTCCCTGATAGTTGATGGCACTGTAGCTGATATACTCATCCTCTATCTTGATCATGCCGCTCGTCGGCCACGTCTCGCCGCTCTCCATCGTGTCAAGCGTGATCGTCGTGTCTTTGTCCGTGATGCCGTCGTTGTCATTGATACGGGCGCGCTTCTCGTGGGTGTAGATGCCGTTGTCGATGACGAAATCAAGCCACTCCCATGCGTTTCCGAGGATGTCATAGATCCCCTGTGCTGTGCCGTTGTGGCTCCACGATACCGGCCCCGTTCCCGTCAGTGCGCGGTTGTAAGTCGGATGCTCATTGGTAGCGTCCCGGATGCCGCGATTCTCCCACGTATCCGCGTCACGGTAGTCTCTACCCTGATTGTTATTGCCGCGAATATCATGTCCAAGGATCTTGATGAGGTATACGATTGTCGCGTACTCCTTCATTGTGACGAGATGGCAGGACTGCCCGTTGATCTTGCGGTTGGCACACGCCTTCTTCGCACTGTCAAAATTGATGCAGGTCCATACCGCCTTCCCCGGAAGTGACACAGGGACGTTGTTTGTGTCCCCGTCGTTGATGGTCGGGTTGTCTCCAATGCCGCGCGCGAACGGCGTCGCCTTTTTATGACTGCACTGGTACTTGTCGATGAAGAAGCCGCCAAGATTCATCGGCTGCGCGGGGAACTTGCCGCCCTCGAGCAGTCCTGCGGGGACGGTGAATTTCGGGATGAATACCATCTGCGTGATTGCGCCGTCATCCGTCAGAAAGTGGACTTCGCGCGTCTGCGCATTGATCTGCTCGCGCAAGGCTTTGAGGCTGAGATGTTTAATCATGGTTTTCCTCCTTCATCGGCAGGTCGTATGTGTGGAACGTGACGCCGCTGAGGTCAAGCGGGACTTCGACGGTCTTTGTCTTTTCCTGCCCCTTCTCGTCTTTCTCCCCTGTTGGGACTGTCTCTGTCTGCTTCGGCGGGATGTCCGCCTCGGCGAGCAGCCAGTAGTGGTCGCAGTGCTTGCAGGTCGAGAGGTCGCCGTTCTCCTCCATGTAGAGGCGGAACGTCTCGCCCTGATACTCCGTCAGGTCGTAGCTCTGCGCAGGGACGCGGATGCCGCTGGCGGTAAATGCCGCCACGCGCAGGATTGCGGGGTTCACCTTGTCAATCGCGATGGTGATTTTATTCTGCTCCATTGTGCTCCTCCTTAGTTCATGATCTGGTAGCGTGCGCCGCCCCGATAGCCGCCCGTATTGTAGACGGTAAACGCATTCGCAGCTCGGGAAATGTATACGTCTCCGAGATCGCCGCCCGTGTCCGCCGTCGCAGATACGTTGACGACGTAGTTCGTATTTCCAAGGTTGTGTGCGACGGTCTGTCCACGCGTGCCCGCGAAGGAGAAATCCCCCTGCGCTGTTGTACCCTCAAGCGCATTGATGCGATCTGCGAGCGATCCTTTGCCGCCGCGTGCCTGTCTGATCTCGTTTTCTGTGTCATCCATGTGCGTCTTCAGGTAGAGCGTACGATTCCCGAGCTGACGCGGCGCTATGTTGACGGGACCGCTCTCGCCGCCAAGCGCAGGATCGGTGACTTCGATCTGGTAGATTTCAGGCTCCCACTGCGCGTTCTCTTTCAGTTTTCCCATGATTGCCTCCTTTAGAAATAGATTTCCCAGTATCCTGTGATACTGATGTCATCCTCTTTGCCGATGATGCTCTTGCGCACGCGGCGTGAGAACATCACGTCATCGGCGAAGAAAAGCCCAAGCTCACGAATCAAAAGGCCGTTCGCGTCGGCATTCCCGAGTGTGAAGTTGAATCGCACCTTCGTTCCTGCGTATTCCGTGGACTGCACATGGATAAGAACGGCATCCGTCAGCCCTGTATCCGTGTCGCTTGCGGGTGCGCTTCCAGAGCCTACGCCGACTTTCGTGATGCGACCCGCGTAGTCTCCTCCCAAGAGACGCGCCAGTTTCTCGCGTCCCGATGTGACGATGAGATTGTGATCGGTCTCCTCGAATAGGAGCTTCCCGTTTTTGTAGACGGCAAGGTGTACCGCGCCGCGCAACGGGGCGAGTGTATCTTGCTCTTTGATTGTTGTCATAAGCACTTCCTCCTCATGCTGTGTATCTGTACTGCTCAAAAGTCTCACCTCCCCTCTCGAAGCGAACTGAGCCATCCATTTCAAACGCTCCGCCGAAACGATTCCGCGCAGTGCGGCGAACGGTGAAGAATCGCCCGCCATCGAGCCGCCATGCGCCGTCCATAAAGGATGCGTTGCCCGCGTCGAAATTCCACGATCCGTTGAAAACACGCCCGACGGTCACGGTCAATCCGCATTTCTCGTCTTGGACGGTCATACGATCCTCAAGTTTCGTGAGTGTCGCAGAGAGGCTCGTCTGTTCATCCGCATCCTCGTCGCTGTCAAAACGCGCATCGGAGAGTGGTACATTAAAATCTCGCCCGCCGTCAAGCTGCCATGCGCCGTCAAACACCGCCGCAAGAGGCGTGATGTCCGGCGCGCCGGATGCTCCGTCGAAGATGTGCGTGCTGTCAAAACGCCATGCGCCATCGAGCGGCGCAGCCCTGCCGAACGCCCACCGTCCATCGAAGCGGCGCAGGTGCACGAACGGATAAATCTCCGTCGTCTCGATTTGCGGCGCGATCTGCGCCGCGTCCATCGCCTGCTCTGTGTCGGCGAGTGTGAGCGCCGCCATCGTTTCGAGCACCGCATCCTGTGCGTGCTCATTCGGACCGAACATCCACGACCCGTCGAATCGCCGCCCGTCGAACTGGAATGTTACGCTGTGCTCGTCTACGACGGACAACTCCTGCGTAAGATGCAGTGCATCTGTCTCAAGCGAGTTAAACAGGATTTTCCGCGACGCCGAATTGAGGTTGAAGTCATGCTGTCCATCGAACTGCCACATCCCGTCGAAGATCCTGCCCTGTGTGATCGCATCCTCGTCGCCCGGCGGCGTGCCGTCGAATTGCCACGAACCGTCGAATACGCGTCCGCCGTCAAGGTGCAACGGTGCTGTGAAGCACCATGAGCCGTCAAAAAAGCGCCCCCGCCACGGGTAACGCTCAATCATTGTTTTATGTACTTCGATGGCGTGCGTGTCCTCTGCTTTTTCCTCATCCTGTAGATGCAGAATGAATTCGATGGTCTCAAGCCATGAGCGCGTATTCTTCGCCGCGTTGATTGCACGGCGCATCCGCTTCAACACTTCCTGATCGGTCGTCACATCCTCCGTGACGACCTTAAAGTGATATGGCTTTCCGCCATATTCAAACCATTCCTGCACATGTGACGTATCAAACACAGCGGAAACGACCTGCTCCACTGCTGCGGGCGTGCCTTTTATTCTGTGCCAAGCGATGGAGTTCTTGATGAGCCTGCGCTTTGTATCTATGTCCATCCCGACAGGCTCATAAAAATCGACGTGCCACTGCCATGCAAGAAGGTCGATAACCTCCTCCGAGAGTTCGTCAAGGCGTGGCAGGAGCAGGGCATTCCTTGTCACCGCCGTGATTTTTTGCAGCTCATCATCAAGTGCCCGCGCCGCCGCATAGATCTGTTTGTCGGCGAGGAGATTCGGCGGCAAAATATCAATGAGCGAAACGCTTTGCAGGTCTTTACTCATCTTCCAACCCTCCGAATGTCACCTTGACATGGTCAGCGATGGCGACTTGATTCTTTTCGGTCTTTGTGAATACCGGGGATTTGATCTCTGCCCGTTTCACGCCCACCGTACGTAGTCGATAATAAAGCTCGGTCGGGTTGATGTCCCGTCCGAGCTTCTCTTTCTGCCATGCGACAAATTCCTGTACGGCGTTTTCCGCGCGGGACTGTATCGCTGACGCTTCCGTTGCATTACTGCGGTCGATGTAGTAGACGGCATCCACGTCATACTTGACGCTCTCTGGTGCTTTTACGCTCACCTTGTCCGTCAAAGGGCGGATTCTGCGGTCATTTAGCTTCTCGCGTACAAGCGTCAAAACTTCCTCGCCCGGGATAACACCTCCCTTGAGGAGCGGATATACAACGACTTCTCCCGGTGCGGGACTGTCCGGATACACATCCGCGATGAGCGCGGATGCCGCCTTTGCGTGATACTCATAGGCAAGTGTCGGCCCCGCTGTGGAAAACTTCTCCGGGGCTTCGTGGATACGCTCGCGATAGGCATCATCGTCCTCCACGTCTGCACCGCCCTCGCTCTTGGTCGTGTTCTCCGCCGATGCCCAAAATGGCACAGGATCAACGATTCTGCTGATCTCTCCCGGTAAATATCCATTTCCCCGCTCCCCGTTTTCGGTGCAAGTTGCCGATGCCATGACGTATAACTCGCCCGCCGGGATGATGGCGTTCTCATTGAGCGCAAAATAGATATTATCCCCCGCCGTAACCCGCGCCCCTTTGGGGATGATGACTGCCTGCTCTCGTACTGCCGAAAGCGTGAGTTTCATCGTTGTCGCTGCGGGGCTTGCAGGTAGGCGTTCCGTCCCGACGAGTGCGCCGATATGGTCGAGATAGCTGCCCTTCGCGCACGCAAGCAGGTTCATCTTCGCCATCTGGTCAAACAAAAGGCGCTGCTGAATCAGCAGCGCCTCAACTCCAAGAAGGAATAATCGCAGGGGATCGGCTCGTGCGAGTTTCCGTTCAAGCAGTCCCTCCACGATATCCAATATGTGGATCTCCATCTCCTCTGGATTTGCATCCACGAATTTCAGATTCTCTAAATTCTTGAGTCCCATATTTTCACCTCCCTGCGCTATTCATTGATCTGTACTTTTATCTTCGGGGTCAGTTGCCCGCTCTCATCGCCGTCAAAGTTGATGGACTCGATGACCGCGCGCGGCTCATATCGACGCACCGCGTTAAATATCTCATTTGATAGGTGTGCCTTTGCGACGTTGACGGGGCGGTCGATGACTGCACCATCAATTCCGAATTCGCGATCCATTGGTACGGAATATTTGACGGTCGAGATAATCATGCGGACGTTTTGCAGAACTTCCTCGGCGAGCGTCACAGGGGCAAGATTGAGCGGCGGCATTTCTCCGCCGTTGATCTCGTATGTCATATCACAGCCCTCCGAAAACGGCGCTCGCGATGTTGTACGCTTTCCCGTATTTATTCACGAGGCTCTTCTCTTCTTTGTAGTTGCTGTCATCGTATTCCGTGATGGTGAGCGATGGCGTGCATTGGAGCAGTCGCCCGTCCGCCGTCCAGTAATGTCCCGCCTCCTTGATACTGTCCAACCGCCAATAGCATTGTGAGACTGGCTTTCCTCCAATGATGAGCGGGAACACCGCGCCCGTATCGCGCATCTTACGCAATTTTTCAAGTTGCTTTGCGACATCGATGTTATGCGCTGCATCAAGAATGATGCTGAATGTCAGCTTTTCAAGTCCGGGGCCTCCAAACTGACTGACGGGCTTTCGCATGAGCAGTTCATGTTCCGTCCACCGTGCCGCACTCTCGCGTTCATAGTCCATCGGCGTGAGCATATAATTCGGCGAAACTACAAATACAATATCGCCCATATAGCCGATATACACAGGCAGTCACCTCCTCCCCTCGTCGGCGAGTTTATCCACCGATGAATACGTTTCCACTTCCCACTGCGACGCTCCCGCCACAGGACACAGGATCGCCGATTCGTCCCGCTGCGCGTCCGTTGATGTACACTGTCCCGCTTCCGGCGGCGATGTTGCCGCTGTGCGGCGGGTGTACGGGGCATCCATGCGCCGGATAACTGTCACCGACACGTCCTGCTCCCTTTCCGTTGATGTATACGTCGCCGCTGTGGGATGCGAGTCCACGCGGAGGGCAAGCGTCATGCCCTGTGTCGTTGTCTCCCTGTCTTGTTGCTGCTGGCATTTCTATTCCTCCTAGTTCAGATCAATGCGCGGGGCGGTGAGTTTCAGCGACTTTGACGCATGAATCTCTATTGCACCGTTATTATTCCTGATGTAGCTTCCGTCCTTGTAGTGGATGCTGCGCACATTCGGATCGCTCTCAACGGGCGCATCAGTCTCACTATAAAACGCGCCGATGACGAATCCCTCGCCGGGGCCTTTCCCTGACGTATTCGGCAAAAGTACGCATAGGACTTGCTCGTCAATCGCAGGCATCCAATAATCCTTAGTGTCCTTCGTGCACCTGCTCATAACGGCGAGTTCGGCAGTCGTGCGGTCGTCCTTGTCGGGGCGGCGTACGATGACCGTTCCCGGTGTGCTGCCATAGGATGACACCTGACCAATGAAAATGCACTCTGAGAGCGGCACGCCGCCCGAATTAGTAGCCATCCAGACACCTCCTTATATCAACGCTCGTCGTGTAGGACGTTGTGACGCTGTGCGACACTTTCGTTACAAGATACTTCCCGTCAAACTTCCCAAAATTCTTGAGCAGGAGCGTCGTCCCCGCCGCGAAATTCGTATTTCCGATGGTCGCAAAACTGCCCGTCACTTCCTCCTTGTTCGCCTCGCGCAGCTTTTTCTTTGCGAGGCGCTCGGCTTCGGCAGTGTCCTCCACCTGTTCACGCACAAAAAGAACGCGCCCCTTCTCCTTTCCGGGGATGGTGAACGCGCCTTCGATGACCTCTTTTTTCTTACCCTTCTGGTACTTGACGTGACAGCTCCCATAGGTATCCCGCGTCTTTGCGCGCATATTGTAGGAGAGTAGCCAACGTAGCGGCATTGTCTTGTCATCGAGTTCTGCTTTTACGCCGGGCTTATATACGGTGATGATCGGCTCTTGCGCCTCATATTTCTCATCATCGAAAATGACGATCTGCTCCACCATAATCTTGAGGCTCATGCCGTTGTTCTTGCAGATTTCCAGAAGAAACTCCAAGTCCGACTTATCCGCCTGCTCCACATGGTCAAGATTCGGATTTTCTGCACAGTCCCAAATGAGTGAAATATTGTTCCGCTCGCATATATCAGAGGCGCATTTCCAGACGGATATTTTCTCCCATGTCTGATTGCGCCGCGTGCCGCGCAGGGAAGATTCGCCGACGACCGAAACGCCCTTGATCTGTACTGTAGAGGGGAATCCGACAATCTCCACTTCGTCGATCTCGAATTTTCCTGCGTGGAAAACTGCCTCGCCGTCCTTCAAGGTGATGCGGTTGTAGGTGTGGATGGTGATGTCGAGCATATTGCCCTCGCCCTCGGGAAACCAATCCTCCATCCAAAGCTGCGCCCGATCCTCAAGCGTGATCGTTACATCGTCCGCCGCATCGGATAGATTGTCCGTGTAGGACATGGATATGAGGTATTTGCTCACATCCTCTGAAATGTCCTTTTCCTCCGTCTCGCCCGCTGGAGTGTACTTGATTTCAAGCCACGCGCGGCGCGATAGATCTGACCCGCTCGGCAGTTCTTTCAGCCAATCATCCAGTGGATTCTTATATTCCGCCATCGTCTATTTCCTCCACGGCGGTAGGATGTGTGATGCCTCTGGCGCGATGGTCGGACAAATTACCTGCACGCCCGACGGGAATATGGCGATATTCGCAAGGTCACTGTTTGCTTCAATCAGCTGCACTATCGCGGATTCCTTGCCGTACACCTTGTAGGAAATCATGTCCCATGTGTCGCCCTGTATGCTTGTGTAGGTATCAGGCATAGGAAAGCCTCCTCTCATGCGCGTCCTGCCTCTTGAGGAGCGTCGGGAGCATAGCGATAAGTTCCTGTTTTTGTCGCTCAAGTTCCGAGCGCAGCTGCTCCACAACGCCCGCATCTGCCGTTCCGTCAATATGGATGGTTGGGTTGAAGGTGATGTTCACTCCGCCGCTCGGCGACGGCATTGCCGCAATGGTCGGGCTCTGCATTGGAGGCGGTGCTTGCATCTGCAATATTGGTGCGGATGCCTCCAACTGGGGCGCGGCATTCTGTATGGTTTGGGTGATCGGCGGTACAAGACTCAGCATCGGCGACTGTGTCTTTGCCGTATGCTCTTGCATCTCCGTCGCCTTCTGTGTGGCTTCCTGTGCGACTCTCGGCAGCGGCGGCACAAGCGTCAGCATCGGCGGCGGCGCTTGCGCCGTGCTCTCCTGTATTTCCGTTGCCTGTGGTATGATCTCTGCTGTTTCTTTTGGCAATAGGCCCATCATCTCGCCCGTCTGCCTCCATAGGCTTGCCGCCCGTGCGCTTCCGTTGATTGGGATTGCCGCCTCAGGCGAATTCTCCGCGAAAGTTGTCAGGAACGCCCCTTTTTTATAAATTCCGCCGATGGCGTTTTCAGAAATATCAACGCCTGCCGCATCCGATGCAGCGCTGTCTCCGCCTCGAATAAAATTGACAACAGCGTCGATCGGATGTGATAGTACCTCGCGCAAGGCTTCCCATTTTTCCTGTGCCCATGTGATTCCCTCTCCAAGTTTCGACTGCAAGAAGGAAACGAATTGCCCGATCGCTGCGCTAGGGTTTTCCCAAAGTAGAGAGAACCATTCCTTCACGGTCTCCCAGTTTGCAATAATCCCCGCAACGCAGTAAATCAGCATTCCAATTGGCCCTGTGATAAATGCAATCACGGCGGCGGCGGGGCTTTCCCATACGCTTGCACAAAACTCCTGCACTTCTTCAAAGTGCGTGTATAGAACGTATAGGATTCCGATGAGTGCTGCGATTGCGATAATGACGATGCCGATTGGATTTGCCGTCATTGCGGCGTTCCATGCCCACTGCGCCGCCGTTGCTATTTTCGTTGCAAGCTGAAGTCCTTTGACAAACTCGGCGGCAAGTTGGAAGGACGCATAGGCAAGTGCTGCGCCTTGTACGATCAATGTCATTCCTGCGATTGTGACGATAAGGGCAGCGATCCCCGCCGCCACTCCTGCAATGATTACCACTAACTCCTCGTTTCTCGACGCCCACTCAGCAATCGACGTGAGAACTGGTGCAATGCTCGCGAACACCTGACCGACGGCAGGAAGGAGGGCGCTCCCAATCGTGACAGCTACAGCATCCAGCGTGTTTTTTGCAAGCTGGATCTGATTTTCTGTTGTCTGACTGCGTGCCGCGTATTCCTGCTCCATAGACCCTGCATACTTTGTCGCGTCTGCGACTTTGTCAAAATTCTCCTGCAGGTTTTCGAGATTGCCAAGGAGCGGTGCAATTGCGCCGATGGATTCTTTTCCAAAGAGATCCTGCAACGTCGCCGCTTGCTTATCTGCGTCGAGGGCTTGGATCGCTTTCATCACGTCGATGATCGCCCCCTTTGCGTCTACTTGCATCCTGCTCGCCACATCCTCTGCGGTCATTCCAAGTGAGGCGAACGCAGCGGCCTGTGTTTTCGTCGCGCCCGCTCCTGCGCTCATTCCGAGGATGAGGTTCTTGATTCCTGTTGCAGCAATCTCTGACGATGTTCCCGTTCCGACAATGGATGCGCCGAGTGCGGCGATTTCGCCGGAGGCAACGCCGCCGACTTCGCCGAGTGGGCCGATGCGGGTCACAACCTCCGAGATGAGCGGCGCAGATGCCGCCGTCGTGTTTCCGAGGTAGTTGACTTTATCTGCGAGAGCAACGACCTCCTCTTGATTCATTTTGAACGCCGTGCGCCATTTCGCCATCATATCGCCCGCCTGATCGGCTGTGATATCAAAGGCAATGCCCATCTTCGTCGCTGACTCTGCAAAGGAAAGCAGATCCTCTCGTGCGATGCCGGACTGGCCGCCCGCCGCGACGATCTGTGCAATTCCCTCCGCCGCCATCGGCAGCTCTGTCGATAGCTTGAGGATATCGCCCGACATCGCCTTGAATTGCTCCGGCGTGTCAAAGTCTACGACTTTCTTCACGTCCGCCATTACGGACTCAAACTGGATTGCCTCATGCGTCGCTTCGATGAGCGGCGCAGCGATTGCTCCTGCCATAAGCGTAGCCTCGAGGAAGTTCCCTTTTGCCGCGCTGAATTTATCGCTTGCGCCTTGACGTTTCTCGCGCAGCCCCGCCATTCTCTCGCGGTGAGCGATTGCCTCTTTCTCTTTTGCAATGGTCTTTTCAAGGGCTTCTTGCGCGGTGCGCTGACTCTCCGCGAAGTTCTTCGTCGATATTCCGGCTTCAGAAAGTGATGATCGCACGCCTTGAAGTGTGGCCTGCTGATTTGCCAGCGTATCTTTCAGCTTCGCCGCTTTGTTTTTTGCCTCCTCAAAGTCACTGCCCAGTGCCTTTGTCCGCTCTTCGCTTTCTCTATACGCGGCGCTCAGGCTCTTGATTTCCGCTTTCGCCGCTTTGTATGTTGCAGGTGTGAGTGTCCCCTTCATGCGCTCGAGGCTTTCCTTTGCCTGATCGACACGCGCCTTGAGTGCCGCCGTCTCCTGCTCGGATGCCTTGAATTGACTCGCGAGCGCCGACGCGCGGGCGCGCGCCTCGGTAAGGCTGTTTGAATTGTCTTGAATGGCGCGCTTGAGGGTCATGAACTGCGCCGACTTTGCGCCGATATTCGCAAGCTCGCTTTCATATCCGCGAAGTGCCGCCGTTCCTTTATCCATCTGAGCGTTTACTGCGTTCGCCGTCTGTGCGACGTTCTGGATTGACTGCGCCGCTTTTGCAATCCCCGCCGCAATACTGCTGTCTATTGTTGCCTTGAGCGCGATGGCAAGCGCGAATGTTTTTCCAGTTGACAAAGTATCACCTCCCGTTTATGCTAAAGATGCCGATATTCCTAGATTTTATTGAATGGAGGGCGCAACGATGACCGTATTTCTTGCGATTCTTCTCGTAGTTATCCCCGTCCTGTTCTTCTTGATGTTCGCGACAAACGCCATCGCCTTTATTGTCAGCGGGTGTGCGGATCTCCTCGAATGGTTCTATGATCGTTTTTATCGCGGCAAATCAGATGCGCCGCTTCCTGCTTCTCAAAATCTCGCCCGCTATCTTCCATAATTCCATAGAGCCGCCCGCAAGGCGGCTATTTTTTATTTACGGCCTTCTTTGCCGCCTCATTTTCAATGTCGATCTCTGCGTTCATGATTTTCATCCAACAGCCAAATTCCCCCGTCGGCATTTCAAGGAACACGCCGATGGGGGAATTGCTGTATTTTGCCATGCGCAGAGCAGAGCGCCGGAGGTTTTCCCCTAGCGCGATCCCATTAAAAAATTCTGTACCTTGAGGCATACGGCCGTGAAGTCCGCGCCCGAGAGTTCCAGAATCTCATCATATTTCACTTTTGCCGCCGCTGCTGCAACACGTGCCTGATACGACTGCGAGAGTGCCATAACGCTAATCAGAGGATCATCCTTCTTCGCTTCCTTCTCGCACTTTAGGAGGATGTATCCTGTCACGCGGTCGAAGTCAAGGTGAATCTCATCCGATCCATTGCGCATCGGCTTCTTGAGGTGGATCACGTTCGCCTCGTCAATAGGTTCAGCGTCGTATACCTCAACGCTCTCCGCTTCCGTCGTCGCTGTGATGTCCAACTCGTTCTTTTTGTCGTCTGCCATTGTCGTGTCCTCCTCAGTTCATGCCGATGTTCTTGCGGATGGGAGCGAGGATGTCAACCCCGTCGATAACGGCCTTGTAACCGTACTTGTCAATCTCCGCGAGTGTCTCGCCGCCATACTCGAGCTTTAAGTAGTGCACTTCGATCGTTGTGCTGCTCCCCGACGTGTTTCCCGCCTCGATGTTTCCGGCAGAGTAGTTCTTGGCGCGCCCGCGCACAACCACGCGATAGCGGTCATGTGTGTACTCTTCCGCGCCGGAGTCAAATCCCTGCACATCAGAATATGCCTCGAACTTGATTGCCTTGCCGCCATGATAGCGCATGGCCGTTTTTGTCGGCACTTGCCAGTTTACCTTGACTTCGAGGCTTTCAAAGTGCCCGTGAATCGGCGCAGAGATCGTTCCTGCAATGCCGATGCCCTTCACGTCCGTCGTCATGGACGAAAGGTCAGGAAGGTCTATACTGGATGCGCTGATACAGTCATCGTTTCCGTCGATGTAGCAGCGTATATCGTTGATTACTTCTGGAATGGTCATCTATTTTGCCTCCTTTCTCAGCCAAAGAGCGCCTTGAAGTTATTGACATCGTACTCGAGAATGTCGTTGATCTCCTGTGCCGGGACGGGCGGCGTGATGTAGCTGTGTACACGAATAATCCCTTGCAGGAGATCGGTCGTCGGATTCTCCTCTTCGAGAAATTTCACATCTGCACCAAGCAGGAAGCCACGCGATACCAATCCGTTCAGCCGGATTTTCTCAGAGTCGATGATCGTCCGAATAAGACGCGGCATGAGTGGACGATCAACCGTCTGCCAATAGGTCAGGATGAATGTCTGGTACTGCCAGTCGAACATGCGGCGAACGCAGATGAACGTGTCCTTCACGTCCGTTGCGGACGGGTATGCTCCCGTGTAGTTCCCCCAGCTCTTCCATCCGCCGCTGAAATTGAGCGCTGTCATAACGCCCTGACTGTTGAGGAGATTTGCCTGATCAAGCGAGAGCGCGACTTCCGTGCCGTCCTTGAGGCAGATCCCCGTCGCCTGCATGGAGAGGTTTGACGGACTCTGATACGGCACATCCGCATTCGCCGCATCCATGACGCCTATGATTCCTAGGATATGCGTTGACATGCGGAATACCATATCACCGCTGCGCACGCACGGCCAGCATACGACCTGATTCACACCCGTATAGCTGTTCTTGTTCTTCCACTCGTTCACGTCAGAGTAGTGTTTCACTGCGCCCGTGTCCACGTCGGTCAGGCAGATGCAGCGGAAAAGTCCCGAGATGTTCATTGCCTTCGCCTTCATGACAGCAGCAACGCTCGGATGATCGGACCACCCCGGCGCGGCAACGATGCCCGGAACGAGCGAAAAGAGCGTATAGATGGAGTCGAGCCACTCAAGCCCTGCCGTCCCCGTCTTGCTTGCGCCGCCGATGATGTCCGCATCCTTGACTTTCGACGGGTCAATCTTCGTGTACTCAAGATAGAGTTTGTCAGCGTTCTTGAGCGCGCCTGTCGTCATGATAGAGATAATGAGCCGCCCATCATCGTCATACGCCGCCGTATAATCCGTGAGATTCTTTGCGGGTTCCGCTGCTGCCGAAGCTCTGACCTTGAGGGAATCCAGCAGGACAGGCTCATCGAGTGTGACGCGCCCTTCTGTGATGGTATGGCTGTCATTATCCTTGATCTCCGCCTTGTGCTTCTTCGGGTCAAGTACATTGACAAAGATAATCGGCTTGACACCGTAGAGTTTGAACTGCGAATACATCACCTCGGAAATGGTGTATTCGTCCCAGTTGTTTGAATATCCGAGTGCCGCGACTGCCTCATTCCAGCTGTAGCAGATGACCGGGCGATTAACGTTCTTGGTGGGATCGTCCGTCAGATGGACGGGGGCTGTCCCGAATACGACGGGCAGTCCTGCCGTTGTGCTTGCGGGTGTCAGAATGGAAGTTGGTACTTCCTTCACCCGTGCGCCGTGAAAAAATGCCATAATTCTTTACCGCCTTTCCTGTTCCTCATGCTCCTGCACGGCTTTCTGGTACAGGACATTGAGGAATGATCCCGTCTCCCCGACTTCTGCGCGTGCCGCATCGAGGTTTTCTGGGGAAACAAAAAGCGGAGCATGAATCGGATCGTCTTTGAACGCCTCCGGGATTCCCTCCGCAAAAACCTTATACGTTGAAAGATCACTTCCTCGAAAACTCGGGCCGACATAGATCATCGGCTGCGCGACCGTCTCGATGAGAGTTTCCTTCTCCTTCTTTTTCGGCGGCGTTTTCTGCTCCGCCGTCTCTGTCTCCTTCATGTGTCCTCCTTTCACATCCTGCCAAGGATGTCGTTGCGTATGTTCTTGACGATGGGAAGGATGACATCAAAGTCGATGCGCCCCCAGTATTTCGGGTAGGGCTGCTCATCGGGAATGCTCGTCTCAAGTCCCCCGTCTGCAATCATCCATCGGTTCTTGATCGGGTTCTTTGCGAGCAGGGAAAAGCGCAGGAACTCCAAGATGTGATAGAGGCTTTCTGCGCCGCCCTTCTCATCCTCCGGGCATACAACGACATAGACCGCCATACTCGCGAGGCGTTTTTTCTCCTCATCCTTCACTTTGTGTGGACGGATGACGATGTGTGGGCATTGCTCCTTCTTCATCGTTCGCACATCGGCAATCGGTAGAAATCCCGCATGGGCTTCTCCTGTGCCTGACTTTTCGTCATAGCGCGCAATCTCATCGCGCAAAAAATCCGCGATTTCCTCTGCGCATCGCCACGGAGTCATGTGTTCCCTCCCGTCCGTCGTTCAAGTTCATGAATGATTCGCTCTTCGTACTTCTCCGCCATAGCATCCATCGTCGTCTCGATCACGCTGTCCTCATCGAACATCTGCGGGACGGATGGTCCATAGATACCTTTGAGTGGATAGCGTTCCGCCCCCTCGCGCATGAGCGGGGCATCTCCGTGCATAAAAGAGCGCGGGACAACTCCGCCGCTGTCCTGCTTGATGGATACGAAAACGCCGTCCTTGCGCCGCCGCGTCCCACGAAAGTTCTTGACTGGTTCTGTGCCGCCCTCAATGCGTATGACGGTATCAAGTGGGCTTGGATTCTCTACTTTCATGCGCGATTTCGCAACGCCTGACTTGATGGTGTAGACTTCGCGCATTTTCTTTGCGCCTACGGTCATGCCATGACGCGCTGCGCGTTTCCCCGATGCACCGAGTGCAGCGTGCAGTTCGCGCCCTGAGAGCGATGAGAGTGCCTGTCTGATTTTCTCTGCGTCGTCCTTCGACACGTCCACTTTTATCATCGCGGCATTCCTCCTCCCGTCAGCTGTCATGCCCCTTGAGTACGATGGATAGAAGCCCCGCCTCATGCGTGCACGAATCCACAAGCATAACTTCTCCATCAAGATTAAACCGCATCCCCTCCACGGGGATCTCTGGGAGTAGACGCGACTCAACGTGTACAGTCACGCCAACGCCGTGAATACCTTCGTACGCGTCATACGTCGCGCCGCGCAGGTATTTCTCCTCGGTGCGCGGTTTTTCTACAACGCACAGGCAGACTGTCCCGTTGAGGTCATGCTCCTTCGCGAATTCGTCTGCATCAAAAAACACGCCCCTCAGATCCTCGGCGAGATCCTCCTTGAACGTGTTCATTTTTTCTTACCTCTACTCTTCTCTTTTGCGGGTTCTCCGTCCGTCTGGACGGCGGCGGCAGGATCAAAGGCGGGGATTCCGCCCACGCCGTCCTCGCTGTCCGAATCGGACACATCATCCGATGCACCGCCATCGCCCACATCGCCATCATCGTTGTCGGTGCCATCGGCATCCTCGGCCTCATCTCCGTGGTAGATTTCGAGCGTGCCGCCCGAGTTAGCGACGAGCCGATTTGCCGTCTTGGTATCCTCAATCTCTACCACGTCGCCCGCCTTGTAAATCTCGCCGTTATGTGACAGACAAAAACGCTTGACGATAATCTTCATCGTGCTCACCCCTTCGTCTTAATCAGTGCCCAGTCATCCGCCCACTCTGGCGCAAGGAGAAAGCGGCTATACATGGTGAGAGAAATGACTTGCGTGTCCTTATTGCCGCTGTAGTACGGAACGTACTGCCCGATGAAAGTGTTGTATTTCGTACCTTCATCGTTGAGGAGCGTGACCGCGCCATGCAGCTGACGACCGCGCCCTGGAACGGCGATGATTACGTCATTATCGCCGAGGAACGGCTTCACTGTGCCGTCATCGTCTGTGTACGTCTCCGTGTAGCTATACATTTCGAGATTCAGCGACTGCAAAATCCCGATGCGGCGAATCTGCGGACTCGTGAAGCGCGGCGCAAGGGAGAGCATCGCAATATTCTCACGGTTCGGAATGGCAAGCCACTCGCGCATCTGCGTGTTCTTGATGATATAGTCCTCGACGTTCTTGCCGCAGAGCATGAGCGTTGGGATGATCCCCGTGTTCTCCTGAATCATCATGGATGCGTTTCTGATGTCAGAGTAAATCGTCGCGGACGGATTGTCCCATGTCACACTCGGCGTGATCTTCTGTGTCCATCCGTCGAATTTCAGCACGTCGAGAACGTGCGTCTCGCCGTCGTCCGCATAGCCCTTGATCTCGCACTGTCCCGTCGTGAGGATGTCTGCCGCCATCTTGTTCTTGCGGTTGACGATCATGTTCTGCAGCTCCACAAAGTCCCGTGCCTGAATCTGCGCGGCGCGCTGCGCTGGGGTCATGGTGCTATATACCGTCTCACCGAAAGAGCGATGCATAACATCATCCGGCGAGAGCGTCCGGCGCGGGCCGACCATCGGCGGCGTGTAGGTATCAATCCACGACGTGTCGCGCTTCATGTTGATGCCCTTCGCGCCGCTCACGATGAACGGCGCAAGACGGCGGCCGCCCTTGCGGTACTCGGTCATGATGGTCGATGTCGTCGCCGTCGGCGGCACAATCGGATAAAATGTGTCAAGCAGAAAGCTCGCAGGAGGCTTGATGCGCTCCATCGCTGTCATCAGCGAAATTGTGTCATTGTAGTCAATCATCGGCATATTCAATTCCTCCTTACTTCAGCGACGAGAGGAAGATGCCCTTTGTGCGAAGTTCCTCCTCGTGCGCATTGACGGTGTCACCTGCGGCGGCAATCAGCTTCTCGCGGTTAAACCGCCCCGAAACGTAGACTGTCCCGACGGTATCGGCTTTTGTTGCATCGACATCGGACCGCAGGACGTAATCCGCCGCGCCATCCTTGACTGTCTGCTCCGCCTTGATCGCTCCCGTGCCGCCGTCCTTCTTTGCCGTGAGCAGCATCCCGCGTCGATAGGCTTTGCCCTGCTTCAATGTAACGTTTTTCGTCAGGATGGCGATCTCACTCCCTGCCAGCAGTTCATCATAGCCCGTCGCGTCTTTGATCGTCTCGTGATAACTCATGTCATTCCACTCCTCTCATCCGATTGGCATAGCTTGCAATATCAGCGATATTGCGCTCCTTCTCTGCCGCTTCGCCGCCATGCGACGGCTGCGGCGTCGGCAATACGCCGTCCGCATTAGATTCCTTACTGTCCTGCAGGATCGCGCGAATCGACGCAAGCATCTTCTCTTCGTGCTTCGTGTCCGTACCTGCGACGGGTGTATTTGCAGCGGCATCGACGTATGGCTTCACGCTCTCGACGGTTGCTCTGTTTGCCTTCGCCGCCTCAACGATGCCGTCAACAACAGGGTTTCCGTTTTTCAGTGCGTCAAGAGCCGCCATGCGTGCTCGCTCCTGTGCGATTGCCGCCGCGCGAACATCCTCCGCATTCTGCGTTGCCGTGTCCTGCGGGACTTCCTGCGGCTGTGCCTCCTTGTTCTCACCCGTCAAGAGATTCTTGATTGCTGCGAGAGCCTCGGTTGCTGCCATTCCCATAATGGTATCACTCCTTTTTTTCTTCTTTTCCGGCAAAATAGCCCGCAAGTCTGCCACATTCTCGAATCTGTCCAACTTGCAGGATACGGAATTGACGATCAGCAGATTATCCTCCCAACGGTTTTCGATTGGGATTTCATCCGTGATCTCATCTACAAATCCGTATTCCTTCGCCTTGTCGGCGGTCATCCACTCCTCCGCATCCATCTTGTGCTTGACTTGCACCTCAGAGAGGGCATTTCCGACGCGCCCCATGTAGACGTTGACGATGGTCTGCTTGACGGTCATGAGGCGGTCAGATACCTTTCCAAGCTGGACGGCATCGTAATAACCGAGCATCGCGGATTTCGGATTGTGGATCATGTAGATTGTATTGCTCGGCATGGTGACCGTTTCGCCCGCGCACGCAATCACCGTCGCGGCGCTCGCGCACATCCCGTCGATTTTGACGGTGACTTTGCCCGCGTACGCTTTCAGCTGATTGTAGATCGCCTGTGCCGCGAACACGTCACCGCCGGGGCTGTTCACGCGCACGGTCAGATCTTTCCCGTCGCACGCCGCCAGATCCTCGGCGAATTTCTTTGGTGTTACCTCATCGCCGTACCATGACGCATCCGAGATTTCGCCGTAAAGCAAAAGCTCCGCCTCACCGTCGGCGTTATTTTTGAATTTCCAAAACTCCTCCATCATCCTCACCTCCCTTCTGTTCGTCCTCGTTCTCTGTATCTTTCCCGGCGAGCACTTCGGGGGTTCCAAGTGTCAGTCCCTTGGACTCAATCATTTTCAGCTCCCATGCGAGCTGATCCAGATTCTCCTCGAAGTCTGTCCCTGTCATTTCCGCTGCCTCGCGCTCACGGGTCGAAAGCCCGTACTGCACACGCATCGCACTCCCCTTGATGTCCTTCACAGGGTCGAGAATCGACATAGTCGGCCCGTACCAATCCGCGCTCACCCACGCCGCGCGAATGGCAGGATCGTCGAAGAATCCCGGCGCGTCGATGCGCCCAACGGCGACCGCCTCCGCAAGCCACGTTTCATAGACGGGCTGGCAGAAATCACGCGCGAACCACGTACGGCGCAGTTTGAACTCCTCCCACGCCTGCAGCATCGCCGCGCGGGATGCGCTGTACGAACTCGTGAAGTTCTTCATGAGAACTTCATACGGAATATTGATTGCCGCGCCGATGTGCTTGATGAGCTGTGTCACGAACGGATCGAATGTGCTCATGCTCCGCCCTGCGTCCACTGCCTTGACGTCCACCCCTGCGGGCAGGGCGTTCAGCGTACCGGGGCCGAGTCCGTAGTCCGACACATCGACGACCGGGGCGTGCGGGTCAACGCGCTCCTCCTCGTCTCCATAGATGGCAGACGGGGCAATTCCTTCGAGTCCACTTGCCCCTGCGGGTGAATTGGTGAAAAACAGTGCAAAGAAACTCTTGATGATCGCTGCCGTGAGTTCTGCGTTCGTGTACCTGCTCACCTGTTTCAGCGTCTCGATGACGGGCGCGAGGTATGGCACGCCGCGATATTGCTCTGACCGTACGTCATGGCATATCTGCACGATGTTCGGCATGCCGGAGAGAGCACCGAACGCCTTGACACGCACCCACGCATCCATCTGCGCCGCTTCTACGAGATCGCCCGGTACTTTGTTGGAAATCCAATATGCTTCGATTGCGCCCTCCGGGTCTATCTCCACGCCGCTGACAATGCGATTCCCATTGCTCTGATTCTTCGCCTCAACGGAAAACACGCCATAGCCGCCTGTAAGGCTTCCGCCATACGGATTCGATATGCGATTCCCCTCGATGATCTGTAGGCGCAGGCTATACGGCATAAACTGCGTCGGCGGCTTCCTCCGAAAGAGAGCGAAGGAGTCCCCGTCTACGAGATACGCCACATACGCAAGATCCTGCAAGTCGTAGAAGCTGTTACGGCGATAGAGATCGCAGTGTTTTGATGCTGCCCATAGGTCAAACTCGCGGCGCGTCCTCCGATTCCACGCCCGCGCCTCCTCATGCGTCAGCCCCAAGTCCAAATAGTGAATTTTTGGGAAAACCTTGAGTCCTGCGCCGACGGTGTGCATCGAACTCGTCTGAATCGCCGCTGCTCCGATTGGCGTATTGATCGCCTGATCCGCCGAGCGATTGCGCAGCGTGTAGAGATTCGCGTCGATATCCGACTTCGCAGACGCGCGGACGGGGTGATACGCTTTCAGAATGCCGCTTGTATGTGATGCGCCGCCCTCTGAGTATCCTGTGTTCTTGATTCTCGTCTCCTCGCGTGCCGTCGGCATCCGCGCCTTTGCGGGTCTGTGCTTCCGTTTTCTCATGCTTCCTCCTAGTCGTGAAATACAACGCGCTTTGAAAATCCGCGCGAACGTCCCGCCATCTGCTCCAATTCGCTCTCAAGCTCTTTGATTACCTTGTGGATCTCGGCGAGATTTGCCCGCGTTAGTTGTCTGTTGCCGAGCGTATAGGATTGTCCGCGCAGGACTTTCCGTTCTGCCTCGTAGTAGAGTTCCAGTCGCTCTCTAATGACCGTTTCCGATTTCGCCACACTTTCACCCTCCCAATCAAAAAGGACGGCTCATGCCGTCCCATGTCGTCAATATAGATTCATGCTGCGCGATTTCGCCTGTGGTTGGCGTTTCGGTCGCTCCGCCGCTTTCTGTTTCACTTTTTTCTTGCGTGCCTCCTCTGGGACATTCACGCCGAGCATTTCCGCGATTTTTACCCAGTTGATATGCGGCAACAGGGATTTCATGCACGCGAGATTGTAGACGCGCAGATCCAGAGGCTCATTGCGGGCATCCTTGCTGATCGGCTCCCATACGACTTGGATCATGCCGCCCTTGCGCGTGACTTTGCGCTGCTCGGCGATGATGCCCTTGAAGTAAATCTGGTCATATCCGCGCTGCCCGATATGACTGTCATCTATGGGAAAGTGAAAATACTGCTGCCCTTTCTGCTCAAGCCCGAGTCGCGTCATGACTTGCTGTTTGCCGTCGTTGACACCGAGAATAACGAGCGGGATTCCGTACTCTTTCGACGGCTTGCTGTACCGCCATATCAGAGGTAGTCCCGATCCGCCGCGCCCCTTGATGCCGATGCGCTGCTTGTGCAGGTTTTTTCGGCAGTAGAGATATACGTTCTGCGTCGACAGTCCGCCCGTGTCGATAAACGTCCGCGCAACTTTTAGGCTGTTGCCGTCGGCGAAATGGTAGGGGCGGTCAAGAACGCCGTCGAGTAACTGCCATACGCGCTGTCGGTCAGGATCGCCGGGGATGATCCCTTTCTGGATGCCCCAGCACTCCTCGCCGAATCCCCATCCGCATATCTCATACTCAAGTCGATTGCCCTGCACGTCAACGGCGGCGGTCAAGAGGAGCACACCGCGCGGTAGCTCCGCCTCGTATTTTTCGCGGCGGCGCAGGAACTGCATCTCATCGTCGTACGCGCCGATCAGCCGATAAGTCTCGCCGAATCGTGTGTTGACGACGACCTGCTCCCTGAGTGGGTCGCCCTTCGCCTCATACCACTCTTTCATGATTCCGTTCCACGTCAGCCACGGGGACGAAAAGCCATTGACGAAAAAGGAGCGTGTGCCGTTTTCAAGAGCAATAGGATTCTGCATCTCGTACCGCTGCGGCGCATCCTTCATCTGCCGTTCGGAGAATTTGAATCCGCAGTCTGGACACCGCCATTCCACCTTTTTCATGATGTAGGTGACGTTGCCGTCCTTGTCGCGGCTCTCCTCGTGGTCGCACTCCATCTCCGTGTGCCTGAGTACGTGATACTCGCCGCAATTCGGGCAGCGATGCCTCCATTCCTCCTGTGTCCCTGCGAGGTATTCCGTTTCAATGCGGCTCGCACCCTCGGTCGTCGGCGTGGAGAATAGTCCTGACACGTGATTCCAGAACGTCGTCATGCGCTTTGACGCAAGGTCAACGGGATCGCCCTCCGTGCCCGCCGTCTGCGCGAATCGGTCAACCTCATCGGCGAGCAGGACGCGCACGGGGCGCGATGCAAGCCCCGCCGGAGAGTTCGAGCCACACATGATGAGCCTACCGCCGGGGAAAATCTTCGAGAGAATCGTATTGTTCCCATCGCGCGTTTTCGCCGTGCCGAACTCGTCCTTCCCCTTGACGGTGAAAAAGAGATTGTTGAGGACTTTCGTGTCGCGCAGCATCGGCGCGATGCGTGTCTTGGAGTAGTCCTGCGCCATCTCAATGGTCGGCTGAATCATCATGATTGCCGCCGGATCGAGGTGGGCGAATCGACCGATGACATTATTCATAATATCCGATTTGCCGATCTGCGCCGCCGATTTCACAACAACGCGATGAACACCTGTCTGCGTAAACGCATTCATGATTTCCCGCTGATATTCTGCACGCGACGTCCGCCATCTCCCTGGCTCTGCGTTGCCTTGCGAGATCACGCGGTATTCGTCCGCCCATTCGGAGACGCTCGTTTTCGGCAGCGGCTTGAGTCCCTTGCGGGATATGTACTGCCATAGATCAATCGCTGTCCTCATCGTCTGCCTCGATCTCCTCTTCCGTGAATAGCTCCGGCGAGTATTCGGATAACTCCGAAAGTCGTTCTTCCAGTTCGCGTGTCATAAGCTCGTAAATCTGTCCTCGTGGCTTCCCCTCTAACTGCGGCGCAAGTTTTGACGGCATCCCGAGAAGCTGCGTGCGCAGGTTGGATAACATCTCCGTCAGGACGAGTTCAACGGTCTTGGCATCATAGGCGCGGTTCTCCATTTTCGCAAGGCGCAGCTCTGCAATCTCGCGCTTTGTCTTTTCGTGCTTTGCACGCTCTCGCGTTAAATCCAGTTCCGCCTCAATGCTGACTTCTTCATTTTTCTGACCTGACCAATAACGCTTCACGCTCTCATAGAGCAGAACGGCGCCGCCCGGATTATCCTCATCTCGGACGACGATCTCATCCTTGATTAGATGATTGACACGCGCAGGTGTTACGCCAAAAGCCGATGCAAGCTGCCGCTGTGTGACTGTGATTTTCTTGACATCCCCTTTGACTTTCATGCGTAATCACCTCCGATTTAGTAAATCTTTTTCTCACTTTTTTCTCAAATCGCTAGTTAGTTGGTTGTTTTCCGTTCCGGCGGCTCGAAAAAATTTATTAACCCCATGAAAAAATTTGCAGCTAAACAAACGGTGGGCTCGAAAGCGGGAGCGCACAAGTTCAAAACTCCAGAAGTACCTATTTCCTTCGTGGTCGCCGAGCCTTGCGCCGTGCCTCTTCCCACCGCATCATCATTCGGCTCTTGGTTTCGATGGCTCTGATCTTGCGTTCCTGCACTCGTGTCAACGCTTCCTCGATATTGAGTATCCTGTCGATGAGTGGTTGACGCTTCTCAACCTTTCCGATCATCGTCTTTTGCTCCTGCAAGACTTCAATCTCGCTCACTTCTCCTGTGATCTCGTCGTAGACGTTCGCAATCATCGGTTTTGATTGCAGTTCGAAGATATCCTTCGTCTCGCATAGTTCTTTCGCTGCGTTCAGTTCATTCAGGTAGATGAGCATTCGACGCTCTCGCAAGGTCAGCAGTCGAATCGTCTCGTCAATCGCGGTAAATGGATTCGTGTCTGCTGATCTCAGTATTGCCTTCTCTTCGTCGCTTATGGCATCTTCCCATATTGTTTGGTATTCGCCAGTCGTGACGGCATTCGCGTTCTTTTGCGGCGATGACGATTTATGCCCAACAGAATTTTTATTTCCTAATGGAGCACCCCGCCCCTTACTCAAAATTATTCCATCGGATGTGTTGTTTTCGTATGGGAGCGTTTTCCCAATCATGCTCCACTGGTCGAGTGTTTTCCACTTTCTGACTTTGGAGGCGGTCACGGATAGTTCATTTGCAATGTCTACGAGCTTCATTGTTCCGCCGCTCGCCCTCCATAACTCGTAGGCGCGGTCACGTTCTTCACTGCGCCGACTCGCCATGTACTATCACCGCCTCCTTATTGCTTTTCTTGCAGGGCAAGATCCAGCTCAATAAGCTGTCGCAAGTCCGCAACGGATGAGAATGTAATTTTGCCCGCCTTGAAATCGTTCACCCACTGACCAATGCCCGCCTGTGTGATTTTGCGATAATCCTCGCGGGGTTGCGTGATTTGCATCTGCTTGTCGGCTTCCCGCCGCACTTTCAATTCCTCTTGATTCTCAGGAATTACGATCCTTTTCTTCCCCTTCTTCTGCATTGATGCCCTCGCCCTTGATTCGCTCTGCCTTTTGCCCTGTAAATTCCTCCCACCGCCGAACAATGACATCGGCGTAGACGGGATCGCATTCCATCGAAAAACATCTGCGCCCTGTCTGCTCGGCGGCGATGAGTGTTGATCCGCTCCCGCCGAACCCGTCAAGCACGATATCGCTCGGGCAACTGCTGTTCTGAATAGCACGCGCACAGAGTGCAATCGGCTTCATCGTCGGATGCTCGCCGTTGCGAATCGGCTTCTCGAATCGCCACGCTGTCATGATGGAGTCATCCGCGCGAGATACAACTTCCACGTCTCGCGCGCGGATTACTACTTGTTCCAATCCGACGGTAACGCATATCAACGCATGATCTTCTTGTTCCTGTATGACGATTGGTAAGTCCTCTAGGACTGTCCCCTGTTTTCGTCCTCCGAAAAAGCTGTGCCGCCCATCCGTGCGCCATCCGTACAAGATCGGCTCATGCTGCCACTGATAATCCTGCCGACCGATGACGAACTGATTCTTCACCCAGATCAAGCACTGTTTCAGCGTCCATCCCGATGCCGCCATCGCCTCACGGAATTCATTCCCTGCGCTGTCTGCATGGCAGATATAGATCGCCGCGCCGGGCGAAGCCACATTGTAAAAATTGCGGAATGTGTCGATAAGGAATCCTCGAAATGCATCCGCATTCATCTTGTCGTTTTTGATCTTGAGCTTTTCCTTCGTGTGTCCCTCATAATCGACGTTGTAGGGAGGGTCGGTGAAGATCAGTGCGGCACTCTGACCGTCCATGAGTTTTGTCACGTCCTCCGCCATCGTGCTATCTCCGCACATAAGGCGATGCCGTCCAAGAATCCAAACATCGCCACGCTTTGAAACAGGCTCTTTGATCGATGTGGCTGTGCTCGCCGGGTCGAAATCATCTTCTTTGACTTCCTGTGCGCGAACATCCGCGAGTAGATTGTCCAGTGCTTTTCCGGCATAGCCTGTCAGCTCTATGTCAATATCAAGCCCACTCAGATCGGATAGCAGCTTCGCCATCTCCTCCGTGTCGATTGACGCAAGCTCCGCGATGCGGTTGTCTGCAACCAGATCCGCCCATTCCTCCGCCTCACTTGCATAGTCCTGTCGCTCGACGGGAACTTTGCACCCAAGAAGCATTGCGGCGGCAAGGCGTCCGTGACCGCGCACGATGAAGCCTGACCGATTCGACACTGTGACGGGCGCTCGCCATCCTTGCGTTTGGATGATCTTCGCCAATAGTTCGATCTGTCGTTTCGGGTGCTGATTCGGATTTCTCGGATTCGGTACGAGCGTTTCTGGATCGACAAGCTCCGTATAGGAGCAGTGCACCTTGATATTCTCCATCGCAGAGCCTCCTTTTGGCATAGAAAAAAGACATCGCCGTTATAGCGATGTCTTTTGGGCGTACTTTTCCCATGCACGTAGTATAGCACTAAAACTTCACCCTGTAAACTTCATCTTTTTTTCACCCTAAAATTTCATTGCAATCCGCCCCATAGAGGGCGGTATTCATGATGTCAATCAGCCGTCCCTTGTTCCGCCATACCGTTGCATTCGCGCATTTGAGAGCATCGCAGATTTCATCCTCACTCATTTTCTGGAAGAAACTCATTTCGATGATCGGATAATATTCATCATCTTGGATGACCGAGAGTGCCGCATCGATTTCCCTGATCTCATTTTCATCGCGGGCGATTTTCCTCTCCACGATCATGATCTTTGCCTCGCGCAGCTCCTCCAATGTCGGACGCTCCCCGCCTTTGGATGACGGTGAGAACATGACGATGCTCTTTGATTTCCCCATGTCCTCTTTTTTGATGTCCTCAATATCTGCCTTGTAGCGCTCAATATTGATTTTTAGGAGTGGATAGGCATACAGCCTCTTTTTCGTGAGTTTGACAAGATCCTTCGCGCGCCGTCGCGCGGGCGGCTTTAATTTCTGGATCTCGTCGCTGAAAACACCCCTGATCTCTTGCAGGTCTTTTTTAGTCAGTCCCATACTTTAGCCTCCTCCGCATTCTGCGTTTTCTGTGTGTCGGACGATTGCGTCTCCTGCGTCTGTATTTCTTGTAATACTCCATGCGGCGCAGGTATTTCAAGCGGCGGAATAATCCGCCGCTAAATCCGAGTTGTGCAAGGCGATGAAGCGCCTCGCTGATTGTTTTTGATGCGTGCTCCACTGCTTCGCGTAAGCTGCGGATCAGCGCGTAGTAGTTCGCTCTTACGTCTGCAATTCTGTCCGAATCGGACACTTCCTGATTATTCTCCGCCATGCGACCTCCTCTTTTGTTACACATACGTCTCGATAATGACGGGATCATCCTGTGGATGGCGAATCATCTTCACCATATCGTCAGGGATTGCCGCGCGCACTTCGTCGAGCGTTTCACGCGCGATGTAGATCGTCGGTGATGCATACGCCGATTTTCCGCATCCCATTACGCCGTATCTGTTTTGCGCTACGATATGTGCCCGCGCCACGTATCCATTTGGAAAATCCTGCGGATGGTCATACACGGTCACAATGACGTTCACTCGGTAGCTCCTGCGCCCGTTGTTGATCAGTCGGCGGAATTCATCGTTCGTTAGTCCCGTATTCATCGTCTCCTCCTCTACGCCCAGTAGTTTTCAAGTGGCTCTTCTTTGCTCAGATAGTAACGAATTGGTATTCCGAGTTCGCGCGCCGTTGTGTGTTCCATCGTGCAACCACGGCTGTCCATGAATTCCCCGCTCATAACGATCATATCGCAGTCTCGCAGCACTTCGAGGCAGTATTCCATCACCTGCTCATATTTCATATCTGCGAGTGCGCCAAACATCGCAATCGGATTCAAAAACAGCATATCCGGATAGCGCTCCTGCAAGAATCGCTGAATCTCTGCCGCCTCCGCCCTGTTGCGCTCCTCATCCCCCGTGTAGGGATGGGATACGTACACCCAAACAAGTTTTTTCATGATGCCGCCTCCTCATGCGAATAGTGTCTGCTCTGAAAACTGCTGTGCCTCGGCGCGCTGCAAATTCTTCACGCTCTGCGCGTAGTAGGAGTCTTTCAGCTCGATCCCGATGGCGCGACGCCCCATCTTGACTGCCTGATACGCCTCCGAGCCGATGCCCATGAATGGAGTGAATACCACATCCTCCGGATTCGTCCACATCGTGATCGCCCGCTCGATGACTTGCAGTTGGAGCGGCGCAATGTGCCGTTCATCCTCTTCGTCCCGCGCACTCGCCCGCTGCAGTGTGTTTGATGGATTGATGTCATGCCATACGCACTCCGCCCACTGCTGCCACTGCTTGACGGGGAACTCCTCACTCGTATGATGGACGGGCTTCGGATTGTCACCCGGTTTGCGGAATGTCAGCAGGTAGTCCGGGATTCCCATACGTGAGAGGCAGGAGTCTTTCTTGACTTGCTTCCACAAAAGCCCGATCGCTTTTGTACGCTGCATGGCGGTCACAGGGTCTTTGCGGATGGTAACGCGTGGCGTGTGCATGACGAATCCCGCCCGCTCGAATATACGTACAAGCGCCCCTGAGAAGTCGCGCAGTCCGATCACGCCGTCCCGCTGTTTGCTGAGCGGCAAGTCCATGCAGTGGACGCTCATGCACCTGCCCGGCGTGAGGATTCTGTAAAGCTCCTTTGCCAAGAAACGGAAGTGGCGCGCAAACTCTAAACTGCTGCGGCAATTCCCCATATCGCGATCACTGTTGCTATATGTGTAAAGGCTCTCGAATGGCGGAGAGAACACGATGAAGTCTACGCTTCCCTCCGGAATACCCCGCGCGACTTCTACGCAGTCCCCGTGATAGATGTGCCACTTCTCCCCTGCATCCTGCCCCAGCACCTTGACGTTTTCCATCTCGTATCCTCCTTATGCCGCCATCGGGCACAGCCAATCCGGCAGGATCATATCCTCCTGCGGATCATATTCTTTGGTCTGGCGCGTGGTCGATCTGATATTGTCCTTCGTGATGTCCTGTGTCACCGCGATCATTCCGTGCAGCATTTCCTCGAACTGTCTTTCCTTGCGTTGGATGTTTTCGACTACCGCGCCCTCTGTGTCGGCGGTGATGATCCGAACGTCTACGGGATGATCCTGTCCGAATCGCCAGCAGCGGCGAACAGACTGATAATATTGCTCGAAGCTATCCGATAGCCCGACGAACGCCATTTTGTGGCAACGCTGAAAATTGAGTCCCATGCCGAAAATAAGCGGCTTACTGATGAGGACGCGAATCCTCCCGGCGGCAAAATCCACCGCCGCCCGCTCTTTTACGTCCGGCTGATCGCTCCCGCTGATTTCGACGGCGTCGGGGATGAGTGCTTTCAGTGCATCGGCTTCGCTGTTGAGATTGCACCATACGATCCATTGATCCATGTCCGCATTCACAAGCGCGGCGCATTCCTGTGCTCGATCCTGTAAGCTGTCACGCCGTGCCTGTTGACGCTCCTGCAGGGTCAGCGCCTCGACTGCAAAAAGCACTTCGGGCTGTCGTTCCGTATGTACGGTATGCTGTGATATGCGCAGCGGCGGAAGGTTATAGCGCGTCCCGTCATATCCGAGGTCTTGCGGGTTCGTGAGCATCACGCTCCAACTTGCCACCCACTGCCAAAAATCCCGCACTGCATGGCGCTTTAGCCTCCATTTGCTCGTATCTCCGCCATCGTGGACGAAAAACGTAGCAAGCATCTCATTTGACGACATGACGCCCAAGAACTCGCTGTGATTGCACAGTTCCATGAGGTCGTTTGGCGCAGGGGTTGCCGTGCACGCGAGGCGGTACGGGGTCTTTTGGCAATACTCGATCAGCTGTGTGCGGATTTTCCCCGTCTGCGCTTTAAGGATGGAGGATTCGTCCAGAACGATCCCCCGAAATTTAGAGAAGTCGAAACGATCCATGCGCTCATAGTTCGTGATGTTGATCCCTCCATCTATGACATCTTCCTGCGAGCGGCAATGGTGGACGGTGATCCCGAACTTCCCCCCCTCGGATATGGTCTGCTTGCTCACGGCAAGCGGGGCGAGGATGAGCACCGTGCCGCCGATGTGACGCGCCCATTCAAGCTGCATGAGTGTTTTCCCGAGTCCCGTGCCCGCGAATATCGCCGCTTTCCCTTTTTTCAGTGCCCAGAGCACGATGTCGCGCTGAAAGTCAAATAGTTCATCGCTGATCGTGATCTTCTCCACGTCAATTCCTGCGCTCGGCACGGTGATTTCTTTCCTTCGCAGAAACTCCTCGTATTTATCCGTCATTGTTTTCTTTCCTCTCTGCTCTCGTACACTCTACAATCCGCCGAATCACATAGTCGGCGCACGTCTGCGCCATGCCGTTGCCGAGTGCCTTATAGCGTGCTGTGTCGCTCCCGCCCTCGGTGTATCCATCTGGGAGTCCCTGAAGTCGCTCACACTCAGTCGGCGTGAGGCGGCGGACTGTGGTCGAGGTCAAGATAATCTGCTGATCGTGCATACAGTTGAGCGTCCCTGCTTTTTCTTGTAGTCGTGCATTATCGGCTTGCCCGTTTCCAACGCACAGTGCGATGTTCTCGCTTCCGCCGCCATAGTTTCCTCCTGCGGCTCTGAGTGTCGCAATCTGCCCTTTTTCGTACTCGCTGAACGACTTTGCGCCGTACACTTCGACGACCGCATGACGGTCAATCGTATTCAGCGTGTAGGATGTTTCCGCGAGAACGCCTTTCCCGTTTCCGCCGTTCTCAATCTTGCGGTCGATTGTATTCCCCGCGATACAGTAGCTGTGCACTACGGGCACTTGATTTCCACCTGTGCCCATGCGGGCGTTGAGTGTCTGTGTTATTCCGCCCTGCACTGGGCGCATCACTTCATCCGCGTGCGTCATATCGTAGATCGCGACGTGCTGTTCTTTTTCTGCAATCAGTGTTGGCGCGATCTCTCTTGTGTATCCGATATTGCCAGCAGTTGGCGCAGCCTTTCCAATAAAGCCTGCCGCCACCATTCCACGCATAACTGACGCTCTAGTGCCTCTTTCAGTTCTTCCGGCAGCTCTTTCCCTCGCTCTCTCGCGCGACGCAGAATGCCCTCGCATGCCGTCGGGCTCAAATAGTATTTCACTGGCACTTCTTCCGTTGACTCTAAAATCCGCGACAAGGAAGATTCGACGTCTGCGTTGGGGGACTCCCCAATGTTGAGCGTCGATGACGCGCCACGCAATTTGACACTCGTCGCATTCAACCATTCCGGCGTTTGCCCATCTGCCATTTTGAGGCATTGGAATTTTGCACGCTCCGATTTCTTCAAGCACGGCTCTAAAATCAGCGCCTTTGTTACTGCTGAATGCTCCGGGGACATTCTCCCAAACGAAATAACGTGGGTATCTCCCCCCCGTGGACGTTCGTATTCTCCGAACAATGTCAACTGCTGTGCGGAACAATCCACTTCGTACACCATCCAGCCCCTTTCTTTTTCCTGCTATACTCAAATCTTGACACGGACTTCCTGCACAGACGATATCAACGGGTTCGATCTCGTCAGGATCAATCCGTGTAATATCCCCGAGCTGCTTCACATCGGGGAAATGCCGCGCCGTCACAGAACACGGGAACGGTTCGATCTCCGATGCCCATACGGGTGTTACGCCTGCATGACGTGCCGCAAGAAGCCATCCGCCGATGCCGTCAAATAGGCTCCCTAGCGTCATTGTCTACCCACTTCCTCCACCAATACGAGCACAAGCGATCCGCGCGTTTTCAGTCGCCGTGTGCCCGCATCCCACGCTTTGCTGCGCTCCTCAATTCTGCGAAGTGCGGCGGGGCGGGCGCACCATTGCGCGGTTTTTCTACTCACGCTTGCAAGCGCAGCTATATCGTCCAATGTCCCCTCGCCGATGTAATCATCTCCGCGATAGGCGGCGTAGATGTTGCATTTCCTCTTTTGGTGATAGTTCCCTTTTGCCACATCCGTCACGCTCCAATCCGCTCCGGCTCATCGGCATCATCTCCGCCATCGTCCCCGCCGCCATCGCCGCCGTCAAAATCAAGAGTCTGCTGTGCGCGCTCGCCGTCGATGTACCGCCACGCCTCACTCTCAAGTGCCTTGAGGTCGTTCGCAAGGTCAAGGCTGATGCAGTAATCCTCACTGTCCGCTTCGTTTTGCGGCATCTCCGGACGCGCGGGCGTGTTAATGATGAGCGGTGCCTTGCTGTATTCGAGTGATTTCTGCGCGGTGATGGTGATGTACCTGTTATCGTCTGTGTGCGATTCTGTGATTCCGCTGACGATGATTCGCTTTTCATCCCGCTTGTCAAATTCGCAGATGTTGATGACGTGCGCGACCATCGCAAGCATCCGCTCTTTCAGTTCCACGCGCGGCGGGTCTTTGCAGGTCATTGTGTACGCATCCCAGCTTTTAGTGGCTTCCTGATAGACTTCCCACCCGAAGAAATACTCGCCTTTCTTTGCCTTGATCTTCGTGATGCGCTTTTTGCGTTCCGTCATGTTGTCCCCTCCTCTGCTTCAATGTCCGCCATCTCCTGCGCGACAATCTCCATGAGTGTCTTCACATATTCAGCGGCGGCAGTGAAATTTTCCGCTCCCTGCGTGTTGTCCGCAACGGCGATGGCGCGCTGTGCCGCTCCCTGATAGCTCTCCCTGAGTGCTTTCAGTTCTCCGTAGACCGCCATAATGGCGTACGCCTCCGGGCTTTGTGTGGCGTATGGGAAATCTGCGTCCTGCTCCTGCGCTGCCGCATTCTCGCGCGGATATTTCGCCGTCTCTGATTCTTCGGGCGGCGGCTGCGCTATTGACGGCGTTTCTGTAGTGGGCTGTGTTGTCCGCTCCTGTTTCACCGTTTCCCGCTCCTTGACTTCTTCCACGTCGCGGATGGTAACCACGCCCTCTGTATGCAGCTTATCCGCGATCTCGGACTGTCCCTCATCGGAGAGCCGCGAGGAGTCATAGGCAACGCTCACGCCGATTTTCTCCTGCTCGAATGCCTCTTTGAGCTGCGGATTCGTGAGGTTGTTTGCAATCGCCGCATAGCGGGCGAGCTGTCCTGATGTGGTGTTCAGCATCCGCGCGACGGTCTCACGAATCGGCGCGTCCAATTTTCCGTCGGCTTTGATCTGCTTTAGGATGTCGGTCGCCCGCTGTGCCTGTCGCATTTTCTCCGCATCCGTGAGCTGCCGCGCTGTGCTGTTCGTGTAGATCAGCATGAGTTCGCGCATATTTTCGTTCGCCTCGTTTTCGACGAGTGCGGCGATATTTGCAAACTCCGCGTGTCCGTCGGCGACGAGTTTCTGACAGGCGAGATGCCGACGGTGTCCGCTGATAATCATGTAGCGCCCGTCTGCGTCAGCGGCTTTGACGACGATGTTCTGCAGGACGCGTCCCGCAATCAGGATGGAGTCTGCAAGCTCGTCAATGCCCGCCATACTGTAGTGATTCGCAGGATTCGGGATGATCACGTCGATGGGCAGCGTTTTCAGCTCGTATGGAGGCTTTGCCGCCTCGGACTGCGAAGCGGTATTCATGAGCGCCATCATGTTAAATCCCGCCATCGTTACGCCTCCTCTTCATCCGTGTCCAGAGGGAAGCCGATAATTTGTGTCAAATACTCCCACGCGAGGCTCTTATAGTCTCGTGCTGCACGGCATCGTGGACTGTGCTGCATGATCGGCGCAGATGCAAATGTGGATTCGTCCACTTTCGCCGTCCAGTGGATGCGTGTGTTCATGAGTTTGTATTTCTCCATCATCTTCAAATATGCCGCGCCCTGCTCATTGACTTCGTTTTTCCGATAGCTCGTGAGTACGCATCCGCGAAAGGTAACAAGCGGATTGAAATTGCTCCGTACCAGCTCGATGCAGTGCAGCATCTCATCCACACCGTCAAAGGTGAATTTGTCCACCTTGACGGGGATGATGACATCATCGCCGACGGTGAGCGCGTTGATGACGCTCATGTTCTCATCGGGCGCATTGTCGATAATGCAGATGTCATAGCGCGTCATGATGGGGCGCAGTGCGTTCTCAAGCCGCTTTTGCTGTGGGCGCATGGTGTCCATCATGACGATTTTGTTTGCCTCAAGGAGTTTCATGTTGGCAGGGATGCAGTCAATCCCCGCGATGCCCGTATGCCGAATGACCTCCTCGGCGGTCTTTTCGCCTGTCATGAGATCGGCGACGCTCGGATGGTCGTAGCTGTGCACGCCGAAAAATTTACTTGTGTTTCCCTGCTTGTCATTGTCGATGACAAGGACGCGCATTTTGTGGATCTCTGCAATCACATAGGCAAGGTTGACGCTCGTGATGGTCTTGCCAACGCCGCCCTTGAGGTTGCAGATATTGAGTACCCTCATTTTTCGCTCCTCTCCGTTGTTAGAATGGACCATCTTCATACGGATTCGCCATGTAGTCCAAGAACCAGATCACACCGTCAAATTTCACGCGGTATTTCTGGACATCTTCGGCGCGGACGTACTGTCGCCCGAGCATGGTTTTCATCCCTGCGAATATGCTCCACGGGATCATGAAATACTGATCTCCGATTCCTGCGCATACCGCCGAGAACGCGCCCATCTTGTGAAAGTCCTGAAGCGCCTGCGCCTGTGTCGGCGTGACTGCTTTGAATTGCAGTCGTTCGGTGTCCGTGTGCTTTGCCTCAAAAGCGATCATCCGATCATTGGCAATGCAGCCGATGAAGTCCGGCTGTGCGCGGGCGGTGAATCGTACCGTTGCGATTCCCTGTGCGCGGTTCTTTTTGAGCACGCGGAACGGTTCAGGTACTTTGATGATATTCGCCCGCCCCTGATCGTGATAGGCACGGCACGCAGCAAGAATCATCTGCTCGTGCAGTCGCCCCCGCCCGTTGCTCATCGTCGCTCTGTATTTTCGGGCGGCGGCTTCGTCTGCGCGTTCCCATGTCGTATCTTGCATTTTTCATTCTCCTGTTCACTCGTCCGCGCGCGGCGGGCGTTATCCACATCATCCACTTGTTTGCTTGATAACTTCATCCGGCAGAAGAAGTACCATTGCCCCGTGTCCTCACGGTATTCCTTCTCAACGCTGATGAGTTCATAGTTCGGATTGTCTGCCTCGATGATCTGCCTCATGCTCTCCGAGTCCTCCGGCAGGTCTTTCATCTGCCGGATTTTCTTCCTGCTCATCATGCGCGGGTTGTCATTGACGGAATCCCACGGGCGGATCAGGTTCTTTGAGCAGTCCCATTTTCGGCGGCCCTTCGGTCGGTCATCCTCCTTGAATGTTTTGGCGATGTAGCCGATGACGGGCAGTAGTCCTTCTCTCGGGTCGGGCTTTAGCCGCTTTGTATTGGCATATCCCCGTCCCCATACCTCCTCCACCTCGTCACGGTCGAGTTCCGCATCCATGATGACGTGATGATGGATGCGTCCTTTTTTTCCGATCTCGGTGACGGCAATCCACCGCGCGGGCGGCAGATTCTTTTTCTTGCGCCGATAGTTGAGGCGGCGGATGAAATTCCCGAACTCCTTTTTTGCCTCGGTTTCATCCTTCGGGGCGTGTTCCTCGGCGTAGCTAAGTCCGAGTAGCAGATCCCCTCTCCCAAAATTTGCATGAGTGAGGGCTTCAAGGTATCGCGCGGATCTCTTGTTGTTGAGTGCCCTCTGTTTCGGGGTTGAAGTTTGACTTTTTCGCCGCCGCCCGGTCGGTGCTCGTGTCGGTGTGTAGGTGTAATATGACACTTGCCGAAAGTCTGACTGAATTCCGTATCTGCCACAATGCCGGATGCGCTTTCGCACTCCGCTCATAAATCACCTTCTCTCTTTTCGCAGAAAAGATAATCCCGTAAACAAGCCCGAAACCGCGAAATGACGCGGCTTTTTGCTTGTTTTCCTCTTGTGTTTTTTGAGCGGAAATGCTATAATATTTATGTGCGATTTACATAGTTTCCACTCGTTGGAGCTACCCCTTCCTTTCTGGAAAAAGGAAGGGGTTTTCTTATGCCCCTACATCGACGTACTGGACGCACGCCCACGCATCCGCGCACGCAAGGTGCTTGACTACGAACGGCATGGCTTCGCCTGTGTCGGCATCGAGCAGTGCGTAGTCCCCGTTTTCATCCTGCGTGTCCGCGATGATGTATTTCGGCGCGTCGCGCTCCATGACGGTCTCTGTTGCGCGGGTGACAGCTTCCACCCACGCAGGATCGTCCGATTTCAAGCCGCCCACGCTGATCGTCTCGTCATGTCGGATGAGTTCCCGGCGGTAGATTCCCCGCCATAGGTTCTCCTTATCACTGTGACTGTAGATCAGCCGCCACTGCTTCATGTCTATCTGCTCCGTTTCCTTGTAGCTGCACCGCCAAAATACGGACTGATGATACTCGCATTCGAGGCAATGTCTTTCGCAGACGCTTCCTCGATGAAGGCGGCAGACGACGCCAGTCATGTGCCTGTGACGGCAGATGGGGCATAGGTTATCGTCGTAGATTGTCCTCATCTCATGCAGGAAGCGGCGCTTGCGCATCTGCTCGCGCTCTCTGAGGAGCGCCGCCTTGACTGTGACCTTCATCGCGCTTCATGCGCCCGCGCAGCGGCGCAGCTCGAGTGCCACACCGATGGCATATCCGACACCGAGTGCCGCGCCAATGACGAACGCCTATCCCCACGGATAAAGGAACGGCGTGCGAAAGTTTGCGATCCGCTTGTAGATTCCCATGATCGCACCTCCTCAGACGATACGATTCAGTGCGATCACGTTGCCAAGTTCGGCGGCTTCCTCGTCGGTGAGCGTGATGCCCTTGTGCATACGCGGCTCTTCGCCCGGCTCGTGCGACCAGCGGCGCAGGTCGAGCTTTGCTGGGCGGCCACTGTAGCTGATGCGATTGAGTTCGAGCGTGTTTTTCCCATCCGCGCTCCGGCTGATGATTGCCAGTCGCTCCGCGACTTCATAGCTAAAATCTTTCATTGTACCCCTCCTGTTTCATTTACCCGGCGGCCGACTGCCGCGGTTCTTCCATTCCTGTTTTCGCGGTCTCCGATGGGCGAATTTCGATAACAACGTCCTTCTGTCCAGACAGTTCCAAAAGCACCGCCCAAATATGCCGCGCTTGTTCGTCTGTCATTTGTGTTCCTCCTTTCATTCGCCGCCGCACTCATGCGCTCTGCTTCTCGATGCGCGGCTCTGCGGGCGCGGTCAGAATGTATCCCGCCAGTCGCAGGATCGTGTCTGTCCCGCCCACCGCACGGATCTTGTCGATGATCCGCATGACTTCCATGCGTGCCTGCTCGTTTTTGAGTGCCTGCATGATTGCCGTATTCTCATTCATTTCATTCACCTCCCATGCGCCTGCCTCGTCAGTACCGGGCGGCGATCCCCGGCAGACGCCCGCATGAGCGGGCGTTTCGGCTTATGCGTCCTCTTTCAAGAGCCACTCTAGTTTCGTCTTCTCTTTTGCGAGGTTGTTCAGCTTGTCTTGTGCTTCGCGTAGATGCTTCATATAGTTGTTCATCCAGTCCACGTTGTCTGCCCGGCTCCCGTTATCCTCCGCAGTCAAGGCTTTTTCAGCATATTCCTTGATGCGCTCAAGGCATTTCGTAACTTCATCCTGCGTGTCTTTCCGCTCCCACTCGTTGGTCTCCAACAAATGCTTTATTTTCTCTGTCATCATTTTTAATTACCGCCTTTCGATTCGACCTGCCATCATCAGCGCAGGGAGGTCATTCCCTGCGGACGCCCCGTAGGGCGTTTCGGCTTATTCCGGCTGCTCAATCCCTGCGAACTCGCTTGCCTCCTTGAGCAGCGTCAGCAGGTGCTTCGCGCTTCCGACGTGCCCCCAGTTGACTTCTTCGGGTGCTACATCCATGTGGTTCTCGATGTGGGCTTTCAGCGCATCCAGTTTCTCCTCAAGCACCGCCATCGTCCCGGCGAACGCGTTCAGTGCCTTTTCGTTTCCGTTCACATTTTTCATTTTGTTTGTCCTCCTTGTGTTTCTAAATGTTTGTTGCTTTTTCTAAATCGTTTGTTACGCACATTATAAACGCTTTTTACTTGATTGTCAAACGTTTTTATATAAATTTTGTCCTTTACAAACGTTTTAATTTGTGATACCCTAAAATAAACGTTGAGGAGGTGATTAAATGACAGTAGGCGAACGTATACGTCACTTCAGAAAACAGGTTTTGAAGATGACGCAGGAGGATTTCGCTCGCAAAATCAATATTAGTCGCTCTAACATTGCTAATATTGAAATAGGAAAAATCGCGCTCACCGATCGCGTCGCTACTGATATATGCAACTCATTCAGCATTTCCGAGGAGTGGCTGCGCACGGGCGAGGGTGAGATGCATCGCGAGACGGAATCAACGCTTTTCTCTGCTTTTGCGCGGCAATACGACCTCTCAGAGAAGGAGCGACAGGCGGCACGTTATCTGCTCTCCCTCACCAGTGAGGATCGTCAGCAGATCCTCCGTGTTGTCGAGGGGCTTGCCCGTGCAATGCAGGATGATGATGCCAAAAAAGCCGAGGTCGAAAAGCGCGATCAGGCGCATCGGATGCTGGATGCGGAACTGGATGCAGAGCAAAAGGGGCAATCAGCCTCTACCTCTGGAAGCTCCGCCGCAAAAATGGCATAAAAAAAGACCGCCCGTAGGCGGTAGGAAGAAGGATTGCTGTCGGTTGTTTTGATTGGTTGATTGTAGGGAGTGTATACTATGGAAAACTTGTTTATGCTTATAGTTTTGGCGTCTCTTCTTGTGGCTATCGTTTTCCTCATACTTTGGGCAATCGGGAAGGCAAAGAAAGTACCAAACACGCATGGCAAAAAAGCTGGCATCGCGTTCCTTGTCGGTGTAGTTGCCTATATTGGATTCGGAATCACTCATACGCCAATCGAAAAGGCAAAAGACAACAAGTCCGTGCAGCAGGAAGTCACACAACAGGAAGCTACTCAGCCTCCGTCGGCGGAACAGATCCTCGCAAAAGCCTCGGAAAAAGCAGTCACCTCCTATGGTGGTTCCCTTGTAAAATATCGCGACGTTACGGTAACGGCACACCCTGATGGAACGTATTTCGTTGTTGTGAATTGCAATGGCATTGTAACGTCAGATAAGGCAGGGACGCTTAAAGAATATAAGATTGCTGCTGCTCATGTTATGAAGGAAGTATTCACCACAGACGTAAATCTCAATGGCTGTGATTTTGCCGTTTGGATGGACGTTGTGCGAAAGGACACAGGGCGCGAAGAAAATCATAATATCTACGGCCTGACCGTGAGGAAAGATGCTGCCGACAAGATCAACTGGAAGAATATCGATTCGATAGATATTACCAAGAGTGCCGAGATCGAGAAGATTCTTCCGCCTCTCCGCTGAAGGCTTATCGCAAAATAAAAACCGCCCGCGCTGACAACGCGAGCGATCCTTGAGGGCGAGGATACTGACAATATCGCCGCCCCGCCGAAACACCGTGAAGATGCTCCGAAAGTGCAATTTCATTATAGCACCTTCATGGCGTATTTTCCATACGCAATTTTGGAGGTGTATTTTTATGCCCGCAAACGATCAAAAACGCACGGCACTCTATATCCGTGTATCAACAGATGAGCAAGCTCGTCATGGTTACTCTCTCACAGAGCAGGAATACGATCTCAAGCAGTATGCCGAGCGGCAAGGCTATAATGTGATCGGCATCTACGCTGATGAGGGTGTCAGTGCTCGCAAGGCACTCAGTCGCCGCAAGGGACTGCAGCGACTCCTCGAGGACGTGGAGGCGGATCACATTGATATTATCGTATTCAAATGCCTTGATCGGTGGTTTCGGAACATCGCGGACTATTACAAGGTGCAGGAGATTCTTGACGCGCATCATGTGGAGTGGGAGTGTTCGCAGGAATCCCTATTTAATACGACAACCACAAACGGCCGCCTCATGCTCAATCTCAAACTATCGATCGCGCAACACGAGAGCGATCAGACAGGGGATCGCGTCAAATACATCCATGAAGGGCTCAAACGCGTCGGCAGGGTTATCACTGGTCATATGCCGCTCGGCTATCGCATTGGCGAGGACAAACGAATAAAGGTGGACGAGAATGCAGCACCGATCGTGCGCGAGGCATTCGAGTATTTCGTGGTGCATAAGACCGTCCTCGGCACATTTCGTATGATGCGAGCAAAATATGGATACTCTAAGACGGAGGGTTCTGTCGGCCGTATGCTTCAAAACCGTATCTACCTCGGCGAATATTATGGGGTCAAGGATTTTTGTCCTGCACTGATTGATGAAGGAATATTTGCGCGGGCGCAAAAAGTATTTTCTGGGCGTACCCGCCATCACTGCAGCGGAATGATCTACCTGTTCGGCGGACTCCTCCGCTGTCCAGAATGTGGCAGACTCCTCACGTCTCGAAATCGCACGCTCAATAATAAGGTGTGCACATATTACACCTGCCGCGATCACACACACGGCCGAGACTGCCCGCATAAAACCTACTGGCGTGAGGATCGCGTCGAGGTGGCTCTGCTCTCATCACTCGGGGAGGAGCTGCTGGAGTATCTTGCGGACATAAAAAAAGTCACTCGAAAGAGTGACGATGCGCAGTCCGGCGTAACTGTTGCAGATCTGAGGGCAAAGCAAGCGCGACTGAAGGAGTTATACATTGCAGGACTTGTAGATCGTAGCGAGTTCGATGTGCGGCATTCCGATCTTGACGCGCAGATCGCAGCGTTGCGTCCGCGCCCAGATGTCAGCATCGCTTATCTTGAGACTGTTGCTGCAAGCGACTTTTCTGAACGTTATTTGAAACTGGATAAAAAGGCACGAAAGATATTCTGGTCGCGCATCCTCGACCAAGTGCAACTCACAAGCGGTGTGCCGAAGCCCGTATTTCGTGCATTCTAGCTGTCGCACTAAGATGCGTAACACGCCCCGTGCGGGGCGCGACGGCCGTTCGCGTCCGCGTTGCCGAGTGTGAAGTTGTTTCAATCCACGCGCCCCGTGCGGGGCGCGACGGATGCGCCCGCCATCGAGTCGCCATACACCATCGTTTCAATCCACGCGCCCCGTGCGGGGCGCGACCATCTGCGATCAGCTCAAACGCAACGCAGGGATGTTTCAATCCACGCGCCCCGTGCGGGGCGCGACGGCGCGCCAATCCCGAAGCGACTCACCGACACACTGGTTTCAATCCACGCGCCCCGTGCGGGGCGCGACCCGTCATTCTTGGCGGCGTTGCCCTGAGCAAATAGTTTCAATCCACGCGCCCCGTGCGGGGCGCGACCCCCGCAAGCGTCCAGACGCTCTTTGACCTTGTGTTTCAATCCACGCGCCCCGTGCGGGGCGCGACCGTTAGTTATCTCATCTGCGACCAGCTCAAGAGGTTTCAATCCACGCGCCCCGTGCGGGGCGCGACGCGCGAAAGCCCACGGCGGAACCCCAATACGACGGTTTCAATCCACGCGCCCCGTGCGGGGCGCGACATGCTCCGTCCATAAAGGATGCGTTGCCCGCGTCGTTTCAATCCACGCGCCCCGTGCGGGGCGCGACTGCTTGCAGCGTACCGCTACAAGCGCAAGCACCCGTTTCAATCCACGCGCCCCGTGCGGGGCGCGACCCGACGCTGACGTGTATCCTACGGTCGTTTTGCAGTTTCAATCCACGCGCCCCGTGCGGGGCGCGACTCAGGTGGCGACCGGGCTGACAGCAGGTGCGGAGTTTCAATCCACGCGCCCCGTGCGGGGCGCGACGCGGCGTCACGTTCCACACATACGACCTGCCGATGTTTCAATCCACGCGCCCCGTGCGGGGCGCGACGACAGAGGATATGCCCATCGTCAGTAACAAAGTGTTTCAATCCACGCGCCCCGTGCGGGGCGCGACTTTGGTGCAGGTATGCGTGTCGGTATGTTCGAGGGTTTCAATCCACGCGCCCCGTGCGGGGCGCGACAGTGCCATAACAACTATGACACTGTGGCAAGGGCAGTTTCAATCCACGCGCCCCGTGCGGGGCGCGACCCGAAACCTGCCGATCACCTTGACGCACAGGAAGTTTCAATCCACGCGCCCCGTGCGGGGCGCGACTCTTTTACCCCTGAGACAGATTCCATCGCCCGTATGTTTCAATCCACGCGCCCCGTGCGGGGCGCGACTACGATCTGGGGGATTGCGGAGCAGTACATCGTGTTTCAATCCACGCGCCCCGTGCGGGGCGCGACCTTGACCGTCTCCAACAAGTGGCATCCAGTGCAGTTTCAATCCACGCGCCCCGTGCGGGGCGCGACACGGGCAGTATAGCGCGATACGACGCGGATTATTGTTTCAATCCACGCGCCCCGTGCGGGGCGCGACAATATCGTATGATACGGATAAGATCACAGGTGGAGTTTCAATCCACGCGCCCCGTGCGGGGCGCGACGATGCCTATAACAAGGACGCGGCGAACCTGCTCATGTTTCAATCCACGCGCCCCGTGCGGGGCGCGACGGGAGCGGGAGATGGCAACAGCGGTCATCTCACAGTTTCAATCCACGCGCCCCGTGCGGGGCGCGACAGGTAACGGCTGCGCCCGGTTGGCTCATGAT
>ERZ772957.242-NODE-242-length-46587-cov-4.318211_pt1 | contig 46587 bp, 34 predicted proteins | sample MGYA00580682_ERZ772957 | MGnify/ENA primary metagenome ERZ772957 (study PRJEB29015, sample SAMEA2737921) | human oral metagenome | biome: human oral; feature: human-associated habitat; material: dental | place: China | collected 2025 ... | reverse complement strand
GGGAGGGTTTAAGGGAGGGAGAGGAAAACCACGCCCTGACGGGGTTTCCTCTCCCTCCCTTATTACAACTGTGTTTTATAATTTAATACAAATCTATGATATATGACTGGGAGCGAATCTGATGTGTCGCGATATCTTCAGCCATCACCAAAAGCGTAAATACCTGCGGGGTGTAAGGTCCTGTCGAGAACTTGCACACGCCTGTTGAATCGCAAGGAATATCCACAACGCTGTTCAATCCTGCGCCGGGCGCAAAAGACGCTTTGCAGTGCAGATTCGTAAACTCCGTCGGAGCGTTGATTTTTACCGTGATCCAAACCACATCGCTTCCTATCCTTTTGGGAACTTGGTAATGGTTTGAACCTACAGGAGATTCCGAGACCGGCGTAGGTGCATTTCCGATCTTTCCGAAGCCTACATCAAGTTTAGTCTTCTCAAGTTCATTATGCACAGGCGGCGTTACAGTGCCTTCAAGTCCAAAGCCGAAATTAGCCTTAACGAATACATTTTGATACGTATAGTTGGGAGCAGCTGGATCTCCCGATGCATCAAGCCATTCCACAAATTCTACAGGCGGTGTACCGGTGCGCACAAGATGGTTTCCCGGAGCTCCGGATGCGACAATCGCAAGAAGCGTTTTCGCCATACCGGTGTAGGATTCGTAAACTGTGTACACTCCCGTTATCGCAGGCGGCGCAGATCCAGCCAAGGTGAGTTCACCTCCGTTCAGATTGTAGGAAGCCCGCATCCTGTTTATGTGTTTTTTCTCTGTAGGAGTTGAATTGAAGTCAAAGAACTTCAAGCCAGCAGGCGGCGGAGTAAGGTCCAAAGTATTTCTTTCCACCCAAGCGCTGTCTCCTATGTAGTTGTGCGCCCTTAGTTCCACCTCGTACACCTTACCCATCATGAGTTTAAGCGTACAAGACTCCGAGCCGTACGCAAGGTTTCCTTCGTGCCAAATGCCTGAAGCCAAGAAATCATCCGCATTGGTGTCCGTAGATTTGAAACCGTATATTTTCTCGTCCGCGGGGTTGAACGTCGCTCCGTCATCTGAAGAAGGTTTCAGTTTAAGTTCGTAGTTGGTCTCGTATTTCGCACGTTTCCATGTGAGTTTTGTATAGTAATAGCCCGGCTCTTTATCCTCGCTATCATTCACAAGATACGCCCTAAACTCTTCTGGCGCTGTAGGAGCTTTCTGCAGAACGTCGAGCGGGTTCGGGGTAATAGAGTAGACAAGATCCATTCCCGGAAACACCACAAGTTCCTCGATGTAAGAGCCTATCGGAACGAACGGAGGCTCAGGAGCAACTCCCGTTCTAAAGAAAACCATGCGAAAATCGTATGCGCCTGCATTCAGCGTTATTTTTCCGTTGGGAGAAACCGTTTCCGTTTCGTAAGTGAAAGGAAATGTACCTGTGGTCGCAGTCCTATCATACTTACAGTCAGTGTGGATTGTTTTTTCCGTTCCGTCATTGTCCGTATATTTTTCTATGAGAGTTCCCGAATATGCGTTGTATATTCCGATCTCGTAGTGGGAGCATTTTCCCAAATCGTCTTTTACAGCTCCAGATACTTTTACAGTTGCAGGAGTGGTAAGACCGTCGGTGGACATCTTGAACGTGGCAGTTCCGTTGGAGTTTGAAATATCCACTGTACAGTGTCCCTGAAGCACGGGCTTAAAAGGAGCAGTGCCAGTGTAATCCTTGTAGGCTGTAAGAGTTAAATCCCACACTCCGGCTCCAAGGTTCTGTGAAAACGTTGAAGGATTACCGGGCGAGTGAGTCAAACCAACAGTAAGAGCACCAGTTCCCGTCTTAGGTAATACCCTTCCTGCGTTTGAAACACCTGAAAGTATGAATGTAAGATCAGTATTATCCAACCCGATATGCGAACTTGGCATTATAGTTCGCGAGGCGGGATTTTTCGCCTGTTCTATCATACGAGCCCAGTCGGTCGGTATGTCCGAAACGGAAAATGTTACAGTGCTTTCGGCGTTTCCGTCATCCGCAACCCTTCCCATCAAGCCGTTTTGGCAGCCCGCAAGAACGAACGCAAAAACAGCCGACAAGATAAAAAGCGTTTTCTTAAATCTCATAGTATCCTCCTCTGAAGATTTAATACGGCATCAAAGCACGCAAATGCTCAAAATCCGATGCCTTTATATATTCAGACCGAAACATCAGTCTGTTGCGTACAACACAATGACCGCGCTGTCGGAATACGGTTTTCCGTTTTTCTCAACGGTCAGCAAAATCTCGTACAGACGGCTTTTACCGGGTGCGGCTAAAACCGCCGCATAAAGGTCTGTATTGGGAATGTACAGGCTGAGCCTCATGCCCGTATTTTCGATGTATGCATTTTTTCCGCCCACATCAGTTATTTTCCATGAGTAGTTTTCGCCGCCCATAGGAGCGGTAAGGACAAGCGTGTGGTCAATCCTGACTTTATAAAACTCATTCAGCATAAGATGGGCTTTTCCGGAAGACAAAATGTCCGATGAAACTGCCGGAGCTTTTTCAAAATGGCTGTTGTAGTCGGAAAGCACATCGAAAGGACTCTTGCACGAAGAAAAGAGAAAAACAAAAAGTATCGCAGAAAAAAGACAAGTCCGCCGCGTTTTCACAACGCTTTTCCCCCTTTCGTAGTTTTTTCCTTAAAATCTATCCGTCCGCCTATGCTTATTTCGGGAAACAGATTCCATGTCGAGTCGTAATCGAGCGCAACGGAAAACGTCACGAATCTAACAGTGATGCCCGTGGTTATCCTTCCGCCCAAAGAAAAAAATGGTTTTGATGCGGCGACTTTCGGATGGGAAATAAACCCCACCCTTCCCGAAAGAGAAACTTCCTCGAACAAAACGGCATAGCCGTTTCTATCAAGGACGACCTCGATGCCCACCGGAGCATACGCCTCAAAAAGCCACAGGAACGGAGGCGAAATCTCGTTACCGCTAAAGTCCTCGTAATGGCTCGGAAAATCCTTTTTGGGAAGAGCCATTTTCGCTCTAACTCCCGCACCTATGTACAAAGGAGAAGTCAAGAACGAATTTCTGTAACCTGCGTCAAGTCCAAAAAGATATTTGAAATTGGTCTTTTCAGGCTGCAAAAATCCTGAAAGAGCCGAAACGGAAAGAAAATGCGTCTTCTCAGTTTTTAGAGCCGTCTTGAACGAACTTGAATTTCCGCCGTTTTCAGAGTTTTCGCCGTCGCCTTGGCCATCGGAAGAACCTTCTCCGCCTCCGACATTTTCTCCGCCGTATTTTATTTTATGAACGGAACCATCAGCGCAACCTGCAAAAACTGCGTTTTCTTTTCTGCAAAAAGCAAAATCCGTTATCTCTGCGTTTTCCGCTTCGGGAAGCCGCATATTCCCTATCGGCTTTTTTGATTTTATGCTGTACACGACTATTTCGTTGTTTTCGTTCAGAACCGAAACTCTGTCCGAATTCCTAAGCGGCTTTAAAAGCCGTACAGCACTTTCAGTATCAACGACAATTTTTTTCCGTCCTTTTATGTCGGAAACCCTAAAAGAATGTTCGTCTTCCATGCTTACAAGTCTTCCGTCCGACGTAAAAAAAAGCGGAATGTCACTTTTCATGTATACGTTTTCGATGCTTGCCATGCGGGCGTATGTGGCGCAGTCCCAGACAATCGCCTCTCCGTCTTCCGAAACGGAAACAAGGTGTTTTTCGTCGTTGCTGAACGAAAGGTTTTTTATGGCGGAATTATGCCCTTTTAGGCTAACGGTGAACATAGTCTGCGTGAAGCGCAATTTAAAATACAGCTGAATAGAAAAATCTGAACACGCCGACGCTATGTAGTTCGTCCTGTTGCTGAACGCAGTGGCGACAATCGTCTTTCCTTTTGCATAATCGCTTAATAAATACGACTCTGTTTTTTCGTAAGACTTTTTGCCTGACGCCGCCCGCTTGTAAAGCAGAAAATTTCCGCCGTCTGTCATCGAAACAAGAAGTTCCCCGTTCCGTTCCTTGCTGAAAACACTTCGGTTTACATTTTTTTCGTCGATTGTAACTATGCTTGCATAGGAAGAGGTTTTGAATGCCGAAAGAAAATCCTCTGTGGCGACAGAAAGAACGCTGTCGTCTGCATTCAGCGAAAGGACTTTTACGGGTTTTTCAAGTTTTACGACCTGTGCCGAAAGCAAAGCGGAGCAGAAAAGAAACTGCATGAATATAAACACACTGAATATTTTAGGAATGGCTGATTTCATATTTCTCAAAATCCAATGACTCCGGAATACAAAATCACCGCATGATGAAATGAAGATATTCCGATCGAGGAATCGAGGAATCGAGGAATCGAGGAATCGAGGAATCGAGGAATCGAGGAATCGAGTTTTCCACGATGAATAACGCAATGTCAAGCGTTTTTTTTACATCGTGAATATTTCGTAAATATTTTGATAAATTGCCTTTCCAAGTTTCCATGATTTTTTTTATGTTATATCCTTTGATAAGAAAATACAATAAAAATCATATAAATTACAGAATATTATAAATCGTATAGAAGAAATGTTTCGTCCACTCTCATAAAAAAACTAAATGCCACAACGCTAAAAATCGATTTTTCCATCCGATTAGGTTTTCATTTTATTGAAAACAAAGATTTTGTGATTTTGTCGTTTTGTCGTAAGGCTAAACACAACAAAAAGTGTGCCAAAAGATTGTTTTCCCTTAAATCGCCGATTTTTGCACAAAATCCCAAAATCTTATTTCCAAGAAAGCCGCAAAACGAGAGATTGACGAAAACACACCGATTCGCTATTATATTTTTCCGATACGCATCAATTTTTGAATATGGAGGAAGACCATGGCAGGAGCAAGTAAAAACTCTCGTACCACTGTTGCCACACAGAAATTCATCTGCCCGGATTGCAGCGGTGAAATTATCATGAAGACATTGTATGAAGGTGGACGCCTTAAAAATATCGCAGAATGCTCAAAATGTAAGCGTGTTGAAAGACGGCCAAAGGACTTCAAATAACTTCAATTTACTAAAAAGACCATCTAAAACGATGGTCTTTTTTTTACGATATGTCAAAAATCAATATTTAGCCCGGCTGGAAAGATTCCGCCAGTCATCCAGTTGCCTTTGGATAAGTTCCCTTCCCTCGTTCAGAATCGCAGTTTCCTCTTCCTTGTTTTTCGGGGCGGCAAAAACTTTCAGCACCTTAACCCTGTAACAGCCGTTTTTAAGTTTTGTTGTTATGTTCTTTAAATCACGAAGTTCGTAGCCGCCGTCCAAGGCGCACACCGCAACCGGAAGTCCCGCCGCTTCGTTCAGTTTCCTGAATCCTGCAGAATAGAATTTTCCCACGTTTCCGTCCCTGGTCCTTGTTCCCTCCGGAAAAATTATAGGAATCTGCCCTCTAATGAGCGCCCTTTTTCCGAATTCCTCGATTGTCTTCATAGCGACTATGGGGCTTCCCTTCCTTGGAATCATGCAATGCTCATGAGAACGCAGCATTTCCGAAACAAGCGGAATGTGCCTTGAAAGATTGTCTTTTGCCACGAATCTCACGTCCCTTTCCCTGAAAAAATTCATGAACGCCGGAATGTCAAGAAGGCTCTGATGGTTGGAAATTATCGTAAACTTTTCGGGAAGGATTTTTTTTGTCTCATCGTAGCCGAAAAAATGAAAATTCCTGTAACATTCAAGTATCGCAAATACACGCGGCGCAAGGATTTTCACGATATAATCGGAAATTCTTACACTCCATTTTTTGTTCAGCGGATACGCAAATATATTCAATATTGAAGCCGGAATCACCGAGCCGAAAAGGCATAAAAGAGTTATGAAACTATACATTGGAATCTCCTTGCGATGCTGAACTCGTCAATTCTATATATAAAAAAATGCGATGTCAAATGCGATTTTTCAATCAAAAATAAAATCGGAAACTTTTTCGGCGATTTTTTCTATTGAATCATAAATTTTCTTACATTCGCCGACCCCCTGGATGAACAATGAGCCGTAAGGTTTTCCATAAAGGCGGCGATCAAGAGCCACCACAGCCCCCCTGTCGTCTCCGCGCCTAAGAAGCCTCCCTACTCCCTGCCTGAACTTTATTATCGCCTCAGGCAGGCTTAGTTCCATGAACGACGAGCCGCCTTTTTTTTGGATTGCCTCGGCTCTTGCGGTGAACACAGGATCATTCGGGACGGAAAAAGGAAGTTTTACAATTATGACCTGCGAAAGAGATTTTCCGGGAACGTCAACCCCCTGCCAAAACGAATCCGTGGCAAAAAGAACGCTTTTTTCATCTTTCTTGAAAACGCCCAAAAGCCTTGCGTTGTCGTCTCTGCCTTGACGCAAAATCATTCCGTCAAAATTATCGGAAAGCCGCCTTTGTGCAAAATCGTATGCGCTTTTTAAAGAATCGTACGAAGTAAAAAGGACAAGGGTTCTTCCGTCCGCCGCGCGGATAAGTTTTACTATTGCGGCTTCAATCCAAGGCTGGAATCTTGCATCGTCGGGGAACGGAGCATCGGAAGGGACGGCAAAAAGCATATTTTTTTCGGACATGAACGGAGAAGGAAAAAAGCCCGTAAGAACCCGCTCTTTTTCCGCAAACGAAACGCCCGTCCTTCTCATCCAGTAGCCAAAATCCGAGCCCGTTCTTAGCGTCGCTGACGTGCATACAACGCTGTCCATCGGCTCAAAAACTCCGCTGTTCATAAGGCTTCCTATTTCAAGCGGCGTCTTATTGAATATTACGTAAAGCGGATTTTCGCCTTCTCTTGAAAAATCTGCGTAAACCATCTTCTTCTGAATCCAAAAAACGGCTTCCTTTTTTTCATCCCACTTTGAAAAATCGTTCAAAAGCACGCAAACATCCTCCAGCCTGCGGAGAATCAGTTTTGTCTCCCAAAATACCGGAATCTCCCTGTCGCCTTCGGGAACGCCGTCCATAATTTCCCTTGCGATTGCGGAAAGATTTCCCACGCTTTTTGAAAGTGTCGATGCAAGCGAAAGCACAGCCGAAAATCCCCGGAAAGTGGAATCGCAAAGCCGAATACTGTATTTTTCCTCAAGAAGATCAAGAGAAGCGGTCTCAAGATTTACGATGTCGTTTTTTATTCGGTTTACGCACTCGGAAATTTCTATCATCCTTTCCTCCGATGAAGAAAGAAGCGAAAGAGTGCAAAGATAGCCGCTTTCCGACGACTTTCGTTTTCTGTAAAGCGCGCTCAGCTGCCTGATAAGTTTAAACCTGCTGAAAGCCTCGCTGAAAAAACTTGTCGCCGCGCTTTCTATTCCGTGGGCTTCGTCAAAAATTATGTGCTTGTACGGCGGAAGTACAGCCGCATCCTCGTAGGAGCCTGAACTGAGCCTTGCCTCTATGTCCGCAAAAAGAAGATGGTGGTTCACCACGACTATGCTTGCAGATGCCGCCTCTTTTTTCATCTTCATCACAAAACATTCAGCATAGAACGGGCAGCGGTGTCCCATGCAAGCGTCGCTTTCGGAATTTATGCGCGTCCATATACTTTCAGGCGGAACAAAAGGAAGATCGCTTCTGCTTCCGCTTTCGGATTTTTCAACCCAGTCGGAAAGATTTTCCATTATGTCGGCATCGTCAAAAAGTTCCCTTTGTGAAACGACATCGAAAAATCGCCTTTTGCACACAAAATTTTGCCTTCCCTTCACAAGAACGTGCTTTACTTTCTTGGAAATTATTTTTTCCGCCATGGGAATATCTTTTTCGCAAAGCTGCTGCTGAAGGTTTATCGTGCCTGTAGAAATCACCACGCGCCTGTTGTTTTCCGTCGCCCAAAGCATAGCGGGAATCAGGTACGCATAGGATTTCCCGACACCGGTTCCCGCCTCAAAAACGCCAATCCCGTTTTCGTCGAAGGTGTTAGCTATCTTTTCAAGAAGTTTTATCTGAGCGGGGCGTTCCTCAAACGAATCGGAAATTCTGGACAACTCGCCGCCAGCGCAGAGACAGCCCGCCGAAAGATTTCCTATCATTTTGATTTTTTCATTGGGCGAAGGCTCTTTGACGACCAAAACTTTTTTCAAGTCCCTGTCTATGACATAAAAACCAAGACGATTTTCTTCATCCTCAAAAACAATCTCGTCCTGAAAAGGAAAAACAAGTTTTCCGTCCGGACGGCAATTAATCAGCACCGAAAATTCCCGTTCCTCGCCGCTTGCAAAAGGATTTTCATTTTTATAGAAGATTTCGCTCACGCTGGAAACAAGCCCCGCCGAATCGGTCTTTCCAAAAAAGAAAAATTCTTTTTCGGACAGCGACGAGATTTGTAAAGCCATGGAATTTATAACTTCATGCGAAAAATAAAGCCTGATATCCTTTTCGTCCATAAAACCAACAAAATCGAAAAAAAAAGGGCTGTCGCAAAAGTCGGCACTTTTTCGACAGCCCAGTACGCATCTCCTACGGGAATTGAACCCATGTTGTCGGGATGAAAACCCGATGTCCTAACCACTAGACGAAGGAGACATATCGGAAAAATCCGATGGTGAGGAATATATAACCAATCGGAGTTTTAGTCAATAGCATAAAAAAATGAAAACTCAAAAACAAAATATTTAAGGTCAGACCTTCATGTCGAACTTTGAGACAAGTTTTTCGTGCAACGCCTTCAATCCGGCATCCTCCAAGCCCAGTTTCTGCGCAGACACAACATCGCTCATGGATTTTTCGTACTGCCCCAGTTCATAATACGCCGCCGCCCTCCTGTAGAAAGTGTGCGACTGATATTCGTTCAGCGAAAGCGACCTTGAAAAACACTCCACCGCCTTTTCGTACTGGTGCCTTATGGCAAACACGATTCCCTCATAATAAATGGAACGAAAATTGTTGTTGTCAAGTTCAAACGACTGATGGAAGTCATTCACCGCATTTTCATAGTCGTTTTTCGAAAAAAACGCCATTCCCCTGTGCTTGTGAATCACGGAAAGAACAACGTTGTTCGGCTTCGGTTTTGACTCTATTATCTTGGTGTATATGAAAATCGCAGAATCCAAGTCGCCTTCGTTGTGCGAATGAATCGCTTGGAGCAGAAGTTCGTCTATCGTCCCGGCGACATACGGATTTACACGCTCTATCGAAGAATCTTCGCCGGATTTTTTATTTTCCTCGGAAATGCACGGAAAATCGTCAGCTATTTTATAGAAACTTCGCCGCCTTTTAGTCAATTCCGTCTGCAACTTTTTCTGATAATCCCTGATTTCCTGAAAAATTATGTCCGCAAGGCTAAGAGAAGCGTTTATCGAAGCAAGTTTTCGTCTAAGCGGAAGATCAAACGGCGTGAACTCCGTTTTGTATATCAGTTCATGCTCGACTTCCGCCCATGCATCCTGAAGAATCGTCCTTATCTGAATCTCGCATACAAGACCGTCGGGAATCTCAAGACCTGAAATATTTTCGGGCATGCAAGATTCCGGAATGGATACAAGCACATGAACGGACTCGTAGCCGAATTGGCTGAAACTTTGGTCCGCACCTTTGACCTCAACTTCCTTTACGTCAAAAAGAGACTGAAGTTGCTCCCGAACAGACGAAATGTCCTCAAGAAAAGCGCATATGACTCTTATGCCCATCATGTCGGTAAGGCAGACTAAAATATCGGAGTTTGCCGCCTCGTCGGGTTTCTGTCTCAAAAGCTTTTTGTAGTAACTTTGAAAACTTTTTATCCTGGACTTATATGTAGGCTGCGATGAAAGCCGGATATTTTCCGAAAGAACATTTTTGATATTGTCCATTATCTTATCAAGATATGGGGTGTAATTTTCATATATGTTTTTTATCTTTAATTTTGACGGAATCTTCATACCAAGTTTCAATCCATATAAACTCTAATTGAACGATTAATAAAAAAAGGACACCGTAACAGTGTCCTTTTTTTATCTTTCAGCAAGATGAAAAATTATCTTTCCTCGCCAGTCTGTGAAGAACCGTAACTTGGCTCCAAGTTTTCAGTGAAACTGTCTTCAGTAGCAAGCTTAGCCTTCTCAAGATAGCGATTTACCTGCGTTTCGCCAAAGCGAGCCATTGAAGCGGCCTGTCGATCGCCTTCCTTCTTTTTGATGATTCCCCAAAGGTCTTCATCAGCGATGTCTCGTTCTGAAATAAGAAGTGCTTTGTCATAGATAACACGAACATCCTTGAAATATCCGATATAGTCACCGCCATCCCAGCTTGCATCTCGTGTAATCTGGAAACCAGCAAACTTAACAAACGGAAGTCCTCTTGGGTAGATAGGATAAACCCTGATTTCTCGTCTTCTTATGTCGGAAATGTACTGCGGATTGTTCCATGTAAGGTTCTTCCAGCCGTCAAACATAAGATAACCCATGAAATATCTGCGTTCAATGTTATCGTTGTCTTTGAGCAAGACGAAAAGTCCTTCAGGGAAGTTCATACCCATTGTCGTAACAGCGATGGATTTGATAGTTCCTACATTTTTAAGAACACCGTAGCCGTCTTCGAAAAGCGTTTTTTTGCTCGCCTTTTCTTCATCAGTCTGTGGCTGTCTTTTTCCATTTTCATCGGCAGAAGCCAATTCTTCGTATGCAGGAATATCAAACGGAGGTCTGATATAAGCATGAGAATTCGCATTCCATGTAGGGAAAACAATCCTGACACCCATTACATTCTTTCCTGCGAACGGCTGGTTGGATTCACTTCTTACAGGTGCGGCAACAACCGTAGAAAGACCCGAACTCCTGATCGAGCGTGCAGAAGAATTGAGAGTAACCTCCCATTCCGGCAACGCAAGCGAGGATTTCATAAGGTCTTTCTGCTCCGGAGTGAACGTAGCACCTGCAGCAGTTGAGAAATCCATGACAGTGTGCTTGTTCTGGGTTGGATTTCCTTCCTGATCTGCGACACAGTCTGCCTCAAGCAATGTAAAATCAATCAACGTAGATTCATCGGCAGAAACCGTGAATCCTGCAAGCAGCATTACAGCCGCTGCAAACAATAAAGTCCTCTTCATCTTTGAAGCTCCTTTAAACAAATTCGATGTAGCCTTGATAAAGATATTATCTCTTAACCGACTATTTTTGTCAACGCTTTTAATAAAATCTTTGAGCGATATTTTTCAAAGATTTTCCGACTTAAAGACAACGCATCAGTATTGAAACGGTGCGTTACCGTCCACAAACAACTCCACTCTCTTTATAGAAGGAAAATTGATTTGTATATTTTTTTTGAAAATATTGATTTTTTTAGAAAAATCCGTACCGTAGTCCGCATAAAGAAAATCCGACGAAAGATTCACATAAAGAACATTATTCCTTTCGAAGCACGAAATAACCTTTGTTTCGGAATTAAAAACAGGAATGCAATGCTCAGATATAGGACCGAGCAAAAGTTCGTCCACAAAATTCCGAATTTTAGAATCCGCCTTGCCGCATTTCAAAAAGCGTTTTTCTATAGAAAGAGATTTCATGTCCGCGGACTCAAAGACGAAGACAGCCTTTTTTCCGGGAACGCCCACCTTCCAAGTCAAAAAGGAAATCAAAAAAGAAAGCGAAAGAACAACGACAAAGACAAAAAATTTTGTGTCGATGTCAAATTTATAGATTTTCATTTTGATGAAGTAAATCCTCTTGAACGCTCAAAGTGCGCAACGAACGCCTGGATGCCATTATATATTCCAAGAGAAGTTTTTTTCAAGTGTTCCGGATTTCTAAGATTCAGTGCCTCCTTTTCATTTGTCACAAAGCCTATTTCTATCAATACGGCAGGCATATTCGTGTTCCGTACGACAAACCATTCTTCCGCCTTTATGCCTCTTGCTTTTGCGCTTGAGCCAATCTGCGAGGTAAGTCCGTCCATTATGAATTTGGACATCAGAATGCTTTCGGTTGTGTATTCTTCCTCCATCATGGAATTTAGTATCGGAAACAAGGATTTGTCGTTGTCGGCGGCGGCTTTGTCTATCACCGTTCGCCTGTAGCCCGGAGAAAGATACCAGACCTCGTAGCCGCTTGCCTTTTTGTCAAGGGATGCGTTCGCATGAATCGACACGTAAAGCACCGCCTCTTTTTCGGCGAGTTTTACTCCGTTTGCTATGTCGGTTCTTTCTCCGAGCGTCAGATACTTGTCGGAATTTCTTGTCATTATTATCTGCTTGTTGGGATAGGCGCGCTTTAACTCATCGTAAAGCATTTTTCCAACGGAAAGGACGGCATCTTTTTCCTGAACCCGGACAGTTTTTCCGTCAATCTTGAAAGTTCCGACAGCACCGGGGTCTTTTCCGCCGTGTCCCGGATCAATGAGTATCGCTCCGATTTTGAACGGACTTTTGTCTCCGCTTTCTTTGAAAAAAAGTTCCACCGTGTCAATAAATTTTTTGCTCACGAAAATCTGCCCGTCTCGGAAAACGGGGCTTTCCACGGAAGAAATCGACGACGAATCGAACAGCACAAGATTTTCGTCCACCCGGAATGAAACTTGATGCCCGTTTTTTTCAAGGATTCCTCCGCCTGAAAGCGTGTCCCAGTAAAGTTCCATCCCGTTTTCTTTGGCTGTCTTAACAAGAGGCAATGTCGCTTCCAAAGAAAATGCGGAAAATTTCATGAAAAACAAAAAAAACAAAAGCACATACAAAAAAATCTTTTTCATTCAATCTCCCATACAGTAATAACTTAATCTTAAACATCGCACATGAAATCAAGGAAGTTTTCCAAAAACTGAAATTTTTGAAAAGCCCGTTTGATTTTACATTTCTTGAACCGAATCCACGACATATAAGACGGCTTGGATTCCGCCTTTAAACAAAGCATTCCAAAATGTTTTCCGCTCGATTTTTTTATGCGTTTTGTTCAGCCTGTCAAAAAGTTCCGCCTCTTCTTTTGCAGTCCTATAGTTCCAGTTTTTTTCGGGAAGTTCAAGGAATTCTTTTATTTCTTCTGGCGCATTTTCCACGACGCTTTGGGAAACATCCATCGTTCCTGACAGTTCAAGTTCCTTGATCTTAGCATAGGCGGAAAAAGCGGAAGGCGGAAAACCTTTTTCATCGGCGGCTTCCTTATCGGAAAGAAAATCGTCGGTGCGACTATTGTTTTTCTGAAGGCGAATCAGGACGGAAGCGGAACTTTTTTCGGCGGCGGCGACAGCCTTTTCGTAATCGTTGGAAAGTGAAATTGAATTTCCGCATTTTTGGACATTGTTCCTTGGAAAATCCACTTCGTCTCCGACTTCCACTGTGCGAGGAAACACATCCTTTACATCAAAAGATTTTTTTTCGCCGAGTTTTTCGATGGAACGGACTTTTCCGGGAATGGAAATCCAGGCTCGTTCCGCACTTACATGAACCGAAGGAATTTCAAACAGTTTGAACGGACTTGAAAAATCTTTTGAATTTTCCAAAGTTTTCGGCGGAACATAGTCAAGCCGAACTCTTTTTTCAAGAAGTTTTTCGGGAACTCGTCCTACTGAAATTTTTATGGCTTCACGTGTCAAAGAAAAATCGGACGAATACGGAAAAGTCCAGCCAGACATGTATCCTCCCGAAAGCCGGGCTGCTATTTCACCTATCTGAGGTCCTTGCGCCGTGTATTTTATGTCGGCTTTTGCAGCTCCTTCGGTAAGATTCAACGCCTTTACTCCCAAAGCGAATGTCGAAATCAGTTCGAGCCGCTTTTTTTCGTCAATGCAAGAAGGAATCGTATGTCCCATCTCGATAAAATACGGCGGATAAAAAATATGCCTGTCGGCAAAGCCAGTTACGGTAAGCGTTCCCTCGTAGACAAGCGCATCTATCGAAAACTCAGGGCCTTCCATATATTCTTCGATTATTATAGTTTTGGTTTGGGAATTATCGAACGCAAGTTTTATAGCGCTGGCGGCTTCCTTTCGGCTTCTTACCATTCTGCAGCCTCGGGCTCCCATGTTGTCCGAAGGCTTTACCACAAACGGAAAAGAAAGTTTTTCAGAAATTTCCATCGCAAGATTAAAGTCGTTACTGACGGAATAAAAACTCGGAGAAGGAACGCCCGCTTTTTGGAAACATTCTCTCATTCTGCTTTTGACGCTTGCGTTCAATGCCGAATCGAAGCTGTGTCCTTTTAGATTGAGTTTTTCCGTAGCGTACGCCACAGATGCGGAAAAATCCGTTCCCGCCGTGAAAATTCCTGAAAGTTTTTTTTCGTTTTTAAGGAACTTTGCAAACTCGTATATGGCTTCTTTTTCCTTCAGGTCGATTTTTTTAAAAGCGTCGCAAAGCGGAACGGCTACGGCAGAAGGATTTGCGTCCACGGAATAGACGAAAAGCCCTTCTTCCTTTGCGGCAAGAATCGAAGGTTTCTGCATTAGGCCTGCGCCCAAAATCAGTATGCTTTCTTTTTGCGGATTGTCTTTTTCCATTTTGGATTCCATTTTTTATTCCTTTCTGCAATAAACTTCGAATGTGTCGCCAAGATGATTCAATTCGCTGTAAAATTGCAGGAACGAAAACATTCCGCTTCCTTTTTTGAAGCCTTTTTTGACTGCCAAAGGAAATCTTTCAGGGTGATGACCGGTTGAGACTATTTTCAGAACCTTGAAACCGAATCGTTTAAGGATTTTTTTTGTCTCGGAAGGTTCCCATATCGAATAATGGTCTTTTGGACTTTGTTCGAAGAAAGTTTCAGTGTTCTTCAATGCTGAAACGCCCTGACCGGACGGTGTTGAAAATGCGAATATTCCGCCTTTTTTAAGTATGGACGAAACCTTTTCAAGGACAGTTTTCAAATCCTTGAAATGTTCTATAACAAACCACATTGAAACTGCGTCAAAACGGCTTAGCCCGAATTCTTTTTCGCTGTCAAAATCGGGGAACTGCGATTTTACGGCTGGAATCAAAAGCGTGTTCTGCACATAGTTCACCGCATCTTGAGAAATGTCCGTACCGAACGGAAGCCATCCTTCGTCCATGGCGGCGGAAAGGAAGGGGCCGTATGCGCAGCCTACATCAAGCAAGGACGGTTTTGACTTTTCTTTTTTTGCGCAAAGAAGATTTATTTCGGACATCCGCCTTAGTCCGCTTTTTTTTATTGAAGCAAAATCTTCAAGATATGTTTTTCCGTATTGATTTTTGTATTCTTCCGCAAAATACTCTTTTTTGTACACGGTTTCTTCCTGCGTGGAAAACGAGATGTATACCATTCCGCAATTTCTGCATCTTCTGAATGTCCTGAACCTTGTGCGAAAAACAACGGAATCTGGCTTTTCCGGAAAAGATGCGCATATCGGACAAAAATATCTTTTTGCGTGCGAAATGCCTTTTACAAAACCGCCGAGGTTTTCTTCGTTCCGTGAAATCACAGCCTCGTTGCTTTGCGTTTTTTTCAAGTCAAGGTATTTTGAATCAAAAGGCTTATCCAAATCCTTTATGTCAAAAAGAGAAAATCCGTATTTTTTTGAAAGTTTTTCATGAAGTTTTGAGACGGGAAACATAAGGACATGCACGCCGGCACTCATCGCCTCGAAAGCTGTAAGTCCGTAGTGAGTCACAACAAGGTCGTACTCGAAAAGTTTTTCCTTTAGATTCGGAACAGGAGAACTCGGTCTTATAACGGTAACCTCAAGACCGCTTTTTTTAAAATATGCCGCAGCTTTTTCGGTGAAACCTGCCGAATCTTCGCCACCGAAACTTATAAGGATTTTTTCGATGCGTTCAACCGCTCTTACTTTTCTGTTTAGCGGACGTTCTATAAATTCGGTTTTACTGACATTGCTTTTTCGCTGAAGCCCGTAGGAAGGAATTATGTCAAGAAGAAAATCTGCGTTTTCGGTGAAAGGAGAGCCTTCGTCAATGGAAAGTACGTTGCCTTTTTTCCACAAATCATGGAAGAATGTTTTTTCCGCAGAAAAAAGGTCTGTAACAATCAGGGAATATTCTTTTTCTTCGGGCAAGTGGCGGACAATCTGAAACGGATTAAAATCCTTGTGCGTCGAAAGAAAATCTGCGACAATCCTTTGCGCTTCTTCAAGTTCTGGATTTTCGGGAACGTAGACAAAGCCCCCGGACTGCCAGGCGGCGGTAAGGCTTCTCCTTAGGTGTCCTGTTCCCTGCCCTCTTTTTATTGACGGAATGAATATTATCGTGTCGCTAACGTCGGGATTTTTTACGGCGCTTAAAATTTGTTCCGTTGTGTAAGGTTCAGGCGGAAATTTTCCCATTGAAAGCCTGTTCACCACGGAAAGCGCTTTTTTGTAGTCGCCCGGAGTGTCGATTGTCGTCCTTAAATCGGGGAACAAAAATCTTGAGGGCGCTTTATAAAAAAGTGAGGAGAATACGTTCTTGTTTCCGTAGAGCGCAGGCCCTACATGCTCATGGTCGTATGCAGAATCCGTGAGTTTTCTTGCTTTCAGCAAAGAAGAGGCTGAAAAAACCTCGACACCCGAACCGTGCGGAAGTCCAGTCCAAGTCATGTAGTCGATTTTTGAGATTCTCGATTGCTTTTCAAATTCCTCGCACAGAAGGTTTGCCGCCTCGTAAAAAAGAAACGGATTGTCGGCAGTGGCACGAAGAACCACCCGGCATTTTATTTTTTCGATAAGAAGGCAATAACGCTCAAGAACATCGTCAAGCGGTCCTGCAAAAATCTCATATCCGCTTTTTTTGCAGATTGGAGCAAGCGTTTCATAGGAATCCTCGTCCGTAGCCACATAATAGAACTCAGCCGGAACTTTCTTCATGGAAGCCAACGTCCATTCAAGCACAGACCTTCCGCCAAGGTCTTTTATTGCTTTTTTTGGAAGCCTTGAAGAAGAAAGCCTACACTGAACGATTACCGCAAGACCTTTGTTTTCGCTTCTCATCTTGACACCACCCAGTTTTCTATCAAAGTTTTTGCATCAGTTTTGAATCTGTACTTGTTCAGTTTGACCCAACGAGCGGCTGTCCTGAACTGAGAGCAAGTTTCTATGAATCCGCTTGACGAATGAAGCAGAAAACCGAAAAAAGACATCGGAGAAACATAGCCGTGGTCGTCCTTGAATTTCGGAAGAATATTTTTTATGTAGAATTTTATGTATGAAAGATCCCGTGTGGAATCAGCCGCCATAGGTCCGTAATTGTACGAAATCTGAAACGAAGGCGAAATCGTTATTTTTTCGCCCCAAAGCCACGCCCGCATCGAAAGGTCTGCGTTCTGCCAATACGGCGATTTTATCGTGTAGTCGAATCCTCCAAGAAGGATAAATTTTTCCCGATTGTAAAGACCTATGTAATCGAACGGATACATTGTAGGGTGTCCTTCGTTTATGTAATTTGCAGGGCTTAGGCAGAATCTCCCCTTTTTGGCTTCGGGCATTATGTTTACAAGCACGCTTTGATTTTCTGAGTCAAAAAGTCTTGGAACAAGGCAATAAGGTTTTTCTTTAGTGAGATTTTCAAGCAAATTCTGATTCAGTATAGTCTGAGAAATGTGAAGGCTGTCCCTAAGCACAAGCACGTATGGCGACGAGACTTCCTCCATGCACATGTTTATAAGTTCCCCGTCGGAACATTCCTGCAAAGGAACGACGAATTTTATGCTGGGATACCTTCGTGAAATTTCTTCAAGATTGAAACTTTCTGCCGTAGGCTCAACAGAGACGATTGATTTAAATCCGCACGAAACAAGGTTATCCAACGCCTGGAATTTCAGATGGTTTCCGTTCGAATTCAGAAGAATCACAGAGACGTTCAATTTCGGAGAAATATCTTCAAGTTTTCCGCCCAAGACAGTCCTGTCTATCTGATGGGCGTTAAAAGTTAAAGGTATAGTATTCATCGCATTTTCCGCACTTTTCGCAATAATTCTTTTTCAGATGGGAAGAAAACTCCCCGTCCGAAACGCTGAAAATCTTTGCAAGGTCTTCGTTGAACGCATTTCCGACAATTTCGCTTTTCAGTTTTTCCCTGCAAGACGGAACTGAACCGTCCACGAAAACGCAAAAATCCCGTCTTAGATGATAGCAGGCGTTCCGTTCCAAAGGCGAAAGGTCTGCGCTTTTCAAGTCGGGAAGAGTTCCGCAAAAAGAAGAATATTTTTGAACAAGGACATTTCCGCCGCTTCCGTTGGATTTTTCGTTCCAATACCGCCAGAAACCTTCAAGTTCGTCTTCGTTCATTGTGTTCCGCACAAACTGAGGATATACCGAACCCGGAAAATATTTTTCGATGAGTTTTACCGCCTGAACCGCCTTGGAAAAACCGTCGCTTCCCGAATGGATTTTCCTGAATCCTTCATCGCTGAACGAATCTATGCGCACTATCCATGTGATTCGCCCGATGCCAAAAGAATTCCAGCCTTTTTTTTCATCGGAAATTTTTCGCAACGCCATGCAAAGTTCTTCGGTTACATAAAAACCGTCCGTTTCGATAAGAAGACTTAAACCCGAAAACGAAAGGGCTTTGTCCGCAAAATCAATAAAATCCGGGTGGCACAAAGGTTCTCCAAAAAGGTTCGGATTCACGACCGCTTCTTCCGAAAAATCGGATATTTTTTTTAGAAGAAGAGAATAATTTTCCTTGCTCATGAAAGTTTTTTCTTCGCCGAACATTTCCTTTGGCTCGTAGACGCTTGTGTAGTTTGCGGCTGCGGAAATCTGTATGTTGTAATACGATGGAACATTTTTGTAGACTTCGCTTGATTTTTTCACAAAATCGATTATTTCGGCGGAAGAAAGAGACGAAGGCTCTTTTCCGGCAATTTTTTCGAACAACGAAACGGACGAAAGAAAATTCGTCTTTGTTCCTGCATCAAAACTAAGGCGCAAAAGTCCCAAATCCTCGTCGGAAACCTCGACTTCTATCTCAAAAGAGTTTATATCGAGTTTTATAAAATCGAATATCGCCGAGCGGGAAATCTCTTTTAATCCCGCCTCCTTTTGGTTTTCCTTGCTTAAAAGCGAAAGAATTTTCAAAGTCCCCCTGTCGATTATCTCCGGGGAAAAACCGTATGGGTATCCGTCGGCGAACGTGTATTCCGCCTTATAGCGCACATGGGTGTCGATAAGAGTTTCTGTGATTTTTTCGTTCAAAAACGGAAGGTCCGCATAAGAATAAACGACTTTTTCGGCATCTTCCCTTTCGCAAAGTTCCGAAAGTTTTTCAAAAAGTCCGGACACGGTAAAAGAATCAAGTCTTTCGATTTTCAAATCCTTGTACGAATCAAAGTCGCTTTCGTTTTTGTATGAAAGGACATAAAGAACAGAATCGGGGATTTTTTTTGCCCATTTCACTGAAAGATCAAAGGAAGAATCGTTTAAAAATCCTTTGTCAAAAATATGACGAGAACGATAATCGGCGAACAAAATCACAAGGGTCTTCATCTCTTATATAATCGGCAATCTGTTGAACAAGTTGAATTGAATGTATAGAATTAATCCATGACAAATATGCTCTTCCCTTCCGAAAAAGTATTTTCCGTCACGGAACTGAACTCCATAATAAAGGAAATTCTTGAGGGAACTTTTCCGACTATAAGACTTGAAGGCGAAATTTCAGGTCTAAAAACGCAGTCTTCGGGACACATATATTTTTCTCTAAAAGATTCATCGTCATTGCTGAGTGCAGTAATGTTCAGGGGAAGCGCACAGCATCTAAGTTTTTTTCCAAAGGACGGAATGAAAGTTCAGGTTTCAGGAAAACTGTCCGTTTATCCTCCTCAAGGTAGATACCAGCTCATAGTCTCAAAAATGAGTCTTGCAGGCGAAGGCGAAATCCTTAAAATGCTTGAGGGACGAAAACGGAAACTTTACGCCGAGGGGCTTTTTGACGAGGAGAGAAAACGTAATCTTCCGCTTTTTCCAAAGACAATAGGAATCGTTACAAGTCCCACCGGAGCCGCGATACGGGATATCCTTCAGATAACAAAAAGACGAAATCCCGGAATATCCGTAGTGATTTTTCCTTCGATGGTGCAGGGAGATGAAGCTGCACGGACAATCGTCCAACAGATAAAGAACGCAAACGCCGCAAAACTCTGTGATGTCCTTATAGTGGGACGAGGAGGCGGCTCGCTTGAAGACCTACTTCCGTTCAGCGAAGAGGAAGTGGTAAGGGCAATCGCCGAAAGCGAAATCCCCGTGGTTTCAGCAGTCGGACACGAGATAGATTGGGCTTTGAGCGATTATGCCGCAGACAAAAGAGCTCCAACTCCGTCCGCCGCCGCAGAACTTGTAGTCCCTCAAAAATCGGACATTCTTAATGAAATAAGGCATGCTCAGGAAGAACTTTCGGTCACAATAAGAAGCAAGATAGAAAAAATACGCCTAATCCTAAAAGGATTTGAACCGGAAGGACTTGAACTGAAATTCCGTTCGATAGAGCAACCGCTCTTACAAAGATTTGACAACGCAAAGGAAAATCTAATCGAAAACATGAATCTAAAGGTGAAAGACACAAGGCTTGTGGTGGAAAACTGCATTTCATTCCTTGAAAGCGCAAGTCCCAAGGCAATCTTTGACCGCGGCTATTCCATGGTCAGGGAAAAAGATTCCGGCACAATAATCCGAAAAAGCAGTCAGGTCAAAAAGGGAAGCCTGATAGAAATATTTCCGTCACAAGGCAGAATAGAAGCGCTCGTTAGCGAGACAGAAAAACAGGAGTAATTCATGGCAAACTTTGAAGAAAATCTATCGAAACTCGAAGGTCTTACACAGGACATAAAAAGAAGCGACATTTCGCTGGAAGATGCGCTCAAGGATTTTGAGGAAGGCATAAAAATTGCCAAAACGCTCGAAAAAGAAATAGACAGGATAGAAGGAAAGATTCAGATTCTTATGAACCAGCCTGCAAAAGAAAACGATCTCCATGCAGAACTTGACCTTTTTTCAGGAGTGGATTCTGACGGGACTTCCGGAAGTCCGATAGAAGGCTTACGGCAATGAGCTTAAAAAATCCGGTAAAAGCACTTAACGCAGATGTCGCAAGGAAAATCGCGGCGGGCGAGGTCATAGACCGCCCGAATGCCGTGGTCCGTGAACTTATGGATAACGCCATAGATTCCGGTGCGGACAACATAACTGTCGAGATTACCGGAGGCGGAATCGAAAAAATCCGCATTGTCGATAACGGCTCAGGGCTAACAAAAGACGACCTTTCCGCTTGCGCCCGCCCGCATTCCACAAGCAAGATTTCAAGAGAGGAAGATCTCCTGAAACTTTCTACGCTCGGCTTCAGGGGCGAGGCATTGGCATCAATTGCAAGCGTTACACGGCTTTCGATTCAGTCCGGCGGCTGGAAAATGCGCGCTTCCATCACGGAAGACCACATCATTGAAAAAATCCCCGAATACGAAGGAACGATTGTTCAGGCAGAAGGACTTTTCGAAAATTTTCCTGCCCGAAGACTTTTTCTAAAACGGCCGGCGACAGAAGGCGCGCTTTGCAAGAACACTTTCATCGAAAAAAGCCTTCCGCATCCTGAAAGAGCGTTCAGGTTTGTTTCCGACGGAGAGGTAAAACTCGACCTTCCCAAAGGGCAGTCGCTTAAAGAAAGATTTCTTTCAGCAATGCAGATAAAAGAAAGCCCTTCTCTTTTTTATCAGGTTGACGGAAAATCGTCCTTAAAAGATAACTGCTGGTCATTCAAAATAATAATCGGAGAACCCGGCGTTCGGCGTGCAAACAAAAAAGATATAAGCATATTTGTGAACGACAGGAAAATTCAAGAATACGCATTGGTGCAAGCCATCGAATACGGCGGACAGGGCTATTTTCCAAACGGAAGTTTTCCAGTGGCGGCGGCGTTCATACAGATAGATCCCGCTCTTGTCGATTTCAACATACACCCCGCAAAAAAAGAAGTGAAATTCAAAGACATTTCGTCGCTCCATCACGGAATAAGTTCCACGCTCCGCTCTTTTTTTTCAAGCCACTTGGGACTCTCTCTAAAAAACGAAGAAACTGAAGAAGAAAAACCTCGAACTTTCTTTTCCCCGAACGAAAAAAAAGACGCATGGAATGAAATTCCGTTTTTTAAAGAGCGGACGGAAGAAAACCGTTCCACTAAAAACGAAACTTTTTCGCTGCGGGAAAGATTTTTCGACAGGCCTTCTTCATCGATGAATCCGTTCATCAATCCGTCGCAAAAAAAAGAGGCGTTCAAAAGCAGGGGCGATGCGGAAAGTTTCGATATATTTTCCAAAACGGAAAAAATGATTGAAAACTACACAAAAAAAGAGGCGACTTTGAACATAGCCGAAAATCCGCCCGCATATTCTTCGTCGCCCAAAAACGATTCAATTGACGACTTTCATTTTTTGGGAAGCGCACTCGGAACTTTCATAGTGGCTGAAAAAAACAATGTCCTTTACATAATCGACAAGCACGCCGCCCACGAACGAATGATTTTCGACAGCATTATGGAAAATCAGGGAAAATTTCAGAGCCTTCTGATTCCCTACGAAATCGAAACAAAAGACGAAGCGGAAGACAGATACATGGAATCCATCTCAGGCGAACTTGAAAAAATAGGATTCAAATGCAAAAACGCAGGAGACGGAAAATGGGAATTTTCCACTCTGAACGAAAGATGGAAAGGCTCGGAAGAAGACCTTGAGCATGCAATTTTCGACAAAAAGGTCGCCCCTAAGGACATAATCTATTCGATGGCGGCAATGACTGCCTGCAAGGCAGCCGTAAAAGACGGCTGGACTTTGCTCGACAGCACCGCCGAAGAAATCGCACGGGGCGCTTTATCCTTAAAAGACCCGCATTGTCCGCACGGAAGACCATGTTATTTTTCCCTTACAAGAGAAAAACTTTTCAGCCTTGTCCGCAGAACGGAATAGAAAAACATTCCGTCCATTCGCTTCTCTGCGGTCTTTTTCGTTACCTTATCTGTGAAAGAAGAGCGTCTATCTCGCCTGTCCTGTAGCCCGGATTTTTTGCCTTCACCTGCTCAAAATACGCCTCAGCCATGTGATTGTCGTTCAACGCCATGCAGACCTTTCCCAATTCTATGTAGCCGTCCCAATATTTTGCGTCCTGCCTCAAAAGTTCAGTGTACGTGGTTTTAGCGTTGTCGAACTGCTTGTCGCTTGCGAACGCCTGAGCCAAATTGTAGCGGACATCGTTGTTTTTGGGTTCAAGCTGAAGCGCGTTCTGGAAATACAGAATGGCGTTCGGATAATCTTTCTTAGAAAGATATGCGCTTCCAAGATTATTGTTCGCCTCGAAATTCTTTGAATCCTGAGAAAAAGCCTTCTTGAAAAGCGAAAGAGCCGTATCGATGTCTGGCGGATTCAAATTCATGTACATTACGCCAAGATTTATCTGTGTTTTAAGATGGTTTGGATTCAGCGTAAGGACTTCCGCATACCGGGCGATGGCATCGCTCGTCTTTCCGGTTTTCTCGCAAAGAAGGGCGTAGTTGTAGACTATATTCACCCGCGCGTTTCTGTCCTTTAGGGAATCACTTGAATCGTATGCTTTTTTTGCGTAAGAAAGCGCATCGTCCATCTTTTTCTGTTCGAAAAGAACCGTAGAAAGGTTGTAGTGCGTAAGCGGATCGCTTTGCCCGGACGGAAGAAGCGCAAGGGATTTTCTAAACGATTCCTCAGCAAGCGGATAATTTCCCGTCTGAAAATATACAGAACCGAGTTCCTGAAGAGCCGCCCTGTTCACGTTGTTGAGGCTTACCACCTTCTGGTATGCGGCTATGGCGTTCTGATATTCCCCAAGCTGAACAAGCACCCTTCCTTCCTCAAGATACGCCTTTTCGTACCTTGGGTCTATGTCGTGAGCCTTTATGAACTCCGCCTTTGCAGCTTTTTTGTCGTTCAATTTAAGGTTCGTAAGCCCAAGATTGTATCGAGCAGGCGCAAAACTGCTGTTCTGTTGCGCCGCCGAGGAAAACGCAGCCTTTGCCTCCGCATATTTTTTGAGCATATACTGAGACCTTCCAAGATTGTAATAATATTCGTGGTTCTTGTTGTCGCCGCTTATCGCCTTTGTAAAATATTCCGCAGCCTTCTGGTAATCCTTTTTTGCCATCGCATCCTGACCGAGAATATAGTTCGCAACCGGATTTTTCGCATCCTTTTCGACCGCCTTGTTCGCATACTCCAACGCCTTTTCCTGAAGAAGTTTTTTCTCCTCCTGTGAAGCGGCTTTTTCGGAAGCAGCCTGCATCAATGACGCTATCTCAGAATATTTTGAGGCGGAAAAATTAGGCTCTCCGTCGGAAACCGGAAGAAGTTTTTCTACATCCATAAAGTGCGAAAGGGCAGCCTTTATGTTCCCGGAATTCAAAGCGGCTTTTCCCTGCTGAATGTCGTCATTCACTGCAAGAATCTCTTTTTTAAGCTGGGCGTTCTTTTTTGCAAGAGTTTCCTCTTCCGCCTTTCGTTTTGCCTCCTCAGCCTTTCGCCTCTCTTCCTGAGCCTTCTGTTCCGCTTTTCGTTCCGCCTCTTCAATGGTTCGCTTTTCGTCCTCGATTTTCTGACGCATAAGCTGCTGTTCCTGCTGTTTTTGCTGCTGACGGACCAAATCTTCCATCACTTTCCGGCTTCCTTCCGCCGCCTTGCTGTTCTTTGCCATCTCATCTTTCATGGAATCTAAGGAAGACTTCATGACTTCAGTAAGGTTTTCCGCATCCACATTCGAACCGGAAGTCCTTTCCGATGAAGGCTCGCTTCCGTCTTTGAGCGAAAGAATTCTGTCCAGAAGTTCCAACGCCTCTTTGTCATTTCTGTTTTTTATCAGAATCTCGTCAAGTTTGTCCAAGGCTCTGTCGTATTCGCCCCTTTCGATATACGTTTTTACAAGAGCCACAGTGTTATTCCGCTCGGAATTTCCAAACCGAACCGAACATGTACGAAAAAGAAGGAGCAATATCAATAAAACTGCAACAGCCGCCCCTCCTCCGATAAAAATCTTCTGTTTTCCCGTGAGATTTCCGAACATCCCTTTTTTTTCATTAGAATTAAAATCGTTTTCCATTTTTTTCTCCCAAAACAAAACCGTTGTAAAAATTATTATTTTCTTCGAATGAACGGATTTTTAATCCAGTTCCGATTCATAATCGTATTCTATAACGTCTTCAGCCCCTGCCGTCATGTTCATAGAATCTGTCTGCTGCAAAGAATTCGCGACATCCTCAAGAAGTTTCCGCCGCCTTTCAGCCTCGCGCGCCATTTCAGCTTTTCTTGCCTCTTCCTCGGCGGCACGTTTTTTTGCAAGTTCCGCCTGTATTCGGGCGTTTTCTTCCATAAGCCTTGCGTTTTCCTCAGCCTGACGTTTTTCTTCCTGCGCCATGAAAACAAGCTGCTCTTCAAGATACGAGATGAGTTTTCGGATTTTGCCCGACTGGCTGTCGCCCGGAACGGAACGCAAATAATCCTTGTAGTCCGACAAAGCTTTGTTGTATTCCCGTTCGGAAAGATAAGTGTTCGCCCTGTTCAAAAGAGCCGGATAAAAATCGGGCGAGACCGCCAACGCCAAAGAAAAGCAACTTTCCGCCTTGGAATAGTCGCCCTTTGCGTAGGCGACGTTCCCTTCATTGAAGCAGATTATTTTCTTGTTTGAAGACGAATCCTGCATTCCCCTTTCGAACGCATCGAAAGCCTTTTCATAATCCCCGTTCTGATAGTAGGAAAGCCCAAGAAAGTTGTATGTGTCTCTGGTGATGTTTCCTTCAAGGATTTCTTTTTCGAGGGAAACGATTGCCTCCCTAGACCTGTTAGACTTGAAAAGCCGTTCTCCTTCGGTTTCCGAAAAGCCGCTAAGCCCCGAAAACCAAAGCGCTTGAAAAGCAATTATAAAAATAACTCTCTTACTCATGCGCCAATTTTACCAACAAGCAAGACTTTTGAAAACATAGTAAAATGCATAAAAATTACACGGAAAATTTGTTTAAGTCCGTGCATAAAACTCATACCTTAAACTTGCGCACTTCATTTGCAAGATTTTCTATACTCGTCTTATTCTTTCGGGTGATTTCATTCACTTCTTCTACCGCACAAGTTATTTGTTCCGCGCCGGAAGCGATTTCGTTCATGCTGCCGGTAGTATTTCTCGTTATTTCCGAAAGCCTCTGCATTTCAACGGCAATTTGCTTTCCGCCTGCAAGCATTTCGGAAGCGCCGGCTTTTACCTCGCCCGTAATTTCATTTATCTTTTTGATTGAATCGATTACATATCTTCCGTTTCTATCCTGTCCGTGCATCGCTTGAACGATGGAATCCTCTTTTTCCGATATTTTACTGACGGAATTGTATACACCAATAAACGATTGCTCGGCTTTCAATCCCATCTCGGTTAGATTAGAGATAATCTCAGCCGTCTCTTTTATTACAGCTCCTATTCGCTTTCCTTGTGCATTGGATTCCTCCGCAAGTTTTCTGATTTCCGACGCGACGACGGCAAAACCTTTTCCGCTTTCACCGGCATGAGCGGCTTCAATAGCCGCATTCATCGCAAGAAGATTTGTTTGACCTGCAATATTTTGAATAATCTGGCTTGCTTCAAAAAGCGAAACAGATTTTTCCGAAATCCGGGAGACAACTTCATTGGCTGCCTTTGCGCCGTCTTTTCCAACTTTCGTCTGATCATATACGTTTTTTATAAGCTCGTTACTTTCTTCCAAAGTCCGAGTAATCTCTGCGGTATCGTCTACAATCTTCGTAATTGCATTTACGGAAGCTTCTATATGCTCGGATTGAGTTTCAATATCGGAAAACAGACGCATAAGTCTTCCGTTAATCTGTTCTACGGTCGCAGAAGTTTCGGTAACGCCTGCAGCCTGCGAAACGGCTTTTTCTTTTACCGACGAGACATTTCCGCTAATCTGCCTAACGGTCGCTGAAGTCGCTTCCATATTGCCGGATAAATCGGAGCTGACGGCTTCCATTTTTTCAGCCTCGCTTTTCAGCACGCTTATCATCGAACGGCTCTGCTCTATAGCCGTATTGAGATTTTGAATCAGCAATCCGATTTCATCATTTCTTTTGACTTCAAGACTGCCGGTCAAGTCTCCCGAAGCGATTCTTGAAAAAATACCGTCAACCTTTTTAAGATAAGATTTAAGACTGCGGGAAATTATGTAAGCGATGACAAAACATAAAGCAAACAGAATGACTGAAATAAAAATCATATTTTTCAGCATCGAATAAAACAAAGACAAAATTTCGTTCTGCTTTACGATTACACAAAGTTTCCAGCTATAAGAATCGAGAGGAAAACCGTAAGCCTTGCATTTTCCGCCGTCCAAATCGACAAGCGCAGAACCTTTTTCCAATTTTTCGATTACGGAAAATGCGGGAATCCCGGTATCTTTAAGATTCTTAAAATTGAATTCGGTGTGCTTGGGTTCTGCAAGGATAAGTCCGTTATTCTGGAAGAGCATGCAATATCCGCTTTCTCCGATGCGTATTTCCCTTATGATTGAAGTTAAATCTTCAAGACTCACATCAATTCCCACGCAGCCGATAATTTCACCGTCGTCGGAATGAACAGTACGCGCAAAAGTGATTGTAGGTTTTCCGTTAATGGAAACGTAAGCATCCGTTATAACGGTTTTTCCGCCGGAGGCTTCCGCTGCCTTATACCACGGACGTGTTCGCGGATCGTATCCGGAACTTACATTCCGATTTGTAGAAACATGATTTCCCCACTTTAAGCCCATATAAATGACTTGAAATTCGGGATGAGTTTTAGTCATTGAATCAAATAACGCAAGAATCTCCTTTTCCGATTTTCCGTTGTGTGTATTTGCGGTAAATGATTTTGCCTCGGCGGTATAATTATAAATCGTGCTGTCCGCATTTTTAAGAAGCGGTTTTTCAGCAAGCATTGCAACTGTCATTTCCGCATTCTTCATAAAAATATCAACGGCGGTTTCTATTGCGGAAATATGCTGAGAAGTCATTTTGTCGAACTGCAAATAACTTTTCTTATAAAGCCTGTTGCCTATAACTGAGCAGATAAGAATGATAACGCAGAACAATACAGAATCGATAGCAAGAAGCAGCTTAGCCCTAATTGAAAAAGTCTTTTTCACAGTAACTCCTAAAATAAATTCTTCGGGAAGGGTTCCCCATGCCCTTTTTTTCCCGCCCGAATATAACTTGATTTTAAGGATTCGGCAAGAGCAGGAGTTGTTTTATATAGGGGAAGGTTCCCCTTTACCCCCCCCCTTTGTTCTTATGGAGGGAGAGGAAACCCCGTCAGGGCGTGGTTTCCTCTCCCTCCCTATAACCCACCCTCTCCTTCCGGCACTGTTTAGGGGCTATGCCCCTAAAAACCCATATGGGTTGTGAAGTTTTTATCTGTTCCAAAGCCCGTGAGGCTATTCCTTTGTTAGAAACCGGTCTTAGGACAATGTTCCTGTCAAAGTATGCTTTATACAAGTTTGCCCATAGCAAACTTGGGGCGGACATACGAACAACAATCGGATGAACGACACATTTATATGTCCGCCCTCCCACCCGCTCAAGCGGGGCTAGCGCACCCGTATAAGCCGGGCTAGTGCACCCGTTCAAGCCGGGCTTATGCACCCGTACAACTAAGTTATTTCAAAGGGGCGGTGCCCCTTACCCCCTATGTTATTAGGGAGGGGGCGGACAGTTAAATCGGTTCTCCAGATTTAGTTTACTTTCTGTCCGCCTCAAGTTTCGAACATTCGAAACTTGTTTAACTTTCCACAGCCCGCAGGTTTCCTCCTTTACCCACCATCCGGCACGAATCGGACAGTTGTCCGATTCGTGAGACGGGCATACAACCCGCAATCCGATAAAGTACGCCTTACAATGTCCGTCCTCCCGCATTATGCTGCGGAGGCGTCTCATCCGGCAAGACGGGGTTTTTAGGGGCAGAGCCCCTAAAAAGTGCGAGGAAAGGATAGAGGGTTTTAGGGGAAAATATGGAAGCTTGTACAAGGTTTCCTTACGGAAACCCCGCATACCCCATCTTACAAGTTTGCCAACGGCAAACTTGAGACGGGCATACAACCGATAATCGGATGAAAGATACCTTAATATGCCCGTCCTCCTGCATTATGCTGCGGAGGCGTCTCATCCGGCAAGAATCGGACACCAGTCCGATTCTTGGGGCGGACATAGTATCAGCTATCGGGTGAAGGACATCTTATTATGTCCGCCCGTCCCCTTTCTCCCTAAATATCAACTAAAACAACTTCAACCAATTTATTCCACATTCCTTTAGATTTTCGTTCATTTTATTCTGAATTGTTCCGACAATGTGAATATGAGTGAAAGAGTAGAATTTAATGCGGCGTTAAAGAATGCCATCGACGAAAAAACAACTTGGTTCAACTCAGAGGAATTGCCTAAACTGCTTGAAGGCTACAGGCTTCTTCATACATGCATCAAGAATCTCTACGATCTCCTTGCAAAAAGGGCATTGATAACCCCCGACCCGTACAAGCTGGAAAAGAAAATTACGGACATCGAGATTCCAGATGAGACACCGTTCTCGGAAAAAGATATTGCGGTGATAATAGGCGCCCGTTTTTCCGACTACGAAAGCGTCATGGATTTTGTATGCACATACTACAAATTCTCCGTGGAAAATTTCTCGCTTGCAAAAATAAAGAAATTCCACGAACTGAACAACACTTTCCAGTGGACGAATATGTCCGTGAACAACACAAGGGTTAACACAAAGGCACTTGCCTCCCTTATTCCCGAACTAAAAAGAAATATGCCGCAAATCTCATTGAGCGTAATCTCCGAATCACTGTCAAAAAGTTCAAAAGCGGTAAAAGACATAACAAAAATTCTTGAAGAACTTGCTCAATTCAAACGCGAGGAATACAAGTTCAAGATCCGAAACCAAATCATGTCGGCAAATGAATTCGACTGGTCAAAAGTTACCGACGGAACTTCCGAAATAACTGAAATAAAAAGACTTTTTCCGTCAATAATGAAAAAAGTTCCGTTCTACAGCGAACTTGTAAACGAAATCGCGGACGAGGATTTTTCGGAGACAAAGGACGAATTCCAAAAAAGGACTCTTGCGATTCTTTCTGTAACTCAGGTTCAGGCGAAGCCCGAAAAAGAAAGCGTGAACACAAAACAAATCCTTATGGAAGTGCTTCACATTCTTTCAGCATTGTACCCCGAATATTCATCGATAGCGGAAAAACTCAGGGAAAACAACCACACTCTTGAAGGCTCAAAAAACACCGCTTTCAAAAAACTTATAAGGGTGATAAGAAAGGCGTTCAACCTAAAAGAGCCGCCGTCGATTTTCAAGCTGGTTATAATAGACCAGCAGAAACAGACAAAGACATCCAAAGAAATCGACATAAACGTCTTCATAAGTAACCTTGAGCGCAAGGCATATTTCATGGCGACAATCGGAGACAGCGGAACTCCGGAGTATAAAAGAATCCAAGCCTCGGACGAAACTCAGATACTTCAGTTCTGCAGTAAGCAAATCTCGGAAAATAAAGAAACTCAGATACTCCTTGAAAGCATAGACGAATATTTTAAGACAAACTGCGGAGTGCAGGACAGGTCGAAAATCAAGGGATTGAAAATAGACCTTGTAAGCTGCAAGAACATACTAGTAAAGGCGAACCAAAGGCGAGCCGAATACATCGCATACATCGACGAAAGAGACCAGATGAAAAAACTTGGAATCAGCGATGAATAAAAACGCCTTAAAGACGGCAAAAACGCTGCTGGTTTCGTTTTCGCTCATTCTTGCGTCATTTTCGAATGTGTATGCACAAAAAAAAACGCAAAATTCAGGCGAAATCGACCCACGTCTTCAGCAGAACCTTACGATAGTCGTCTCTGAACACGATTTCGACCTTAATCCGCATACTTCCTCGTACAGCCTGGAGGCGCAGATACTCACCGGACTTTACGAAGGGCTATTTTCATACGATCCTGTAACACTTTCTCCAATTCCGGCGATTGTAAAGGAATACAGAATTTCACGGGACAAACGAAGGTGGACTTTCATTCTTAGGGACGACGCATTTTTCAGCGACGGAAGTCCAATCACGGCGGATGAGATAAAATCTTCGTGGCTCAGGCTTCTAAAAAATCCGAATGCCACGTTCGCATCCTTTTTTGACATCGTTGAAGGGGCGGAAGATTTCAGGAACGGAAAAACCGACGATGAAAAAGTAGGCATATTTCCGATTGATGAACACACTCTTTCATTGCACCTAAAAAATCCTGCAAGCCATCTTCCGAAACTTCTTTGCATGCCGGCGTTTTCTGTTCTTCCTAAAAAAGAAGGAGTCTATTCAGGTCCGTTCCAAATCGACAGCGCAAGCAAAAACATGATTTCTCTTAAAAAAAACGAAAACTACTGGGACAGGGCAAAAACTCCGCTTGAAAGAATAACATTCATCGTATCGTCCGACCAAGACGAAAACGCATACCTTTTCAACACGGGACTTGCCGACTGGGTGGAAAGCGGCATAGACGTAAAAAAAATAATCTCAAAGGACAGCACCCATCTTAGCGCGGAATTTGCGACGGAATATATATTCTTCAAAAACAGGACAGCTGCGGACGGAAAAAAAAGCATTTGGAGCGACAAGAAATTTAGGGAGGCGCTTCTTGAGGCTGTTCCGTGGGATAAACTTAGGGAAGACACTTTCGTAAAAGCGCAGACGCTCGTCTACCCTCTTGCAGGCTATCCTGAAGTTCAGGGGTATGTTTACACGGACGCAAAAGAGGCTCTTTCATTGATGAAAGAAGCAAGGGCAAAAAACGGCATAAGCGAAGACGAAACCCTTTACATAACGTACGCCATTACCGAAAACGAACATCTTTCAAGGCAGAAAGACATTCTTAAAGAGGCGTGGAAACCGCTGGGCGTAGAACTTGAATCGATTAAAGTTCCGTTCAATGAATACTTGGGAAGCATGGAAAAACTTGATTCGGATCTTTTTTCATACACGTGGATTGGAGATTTTGCAGACCCGCTTGCCTTCCTTGAACTTTTCAAAAAAGATTCAACGATGAACGTAACCGGATGGGAAAATCAGGAATTCGAAAAACTGATAGAAGAAGCAAAAAGCCAGCCCGACGGAAAACGTGAAATCCTTCTTGCAAAAGCGGAACAAATTCTGCTTGACGATGCGGAAATAATTCCCGTGCAGCATCCTGTGAGTTTCAATGTAATCGATCTGAATGTCGTGGGCGGCTGGGCTACAAACGCCTTTGACATTCATCCGCTAAAATATCTTTTCAAAAAAGAAACTAAGCCGCGTCTTCCTAACGTCGTGATGAATTCGGATTAGGTCGCCTTTCTTCGGCTATGTCCACCCGAATCTTTCTTCCGTCAAGAACGCTTCCGTTAAGATTTTTGATGGCTTCCATCGCATTTTCGTCGTCAGGCATTTCGACAAACGCAAATCCCTTTGACCTTCCCGTGTCCCTGTCCACAATGATGGAAACGGAACCGACTTCTCCGAATTTTTGGAAAGCTCCTTTGAGTCCTTCCTCTTCCGTGCCAAAACTCAGATTACCTACATAAATTCTTTTCATGCTCTTACCCTGCATTTGATTCTATAAATTATCTGGACCGCGAAGTCAGCGCTCCGTAGCCAGAAATTCACCTTTTTAAGTTCCCTTGCCGAAACCAACGGAATCGTCTCAAGAACAGTCCCCGATACGGAATATTCGATTTTTCCGTAGATTTTTCCCATAGGAATGTAGCCGTCATTTATGAAATCCGGAAAATCCACCTTGACCGCGACCTCATTCTCCGCTTTTTCAGGATTTTTAGCAAGAACCGAAGGGACTAAAAGAGATTCGCTTTTCCATGCAGGAACAAGCTCCAGCCTTGAGCGTTCCGAATAAAACACGGGAATTGAATACGGACGAAGCACAAGGGGATTCCTGTATTCCCTGAAAGTCCTGAACGCCCATTCCATAATTTCTTTTCCGTCGTGAACTCTTCCTGCCTGCCCCTCGCTTTGGTTTTTGCCCGGACCTCTCATCGTAACAGAAAGAAACCTTATGCCGTCTCTTTTGCAAGTAAGCGAAAGATTATAGCCGCTTTCGTCTATGTAGCCTGTTTTTAACCCGTCGCAACCTTTCAGAAGAGCAAGCAAAGGATTCGTGTTGTTCTGCGTGATTTCCATCGTTATATTTTCCGGAAGACCTTTCGAAAAATCCTGGCTTCTTTCTTTTGCCCTGTCCTCCGGCGAAAGGTTTTTCAGTTTGGGATAAGAAAAACTCAGCGCAGAGTGAAATTCCATCGCTTCAGGAAATGAGCGAATGTACGCTCGGGAAAACGAAGCCATATCCCGGGCGGTCGTTCTGTTTCGTTCACTGTAGCCGGAACTTTCCACGAACCTTGTGTTACTAAGCCCCATTGAAAGAGCGACATCGTTCATGCGTCTTACAAATTCTTCCATTCCGCCGAAAGTAAAAAACGCCAACGCATACGCTGCATCGTTCCCCGAACACACGGAAAGCCCAGTCAAAAGTTCCCTTACGGTAACAATCTGATTTTTTCCAAGAAACATAAGCGAAGAATGAGGCGGCATATTGCACGCCCAACATTCAGGCGGAAGCGGAACAATGTCGCTAAGAGAAATATTTCCGTTTCTGACTTCATTAAGGACAACGTACATCGCAAAAAGTTTTGTCATAGAAGCAGGCGGAACAGGTTCATCGGCGTTTTTTTCGTAGAGTATGTTTCCGTTTGCGACATCCACGCAGATTGCAGAATCCGCCCACACGTCAAGATTCACTTGGTCAGTTCCGTACGGAAGAGGAATAAGATTTTTTCCGTGTTCCGGATATTCGAAAAGAAGAAATTCCTCCAGTTTTTTTTCCTGCTCCTTTTTTTGGACTTCGCTAAGTTCCTGAGGTCTAAAAAACGCCTTCGCCCTAAAAACGACTGTCGCCGAAAACGAAACAAGCAGCGCAAATGCAAAAAAATACGCAAGCCGCAAAGGCTTTCTGAACTTCATCAGTTTTCTCCAAAAATAAAAATCAGGTCAATCTAGCACAAATAGACGAACAAAGGAAGTTCGCATTTTTTTACGCCTGCGCCTTATCTTTGCGCAAAGTATAGAAAAAAAACACGCCGTAGTATATCATACAGGCATGAAGAATGTACTGGTTATTGACGCATCTCCGGTTTTCGCAGAGTTTCTGAAAGATAAGTTCACTTCTGAAAAAATCGAGAACGCTTTCATTCAGGGAAAACTCGACTCGATTCCAAAGATAATCTCGGTTTTTCCGGATCTTGTAATCGTTGACATACAGGAAGAAACTCCAATGGATTCGATGCTGGAATTCTTGAAGAGAGTTAAAAACGACCCCAACGCCTCACGGATTCCGATGATAGCCACAGGGCCTTTAATCGAAAAAAACATGATTGCGGTTTACGCAAAGTTGGGAATCCAAAAATATTTCGTAAAACCAATCAAGTTTGACATCTTCTTTGAATCCGTCGGGCATTTCCTTAAACATTTTTTCTCGATGGACACAACGCCGTGCGTCCTTGAAATCCACAGGAACGAGAACATAATATTCATCGAAATATCGAAAGGTCTAAATCGGGAAAAACTTTTTCTTCTTAGGTACAGGCTGTCGGAACTCATAAAGAATACTGCTCTTGAAGCTCCCAAGATAATCGTGATGATAACAAACCTTGACCTTACCTTTGTAGACGGCTTGAACCTTGAACTTCTGCTTGACAACGTAAAAGAAAACCCGAAAGTAAAACCTGAAAACGTGTATATCCTTACCGTCAGCGGCTTTGTAAGGGATCTTATAACAGGACACCCTGAATACAGCGGAATGAAAGTGTCCACCGATATAAGCCAGGTCCTGAACTCGCTTGTGGAAACCACATCGTCCGCACATCTTTCCGACATAATATCCGAAAGAATTCTTTCTCCTTCGCAAATGGACAACGCCTCCCTTGAAATGCGCTTTTCCCTTGATTCGCAGCCGCAGGAATCAAAAGCCGAGGAAACAAGCGTTCTCCAAGGTAAAAAAATCTCCATGCTGAACGACGACCCTCATATTTGCGAACTTGTAAAAAGCGAATTCAACAAATTAAACATAGTCTGCGACACATATTCCGACGCATCGACTTTTATTTCAGAGGTTACAAAAGAAAACTATTCGCTTGTGATTATAGACATCCTGCTTCCGGGAACATCGGGTCTTGAAATCATAAAACGGCTGAAGGAACTTCCATCCGCACCATTGATATTTGTCTATGCGCAAGTTCCGAACAGGGAAATCGTGATTCACTCTTTGCAGATGGGAGCAAAGCAATACCTTATAAAACCGCAAGAACCAAGCGTAATAGTAAAAAAAGCGGTGGAAGTCCTGAATGCGGAAACAAAACGCTAGAATTCCAAGCGATGGAGATTTTCAATGCTGAAAACCAACTACCACACGCACACCGAATACTGCGACGGAAAAGGAAGTGTCGAAGAAATCACGATTGAAGCGATTGAAAAAGGCTTTGACTTTCTGGGATTTTCAAGCCATTCGGCATGGCCTTTCGCATCAGACTGGCACATCGCACCCAGAGAAATAAAAAAATACATTTCCGATGTAAAAAAAACGGCTGAAAAATATCGGGACAAAATAAAAATTCTCTGCGGATTTGAAGCGGACTACATTCCGAAAATCACAAAGCCGTCTTTAAAAAACGACTATTCTTCTTTGAATCCCGATTTTTTGATAGGTTCTGTGCATTATCTTGTAACTGAAAACGGAAACTTCACCGTGGACGACAAGACCGAGAACGTGAAGGCAGGAATCGACATATGCTTTAATGGCGACGGGAAAAAATGCGTGCAGGAATATTTTAAGGCGCAAAGAGAAATGCTTTCCGCAGGGGATTTTACAATTTGGGGGCATCCCGACCTTGTCCGGAAGCGTAACGGAATTCTGCGGTTCTTCGACGAAAAAAGCGACTGGTACATAAACGAACTTCGGGAAACCGCAAAAATCGCGGCAAAAAACGGAGCGATAGCGGAAATAAACACGGGCGCAATCTCAAGGGGCGCTATGGACGGCGTGTATCCGTCAAGCGATTTTCTTTCGATTCTGCACGAACACGGCGTTCCGATTACGCTGAGCAGCGATTCCCATCAAAAAGAGCACCTCGACTTTGCGTTCGAAAGGGCGCTGGACGCAGGAATCAGGGCGGGCTATACGGAAATCGCCTACATAGACGAAGAAAGAAAAATCCGCTTTCAGAAAATTGAAATATAGGACGATTTTCATTAGACTTTCGGAACAACGATTTTTAAGGAAATACGAATGAAAAACGGCGATGTAAAAATTCACGTTGAAAAACTTGAAAAAAGTTTCGGCTCTCTCCACATACTGAAGGGAATCAACTGCGATATCCACGAGGGAGAAGTCGTGTGCGTTATAGGTCCGTCGGGAAGCGGAAAATCAACGTTCCTTAGATGTCTGAACCGCCTTGAAGAAGCGGACAAGGGAACTGTCATCGTAAACGGAGAGGACATCGGAGACAAAAAAGCCGACATAAACAAAATCCGGGAAAACATAGGTATGGTCTTCCAGCACTTCAATCTTTTTCCGCTAATGACAGTCATGAAAAACATAACGCTCGCCCCCGTCCGGCTAAAAAAGCAGACAAAAGAAGAGGCTGAAAAAACTGCGATGGAACTTCTGAAGCGTGTGGGGCTTGAGGACAAAGCGTCCGCATACCCAAGGCAGCTTTCAGGCGGACAAAAACAGCGTGTCGCCATAGCCCGAAGCCTTGCAATGAATCCGTCAATAATGCTTTTTGACGAGCCGACATCCGCGCTCGATCCGGAAATGGTTGGCGAAGTCCTGAATGTTATGAAGAAACTTGCAAAAGCCGGAATGACAATGGTCGTTGTAACGCATGAAATGGGATTTGCAAGGGAAGTCGCCGACAGGATTCTTTTTATGGACGCAGGCTGCATAGTCGAAGAAGGAACTCCCGACGAGGTATTGAAAAATCCTAAGCAGGAAAGAACCATCGCCTTCCTTGAAAAAGTCCTTTAGAGAATTTAGGGCTTACACATGAGAATCTATATTCAAAAAAAATAACCGTTACCATAAAAAATCGGCTGCACTCCCGGTAGCGGCATTGCCGCTACCTTGCGTTCCGCCTTTTTTATTTTTTACTATGCCTATTTTCTGTGTATACATTCTTCATGCGTAATCCCTGTTAGAAAATTTAGCCGGCATTGTAACCTAAATCCATTTTCTTTATAATGTCTCTTCAATAAATCCATGGTTTTAAGGGAATGCAACGGTAAGAATCTGCGCATTTCCTTGGGTTTGCGTGGCAAGCCTTACCACATTTTTTGACCGTCCGTCTTTTCCTAAAAAAAGCGAACTTAGGAGGAATCCAATGGCATATTATTTTGAAGAGCCGTCACACACATTCGACGAATATCTTCTTGTCCCCGGCTACACCGGTCCTGACTGCATTCCGAGCAATGTGTCTCTGAAAACACCTATCGTGCGCTACAACAAGAAGGCGGGAGAAGAATGTCCGCTCAGCATGAACATTCCGATGGTCTCCGCGGTGATGCAGTCGGTCTCGAACGATACGCTGGCGGTCGCCCTCGCAAAAGAAGGCGGAATAAGTTTCATCTACGGTTCTCAGACAATAGAAAATCAGGCTGCGATGATAGCGAAGGTCAAGGCATACAAAGCGGGATTTGTCACGTCAGACACAAACATACGCCCCGACCAGACGCTCGTTGAACTTGTGGAAAAAGTCGAGGCGACGGGACATTCCACCGTGGCGGTAACGGAAGACGGAAATGCGAACGGAAAACTTGTCGGAATAATCACGGAACGGGATTTCAGGCTGGGGCATTGCCCGTCCGGCGCAAAGGTAAAGGACTACATGACAGATCTGAAGACCCTTGTAAAAGCCGAACTTGGAATAAGTCTTGAAAAAGCCAACGATCTGATATGGAAGAACAAGATAAATCAGCTTCCCATCGTGGACGCTCAGGGAAATCTTCAGTATCTGGTATTCAGAAAAGATGCTGCAAGCCATGAGGAGCATCCTCTTGAACTTCTGGACAAAGAAAAACGCTATATAGTAGGCGCAGGCATAAACACACGGGACTACATGGAACGAGTTCCCAAACTGCTTGAAGCCGGCGTTGATGTCATGACTTTGGATTCTTCGGAAGGTTTCACGGAATGGCAGGCAAGGGCTCTAAAAGACATACACGAAAAATGGCCCGGCACAAAAGTAGGCGCCGGAAATGTAGTTGATGCGGAAGGATTTAATTTTCTTGCCGAAGCCGGAGCAGATTTTGTAAAAGTCGGAATCGGTGGCGGCTCTATCTGCATAACAAGGGAACAAAAAGGAATTGGTCGAGGTCAGGCAACGGCAACAAAGGACGTAAGCCGCGCAAGGGACGAATACTTTAAAAAGACAGGCATATACGTTCCTGTCTGCTCGGACGGGGGAATCGTGCATGATTACCACATCACCCTTGCTCTTGCAATGGGCGCGGATTTCGTGATGCTTGGCCGCTATTTTGCCCGATTCGACGAGTCGCCTACAAACAAACTTATCGTCAACGGAAACTACGTAAAGGAATATTGGGGCGAAGGCTCAAACAGGGCAAGGAACTGGCAACGCTATGACCTTGGCGGAACAAAAAAACTTGCCTTCGAGGAAGGGGTTGACTCCTACGTTCCGTATGCCGGAAGCCTTCACGACAATGTAACTCTCACAACAAGCAAAATAAGCCACACGATGTGCAACTGCGGTGTCCTTACGATTCCGGAACTTCAGGAAAAAGCAAAAATCACGCTGGTCAGCCCTGCAAGCATAAGGGAAGGCGGCGCACACGATGTCGTGGTAAAAAACGCAAGTATCAGAGCGGAGTAGGAAAAGATTAGTTGCAGGACGCAACTGAAAAACCAAAGAACCGAAGGTTCTTGAAAATCCCGAAATGCCATGGACGGCATTTTGGGATTCAAACGGAAGACTTCAGAGAGCCTCTTTTATTTCTTCCAATAGAGACAGAGCCGAAAGCCCGGTCTCTATGGTCGAATAAAGAGGCGAAGTGCCGTCCAGAAAATCAACAGCATTCTGCACCATGTTTGAAAAATACAAAGTCTTTGCTGGAGGGCGAACCTTTTCGTCCTTGGTCAATGAACGGAATCCCGAATAAAGCTTTGACTCTTCAGCCCGGTAAAATTCAAAAAATCCGTTACCAATCCTTATCCTGCCTTCAGTCCCTATGATGTCCACCTCAAAGCCGAAAAATCTTGAACGTCCTGAAATACTTATGTTCACGTCAGGGCATAAGTCGCTTTCGTAATTCACGGAAAGATTTCTTACAACGCCATCTTCTTTTTCGTCGTAGACAATGTTTGTCACCCTCATGTCTCGTAAAATCTTTTGAAAGGATTTTTTAGTTCCATCGGCTGTTCCGCTTTCATGAAAGTTCTGAAATCCGTACGGTTCAAGAAGATACTGCACAATGTCAACAAGATGCGTTCCGTCGTGAAGCAGGCTGTACTCTCCATTGTCTTCACAAGAAGGCGAATAGACCCTGAGTCCGGAATCAAGCCTTGCGTTGACAGTCATAAGAGTTCCTATTTCGTCAATACATTTTTTTGCAAACCTGTAGTCCCTTGCAAAACGCCTTTCGTGGTTCACAAGGATGGGAACTCCGTACAAAGCCGACTCTTCGAGAATCTTCATTCCCTGCACGGAATTCAAGGCGACAGGCTTTTCCAGAATAACGAGTTTGGGTTTTGCCCTTATCGCTTCAAGGGAGACTTCAAGATGGGAACTTTCATTCACGGAAACAACAACTATATCCGGTTTAATGCAGGCAAAAAGCTGCGAAGATTCGGAATATATCTGACTTTTTCTGTTCGCCTTGTGCCATTTTTCAAGCGACGGAAAATCAGAATCGCATCCGGCAATCAACCTGATTCGCCTGTTCTTCTTCAATGCCATTGTGTGGCTTGCAGGCTGCTCCCTTTTCTTGTCAAAACCCAGCGTGAATCCGATGCGCCCCGTCCCAATTATTGCCGCCGTGTAGATTTTTTTTAGCATGAACGTCCCCTTTCCGTAAAGTCCATTCAATTTTACACCAAAATCACGCAAAATCCATACACCTAAAAAAGGCGCATGGATTCAAACTAAAACAAAAACCGATTCTATTCCGTGTAGTTCAACGCAGAAACGACCGCCGCAATTCCAGCCCGACCATCATCTGCTTTGGAAGAGAGATTCCGTAATCCTGTTCCAGAATATAAGATGCCCCGCCCTTTCCTGACTGACTGTTTATGCGGATTATACCTTCATACTTTCTTCCGATGTCATGCGAGTCAAAAGTAAGATAGGGAACAGCCCAATATTCATTTTCCGCTTTTCCCGCCCTGAATGCCATACCCTTTCTTATAGCATCCTGATGCGAGCCGCTGAATGCAGTAAACACAAGTTTTCCCGAATACGGAGTCCTTGGATGAATCTCCATGCCCATAAGACGTGTATATGCAGCAACAAGAAAAGGCATATCCGAAAAATCAAGCTCAGGGTCAATGCCTTGTGTGTACATAGTCATGCCGACCGTAACAATGTCAAGGTTTGAACCGTTACAGCTTATAAACAGCTTTTAAGCAAAAGCCTATTTACCCGCACCCCTTACTTTTCATATCATTTCAAAAACGTTATAAATATTATATGGGAGGACGGACATCTTAAGGCATCCTTAAAGCGAGTAATTGCTCGTATGTCCGCCCCACGAATCTGGACAATGCCCCAAAATCTCAAAAGTGTTGAACACTACACAAAAATCGAATATATTACCTAGTGATGATGAATAGAAGAATTGCTGACAGTATATTTTCTCACAAAAGAACACACAAAAGCATTAAGAGGCTTGACAAAGTTGCCTCACGCCACATAATCGTCTGTCGTCTGTCGTCTGTCGTCTGTCGTCTGTCGTCTGTCGTCTGTCGTCTGTCGCCTAGACTATATCCAAAACACAACAACACAACTTTCTTCTCTCATAACAAGCGTACCTGAAAGGCTCTCCTTTCAGGTACGCTTTTATTTTAGCTCAAGCTTTTGTGCATTCGCACAAAGCCCAAATATTTTTAAGGAGGATTACTATGAAACGAAGTAATTCAACGCAGAATGCACTCGGTGCCTTCAAAAAGTTGGGAGCCGTGGCACTCATCACAGCCACAATGTTCTTCACTGCTTGCAATCAGGCAGTAGGGGGAAACTCAGGCGGAGGAGGCGGAAAGCCAACGCCCACACCAACGCCGACTAAGTACACAGTAACGCTCAATCAGACGGCAAACGGCACGGTAACAGCCTCGCCTGCAATACCTGACGACAAACTAATGCCTAAAGACACTGTAATCACTTTCACCGCAACAGCTAACGCAGGCTACAAAATCGGCAAGTGGACTGTAACGCCCCCCGAAGCACTACAAGCTGGAGGAACTGACGGAAGCGAAACAGCAACGCTTAAAATCACAGCCAACACTACAGTCAGCGTGAGCTTTGAAGCCATACCAAAGCACGCCATCAACTTCAGTGTGGACAGTACTACGCAAAACGGCACGCTCAAAGCAATGGTTGGCGACAAAGAAATCAATTCGGGGAACGACGTGGAAGAAGACAAAACCGTAACATTCACGGCAGAACCTAGTGCAAACTACAGGGTGAAAGAGTGGAAGGTAGGCAACACTGTTGTTACAGGCAACAAGACAAATACTTATAAGCACCCAGTAACCAAGCCTGCCACTATCACCGTGAGCTTTGAGCGTATACCTGAAGGAGCCATTCTCACGCTTGCGGCAGACAAGAACATCGTCGCAGTCTGGGCAAAAACTGAAGACAACTCTCCCATAACGGTGGAAGGCTGCACAGTGGACACCCTCGCTAGTGAGAATCAAAAAGATCTAACTGCAAATACAAATGGGGCAAAAATCACCCTTAAAGGCAAAATCATTGAGCTTCGCGTTGACTATAACTACCCCTTGGTGGGGCCACTCACTGCCCTTGACGTGTCAGGCTTAGCTAAATTGCAAAAGCTGAACTGTGGAGGCAATCAGCTTACCTCCCTTAATGCGTCAGGCTTAACTGAATTGAAAGAGATTAAGTGCTACTCAAATAAGCTCACTGAGCTTAACGTGCAAGGTTGCACTGCATTGCAAAAGTTGGAATGCAGTTCCAATAACCTACCTGAGCTTAACGTGCAAGGGCTAACCGCATTGCAAGAGCTTTCCTGCCCTAACAATAAACTCACCAAGCTGGACGTGCGAGGTTTAAACGTTTTGAAAAATCTTCGCTGTAATCAAAATAAACTCACTAGCCTTAAGGTGAAAGGCTTAACTGCTTTGGAAGAACTTAACTGCTTTGGAAATAATCTTACCGAGCTTGACGTGCAGGACTTAACTAAATTGCAAAAACTTGAATGCGAAGAAAATCAGCTTGCCAAACTTAATGCGTCAGGCTTAACTAAATTGAAAGAGATTAACTGCAATGAAAATCAACTCACCAAGCTTAACGTGCAGGGCTGTACTGCTTTGAAAACTCTTTATTGCCACAGCAACAAGCTTGACGCCGAAGCGATGACAGCACTATTAAACGCATTGCCACAGCGTGAGGCAAACGAAGACAACCCTGCAATTGCTCTTCTTTACACCGGAGAAACAGGCAAAACCGAAAAGAACTGCAAAGACTACACCAAGCCCGACGGACTAAAAACAGCCTTTGAAGGTGCAAAGAGCAGAAAGTGGAAGCTACGGAAAGTAAATGCAGGCGGATGGGATTATGTAGACATTTAAGATTACACCCCAACCCACACCCCCCCAGCAACCGACGGGGTTTCCAAAGCAATTTGGGGGTCTCGGGGGCAAGCCCCCGAGCAGCGTTGCGGAAAGGAGGGGGTTCGTAAGGGGAGAGGAAAACCACTTGCTCTGACCAAGGGGTTTTCCTCCCCCTTACATAACACAATATCAACCTTGCAATTTATCGCAAATAAAAATATAGGTTCATAAGGGAACCATCCCTTATAAAAGGAGAGTTATCTATGCCAACTAAAAAGAAATCCGTTTGGGAAGTACACCTTCGCCCAAACACACTCACCAAAGACAACGACCGCGACTGCATTGCGGACGTTTATCAACACGCTGAAACCCAGCGTAACAAAGACATCGCAGACATCATCGTCAAAGAGCGAACGGAGTTCCGCCCGGAGACAATAATGAACATCCTCACAATGCGGGACAAAGTCGTAACCCAGCTACTCGAAGAAGGCTTATCCGTGATGGACGGCGTTGTGCAGATCACGCCGCGTGTCTCAGGCGTGTGGGAGACCGAAGGGGCTGAGTACGACGAGAAAATCCACAAGCGAACAGTCGATATCGTCCCGACTGCCGACCTTCGCGACGTGCTCGACGCAATCAGCGTGAAAGTGCTGGGAGCAAAAGAAGCGACCGCCCGCATCACCAGCATAACCGACACGGCAACAGGCTTAAAAGACGGCACAATCACCATTGGAGACGACATCATCATCGAAGGCGACAAACTCAAAATAGATGAAAAAGATGCGGCACAAGGCGTGTTCTTCAAAGCGGCAAACGGCACCGAATACAAAACCACCCGTCGCCTTTCGGTCAATAAGCCCAGCCAAATCATCGCCCGCGTACCCAAAGAAGTTCCGGCGGGGGCTGTAACCGTCATCGTACGGACGAAGTATTCAAGCACGGCGAAGCCTTTGAAGGAAATAAAGGAGATCATATTTGGCTATCCATGTACTGCAAAAGCATAGGCATTCGGTGTAGGCAACGTTCGAGTGGAAGCACTCGAACCGTTCGAGTGGAGGCATTCGAACCGTTCGAGTGGAGGCATTCGAGCCGTTCGAGTGGAAGCATTCGAGCCCGGTAAGCGTTAGGATTCATAAGGGGCGTAAGCCCCTTATAAATATATTAAGGAGTTTTTTATGAAACACAGAGTAAAAACAATCTTGTTTATCGGTTTAGCGCTTGTTGCGCTATTTGGAATGACCGCCTGCCAGAATAACGCAGGCGGAACGCCTAAGCCTAAGTTCGCCGTAACCTTCAGCGTGAATCCGATGCACCCCGTCCCAATTATTGCCGCCGTGTAGATTTTTTTTAGCATGAACGTCCCCTTTCCGTAAAGTCCATTCAATTTTACACCAAAATCACGCAAAATCCATACACCTAAAAAAGGCGCATGGATTCAAACTAAAACAAAAACCGATTCTATTCCATGTAGTTCAACGCAGAAACGACCGCCGCAATTCCAGCCCGTCCTACGTTGGAACTTTTTCCTACGCCCCATGAACTTGTTCCGTCTTCCTTTGCAATCAGAACGTACGCCATTGCGTATGTGTTAGAGCCTTCGCCAACCGAATGTTCATGGAACGACGTGATGTTGAACTTGGGCGCGGGAGTTTTCGCCATCGCAGAAACAAAAGCGTCCAACGGACCGTTACCTTCCGCCGAAACGGAAAATCTTTTTCCTTCCCATTCAACCGTGGAAAGCGCGCTTACAGCGGCAGAATCATCGCTTCCCCGCTCCCCTTCTATATGGCGTTCCGTTATATCGATGATGTTGAGCGGAGTTTTTGTGTTAAGCCATTTTTCAGAAAGAATCCCAAAAATTTCCTCCGAAGTAAGTTCACGCTGCGCCTTATCCGCAGCTTTTTTTACCATCGCCCCGAAAACTCCCATCATCTGCTTTGGTAGAGAGATTCCATAATCCTTTTCCAAAATGAAAGCAGCTCCGCCTTTTCCAGACTGGCTGTTTATCCGGATTATGCCTTCGTACTTTCTGCCTATATCATGAGGGTCAAAGGTAAGGTACGGGACATCCCAATATTCGTTTTCCGCCTTTCCCGCCCGGAAAGCCATTCCTTTACGTATGGCATCCTGATGAGAACCGCTGAATGCGGTAAACACAAGTTCCCCTGAATACGGAGTTCGCGGATGAATCTCCATTCCCGTAAGACGGGTATATGCCGAGACAAGCGAAGGCATATCTCTAAAATCAAGTTCGGGGTCGATTCCCTGCGTGTACATATTCATTCCGACGGTAACGATATCAAGATTTCCAGTGCGCTCCCCGTTCCCGAAAAGGCATCCTTCAACCCTATCCGCCCCGGCTAAAAGTCCAAGTTCGCACTGAGCGACCCCTTCGCCCCGGTCGTTGTGGTTATGAAGAGAAATCACAAGATTTTCACGATTCGATATGTGGGTGCAAAAATATTCTATTTGGTCTGCAAACTGATTGGGAAGCGCACATTCTACAGTGGTCGGAAGATTCAGTATAATCTTGTGATTCCGGTCAGCCAGAGTCCCCCACTCTTTCACGACCGCCTCGCAGACCTCGATTGCGTAGTCTATTTCCGTGGTCGAAAAACTTTCAGGAGAGTATTCAAGGCGAATGTCCGTTCCCTGGCTCATCGAAAGACAGTTTTTCACACATCTTATTCCGTCTATCGCTATCTGCTTTATTTCGTCCTTGGTCTTTCCGAACGTATACTTTCTGTGAGCAGGACTTGTAGAATTGTACAGATGGAAAATCGCCTTTGAACATCCGGAAAGACTTTCGAAAGTCCTTTTTATAAGATGCTCCCTTGCCTGACAGAGAACCTGAAGCGTCACATCATCAGGAACATGGTTTTCTTCGATAAGCCGCCGCATGAAATTAAACTCGGTATCGCTCGCCGAAGGAAAGCCGACCTCGATTTCCTTGAAACCAATTTTTACAAGAATGTCAAAGAATTCCAGTTTCTGCTCCACGCTCATCGGATTCACCAAAGCCTGGTTTCCGTCCCTAAGATCAACCGAACACCATATTGGAGCCTTTGTTATGGTCTTGTCCGGCCATGTCCGACTCTCAATTTTCACCGCATCGAACGGGCGATATTTCCCATTCGGATTCATCGTAGACATATTCCTCCCATAAAAACTTTTTCGGAAATTGCAAGTTTCGAAAAAGTTTTTAGCCGTGCGCATAAGCACACATGTTCAATAATATAGTTTGCGAAATATACGTATATTTCGCAAACTCCAAGATAAGAACGCTGCGATTTCGAGCAATGCGCAGAAATCGCAAGTGTCTCCTATAAAATAAAAAACGCTTCGGCGTTTTTTGTCTCCATTCTTTAGTGACGGCGATATTTCAGCCGCGCTTTTTATCATTCCGCCAAAATAAAACTTTTAAGCCCAAAAGACTTAAAAAAAATCGACCATTTATGTAAATTGCATAAAAAAAGCCCCACCGCTTAAAGCAGTGGAGCCGTAATTTACATAACCAACACAAACACTACACTCTAAGCGCCCCGAAATGAGAAATCAAGAAGTAGTAGAAGTAGTGTCATTTTCATGCGCAAACTGTACTACAAAAAAAAGATTTTTGCAACAAGGATTCATTCATTAAGGGAGGACACCAGCTCAGAGTTCGAAGCCCGCAGGTTTCCTCCCTTAAACCCTCCATCCTTGGGCACGACCAAAGGGGAAACCCCTTTGGAATCCCCGCCTTGCAAGAATCGGGCTTTGTCTCGATTTCTTGGGACGGACATAAGACCAACAATCCGATTAAGAACTCATTGCGATGTCCGCCTTACTGCTTAGGGCTCTGCCCTAAGAACCCGGAACAGTTGTG
>ERZ772957.241-NODE-241-length-46587-cov-6.826399_pt1 | contig 46587 bp, 41 predicted proteins | sample MGYA00580682_ERZ772957 | MGnify/ENA primary metagenome ERZ772957 (study PRJEB29015, sample SAMEA2737921) | human oral metagenome | biome: human oral; feature: human-associated habitat; material: dental | place: China | collected 2025 ... | reverse complement strand
GGCCGCGCGCGACGCGAGCCGCTCCGTGACGGGAGCCACCCGGCCCGCCAGCAGCCGGGCGATCAGGGCGCGCCGATCTGCGAGAGCTCTTCCCCGGTTGCGCAGCGCGTCCGAGAGCTCCGGGGAACCGTCGATGACCAGGGCGAACCTGTGCAATTCCTCCTGGACGCGCTTCAGCTCCCCACGCTCGTTGGCGGTACGCAACAGGCCGCGCACACCCTGCCGCTCGATGGCATCGATCATGGTTCGCCCGCTGGGCCAGGGGCGGTAGGCCACCTCGGTGACCACGGAAAGAGCGGCGGCCCCCAGCCGGCCCTCGAAGAGTCTGCGGGCCAGCGCCTGCCGGTCCCTCCCGCTCGCGGAGGGATCGGACAGCGAACGCCTCAGCGGAGGCTGGCCCTCGAGCAGATCGGCAACTGCGAACAGCTCATCGGCAGCGGTTTCGTCCACCTGGATGGCATCCGCCACCGGATCGAAGGCGCTGAGGGCGATGTCGCGGGATTTCATCGGGGGGTGCCTGCCGTTTCCAGTTCCTGCAGGAAGCGGTCGATGGTCCGGTTGGCGCGCTCGTCGTCAGTGAGTGCCTCACCGACGATCCGGCCGGCGAGGGTGGTGGCCAGGCCACCGATGTCCGCGCGAAGCTCGGCCAAGAGCTGCGCACGCTCGGCCTCCAGCTGGGCCCTGCCCGCGGCGAGAATGCGGTCCGACTCCTTGCTGGCCCGCTCCCGGGCTTCCGCCAGCATCTGTGCCCCGGTGTTCTTCGCCTCCTCGCGGATCTTCGCGGCCTCCTCGCGTGCGGAGTTGAGTTGGTCGTTGTACTCCGCCAGCGCCGCCTCCGCTTTGGACTCGGCCTGCTCGGCCCGCCGGATTCCCCCCTCGATGCGTTGGTAACGCTCCTCGTACAGTTTCTCGAAGGCCGGGACGACGGCCTTCCACATGACGAGGAACACCAGCAGCATCAGGATGATGCCGACCACGACCTCGGACAGGTGATGGGGCAGAAGCGGCCCGAGATCTATCCCGGACTCGAGCAGCACCCCATTCACGGGAACCACGTCAATCCTCACTGAAGAACGAAGGCCAGGGCAATGGCGATGATGGCGAGCGCCTCGACGACGGCGAAGCCGATGAAGGCGGTGCTCATCATGGCACCACGCGCCTCGGGCTGGCGAGCGGTTCCGTTGATGACGGAGGCGAAGATCCAAGCGACGCCCAGGGCCGGGGCGATGGTGGCGATCGCGTAGCCGATCATGTTGAGCGAACCGTTGATTTCCAGGAGGGTCTGCATGGTTTTCCTTTCGGATGGCTCCTCACCGGGATTGGTGACGGAGTCGGATTTTTCGAATCAGTGGGCCTCTGAGACTGAGGTTGACACGTACTGGGCGGTCAGGACGGTGAAGATGTAGGCCTGCAATGCGCCGATGAACAGCTCCAGGAACAGGATCGCGAAACTGAACATCACCGAAACGGCACCGGAGACGTTGTACATGAGGTTGTTCTGGAAGGTCAACAGGAAGGAGCCTCCGACCACGAACACCAGAACCACCAAGTGCCCGGCGAACATGTTGGCGAACAGACGCAGGGCGAGCGTGACTGGGCGGGTGACGAACGTCGCGAGAAACTCCAGCGGGATGATCAACCACAGGAGATACCACGGAACGCCCTCCGGGATGAGCGCCTTCTTGAGAAACCCGATGCCGAATTTGCGGAATCCCGCACCGACGTAGACACACCAGGACAGGAAAGCCAGACCGTAGGCGAATCCGACGTTGCTGAAAGTCGGGAGCATGAACACGAAGGTCTCGCCGAACCAGTTGTTGATCAGCAGGAAGGAGAACAGGCCGAGCAGGTAGGGCAGGAAACGCCTGTAGTCGTGGTGGAGAATGTCGCGGGCGATGCCATTTCGGACGAATTCGTAGAGGTACTCGGCGAGGAACTGCCGTTTGGGGGGCAGCACCTTGAGGCGACGCGAGGCCAGCCACCAGAGCAGGACCACCAACAGAGCCGCTATGACGGCCTGCCAGAAGGGCTTGTTCATCCAGGTGGGGGTGCCGGGAATGACGGGGGTGTCGAAGATGAAGTCGTTGACGCTCGGCGGGGTGTAACCGCCATCGCCACCGCTCTCCAGCGGAAGAAGCCAAGGGTTCACGTGCCGCTCCCATATCGTTTGATGATCAGATATGTGCTGCAGGCCAGGCCCAGGATCAGGCCCAGCGGCAGCAACCACGATGTCTTCCAGAGATGATCACCCAGCCAGCCCAGGCCTCCGTAGAAGAGCAGACCCGCCAGGATGTAACTGAGCACGACCATCCCGTCCTCGGTACCCCGTTGCTGAGGGGGCTTCTCCTCGGGTTCTGGTCTGGTGCCCATGTCGGGAGTGAGCCTAGCGGAAAACTCCCCTGCCTTCATCCTCCCAGGCCGCACTTTCAGCCTTGGTCGTGAATGTCGTAAATGGGTACGCGTTGCCGCGACGCCACCACGACCACACCCGTTGTCCAGGCGAGCACCGTTGCGATGACCGCGGCCGCCAGCCAGTTCCTGTCCGTCGCTGGTCCGAGCTGCGGATGACTCGTCACGAACCAGATCCCGGCTCCGACCCCCACCACGCGAACCGCATAGCTCACGAGCACCAGTCCGAGGCCTTGGACGGGTTCCAACTCGCAGGCCACGACCTCGACGGCCTGCCCCACGGAGCAGAAGATTACCACCGCGGCGAATCCCAGCGCGGCCCCGATGAGTGCCGCCCGGGAACCGGTCGCCAAGGCCAGGCCGCACGCCGCGATCCCCGCCGCGTGTCCGGTCAGGAGCCCGCCGATCATCATCTGCCGGGCCCGCCGGGTGGCTCCTGTGACCCGGCGTTCAGCCATGTTTCGCCGCCCCAGATCCGCGCCTGACGGGCATGACGGTGACCAGCACCAGCAGCACGAAGAAAACCCCGATGGCCCACCACGTCGCGGGGTGGTTCAGGAGCACCGTGCAAACCAGACCACCCGCTATCAACGCACCCCAGGAACACATGATGAACACGACCCCGCGCTGCGAATGTCCCCGGGCCACCAGCCTGTGGTGCAGGTGATGCTTGTCGGCCTTGAACGGGTGCTGGCCCCGCGCTGTGCGACGGATCCAGGCCAGGATCAGGTCGCTCAGGGGCAGGGCCATCGTGGCGAACGGCAGCAGCACCGGGAGCAGAGCGGGCAGGACGTCGTCGTGATCCCGGCTGAGGGCGCTCGGATCCACCTGGCCGGTGAACGAGATGGCGCTCATCGCCATCAGGAATCCCAGCAGCATGGATCCGGCATCCCCCATGAACATGTGCGCCGGCTGGAAGTTGTGGCCGAGGAACCCAAGGCAGATGCCGAGGGTGGCCACGGTCAGCAGGCTCGCCGTCGTGGCCCGGGCCAGGTCCTGTTCGTAGGCGAGCACGTACGAGTAGGCGAAGAACGCCCCCGCCCCGACCGCCACCAACCCGGCGGCCAGCCCGTCCAGCCCATCGACGAAGTTGACGGCATTGGCGCACACCGCGATGAAGATGACCGTGATCAGGATGCTGCTGGCGTCGTCGAGGGCCAGCACAGCGTTCGGCAGGGGGATCCAGTAGATGCGAACCCCTCCCAGCACGGCCGCCCCCGCGGCCAGCACCTGGCCACCGAATTTCACGACTGGACTCAGCTCGACCACGTCATCGACCAGCCCGACAGCGCAGATCAGACCGCTCGCCAGGAGCACCACCAGGGCGTCGTGTCCGACCGTGGCGAAACGCGACAGGAACGGCATGTTCACGGCGAGTATCAGGCAGACGACCAGTCCGCCGAACATCGCGAGCCCGCCGAAATAGGGTTTGGGGCTGGTGTGTACGTCGCGCGCCCTCACCTTCGCCACCGCGTTCCAGCGCAGGGCCAGTTGACGGCACACCGCCGCGAACAGGTAGGTGGCGGCGGTGGCGACCAGTAGCACGAGAAGGTATTCGCGCATCAGCCAGCCTGCAGCTCCGGCACCACCTCGCGGAGCTCCTCGAGATCGATCGCCCCCTGGCGGAGAACCCGCCCGTGTTCGTCGCCGGTGAAGTCGATGATCGTGGAGGCCTTCCCCCCTGGTGCCCTCCCGCCATCCAGATAGACCGCGACGGCCTCGGCCAGCATGCGGCGGGCCTCCCCGGCGGTGGTGGCGGCCGGCTGCCCGGAAACGTTCGCCGAACTCACGGCCATGGGCCCCGTGCGACGCAGCAGGGCGCGGGCCTGGTCGTGGTCGGGAACCCGGACGGCAACCGTTCCCCGGGTCTCCCCCAGGTCAAGGGGAAGCGATCGCTGCGCCTTGACGATGATGGTCAACGCCCCCGGCCAGAACCGTGCAACCAGTTTCCTGGCTGCCTCCGGGACCTGACCGGCGAGGGCACGCAGCATCGACGCCTCCGCTATCAGCACCGGCGGCGGCATGTCCCTTCCCCGTTTCTTCGCCTCCAGCAGCCCCGTTACCGCCTTGGCGTCGAATGCGGCACACCCGATCCCGTAAACGGTGTCGGTTGGGAAGACGACACACTGCCCCTCCGCGACCGCTTCCCGGGCGGTCTCGAGGGCGGCATCGGCTTCAAACTCGAGGAGCAGCGTCCTCGACCCGGTTTCACTCACCCGCCAATCCTGCCACGTCTGGCTACGAGGTGCCGGGGGTACCCTGCCAGGTCGCGTACCGTCCGGATCTCGGAGAAACCGTCGGAGAAGATTCCCCGGACCTGCTCGGCGTGCGACTGGTCGTGTTCCATGGCCACCAGGCCTCCCGGCACCAGGAGCCTGCGCGCCACCGAGTGGACTACCCGGATGGCCTCCAGCCCATCCTCACCACCGAACAGCGCCTCGGCCGGGTCGTGGGTCACCTCCGCCGGGAGCCGGCCACGCAGGCCGGTGGGAACATAGGGCGGGTTCGCCACCACGACATCCACCCGGGCATCGAGATCGTGGAAGGCCTCGGACATGTCCTCCCTGCGACAGTCCACCCCGAGGCCCTCAAGGTTCCGCAGCAGCCAGGGCCACGCGTCGGAGGAACGCTCCACGGCGTGCAGCTCCAGGCCACCACGTTCCCTCGCGAGGCTCCGGGTTATGGCCCCCGACCCGGCGCACAGTTCAACCACACGGTGTCTCCCCGCGGGCAGGCCCGCCAAGTGCGCGAGCACCTCGTCCACCAGCAGTTCCGTTTCGGGACGCGGTATGAACACCCCGGGTCCCACATCGAGGGTTTCGTAGCGGAACGGAGCCCGGCCCGTGATGTGCTGGACCGGTTCCCCGGTTTTCCGCCGCGCCACAAAACCAGCCACCCGGTCGCGGTCCCCGGGTGAGGCGTCCCGGAGGATCAGCGCCGCCGAGTCGCATTCCAGGGCGTGGCAGACGAGCCAACGGGCATCGGCCGCCGGAGTGGTGACGCCAGCCTCCGCCAGCTGCTCCGAGACCTCCAACACCAGGTCCCAAGCCCTCATCGGCCTGGTCCGGAAAGCCGTTCGGCCAGGTCGGCCTCGGCAAGCGCGTCGAGCACGGGCGCCAGGGCCCCCGCCAGGACCAGGTCCAGGTTGTGGGCCTTGAAACCGATCCGGTGGTCGGCGAAACGGTTCTCCGGGAAGTTGTAGGTGCGGATCCGCTCGGAACGGTCCACCGTGCGCACCTGCGACCTGCGGGCGGCGGACGCCGCCTCCGCGGCCTTCGCCTCCCGGATGGCGGCCAGCCTGGAACGCAGCAGGCGCATCGCCTGTTCGCGATTCTGCAGCTGGGAACGTTCGTTCTGGCAGCTCACCACCACCCCCGTCGGGAGATGGGTGATCCTGACCGCCGAGTCGGTGGTATTCACCCCCTGGCCGCCGGGCCCGGATGCGCGGAACACGTCGATTCTGAGGTCGGATTCGCTTATCTCCAATTCCTCTGGCTCGATGTCCGGGGAGACCAGCACACCGGCGGCGGAGGTGTGAATGCGGCCCTGGGTCTCGGTGACGGGAACGCGTTGCACCCGGTGCACCCCACCCTCGAACTTGAGCCTACCGTAAGGTCCTACCCCATCGACGCCGGTTCCCTTGACGGCCACCGTCACCGACTTGAATCCGCCGAGATCAGTGGCCTGGGAGTCCAGCACCTCGAGGTGCCAGCCGACCTGTTCCGCGTACCGCTGGTACATGCGCAACAGATCAGCCGCGAACAGCGCGGACTCCTCACCGCCCTCCCCCGACTTGATCTCGAGAATCGCGTCGGCGTCGTCGTTCGGATCCCTCGGGGCCAACAGCCGGGTGAGCCGCGCCGCGGTCTCCTCCAGCTGTGCCCCGAGCGCCCCGGCCTCCTCCGCGAACGCGGGATCCTGCTCCGCGAGTTCGAGTGCCGCCTCCCGGTCGGCCGCCAACCCGCGGTACAGGGCCAGGGCCTCGACCACGGGACGCAGCGCCGCATAACGACGACCGACCCGGCGCATCAGCACCGGGTCGGCGTGCGTCGCGGGGTCGGCCAGCTGAGCCTCGAGCCGATCGTGTTCGGCGATCAGGGGATCCGCGTTCTCAAACAATTTCGCAGGCTCCGCGAACTCACTTCTTCTTGTTCTTGGCGTACATGCGCTCGAAACGGGCGACGCGGCCACCGGTGTCGAGGATCTTCTGCTTGCCGGTGTAGAAGGGGTGACACTCGGAACACACGTCGGCGTTCAGGGCCCCCTTCTTCGAGGTGCTGCGGGTGGTGAAGGTGTTTCCGCAGGTGCAGTGAACCTTCGTCTCGACGTAATCGGGGTGGATACCCTGCTTCATGTTCTTCTCCTAGACGTGTGTTCTTCCCGGGTCGCCACACCATCGGTGGGCGTGAACCGGCACAGCGTGCAATTGTGCCAGCCGATGCCGTCGAATCAAAACGATCCCGACAGCTCCGGCGCTGACGGCTCAGCCGTCCTGGGCCGGGGTGGTCTTCAGGACGCTGAGCAGGAACTCGTGATTGTTCTGCGTCTTGCGCATCCTGGCCAGCAGGGTCTCCAGGGCGGCCTGGTCGTCGAGACCGGAGAGCGCGCGCCGCAGCTTCCAGATGATGTTCAACTCGTCGCGGCCGAGCAGCAGGTCCTCGCGGCGGGTTCCGGAGGCGTCCACGTCGATCGCGGGGAAGATCCGCTTGTCGGCAAGCTGCCTGGCGAGCCTGAGCTCCATGTTGCCCGTGCCCTTGAACTCCTCGAAGATGACCTCGTCCATCCGGGATCCGGTCTCGATGAGGGCGGTGGCCAGGATGGTCAGGGAGCCGCCGTTCTCGATGTTGCGGGCCGCCCCGAAGAACTTCTTGGGCGGGTAGAGGGCCGCGGAGTCGACGCCACCGGAGAGGATGCGCCCGGAGGCCGGGGCGGCCAGGTTGTACGCCCTGCCCAGGCGGGTGATGCCGTCGAGCAGGACCACCACGTCATGGCCGAGTTCGACGAGGCGTTTCGCGCGTTCGATGGCCAGTTCCGCGACCACGGTGTGATCCTCGGCGGGACGGTCGAAGGTGGATGCGATCACCTCACCGGATACGGTGCGCTGGAAATCGGTGACCTCTTCGGGACGCTCGTCGACGAGAACCACCATGAGGTGGACCTCGGGGTTGTTCGCGGCTATCGCGTTCGCGATGGCCTGCATCACCATCGTCTTGCCGGCCTTGGGCGGGGAGACGATCAGGCCTCGCTGTCCCTTGCCGATCGGGGCCACCAGGTCGATGACGCGGCCGGTCAGCTGCGTGTTGACCGTCTCGAGGCGAAGCTTCTCCTGGGGGTAGAGGGGGGTCAGTTTCGCGAACTCGGGACGCTGCTTGGCCTTCTCCGGATCGTCTCCGTTGACGGAGTCGATCCGCACCAGCGGGTTGTACTTCTCCTTGCGCTCACCCTCCCGGGGGGTGCGAATGGCGCCGACGATCACGTCGCCCCGCCGCAACCCGAAACGGCGCACCATGGCCAGCGGCAGGTAGGCATCGTTGGGGCCGGGAAGGTACCCGGTGGTGCGCACGAAGGCGTAGTTGTCGAGGATATCGACTATCCCGGAAACAGCGGCGAGCACGTCGTCCTCGGAGACCGTGGGTTCGTTCTCGAAACGATCCATACCACCGGAGCCGCGGTTACGGCGGTTCTGGCGGTCGCGGTTGCGGCGACGCCGTCCACGGCGGCCACCCTCGTTGTCCTCCTCGAAACGGCCCGCCCCTGCACTGGCGGGAGCGAGGACCGGGGCGGTGTTGGGGGCGCTGGTCTGGCCGAGTGCCGCGGCAAGCCGTTCCCCGACCTCCTCGTTCGTCGCCTCCTGGGCCGCGCGATCGCGTTCCTTGTTGCGTTCACGGCGACGCCGGTTGCGGCTTAGGCCTTCGTTCTCCGCCCGCGGCTGGGATTGCTGGGCGGGAGACCCGGGATCCGCCTTTTCCGCCTCGGAGGGCTCGGGTGCTGGGCGCTCCGGCACTTCCACCGGAAGTTGCGGCTCGGCGTCGGCCGTCTTCCTGGGGCGCGAGGTACGGGTCGGGTGCTCGGGCCTGGCCGGGACGTTGACCCCGCCGGAGATGGCGGCGATCAGATCGCCCTTGCGCATCGCGGAGGTGCCCTTGATGCCCATCCCGGCTGCCATCTTCTTGAGCTCCGGGAGCTTCAGGTCTGCCAGGGAGTTGGAACCGGATTCGGTCACGGAATGCCTTCCTTGCTCAGGAAACCGGTGGCGTGGGGAAATGCTCAGCCGGTGAAGTGTGTAGTCAAGGCGCTCATTTCACGGTGGTAAAAGAATCCGCCACCGGCGCCGTTCAGGTGACTGCGGAAATAATAACACGAAACCACGGCTTCTCCCCACCGGGCGTTACAGCAAAGGGCCCCGGGTCGTTTCCAAAGCACCGAATTGGAAGGTTCCGCGGATAGGGAGCGCCGACGGCGGGGATCAACTCTGCGGAAGAACCCTCCGGCTGCCCAATCAGTCGCGCGCCCCGGGGCGGAACACCGGCGCCACGCCTGGACCCGGCCGTCTCAGTCCAGGAGTTGCACTCCCCCACCGATCCCGAGGTCGTGACGCCGGAACCCCTCGTGTTCGACGGTTTCCGACGCCGCCAGCTGGTACTCCATCCCGACCGCGAACACGGTCGGTCCCGCCCCGGAGATTGTCGCAGGCACCCCCACTTCCCGCAGCCTCCGAAGCAGTGTCCAGGATGCCGGCATCAGTTCGGAACGGTGGAATTGGTGCAGCCGGTCCCTGGTGGCGGGCAGTAGCAGATCGGGGCGTTGCTCAAGGGCCAAGGGCAGGGAAGCAGCCGCGATCGCCTGGGCCACGGCGTCCCTCCGGGCGACCACATCGGGCAGCACCGCCCTGGCACCCGCGGTGAGGACCTCCAGATCGGGGACGAATGCGAGGCACCGCAGCCCCTCCGCGGGTCGTAGCCGGATCAGTTCCACCCGTTCCCCATCCAGCCAGGCCAGGATCGCACCGCCCCAGACCGCCGCGCCCGCGTTGTCGGGATGCCCCTCAAGAAGACTGGAGATCCGGGTCAGTTCGGCCCGGTCCAGTTCCTTGCCGGGAAAGGCGATACCGTGCGCGAGCGCGCAGCCCGCCACCATGGCGGCAGCGGAGGAACCGAGCCCACGCGAGTGCGGGATCGTGTTGTGTGCCCTCAGGACCAACCCGCCGGGCGGGGCCACGCCCCACTGGCGCAGGGCGTGCAGCAGCGTGGCCACCACGAGATGGGATTCGTCGCGTGGCACCTGATGGGCGCCCTCACCGGTCACCTCGATGCTGATCCCCCCGGTGTCCGAAACCTCCAGGGTCAGTTCGTCGAACCAGTTCACCGCCAACCCGATGCAGTCGAATCCCGGCCCCAGATTGGCGGTGGTCGCCGGGACACGTACGGTGAGCCTCACTTGCCCTCGATGCGCATGTAGTCGATGGAGTCCCCGATGAAGGGGGCCTCCCGAAGCGCCGCTACGACGTCCTGGAGATCCTGTTCACGCGCGTCGTGGGTCATGAAGTTCAGCTCCGCGGTGAATCCGTCGGTGCGACCCAGGCCTTCCAGATAGGACTGCTGGCAGGTTTGCAGGGAAACCCGGTGGGCGCCGAAGATCGTGGCGCACTTGGCCAGCACACCCGGTTTGTCCTCCACCTGGAAACGGATGTAGTAGCGGCTGGTCGCGTCTCCGATGGGAGCGACCTCACGTTTGGTGTATCCGGTCCCGAGATGACCGGCGGTTCCCCGCACCCGGTTGCGGGCCGCGGTGACCACGTCACCCATGACCGCGGATGCGGTGGGAGCGCCACCCGCCCCCTGGCCGAGGAACATCAGCTGCCCGGCCTCGACCGACTCGACGAAGATCGCGTTGTACGCCCCGGACACGGAGGCCAGCGGGTGGGTCTTCGGGACCATGGCGGGATGGACCTTGACTATGACCCGGTCGTCGTCGGCCAGTTTGGCGACGGCCAGCAGCTTCACCACGCAACCCATCTGATCGGCCGCCTGGATGTCGGCTTCCGTGACGGAGGAAATGCCCTCACAGAAGACCTCGGGACTGTGCACCTCGGTGTGGAAGGCCAAACCGGCCAGGATCGCGGCCTTCGCGGCCGCGTCCTTGCCCTCGATGTCGGCGGTGGGATCGGCCTCCGCGAAACCGAGTTCCTGGGCCTGGCGCAGCGCCACGTCGAAGCTCAGATGATTGGTGGTCATCTGGTCGAGGATGTAGTTGGTGGTGCCGTTGACGATCCCCATGACCGCACGGATCTCGTCGCCGACCAAGGATTCCCGGAGCGGCCGGATGATCGGGATTGCTCCCGCCACCGCCGCCTCGTAGTAGAGGTCGACTCCGTTCTTCTTGGCGGTTGCACTCAGCCGCGCCAGATCCTCGGCCAGCAGCGCCTTGTTGGCGGTGATCACCGATGCCCCCGCATTCATGGCTTCGGTTAGCAGGTTCCGCGCGGGCTCGATGCCGCCGATCACCTCGACCACCAGGTCCAGGTCGCCGCGCGTGACGAGGCCGTGCACATCCGTGGTGAACAGGCCGGGATCGATTCCGGGACGTTCCACGTCAAGCCGGCGCACCCCGATCCCGACGAGTTCCAGGGGCCGGCCGATGCGCTGACGCAAGGATTCCGCCTCCTGGCTCAGTATCCGGGCCACTTGGGAACCCACCACACCGGCGCCGAGCAGCGCCACCTTCAATGGCGAAGTTTCCTCAGCCATGTTCACTCCCCTACGTCAAGTCGCATCAGGTCTTCCAGGGTTTCCCGCCTGAGAAGCGTTCGTGTCTCCCCCCGGCGCACCGCCAGCAGGGGCGGTTTCGGAACCTGATTGTAGTTATTGGCCATCGATCGGCAATACGCCCCGGCGCCGGGGACTGCGATCAGGTCCCCGGGGTGGATGTCCTTGGGCAGGAAGACGTCCCGGATCAGGATGTCGCCTCCCTCGCAGTGCTTCCCGACGACCCGCGCGAGCACGGGGTCGGCCTCCGAGGTCCGGTTCGCCAGGGCGCAGGAATACTCGGCGGCGTACAGGGCAGGGCGGATGTTGTCGCTCATACCCCCGTCGACGGAGACGTAGGTGCGCGAACGCCCGTTCTCCAGCTCCACGACCTTCACGGTCCCGACTTCGTACAGGGCCACTCCTGCCGGACCACAGATGGCGCGGCCCGGTTCGATGCTGAGCTGGGGGCGTTTCAATCCGAAACCCCGGCACTCGTGGTCGAGAATGTCCTCGAAGGCCCGGGCTAGGGCATCGGTTGGCATGGGTGAATCGGCCTCCGTGTAGGCGATTCCGAATCCGCCCCCGAGGTCCAGTTCCGCCAGTTCCACCCCGGTGGCGACACGGAACTGCTCCGCCAGCCGCAGCGTGCGACGGATCGCCACCTCGAAGCCGTGGGTCTCGAAGATCTGGGAACCAATGTGGCTGTGGATGCCGCGCAGCTCGATGAAGGGCGACGACTGGCACCGCACCAGCGCCGCGAGGGCGTGGCCCCCGAGGATGGACAGACCGAATTTCTGGTCCTCGTGGGCCGTGGCGATGTACTCGTGCGTGTGGGCTTCCACCCCGGTGGTGACCCGCACCAACGCATGGGCCTTCCTCCCGAGTTCCCGGCAGGCGGTCTCGATGCGGTCTATTTCGTGGAAGGAGTCGACGATGATGCGCCCAACCCCCTGCTCCAGGGCGAAACGGATCTCCTCCGCCGACTTGTTGTTGCCGTGGAACCCGAGCCGCTCCGCAGGCATCCCCCCGGACAGGGCGATCCGCATCTCCCCCATGGTCGTCACGTCCATGTGGAGCCCGTCCTCGGCCACCCAGCGCGCCACCGCCCGGGTAAGCAGGGCCTTTCCCGCGTAGTAGACCCGCCATCCGGCGAAGTGGTCGCGGAAGGCCCGCGCCCTGTCGCGGAAGTCCTGTTCGTCGATCACGTAGGCTGGTGTGCCCTGCTCGGCCGCGACCTGCGTCAGGGGGACCCCACCGATCACGATACGGCCCAACCCATCCCGCTCGGTTCCTGCGGGCCACAGTTCCGCACGCAGCTGGTTGAGGTTCTCGGGCAACGTGAGCCACTGCGGCCCTGTTTTGGCTACGTCGGCATGGATCGAGCCGGCGATGTGAGCGTGGGTCATGAGGTCAAAGCTTGCCAGATGGGGCGTGCCGGGGCCGACGAAACTCCGGCACGCCCCACAAAACGGGCGCGTTGGGCAGGATTCCGGGTTGTCTGCTCCCCGTGGGCGCGGAACTCGTCGGGAACGAACTGGGTGGAAAGTCCGACCAGGACGTGGAAGAAGATCGGCAGGCAGAAGCCCAGGATGATCATCACGCGCCTGCGGAAACTCCTTCACCACCCGTGGCACCTCGAAGAACAGGCCGAACGCGGACAGCACGGCCACCAGAAGCATCACGCACCAGCGTCCGTTGCTGCTCCCCCAGTAGTTGTGAATGACCGCATTGATGACGAAGGTCAGGAACCGGCCGAAAACGATCATGAACTCGTTGCGCGCGACTATCCGGCCCCGCGTCTCGGATGACGAGATCTCGGCCAGGAAGACTGGCGCCTTCCCGATCCGACGCCGGATCCACGAGGAACGCATGTTTTCCCGGGAGCTGGCCGGGTACATCGTGGTGGAACCGTGTGACACCACCGACTACGAGGGTTTCACAGCCGCCGATCGTCTCCTGGGAGCCCCCGGGCCGCGTCCCACCGCACTTTTCGTGGGCAACGCCCTGGCCGCGCTCGGCGCTCTGACCCTGGCGCGGTCCAGCCGAATCGCAGTCCCGGGAGAGCGGGCCGTCGCACCATCGACGGCACCATTCCTCGCGCGCAGCCCGGCCATCTCCCTGACCTCGGTGGCCCTCGAGACCGAACGCCGAGGAGCACTCGCCGGGGGAGCTGATGATCCGCAAGCTCCTGGAGTCCGGCGCGAAACACGCGAAACTGGTGATGCCCCACCGGGATCAGCATCCGGAGTTCCACGGTGTCCTGAGAAATCGCCGAGTTGCCCCGGAACTTCGGGTTCATGCTAGCCTGTCGGACGTCGAAGCCCCCGTAGCTCAGGGGATAGAGCACCGCCCTCCGGAGGCGGGTGCCGAGGTTCGAATCCTCGCGGGGGCGCTTCACGGCCGGACCTACCGGCGGGCCCATAACTCCAGGGAGTCCGTGCTTGACCGAAACCACAACAGCGCCCGCCAGGAGGGGACACCGCACGATGTGGGCCATGACCTTGGCCTTCGTGTTCGCGGTCACCCGCGCATTCAACGTGGTGTTGTGGAAGATTCCCCAGGTCACCTTCGTCCAGAACGACATCAGCTATTACGGGTACTGGCTCTGGTGCCTGCTGGGCGACGGCAGCCATGACCTGAAGTGCACGACGGCACTGGCCGGTTCCGGAGTGATGGTGGAGTATCCCCTTCCCGCCGTCTGGTTCCTGGAGCTGCTCTACACCCTCGGGAGCGGCCACCCCTGGTGGCTGCCGCTGATCCTGGTGGGAGGGGCGCTGATCGGTATCGCCATCCTCACCGCGTTGTGGGCCTGGGGCCACAAGCGGTTCGCTCTCCTGGGGGGCGCCGCCCTGGCCGTCCTGCTCGTCGCCGTCTGGTCCACCGCGTCCCTGCCCTACAGGAGCACCGCGTTCAATTCCTGGCTGCCGGTCTTCGCACTGTCGATGCTCCTGCTCGACGGTCTCGTGGCGACGATGCTGTTCAAGCACGGCTCGGTGGGTGCCTCAGTTTTCTGGATCCTGTTCATAGGGGCCTGCGGCCCCATCGTGTGGTTCCGCTTCGACATGCTGACCGCAGCCGCCGTTGCCCTCGCATGCCTGTGGCTCAACCGCCACCCCGCCACCTCGGGCGCCCTGATCGGCCTCGGCGCGGCGATAAAACTCTGGCCCGCCCTGCTGATCGCCCCGATGTCCGCCCCCGCCCCCCTGCACGCGGGCAGGGGACGATGCCGCCTGATCGGCTTCGCCGCAACCGGGTTCACCCTGGGGCTCGCGTCTTTGCTGATCGGCGGATGGGCCCGCTCGGCGTCCCCTCTGGCCTGGCAGTCGAGCCGAGGGCTCCAGATGGAATCCGTCCCAGCGACCCCGCTCATCTTCCTGCGAACGTTCACCGCCAATCCCGCCTGGCGGGTTGAGCTCAGCAAGTACAACGCCATCGAGTTCCGTGGGCCGGGCATCGATCCCCTGCTCGGGCTGTCGACTCTCCTCACCGCCGGTTCGATCCTGCTCACCGTGGCGCTCACGTGGAGACTGCTCCGCAATTTCCGCTCGAGCGACGAGCACCTGACCCAGGCCATCCTGTTGTCGGTGCTCGCCGTGGTGCTCGCCACCGTGATCTCGAACAAAACCCTGTCCACGCAGTACGTCCAGTGGCTGGCGGGGCCGCTGGCGGCCCTGCTCGCTCTCGGTTCCAGCCCGTGGTTGAAACGCCCCCGCCGGGTTCTGGCGATCGGTTTGGTGATCATCGCGCTACTCACCCAGTACACCTATCCTTGGGGAACCCTAGGTATCATGGCGATCCCCAACGGATCCGGTTTCGAGTCCTCCACCCTGGTGGCGCGCAACGTGCTTCTCGTGATCCTGGCGGGATTCACGGCGGGACTCGCGTGGCGCGCCACGTCCCGCCCTCACCCCGGTCGTCCCGGCCGGGATTCGCTAAGCTGATCCTCGGGCGAAGAAGCCTGACGCCCAAGCAGTAGTCTCAAGTAAGGGGATTGTGGCAGCGGCCACTGGCGAAGATGTCGACACCTGACTCACACGATGCATTTGGAGCAAACTCCTGGTTGATCGACGAGATGCGGGATGCCTGGGAAAAGGATCCCTCATCCGTGGACGAATCGTGGCAGGCCTTCTTCAAGGACAAGCCCATCCCCACGAACACGGCCCCCACACCCACTCCCCCAGCGCGGGATGATCGTCCCACCCCTCCCCCGCAGGAGCGCACTCCCCGGCAGGAGGGAAACCAACCGATGGTGGAATCGGTCAAACCCACCAGGGAATCCCCCTCCACCCCGGGCACCGGGGCCGGCCTGTCGGCCAACGCACCGAACCCGTCGCTGCGACCCGAGCCCTCCGCGGTGGCACCCCGCCTGACCGTACTTCGCGGCGCCCCGATGCGCACGGCCAAGAACATGGACGCCTCACTGAGCGTGCCCACCGCCACATCCGTGCGTTCCGTGCCCATGAAACTCGTGATCGATCAGCGCACCGGGATCAACAACTTCCTGAAAACCTCCAAGGGCGGCAAGGTCAGCTTCACCCATCTGATCGCCTACGCGATGATCCAGGCCCTGAAGGCCGTGCCCGCGATGAACAATTCCTACGACGTCATCAACGGCAAGCCGACGCTGATCGAAAACCCCGCGATCAACCTGGGAATCGCCATCGACCTCAAGAAACCGGATGGCACCCGCCAGCTCTTGGTTCCCAACATCAAGGGATGCGAAAAGCTCAATTTCGCACAGTTCTGGGCAGACTACGAAAAGATCATCGCCAAGGCGCGCGCCGGGGAGCTCACGGTGGCCGATTTCGCCGGTACCACCGCCACCATCACCAATCCCGGGGGCATCGGGACGAATCACTCCGTGCCCCGGCTGATGAACGGTCAGGGAATGATCCTCGGTGTCGGGAACATCGACTATCCCGCGGAGTTCCAGGGGACCTCGCTGTTCCACGTCGACGACTTCGGCATCTCCAAGATCACGACGCTCACCTCCACCTATGACCACCGCGTGATCCAGGGTGCCCAGTCGGGCGAGTTCCTGAAGATCATCCACCAGCTGCTGCTCGGGGAGCAGGGCTTCTACGACAAGATCTTCGAGGCCCTGCGTATCCCGTACGAGCCGTTGCGCTGGAGTGTCGACATCTCCACCCACCGCGAGAACCAGGTTGCGAAGCAGGGACGGGTGCTGGAACTCATCAACGCCTACCGCTCGGTGGGACACCTGGTGGCCGACACCGACCCGCTGGAGTACCGGCAACGCTCACACGAGGACCTGCGGCTGGAAACCCACGGCCTGTCCATCTGGGATCTGGACCGTGAGTTCGCCGTCGGCTCCTTCGGCGGACAGGAAAGGGTCTACCGCTCGCTGCGGGAGATCCTCGCAATCCTGCAGGACTCCTACTGCCGCACCGTGGCCGTCGAGTACATGCACATCGCGGATCCCCAGCAGCGCAAGTGGTTCCAGGACCGCATCGAGGTGCCCCACCAGGCCCTAACCCACCAGGAGCACATGCACGCCCTCGACAAACTGAACGAGGCCGAGGTCTTCGAAACCTTCCTGCAGACCAAGTTCGTCGGACAGAAACGTTTCTCCCTGGAGGGCGGTGAATCCGTTATCGTCCTGCTGGACGAGATCTGCCAGCAGGCCGCGAACGAACAACTCGACGAGGTGTGCATAGGTATGCCGCACCGCGGCCGCCTGAACGTGATGTCGAACATCGTCGGCAAGGACTACGCCCAGATCTTCCACGAGTTCGCAGGCACCATCGACGTCTCCGGCACCGGTGACGTCAAGTACCACCTGGGTTCGGAGGGCAAGTTCGTCGCCAACAACGGGGCCACCATCAAGGCCTCCGTCGCAGCCAATCCATCCCATCTGGAAGCGGTCAACCCGGTTCTCCAAGGAATCGCCCGGGCGAAACAGGACATGGTCGGTGGCGACGACTTCCCGGTGCTGCCGCTTCTCCTGCACGGCGATGCGGCCTTCTGCGGCCAGGGGGTCATCTTCGAAACCCTGCAGATGAGCCAGCTGCGCGGCTACAAGACCGGCGGCACCATCCACATCGTGGTCAACAACCAGGTGGGATTCACCACGGCCCCCATCGAGTCGCGCACCTCCACCTACTGCACGGACGTCGCCAAGGCCATCTCCGCCCCGGTGCTGCACATCAACGGCGACGACCCCGATTCCTGCATTCGGGCCGCCCGACTGGCCTTCACCTACCGACAGCAGTTCCACAAGGATGTCGTGATCGACCTGGTCTGCTACCGGCGCCGCGGCCACAACGAAGGCGACGACCCGAGCTTCACGCAGCCCAAGATGTACGACCTGATCGAGCAGAAACGCTCCGTCAGGCGCCTGTACACCGAGGCCCTGATCGGACGCGGAGACATTTCCATGTCCGACGCCGAGGACGTGATGGACAAGTTCAGGGCCCGCCTGGAGAACGTGTTCAAGGAGGCCCGTGATGCCAAGAACACCGACGCGGTGATCGAGGAGTACACGAGGGTGCCCTACTATCCGACGAAACAGGGGCACCGGCTCACCGAGATCACACCGGAGATGCTGCACCGAATCAGCGAGGTGCACACCAGGCTCCCGGAGGGTTTCACCCCCCATCCGAAGGTGTTGCCCCAGCTGAAACGCCGTGCCGATCAGATTCTCAACGGCCCCATCGACTGGGCGACGGCCGAGCTGCTCGCCATCGGTTCGCTGCTGATGGAGGGGCGGCCCGTCCGGCTGACCGGGCAGGATTCGCGCCGCGGGACCTTCTCGCAACGGTTCGCGGCCATCGTCGACCGCGTCACCAACGAGGCCTGGGTGCCCCTGAAACACCTGAGCGACGACCAGGCCACCTTCGATGTCTACGACTCGCTGCTCAGCGAGTACGCTGCCATGGGTTTCGAGTACGGCTACTCCGTGGCCCGGCCGGACGCCCTGGTGTTGTGGGAGGCGCAGTTCGGAGACTTCGCCAACGGCGCCCAGATCATCGCCGACGAGTTCGTCGTGTCCGGGCAGGCGAAGTGGGACCAGAAGTCCGGTGTGGTGCTGCTGCTGCCGCACGGCTTCGAGGGGCAGGGCCCGGACCACAGCTCCGCACGCATCGAACGCTGGCTGCAGCTGTGCGCCGAGAACGCCCTCGCCGTCAGCCAGCCGTCGACGGCAGCAAGCTATTTCCACCTGCTGCGCCAGCACGCCTACGTGAACTACCACCGTCCGGTCGTGGTGGCCACCCCGAAATCGATGCTGCGCAGCAAGGCGGCTGCCTCGCTGCCGGAGGAGTTCACCTCGGGGGCCTGGCATCCGGTGCTGGACGACCCGACGATCACGGATCCGTCCGAGGTCACCCGCCTGCTGATCTGTTCCGGCAAGATCCGCTGGGAGCTCGTGACCAGCCGGGAGAAGTTCGGTCTCGACGGCAAAGTGGCAATCATCTCCTTGGAGCGCCTCTATCCGCTGCCCGGAGCCGAGATGGCCAAGGTGCTGGAACGCTACCGTCACGTCACCGACATCCGGTTCGTCCAGGACGAGCCCGCCAACCAGGGGCCGTGGCCGTTCATCTCTGTGCACCTGCCGAATTCCGTGGCTAACCACACCGACATCCCGCTGCGCATGCACCGGGTGGCACGACCATGGTCCTCCGCCCCGTCGGTCGGTTCCATGAAGGTTCACCAGCAGCAGACCACGGATCTGATGAACAGCGCTTTCGGGGCGTGAGGACGATGTTTCCCGGTGATGGGCACGCCTCCGCCACCGGGATTCTCACCCGACCAGCAAGACCCGGGACTCGAGGAAGATGGTGAGCCATGGATACCGTTGAGAAACTGACCACCTGCTACCGGAAATTGATGGGTTCCGTACCGGAGGGAATCTGGTTCGCCCCCGGACGGGTGAACCTGATCGGCGAACACACCGACTACAACGACGGTTTCGTTCTGCCCTTCGCGCTGGAACAGCGCGCCCTCGTCGCAGCGGGGCATCGCGACGACGACCTGATCGTCATGCACGCCATGGATCTCTCGGAAACCGTGGAACTTCCACTGTCGAATCTCAATCCCGGCGGCGGGGGCTGGGCGGCCTACCTGGCCGGGGTGCTGTGGGCACTGCGCGAGGCGGGACACCAGGTGGGAGCGGTCAACTTGGTGCTCACCTCGGATGTGCCTCTCGGGGCGGGTCTGTCCAGTTCCGCAGCGATCGAGTGCGCGGTGATGGCCGCCGCCTGCGACCTCTTCGGCCTGGAGATCGCTCCCATGGAGCGTGCACGGCTGGCGCAGCGGGCGGAGAACGCCTACGTGGGCGCCCCGACCGGCCTCCTGGACCAGGCCGCCAGCACCCTCTGCCACGCAGGTCACGGACTCTTCATGGACTGCCGCACGCTCGAGACCGCCGAGGTGCCCCTGCCGCTGCGCGAGCAGGGGGTCGAGATCCTGGTGCTCGACACCCGTACCCCTCACAGCCACGTGGACGGGGAGTACGGGGAACGCCGGGCGACGTGCGAGCAGGCCGCCGCGATCCTCGGGATCAGGGCGCTGCGCGACGTCACGAACCTGGATGCAGCCCTGGCGAGGCTTCCCGACGAGCGGATGCGCAAGCGGGTCCGGCACGTGGTCACCGAGAATGATCGAACCCGCGCCGCCCTGGAACTCGCGGTTAAGGGGAACCTGGCCGGGATTGCCTCCCTGTTGAACGAATCCCACGCATCCATGCGCGATGACTACGAGATCACGGTCCCGACCATCGATCTCGCCGTGGAGACGGCCTTGGCGCAGGGAGCACTCGGGGCCCGGATGACGGGTGGAGGATTCGGTGGCTGCATCATCGCATGGTGCCCCACAGGACGGGCCGAACACATCGGATCAGCCATTCGGGATGCCTTTGAGAAGGCAGGATTCCTGGACCCCTCATGGTTCACGGCCGTTCCCTCAGAGGGAGCCGGTCGACTGAAGTGACCTCCGAATTCCACGGTTTCATGCTCTGTTGCGGGGCGGCAGGGTTGTTTATTGCTGTGGACCGGAGTAAGTTCTATCCGCTCGAAAGATCATCTAGCCGAAAAAAGGAGTGCCATTCATGGACTGGCGCCACAGGGCAGCCTGCCTGACAGAGGACCCGGAGCTGTTCTTCCCTGTCGGCAATACCGGCCCCGCACTCCAGCAGATCGAGGACGCCAAAAAGATCTGCCAGAGCTGTGCGGTCAAGGACCAGTGCCTCAACTGGGCGCTCGACGCCGGCCAGGATCACGGTGTCTGGGGTGGCACGAGTGAGGACGAACGCCGGGCCATGAAACGCCGCGCCGCTCGCTCGCGGGTGCGCGCCGGTTGAGCGGGCGCGATCTCACATCATCACAGGAAACACCAGGCGGGCGCGCGTGCCGTGCCCGTCCTCCCGGTTCCCGATCTCCAATGTACCGCCCAGGTCCCCGACCAGCGTAGAAATGATGGCCAGGCCAAGGCTGGTCTGGTTTCCGAGCCGGAACCCGTCGGGTAGACCCGTACCATCGTCGACCACGTCGATGACCATGCCCTCAGCCGATGCATCCGGTCTGACCTCGATACGTCCCGCACCCCCCTCCAAACCGTGCTCGACCGCGTTCTGACACAGTTCGGTGATCATCATGGCCAAGGACGTGGCCGCATCGGCCCGGATCTCCCCGAAACTGCCGATACGAACCGCCTCAACCGCTCCCGACGTGGCGGCGAGGTCACCGATCATCCGGAGAATACGGTCGCACACGCCGTCGAAGACGACATCCTCGTCGAGGCTGTGACTCAGCATGTCGTGGACGACGGCTATGGATGAAACCCTGCGCATCGCGTCCTGCAGCGCTTCCCTGCCCTCCTCCGATCTGATTCTCCGCGCCTGCATCCGCAGCAGGGCCGCCACCGTTTGAAGATTGTTCTTGACCCGGTGGTGGATCTCCCGGATGGTGGCGTCCTTGGTCACGAGCATGCGATCCCGGCGGCGCAGGTCGGTGGTGTCGCGGCAGAGGATCAGGGAGCCCACCGGCTCACCCCTCACCACGAGCGGAAACACCACCAGGCGCATGGATGCGCGCGGTTGTTCGATGTCGAAAACGGCGCTGCGGTGTTCCGCCAGATCCGCCTGGACGGTCTGTCCCATGGATTCGACCCCCCGCATGACGCTTCGGATCAGGGTGGTGAAGTCCTCATCCGCGATGTCGCCCTGCGCACCGAGCCGCCGGAAGGCGGTGATCGCGTTCGGCGACGCGTAGCTGATCCGCCCCCCCGGCTGGACTCGGAGCACCCCGTCGCATACCCGGGGAGCGAAGGCCTTGTCGGAGACCGGCGCCAGAGGGAAGTTCCCCTCGAGGATCATGCTGGTCAGGATGTCCGCGGCCTCGAGATAGTTCTCCTCCAGGAGCCCGGTGGCGCGCATGCCCATCTGGTTGGTGTGGCGCTCCAGCACCGCTATGCAACGACCTCCCCGGAGGATGGGGATTGCCCACACGTCCACGGGGATACCGGCAGACAGCGCGTTGTCGCTGGTCTCGCTGATCTCGTGGCTCATGTACGCCACCACCACCTGATGGTCCAGTTCGTAGGCGATCTGTTCCCCGATGACGTCATCCTCCAGAGCCGTCGGACCGGTCACCGGACGGATCTGGGCCACGCATGTGAACACTTCACAATCGGGGCCGTCCTCCTCGGGAATCCACAGCAACAGATCCGAGAAGGAAAGATCACTCAGCAGGTGCCATTGGCTCTGGAATGCCAGGAGCCAATCGGAGTCGGAGAGTTCCTCGGAGAGATGTGTCCTCGCCATGCCCCTTACTCTGCCATCGTCCCGGCTGGTGGCGCCACGGGGCATCTGGCACAATGGGCCGTCGCAACTCTAAGAAGGAGGCCCCGATGGGCAAGACCAGCCGCAAGCGTCGCGCGCGCCGCAAGAGCAAGGCCAACCACGGCAAGCGTCCAAACGCCTGACACGTTACAGATGATGCGCCCTCGTTCCCCCATTTCAGGGACGAGGGCGCAAGGTTTTCCCGGAGAAGTTCAGAGGGAGAGGCACAGGGCTGTGAGTTTGTTGCGCAGCTCTGCCGGAGCGGCGGTGGTCGGCTGGCTGCGGCGAATCATCTCGGTGATGGTGTACTCGATTTCGAAGCTCTCCATACATCGCTCGCAGGCGTGCAGGTGGTGCCTCACCCGGTCGGCCTCGGTCTCGGGCAACTCTCCGTGCAGGAAGGCGTGAACGACCTCCAGGGCCCGCACGCACTCTTCCATGTCGTCATGGTCGTGAATCGGCATTTCAGGATCGGTCATGCCCTGGCACCCCCGATGCCGCGATCTGCGGCGTAGTCGGCCAAGGATTTGCGCAGCTGTGCCCGGCCGCGGTTCAGACGCGACATGACGGTCCCGATCGGGGTGCCCATGATGGTGGCTATCTCCTTGTAACTGAACCCCTCGACATCGGAGAGGTAGACCACCAGCCGATAGTTCTCCGCAAGTCCCGCCATGGCTTCGGCGACAGCGGCATCAGGAGTGTTGTCCAGGGCCTCCATCTCGGCGGAGCGCAGGCCCTGGGAGTCGTGGGAAGCGGCTCTGGCCAGTTGCCGGTCCGTGACCTCCTCCTCGCCGCTCATCTGTGGGGAGCGGGCCGCCTTCCGGTAGGAGTTGATGTAGGTGTTGGTGAGAATCCGGTACAGCCAGGCCTTCATGTTGGTGCCGGGCTTGAAGGAATCGCGGCCCCTCAACGCCTTGGCGTAGGTTTCCTGAACCAGGTCCTCGGCGTCAGCGGGGTTCCGGGTCATGCGCAGGGCAGCCGAATAAAGGCGGTCGAGATGGGTCAAGGCCTCGTTCTCGAACGCGAGTCCGAGTTCCGCAGCATCCAGCAGCGTGGTATCCGTTTCTTCCATCATGAAAGAACATACCGGTGTCCGGTCCCACTCCAAAGAGGTGTCCAGCAACAGGGCAGCGGATGTCATGTGGATTGCAACGCACCGCCGAAGGGGATTATTCCCGGCACCAGACCCATCTGTGTCGGTGGAAACTGCTCCCGGTCATTCCAACCGGGCGCCGAGGTGGGTAAGTTTGAGGTCATGAGTCTGTTGCGCTTCCTAGCCCGTAGCCTTTTCGCCAGCGCCTTCGTCGCCGATGGTGTGCGCAAGGTCACCTCGCCAGCCGAGCTGGCACCAGAAGCCGAGGCGTTCACAGCCCGCGTCACCCCCCTCGTGCAGCGGGTCGTTCCCTCCGGCTATTCCTCGCACGTGCCCGACCAGGCAGAATCGTGGGTGCGCATCTGCGGCGCCGCTGAGGTCGTCGGCGGAGTGATGTTCGCCACCGGAATCGGCCGCCGCCTCGGGGCCTGCCTGCTCGCCAACGCCAGCATCCTGAACATCGCGGTGGCCCTGCCCGAGAAGGGAGCCGACGCCGAGGAGAAACAAGCACGGCGACCCGATGTGCTGAAGAACGTGGCGCTTCTCGGCGCCTCCGTGCTGGCGGCCCAGGATCTCCAAGGACGTCCCAGCGCTTCCTGGCGCCGCAGGAACACCTCCCGCAAGCTCCGCCGGGTGAATGCCAGGGCTGCCAGGAAGGTGCGTCAGGCGGTGGCGTCCTGACGGCTGCTCCCCTCGTGACGGCCAACGCCGCCGTCCGGGGGGTCGTCGAGGTGCCCGGTTCCAAATCGGGAACGAACCGGGCACTGGTGTTGTCCGCGCTCGCGGACGGTCCGTCAACGGTGACGGGAGCTCTCGAGTCGCGGGACTGCGACCTCATGGTTGATGCGCTGCGAGCGCTCGGGGTGAACATCGAGGCGTCCGGCCCGGGTGAGCTGCGGATCATGCCTCCGCAGCGTTTCCGCGGCGCCCCGGGAGGCATCGACTGCGGCCTGGCAGGCACGGTGATGCGTTTCGTGCCCCCGTTGGTCGCCCTGGCCGATTCCCCCACCCGTTTCTACGGGGATCCGCAGGCCACCACCCGCCCGATGTCCGGGCTCCTGGACGGCCTCCGCCAGTTGGGGGCCGGGATCGACGCCGACTCGCTGCCCTTCACCCTGGTCCCAGGGCCGATGACGAGTGATTCCGAAGTGGTGATGGATTCCTCCGCTTCCAGCCAGTTCGTCTCCGGGCTGCTGTTGATCGGGGCCCGCCTTCCCTCCGGGCTCAGGCTGCGACATGCGGGGGATTCCCTTCCCTCCCGGCCCCACATAGCGATGACCGTGGAAATGCTGCGTGCCCGCGGTGTGCGCATCGACGAACCGGACGCCACGTCGTGGCGGGTCCACAGCGGTCCCGTCCTGCCGCTCGACGTCCGTGTCGAGCCCGACCTGACGAACGCCTCGGTCTTCCTGGCTGCCGGGGCCGCCACGGGCGGTTGCGTCACGGTCCCCGGCTGGCCCGGTTCCACCCTTCAGCCGGGAGCGCGGTTCCTGGATGTGGCGGAGCGGATGGGCTGCACCACGACTCGCAGCGGGGAAGCCGTGACCCTCAGCGGTCCCGGCCGGCTTCGCGGGATCGATGTCGATCTGCACGACGCCTCGGAGCTGACCCCTGTGGTTGCGGCCCTCGCCGCGCTGGCGGAGGGAACCACCCGGATCACGGGGATCGCCCACATCCGCGGTCACGAGACCGATCGCCTGTCCGCGCTCACAACCGAGCTCCGGAAGCTGGGGGTCGCGGTCATCGAGCACCACGGCGGCCTGGAGATCACGGGTGGGCCGCGGGGACGGGGGGGCGTGGAGTTGTCCTCCTACGCCGATCACCGCATGGTGCACTTCGCCGCGATCGTCGCCCTGGATCGACCGGGAACCGGTGTCGACGACCTCGCCTGCGTCTCGAAGACCATGCCGGATTTCCCGCGGCTCTGGAATCAGCTGGTGACCACCTGATGACACTTTGGCAGGACGACCACGCGGCTTTCGAACGTCCCAGGAAACGCAGCCGTCCCCGCACCAAGGACCGCCCCGACTACTCGGGCTCCCCGGATGCCCTGGTGGCCTCCATAGACCGGGGCAGGTACCGCTGCCTCCTCGACGACGGCACCGCCGTCACCGCGACCAAGGCCCGCATCCTGGGGCGCAGAGGCGTCATCGTCGGGGATCGGGTGAAGCTGGACGGTGACGTCTCCGGTGCGGCCGGGACCTTGGCCCGCATCGTCGAGGTTTCGGAACGCCGCACCTGGCTGCGCCGATCCGCCGACGACGCGGACACCTTCGAGCGCCCCATCGTCGCCAACGCCGACCAGTTGATGATCGTCACGGCCCTCGCGGACCCGGAACCGCGGATGGGGATGATCGACCGCATCCTCGTCGCCGCCTACGACGCCCGCATCTCCCCGATCCTCTGCCTGACAAAGGCGGACCTCGCCTCCCCCGAAGATCTCCGCGTCGCATATGCCCCATTGGATATCCCCGTGGTCGTGACCCGGCCCGGCGGCGATCTCTCCCCGGTCAGGGAACTCCTGGAGCAGCACACCACCGTGCTGATCGGGCATTCCGGGGTGGGAAAATCGACCTTGGTGAACATGCTGGTCCCGGGGACGGACAGGGCCACCGGTGCAGTCAGCGACGTGACAGGCAAGGGCCGTCACACCTCCACCTCCGCGGCCGCCATCGCCCTGCCCGGCGGTGGTTGGATCATCGACACCCCCGGTGTGCGCTCCTTCGGGATCAGCCATGTCCGTACGGACGCCTTCATCGGGGCCTTCCCGGACCTCGAGAAGTTCGTGGCCGACTGCCCTCGCGGCTGCCGTCACGACTCCTCCGCTCCGGAATGCGCTCTTGACGAGGCAGTTCGTTCCGGCAAACTCGGTGCAGAAAGATTGCTTTCCTTCCGCCGGATGGAGCGGGCCTTCGCCTGATCCCGGAGGTCTCGGCTACCTTAGAGGCATGGTCGCCAGCAAAGAACTCACCGATGATGTCCGCCTGGCTCATGTGATGGCCGACGATGCCGATTCCATCTCCATGAGCCGGTTCAAGGCCCAGGACCTGAGGATCAAGACCAAACCGGATTCCACCCCGGTCACGGAGGCCGACACCGCAGTGGAGGAGTCGATCCGGCGCACCCTGTCACGCACCCGGCCGCGCGACGCCGTTCACGGCGAGGAGATGCAGGACACGGGAGAGTCCAATCGCCGCTGGATCATCGACCCCATCGACGGAACCGCGAATTACCTGCGCGGGGTCCCGGTGTGGGCGACGCTGATCGCCCTTGAGATCGACGGACAGATCGCCGCCTCCGTCGTCTCCGCCCCCGCGCTCGGACGTCGCTGGTGGGCCAGCCTGGAGGGCGGCGCCTACACGGGTCGTTCGATTCTGAACGCCACCCAGATCCACACCAGCAGGGTGTCGCAGCTTTCCGACGCATCCCTGTCCTACGCGAGCATCAACGGCTGGGTGGAGTCGGGGCGCGGTCAGGGTTTCGTCGATCTGATGCGCGAATGCTGGCGTTCCCGTGGCTACGGCGATTTCTGGAGCTACATGCTGGTTGCCGAGGGGGCCGTGGACATCGCCTGCGAACCGGAACTTGCGCTCTACGACATGGCCGCGCTCGACATCATAGTGCGCGAGGCCGGTGGCCGGTTCACCAGCATCGATGGTGAACCGGGCCCGTACCACGGAAACGCCTTGGCGACCAACGGCCTGCTCCACGACATCGTCCTCGAAAGGCTGCGCCCCTCCGAGGCCGGGTGATGCCGGTTTTCTAGATCATCCGTACCCGGATGCTCTCCTCGAGATCCTGGAGTTCGGCCAGCAGGCCCTCGTAGTGTTCCCCGGCGACGTCGGTGACGACGTAGCCGTACTCGCCCGAGGTGGCCAAGGTCTGGGAGCCGATGTTCATGTTGTGGGAGGCGAGCGCGTGGTTGAGCCGCGCCAGCACCCCGGGGACGTTCCGGTGCAGGTGCAGGATGCGCTCCGCTCCCGGCGCCGAGACGGAAACCTCGGGGAGGTTGACTGACATCGAGGTGTTCCCGTAGGCCTCGTAGTCGGCGAGTTTGCCGGCCACGTAACGGCCGATGTCGACCTGCGCCTCCTGGGTGGATCCGCCGACGTGCGGGGTGAGGATGACGTTCGGGATGCCCTGCAGCGGCGAGACGAACGGCTCCTCCCTGTTCTTGGGTTCGCTCGGGAACACGTCGACCGCCGCGCCCGCGATGTGTCCTGATTTCAGGGCAGCCGCCAAGGCGTCGACATCGACGACGTTGCCCCGGCACAGATTCAGGAAGAGAGTGCGGGGCCGCATCTGGGAGAACTCCTTCTCCCCGATCATGTGGGCGTTCGAGGCTCTGCCGTCCACGTGCATGGTGATGGTCTCGCACAGTTCGAACAGCTCCTGCAGGCTGTAGACCCGTGTGGCGTTTCCCAGGGCGAGGCGATCCACGATGTCGTAGAAGTAAACCTTCATGCCAAGCCCCTCGGCCAGCACCGAAAGCTGCGATCCGATGTTTCCGTAGCCGATGATCCCAAGCGTCCTGCCGCGCACCTCGTGGGATCCGTTGGCGGATTTGTCCCAGATACCCGCATGCATGTTGGCGTTCTTGTCCCCGAGGCGCCGGGCCATGGTGATGATCTCCCCGAGGGCCAGTTCCACCACCGAACGCGTGTTGGAGTACGGGGCGTTGAACACCGCGACCCCCGCGGACGCGGCGGCGGAGAGATCGATCTGGTTCGTCCCGATGCAGAAGGCCCCTACCGCCACCAGCTGAGGATGGGCTTTCAACACCCGTTCGGTGATGTGGGTCCGGGAGCGGATCCCGAGGAGCTCGACCCCATCGAGGGCATCGATCAGTTCGGTTTCGCCGAGGGCACCGGAACGCGCCTCGACCTCGTGTCCGCGGCTCTCAAGCGCACGGACGGCCTCGGAATGGATGTTTTCTAGCAGCAGGGCCTTCACGGCAGGTCATGTTACAACCGGTCCCGCGATCACAGGGAAAGGCTGGCCTCCAGCAGTCTCCGCGTGTACTCGTGCCGGGGCTCCCCGAAAACCTTCGCAACGGGTCCCTTCTCCACGATCCTCCCGCGGTCCACCACCACTACCCGCTCGCACAGGTGACGCACGACCGCCAGATCGTGGCTGACGAACAGCATCGCCAGGTTCCGTTCACGGACGGCTTCGCCGAGCAGGTTCAGCACCTGGGCGCGGACGGAGACGTCGAGGGCGGAAACGGGTTCGTCGGCGATCAGCAGGTCCGGCGAACTCACCAGCGCCCGGGCGATGGCCACCCGCTGGCGTTGCCCCCCGGAGAGCTCGTGCGGGAAACGTTCCAGCATCGCGACATCCAGCCCGACCCCCACGATGGCCTCCGCAACTGCGCCTTCCGCCCTCCCGCGGCTGCCCAGCCACGGTGAGCGAAGCGGCTCGGCCACGATCTCGCGCAGCCTCATGCGCGGGTTCAGGGATGCGTTCGGGTCCTGGGAGACCAGCGAGACCCGGCTCCGGAGATCGGTGAGATCCTTGTCGGACAATCCGTCAACCCTGCGGCCGTCGAAACGCACCTCCCCGGCCGCGGGACGGATCAACCCCAGCAAGGTCCTCAGTATGGTGGTTTTTCCCGAGCCGGAACCCCCGACCAGTCCCACGCGTTCCCCCGCGAAGAGGGCCAGGTTCACCTCGTGGAGGGCCTGGAAGGTCCTGCTGCCCCGGCGGAAGATCACATCGACGCCGTCCAGTTCGAGCAGCGCATTCATTCTTCCGCCCCCTGCCAGTAATCGGCCACGGTCGGGAGCCGCTCCCCGGGGGCCACGTCGGACAATCGTGCGGAGGCCACCAGGCCGTGGGTGTAGGGATGCTGCGGAGACCCGATCACTTCCTCGATGGGGCCGTGTTCAACGATCCTCCCGTCGAGCACGACCATCACCCGCCGGCAGACCTGCCGCACCACTGCCAGGTCGTGGCTGACGAACAGCGCGGCCCGGCCCGCGAACTCTGCGTCGAGCAGGTCGAGGATCTGTTTCTGCACGATCACGTCGAGCGCGGTGGTCGGTTCGTCGCAGATCACCAGATCCGGCCGGTTGGCCAGGGCCATGGCGATCAGGGCGCGTTGCCGTTGCCCACCGGAGAGCTGATGCGGGAAGGAGTCGGCGATGCGTTCAGGATCCGGCAACCCGACACGATCCAGCCATTCCAGCACGAGGGCCCGGATCCCTCCCCTGCGTTCGCCGTGGTGCAGGGCCACCACCTCGCCCACCTGGCGGCCGACCCGCATGGTCGGGTCCAGTGCCGTCATCGGTTCCTGGAAAACCATCGAGACCGCGTCGCCACGAAGCCTCTGCAGTTCCTTCTCGGGGCGTCCCACGAGTTCCCTGCCTGCCAACCGGATCGATCCACTGACCCGGGCGTTCTCGGGCAGCAGGCCCATGATGGACAGCGCTATCACGGTTTTCCCGGAACCGGACTGCCCGATGATGCCTAGGCGTTCCCGCTCCCCCAGGGTGAACGAGACCCCGTCGACCGCCACCTTCCGGCGCCGCCCGAAGGTAACCCGCAGATCCTCGATCTCCAGAAGACTCACGTCAGCTCCCTCAGTTTGGGGTCGAGGAGATCGCGGAGCCCGTCCCCGAGCAGGTTGCACCCCATGGTCGCAGCGGCTATGGCCAGCCCAGGCCACAGGGCGATCGCCGGAGCCACGAAAATCTCCTTCTGCGCCTCCTGCAGCATCCGCCCCCAGGTCGGGACTTCGGTTCCCGACCCCAGTCCCAGATAGGAGAGCCCCGATTCCGCGAGGATGGCGATTCCGACGCTGACGCTGGCCTGCACTCCCAGCACCGGGGCGATGTTGGGCAGCACGTGTCTGAGCGCGATCTGCCTGCGCGGGGTGCCGGACAGCCGTGCGGCCTCGACGAAGGCCAGTCCCATCACCTGGATGGTCGCGGCCCGGGCGATCCGCACGAATGCCGGGATCGCCGACAGGGATATGGCCATCAGGGCGGTCCACACGGATCCACCGAGTGCAGCCGCGAAAAGGATGGCCAGAAGCAGGGCGGGAAAACCGTATAGCACATCGGCTCCCCGGGCGATCAGGGAAGCTCCCCAGCCGCGCGACATCCCCGCGATCATTCCGGCGGGGATGCCGATCAGGGCGGCTCCGGCCACCGATCCCAGCCCGACCAAGAGCACCAGCTTCGCCCCGGCGATCAAGCGGCTGGCGATGTCAAAACCGCTGTTGTCAGTGCCCAGCCAGTGGGCGAGCGATGGCGCCTCCCGGAGGCTTCCCGTGACGGCTGCAGGTCCGTGAGGGGTCCAGAACAACCCCACCAGGGCGAGCAGGAAAACGAAGGAAATCAGCACGGCACCGAAGGCCAGATTCGAGCGGCGCATCATGAAATCGTCCCCGCTTCCTTGAGCCTCGGATCGACCGCCTGGTACACCACGTCAACCACGAAGTTGATCACCAGCACCGCCCACACGAGGATCAGGATGATGCCCTGGACCAGTACCAGGTCGCGCTGGGACACCGCCAGCAGCAGCCGTGATCCCAGTCCCTGGATGGCGAACACCTGTTCGATGATGATCGCCCCCACCAGCAGCGTCGCCACCTGGAGCCCGATCACGGTGAGCAGTGATATCGCGATGTTGCGGGTTCCGTGGCGCAGCAGTGCCCCCAGCCTGGACCACCCGACGGCGCGGGCGGTACGGAACCAGTCCTCGCTGGTCACCTCGATCACGGCACTTCGGACGTAACGCGCCAGCAGGCTGCCCTGGACCAGCGCCAAGGATGTGACGGGAAGCACCAGGTGGGTTGCCCATCCCACCGGATCACGGCTCAGGGGAACATAGCCCCCGGCGGGCAGCCACCGCAGGTTCACCGCGAACACTATGACCAGCCACATGCCCGCCCAGAAAGCAGGAATGGACAAGCCGGCCTGGGAGAACATCGATGCGACGAACCCGCTGACGTGTCGTCGCCTCAGGGCCGCGAAGGAACCGAGCGGGATCGCGATGACCAGGGCTAGGAGCATCCCGAGGACCACCAGCCACACGGAGATGCCGAGCCTCGGCAGGATCTCCCCCAGCACGTCGCGGCCCCCCACGAAGGTGGTGCCGAAATCACCCACCAAGACTCCACTGAGCCATTCGAGGTAGCGGAGCAGCAGCGGACGGCTCAATCCGTGACGCGCCTCGAAGGCGGCCACCTCACCCGGGCTCGCCTGGGTGCCCAGCACCACGTTGGCGATACTCCCGGGAAGCGCGTTGGTGGCCAGGAAGATCAGGAGCGACGCCACCAGCAGGCTCACCGCGAGGCCGATCAGCCGCCGGCCGAGATCCCTGAGCAACACCTCAGCGACTGGTTGCTACGTGAGTCATGTCGAACGACAGTCCCGTGGTGTTCGTCGTTATCCCCGAGATCTCGGTCGTTGTGACCACCAGATTGGGAAGCAGGAACAACCAGTCGGCCGCGGCGTCGTCCGCCAGCAGTTTCGCGGCTTCCTTCAAGGTGGTCTCCTGTTCCGTGTTCGTGGCGGCGGCGTCCGCTTTGTTGATCAGCTCCGCGAACTGGGGATTGTTGTACTGCCAGTAGTAGTTGGGATTGGCGAACTGGGAGAGGTCCCAGGGCTCGACATGGGCCACCACGGTCATGTCGTAGTCGTGTTGGGTGTAAACCTGCGACAGCCACGTGGAGAAGTCCAATTCCTCGACGTTGGCCTCGATGCCGACCTCACGCAGCTGAGCGGCGACGAGTTTCGCGATGGGAGGGCCGTAGGGCAGGGTGGGCACCCGTAGGCGCAAGGTCAGGCCACTGGCGTAGCCGGCCTCCTCAAGAAGTTGTTTCGCCTTGGCCGGATCGTACGGGTAGGTGTTGGAGAGGTCCTCGTACCACGGGTCGGTGGGGGGAACCATCGAGCCGATCAGGGTTCCCTTCCCACCCCAGGCGCTGTCCAGGACGGCCCTGCGGTCAATGGCGTGGTTGATGGCCTGCCTGACCTTGAGATTGGAAAGTGCCTGGTTGCCGTGGTTGAAGCCCAGCACCACCTCGCCGTTCGTAGTGCCCTCGAGCACCTTGAAACGGGAGGTGTCGGAGAACTGACCCACCGACTGCGGAACAGCCAGGTTGGAGACGATGTCCAACTGACCCGACAGCATCGCTGCCACCATGGCGTTCGCGTCGGCGTAATACCTGAAGTTCACCTCGTCCACGCGGGGCCCGGTCCCCCAGTACTTCTTGTTGCGCACCAGAGAAACCATGGATCCGACATCGTGACGAGAGAAGACGTAGGGACCGGAACCAGCGGGCTGTTCGCTCAGGTTCTGCCCGGAGGAGAGGTCGTAGACGATCCCGGCGGTGGACGTGATGTCATAGAGCCAGCGCTTGCTCGATGCTGTCAGGGTCACCTCCACCGTGTGATCATCGACGGCGCGCATCTCCTTGATGCGGCTCATCTGCTTCTTGAGCACCTCGGTGGTGTTCTCGCCGTCCCGGGTGCGTTCGAAGGATGCGATGACCGCGGCCGCGTTGACGGGTTTTCCGGATGCGAAGGTGGCATTGGGTTCCAGTTTGAAGGTGTAGACGCTGCCGTCGGAGCTGGCGCTCCACGACCGTGCCAGCAGGGGTTTGATCTCGCCCTTCTCGTCGATACGCACCAATGTCTCGTAGACGTTGTACAGCAGCACGAACGGCGTGCCCGCCCCCGTGTCGACGGCCGGATCCATGCCCGTGGGCTCGGTCGTCGCCCCGACGTTGAGGACGACGGAATCCGCGCCACCCCCGCCGGACCCGCTGCAGGCCGCCAGGCTCAGGTTGAGCCCGAGCAGCATGGCCAGCAGGGCCGTCAAGCGACGGAGGGATCGGTTGGTTCTCATGTCTACGTTTCTCCCGTGTGGACGGCGATGGAAGACCTCGGCAATCCTAACCCGCCGACCCCCTCCCGATGTTAATGCTGCCCCTGTCAGCCGATTTGGTATTCCACCGCAGCCCGTGTACAGTGGTTCGAGCGACGCGGGGTGGAGCAGTTCGGTAGCTCGCCGGGCTCATAACCCGGAGGCCACAGGTTCAAATCCTGTCCCCGCTACCAAGCCCGGAATCCCGGCCAGAGAGATCTGGCCGGGATCGTTCGTTTTCTGCCGCGGGAGCAGGCGCCCCGGGTCGACGCCGAGCATCTGAGCGGCGGCGAAGACATCCTGCACTGACCACGCAATCGCTCCACGCAGCTTCTTGCCAGCCACCGATGGCGTTACCCCGAGGGCGACGGCAAGATCCTTGTTGCGGAGCCGTCGCCGGAACATGGCCGACTGCACGGCGATCCCGATCGACTCATAGATCGAGTAGCTATCTATCAGGCCTCGCTCACGCGCGGCCTCCCAATCCTGCGACATGATGCAATCATAGGCACTTGAGGCCACCTAGCGCAACGAAACAACCAAAATATCTCTTGACCTTGCAAGTGTCTTCAGGCGATACTTGCCACGTGCAAGGATCACACGACGCCACTTCTAGCTATGGCAGGCCATTCCTGTCTCCGGAGGAGGTCGCCGCCCTCTTCCCGAACGAGTCGGCAAGATCGGTGTCGCGATGGTGTAAGAAGCGCCGCATCCCGGGGGCGAGGAAGCTTCCCAATGGGCGGTGGGTGATCCCTGCAGCGTGGGTGCGTGAGCTGCTGGAGCATGGCGGGGATCCTTTCGCACCGCCTGCGCCGGCCGCTGCTGCGGGGTCGTCCGATGGGGTCGGGGTGTCCCCCCTCCCGGCCCCGCCGGATGATCCCGATGAGCGGGTCGGTATGGATCCCTTAGTTGAGGAGCCGTGAGATGTCGATCTGGGCTGTGAACTGGGCGCTGAATGAGCAGTTGCCGTCGACGATGAGCAAGCTGTTATTGGTTGCCCTGGCGAACTTCGCGAACGATGAGGATGAGGCCTGGCCGCACCTGGAGACGTTGGAGTCGATGGTGGGGGTGTCGAAGAGGACCGTGCTGCGGGGACTTCGTGAGTTGTGTGATGGGGGATGGATTTCACGTTTGCAGGGCTTCGCTGATGGGCCTCGCGGGGGCCTGGTGAAGGTGAACTCCGTCTACCGGTTGAACTTGCCGGAGACGGTGACTCGACGGTGTGGGCATGGGGCCGACCGTCCCGGGCGACTCCGTGAAACCCCTAGTCAGGTCCGTAGTGACACTGGTGACACCACGGTGCCGAGCGTGAATGAAAGCCCTAGTCAGGTCCGTGGTGACATGGATGTCACTACGGTCGACCGTGGTGACACTGGTGACACCACCGTGGTGACACTGGTGACACCTCTATATAAGGAAGAACCATCAGTAGAACCATCAGACCTAACCCCCCTACCCCCCACGCCGCCGTCGCCGGTGGTGCCGGTGCCGGCGGACGGGTCTGGTGGGGTCGGGTCAGGATCTGAATCCGACGTCGAAGATTCTCGGGGTGGTGTTGGTCTGCCGGCGGCTGGGTCGGCTCCAGCCGGCGGCTGGGCCGTCTCCCCCGCCACGGAGACCGACGTTGCACCGGCGGCGGAGCGTGATGTGGCGGCTGACTGGGCTCTGGTGCGTCGGGTGCTGCCCGGGCCGATGCAGGTCCTCGACGACGACGGCGTGGCCGTGGTGGCGCCGCTGCTGCGGGAGCGTCTCGCGGCTGGCTGGACCGTGACTGATTTGCGGGCGCATTTGGCGGGGAATCCGGTACCGGATCGGGTCCGGCATCTCGCAGGCCTGGTGGCGCACCGCCTGTCGAAGCTTCCGCCGGAGGGCGCTCCTCCGAAGTCGTCGTCTAGGTGGCGGATGCCGGATCCGCCGTCGACTCCGGTGCGAGCGGAGGAGTGTTCTCCGGTGGCGGTGCGGGCGGAGGCCGCCCGGATGGAGGCGATCCGGACGGGATCTGCTGATGCGGGGCGGTCCCGGTTCTGGTGGTTGCGGCGTGAGTTGGATGCTGCTGAGAGGGCGGCTTCGGAGGGTATGTCGGGGGTCTGATTGTTGGGGTTCTCGTCTAGGTAATTGTCAGTTTGTGTTGATACTTGTTTTCGGGTTTACAGGAGGAAGATGATGATGTTTTTGTTGGAGATCAAGGACGTCAAGTTTGATACGACGTTGTTGAATTTGATTTTGGATGGCTTGGGGGCTCTGATCGGTATTGGGGGCGCCGTGTGGGCTGTTTGGGGTTTGGTGCAGTTGGGGATCCAGTTCTTTGGTGAGCGCGATGGTAGTGGGATGAAGACTGCGTTGAATCACATGATGGGTGGCGCGATCATTGCAGCGGCGGGAACTGCTTTGGTTGCTTTGCTGTGAGGTGTTGTCGTGATGGTGTTGTTGGAGGCGTGGACGGATACGATTTTGCGTCCGATCTTGACGGATTTGTCGTCGGGGTTGGGTTCGATGTTCGGTTTGTCGATGGCTACCGTGCTGGAGTCCCCTGAGGCGTGGGGGGATAATCATGATGCTACTGCGCAGGTAGCGGGTTATGTGTCGACGATTTCGACTGCGTTGATGGAGACCGCTGCTGCTGTTGTGTTGGTGATTTTATTTCTTCTTGAAATGCATCGTGTGATGTTGATGACCGATGGGGATGGGGACACAAAACTTCGGATGAGCGTGTTCACCTGGGTCAAGTTTGGTGTTGTGTGGGCGGTGTTTCATCAGACCCCGGCTATTTTAGCGGCGATTTACCAGTTTGGCACTTCGGTGGCATCGGAGACCAACAAATTGTTCACCTCCGATGTGTGGCCGGATCGTGATTTTGATGAGTTCTTGGGGGCGGTGAAGGATCTCGATTGGCTGGGACAGACCGTTTTGGTGGTGTTGATGCTGCTGGCGTGGCTCATCAACAAAGGTGCCGTGCTGGGTGGATTCGCCTTGGTGGTGATGCGTTTCATTAAGTTGTACATTTATGGGGCGTTTGCTCCGGTACCGATGGCGATGATGGTTTCAGACCATACTCGTTCGTTCGGGATTGGTTTCATCAAGAATTACGCTGCCACTGTGTTGCAGTCGTTTGTGTTGGTGATTCTTTTTGGGATTTACACGGTCCTGACGACGCGATGGGCTGGGGCTGCAATGACGGGCCTGCCTGAGGGCGGCGTTGCGGCCGCGTTCTCATTGGGTGGGAAGTTCATTTTCATGGGGATCCTGCTGGGGATGCTTGTGATGGGATCAGGGAAGATCGCAAACGAGCTACTAGGAGGCTGACATGAGGAAATTTGCTGGGCTACTGCTGGCGGCCACCGCTGTTGTGGGGCTGGTGTCGTGTGGTGCGTCGGTGGAGCAGGTCCGGAGGGATGCTGTGGAACGGCTGGATGGCATGGTCTTCATCGACGACGAGGGTAAGGACCAGGTGCGTTCGAAGCTGGAGGCCGCGAAGAGCGTTGATGAGGTGACCTCGGTGATCGATGCAGCAGCGGTGGAGGATCGGGCGGCGGCTGATAAGTATTGGCCGTGTGCTGAGCAGGCCGTGGCCAAGTTGACTTCTGGCGTGACGTGGACTGCTGCGTCCTCCACGACCGACGGCAGCAGGATCGTGTGGGCGGCGCTTGCTCTCAGGCCTGATGGGGTCGCGTCGATGGAGGTCACGGACAAGGGGGCCAATGTGGCTCATGAGCCGTTGAAAGGGGCGGTGTGGATCGAGAAGCTGGCCGGGAAGGTCACTGGGTGGAGCAGTGACGCGACCGAGTTGGTTTCGAAGCGGCGTGTGATCGGTGAGAAGAAGCCTCGGTTCGATGGTCCGGGTAGTTGCGAGTTCCAGTTCAATTTGACGCTGACCACGTCCGCTGCTACTGATCCGGTGCGGGTGCGGATGGAGTACTACAAGACGTCCTACCAGCCGGGTTTGATCATTGATGGGGCGGCGTTCCGGGACCTGGAAAGTGGTAGGTAGATATGGCAATTGAAATGCGTGTCTATGCAGAGATCACGGATCTTGATCCGAAGGTCATGTGGGGGTTGACCTGGCGGCAAATGGGAGCGGTCGGGATTCTGGTGGTCGCTACTGCCGCTGTAGGGTTCGTGTTGTTCGTGGTTTTCGGTCTTGAGAGTATCCGAATGCTACCGTTCGCGGTTGCTCCTGTAGCGGTCCCTGTGGGGGCGTGGGCATGGGTGAGACCTATGGGTATCCGCACGGAGGAATGGGCGCCTCATATGCTGCGCACGTCGTTGTCGCCGAAGCGTCTTTTGTATGTGAATCATTCACCGAACTCAGATTCTGTTCGATTCCCGGGAAGGAATAGCCATGTTTCTTGGAAAGAAGCGAAACGACGGAAAGAAGCAGGAGCCTAACAGCAAGCCATCGGGGCGTCCGGATGTCGGTCACGGCAGGAAACACTCGAAACGAAGCATCGGGAAGACGAAGAAAAAGTCGCGTTTGATGCGGCGAGCGCAGGAGTTTTTGTGGTATGAGTCGATGCTTGAGTCCGGCGTGTGTGTTCTCGGTGGCGGCTTGTATTCCGCGTGCTTGAAGTTGTCTGATATTAATTATCAGATGGCGACGGATGAGCAGCAGCATTCGATTCTGGAATCGTATGCTCAGTTGTTCAACAAGTTCGGGTCGGGTGAGCATTTGGCGGTCACGATCATGAATCGCCGTGTCGAGCGCCGTAGCTTGGTGGGGCGTGTGTTGTTTCCGGAACCTAGGTATGGGGATGAGTTCACGGCTTTGCGGAGTGATCACAATCGGATCGTGCACGCCAGTATCGGGGATCGGAAGTATGTGATCGTCACCGAGAAGTATTTGACGTTAACGGTGAAAGCGTCGGACCTCGAGGAAGCGAAAGCGCGGCTGGATCGTCTTGTGACTTTGGTGGCCAAACACATGTTGGGGTTGTTGCAGTGTCGCGCGGAGCAGTTGGATGGTGTGGGCAGGATTGAGCTGTTGCGGGAATGGACTCGTGGCTGTTACGCGTCGGGGTTCGACTATGCCGCGATGGATTTGTCCGGTGCGACGACTCATGACGAGTTGGCTCCGCAGGCGGTGGAGTTGGGTGACCGGTCACGTCTGGTGCTGGTAGGTGATGACGGTGAGTTGCACTATCAGGTGCTGGTGATGCGGGACTATCCGACTTGGGTGGCGGATACGTTGTTCACCCGGCTCTCGGAGGTACAGACCGATCTCGCGATCACGTTCGTGGTGGAGCCGATCGACAAGGTAGAAGGCAAACAGCTGGTGCGAACGTATCGGGCGGGGTTGTCGATGGAACGCCAGGACGCCCGCAGGCGGGCGTTGAAAGCAGATATGGACCCTGAGTATGACCTGCCCGAGCGGGTCATCAACGGTATGGAAGAAGTTCGTGATCTGCAGCAGGCGATGGATCAGCAGGATCAGCGGTTGTTCACCACCACCTTGGTGGTGATGGTACGCGCATCGAGCAAGGAGGAATTGGCGAAACGTGTTGATCAGGTACGTAAAGCAGCCAAGGGCGAGTCGTGTGAGTTGTCGTTCCTGAAGTTTTGGCAGGAGGAAGGGTTCAACACCGCGCTGCCGTTGGGGTTGTCGCTGGTACCTTTTCATCGGACGCTGACCACAGCGTCGGTGGCGGTAATGATGCCCTTTACGTCCCAGGAGATTTTGGACGACCAAGGCTTGTTCTACGGCATCAATTCCACCACTAGGAATCCGATCATCATGGATCGACGAGCAACCAGGAACGGGAACGCATTCAATCTCGGCACCAGCGGCTCGGGAAAATCGTATTTCACGAAATGGGAGATCGTGGAGGTGCTGCTGGGGCGCCCGAAGGACGTGATCATCATCATGGATCCCGAAAGGGAGTACCGTGCCTTGGTGGAAGCCCTGGGGGGCACCGTCATCGATATCCACGCCGGCTCCACGCATTCGATCAACCTGTTCGATTTGGTGCTGTCGAATGTTGAAGGCGATCCAATCCGGCTGAAAACCGAAGCTGTGTTGGGGATGCTGCAAGTACTGCTGGGCGGAAACACGGGTATCGATGCCGCGGCGAAATCTTTGCTGGACCGCTGTATCACAGCGTTGTACCGTCGCTGGGCGGAAACCTCACCTGAGCAGCAGGAAATGCCTACGCTGCGGGATCTCTACCACGAAGTCCGCGGTCAGGGCGACGAGGTCGCGGCCCAAGTGGCTGCCGCTTTGGAAATCTACGCTGTTGGGTCGTATTCCGGGTTCGCGCGGCAAACGAATGTGGACACAAAACATCGACTGGTGTGTTACGACACCAGTCAGCTCGGCCCGAGCCTGCAAACCTTCGGGATGATGGTGGTTCTGGACTCGATCTGGAACACGGTACAGCGCAATTACGGTAGCGGAATCCGCAGTTGGCTCTACATGGACGAATTCAGTCTTCTGCTGGCAAACGAACACGCCACCCAACAGGTCACCCAGTTCTACCAGAGGTTCAGGAAGTATGGTGGGCTGCCGACTGCCATGTTGCAGAACATCACTGCCTTGCTCGAGAACCCGTCCGCGTGCCGGATGTTGAACAATGCTGAGGTGTTGTTCTTGATGGGGCAGTCTCATACCGATGCGGACGCATTGGCAGAGCTGTTGGGGCTCTCTGAGGACGAGATTCGTGCATTCACTGCCGTGGAACCAGGATGCGGTCTGCTACGTGTCGGAGCCACCACGATTCCGTTCAATGGCCGTAAACCCCACGACGGGCCGTTGAACGTCTTGTTCTCCACAACCTTCGAAGAAACAGAGGCCGGTCATGGTCAATGAACGGCCCCGCCGATGGGGTGAGATCCGCACTACCCGGCAGCGGACGTATCGCCTCGACCCGGATGACTCACCGCAGTCCCCCACACCCCGCTACGGTGGAATCATCACCGAGGTGCGGGGGAATCGGGTCACCGAAACCACCACCCGGCGCCAGCGCTTGACTGAGGCCGCCCGGCAGGTAGGTGCCGATACCTTGACTGCCGGGAAAGTGGTAGGACGGCACGTCGGCCGGGCAGGCAAATCTGCGGCCAGGAGCGCCGCACGGCTCAGTGTGAACCAGCTAAGGCAGATCGATCGTCTGGGCCTGGCGGACACAGACGATCAGGCAGCAAGTCTTCTCCGCCAAGGCGCAACCCATGCACGTCGAACCAGCAAGTCGACAATCAAAGGCAGCATGCACGCTGCGAAAGTAGTCGCCAAACGATTCCTGCCGGGTGTGCCACCGGCCCCCAAATTGACCAAACATCAACCCGGCCTGATTGGCCGCCTCACCCGTAAGCTGATACGCGGCGGCACCAAGAAATTCATAGCTGCTGGACGGACCGGGATCCGTTCCGGAATCAGAACAGCGGGTTCGTCCCTTCGCGCCGGAGGCCATGTCGATGCCGATCGGGCAGCATTCCGGGCCGCCCAAACGGCATGGCAGAAACCCACCCGGTTCGGCCTGAAACAAGCCGGACGGCCCGTGAAATGGGCCGCCAGACATACAGCACGAGCAGCAATGCGAGCAACCGCCCGACTCACCATGCTAGGAGCGAAAACAGTCATCGCGGCCATGGGCGCAGCCGGAGCTCTCCTGCCCGTACTCATCGGCATCATCGGTATTGTCGCTGCCTTATGCGCAATCCTGCCATCGTTCATCACTGGCGCCGGCGCAGAGAACCACCGCCGGCAGCAGGCGGCGCAGCCGACGTGTGTGGGTGGATCCACTCCGGGGTATGCGGTCACGGCTGCTGAGGTCGCCGAGTTCCTGCCGAACCCGGGTGGGGTGGATGCTTCTTCGGTGCTCACTGCCGAGCAGCGGGCGGTGGCGGCGGCGATTGTGGAGGAAGGTCAGAAAGCCGGGGTTCCGGCCAAGGGCTGGGCGATCGCGTTGATGACCGCGATGCAGGAGTCCACGATGGGTGCCAACCAGTCGACGAAGAGGCCGAATGCTGATGGGGACGTAGGGGTGTTCCAACAGCGGGCTTTAGTTGGGTGGTATGCGGACGGAACTAGCCGGGATGAGAACACCGCGATTTTAAATGATGTACATTATGCGGCGAGGACGTTCTATCTCGGTCATGATGTGGGGGTTCTTGATTCCCGAGGTGCTGGGGCTGTGGGGTATCACATTCCTGGTTTGGTGGATGTCAAGGGTTGGGAGAGTGAAAAGAATTTAGGGAAGTCGGCGCAGGCGGTGCAGCGGTCGGCTTATCCGAATTATTATTCGTATCATGAGGCGACGGTGGCGTCGCTGCTGCCTACGATTCAAACCCAGGGCTGCACAGCGATCACAACCGGTGGCAGCCCTGCGGCGGGTGTGGATGACTATGGCCCCTACTGGGCTTCTAGGGGGAATGTTGAGGGTGAGGATGATTGGGCATTTTATTGGGGGGAGTGTGTGTCTTATGCCGCTTTCGCGGTCCGCACATACAGCCCGCATAAAGATTTCGTTAATAATTGGCGCGGTGTGCATTTTGGTAATGCAAAGGAATGGGATGAAGCCGCGCGTAAAATCGGGCTTCGGGTTGATCAAACCCCAACCGTTGGGGCCGTGGCGCAGCACAGCCGCAATAAGAACGGCCACGTGGCCTACATTACTGCCGTTCACGAGGACGGCACCTTCGATGTAAACGAATACAACCACGGGCCGCGACACAAGTTCGGCACTCGCAGCCATGTTTCCATCCCTAAGGACTTCGATGTCGTCATTCATTTCGAGGAGACGGTGGCATCATGATGAGGTATGTGAAGATCCTGGCCACCGTCTCCCTCGGGGCGGTGTTTCTCGGGGCTTGTGGCGGGCCGGCCGAGGAACCGACAGCAGGGACCTCCTCGGTGTCGAGCGCGGCCGCGGTTGCTCGAGGAGTGGCGGAGAGCCCAATTCCGGAGTTCGCCAACACCCCGGCCCGGCGCGCTGCGGCGGAGTTCGTGCGGGCGGCGGCGACGCCGGATGCCCGACTGGACACCACCCCGGCTGATGCGTGGCGCCGAGCAGCCCCCTACACGGCCAGCGAACTTGCACCACTCCTCACCGAGGCCAAAGACAGTGGCTCCATGCCTGGGTGGTGGCGACGCCTGACCGAGACCGACGGGTACGTCTCGATCGAGATCAGCAACATCACCGGTGATGAGCCTCAGGCTGCGCCGCCTCCGGGTAGTCCCACACCAACCGCGGCTCCGGGCGAGGAACTGCCGCTGGAGGTGATGTTCAACCGCACAGCCCACGCCCCTGGCCGTGTTCCTAGTCGGGGGGTGCAAACCCAGATCTGGGTTGTGACGGTCCGCGACGGCCTGGTGGTTGCTTTCAAACCAGAGTCCGGCGACTGATACAGAAAGAAGGGAGTGTGTGGACATGAGGCGACGGCGCCGATGGCGGCGAATAGTGGCGTGGATCATTGGGTTGCTGGCTGCGGGCCTGGTGTTCTGGGCGGCGAATGCGTTCAGCTATGGCTTTCGACTGGCTGGCGGGAGTCTGAATTTTCTGGAGAAGGTCTCGGCCGGGTTCTCGGCGGTGCGGGCGCTGCAAGGTTTGTCGCGGGCGGCGGCGGATCTCCTGGCAGGCGGGGTTGTGGTGTTGTTTGCTGCTGCGGGGTGGTGTGCTTATCGGTTGGGTCAGCCGCAGCGGGCCGGGGCGGAGCATGGCTCAGCCCGCTGGGGACGGATCAGGGACCTGAAACCGTTCATGGACCCGGATATTGAGCGCAATATTTGGTTGACGAGGGAGCATCGGATCCGCATCGCTAGGGCGGCGCGTCCGGAGCATCAGCGGAACCTCAATGTGCTGTGTATCGGTGGCTCGGGGACGGGCAAGAGTCGATTCTTTGTGATGCCGAATCTGGAGCGGGGGCTTTCGTCGGTGGTGGTGACCGATCCGAAGGGTGAGCTGCTGCGGCAGTGCCGCCCCGGCCTGGAGGAGAAGGGCTTCCGAGTGCGGGTGCTGAACCTGATCGACTTCACTGCATCGGATGGATTCAACCCGCTGAGCTATCTCAGACCTGGGCATGAACCGGAGGATGTGGCTTTGTTGGTTCGGACGATTATTGCGAACACGTCCACGCCGGGGCAGAAACCCTCGGGTGGGGATCCGTTTTGGGAACGCGCCGAGGCTGCGTTGTTGAACGCGTTGATTGCGTTTGTTGCCGCCACTGCGCCGGTGGAGCAGCGGCATCTGGGTGAGGTGATGGACCTGCTGTCGCGGATGCAGGCCAGCAAGGATGATGCTTTGTCTCCGGTTGATGAGCTGTTCCTTCATGCGGCTGAGTTCGGCCAGGGGTCGGAGCTGCTCACCTATGCGGTGTCCCAGTATCGGGTGTATCAGCAAGCGGCGGCGAAAACGTCCGCATCGATCTTGGTCACTACCGGCGCAAGGCTTGCCCCGTTGCATATTCCCGCGATCCGCCGGATCCTTTCCACTGATTCCCTTGCCCTAGATCAGGTCGGGCAGGAGAAGACCGCGATTTTCGCGGTGATCTCGGATTCGGACAAGCAGTTCGCGTGGTTGTCGGCGTTGATGTTCTCGATGTTCTTCCAGCGCAGCGTGTGGTTGGCGGATCAGCGGCCCGATGGGATGTTGCCGGTGCCGGTGACCTGTTGGATGGACGAGTTCGCCAACATCGGCCGGCTGCCGGACTTCGAGATCTCGATGGCCACCGTGCGTTCTCGAGGCATCTCGGCGGTGTTGATGATCCAGGCTCTGGGCCAAGGCAAAGCCCTCTATGGCGATGCCTGGACCACGATCATGGGCAACTGCGATACCACCTTGTTCCTCGGCTCACAGGACCAAGAAACTCGCAAGTGGATGTCGGAGGCCTTGGGGAAGGAAACGATCCGAACCGTCGATTCCTCGATCTCTCACGGCCGCCGGGGCGGCGGCTCCCGGAACGTCAAGACGATCGCCCGTGACCTGCTGTCAGCCGATGAAGTCGGCCGGTTGCCTGGCGGGGAGGCTATCGTGCTGGTGCGGGGGCTGCCGCCGTTCCGTGGCCGGAAGCTGCGGCCCGTCACCAGCGGGCACCGAAATCGACGCAAGGCTAGTGACATGGTGAGGAGCGGGTGATGAGCGATCATATCGACAACGAGGCGACGGGGGATGCGCGTGATGATGCGGTGAGCCGGCTGTCGCAGGAGGTGGCGCAGCAGAACGCCTTGTTGTTGCAGGTGATGGAGCGGTTGCAGCAAACCGAGGCCCGCACCACCAGCATCCCCACTCGTGGTGGGAAGCAGGAGGTCGTGGTGTTGTGGCCGTGGAGCCTGGACCCCGACCGCACCGCCGAGGATTGGGACCGGTTGATCGTGTGGGTGGATGGGATCTGCGCGACTCACGCGGTGACTGCGATCCCACCGTGTTGGCTGGCCCATCCCGACCTAACGAATCAGCTCGAAGCGCTCAGGTGCGCGTGGGAGGCCGCTACTGCACACCATCCTGGGCCAGAGTTGATCTCCTGGTACACCTATAGCTGGCGGCCGTTCCTGAGCTACGTGCAGAGTATTGATCGGTGCCGGAATGGGCATCAGCCGGATCCGGCGGCGACGGTCACCGATGTTGGGTTCCATCCACTCGCTGCGGCCGAGGCCACGGGGGAGTGAATTCGATTGGGTTGTGTCCCCGTCTGCCTTGGGCTGGCGGGGACACGACCGTCTCGTAGCAGAGCCAGTCAAGGGTGAGGCGGAATATTATTCCCCGTTACATCCCTCAGCGTTCGGGTGCGTCGCGGTCGTGGCGTGGTGCTGGCGGGGTGGATTGGGTCGGCTGGGCTTGGCGTTTGAGGGCGGCTGTGTCGCGGATCCGGTCGATGAGGGGCCGGTCCTTGTCGGCCGCGATCGCACGGGCCTGGGCGTCGATGGCTCTGGCCCGTTGGGCGTCGAGGGCGGCGTGGTGGTGTTCGAGGCTGCGTTGCAGGGCGGGTTTGTTGAGGTCCTTGATACGGGCTTGTAGTTCGGTGATCTCTTGGTCGAGAGCGATCCTTGCCTGAATGGTCTCAATGAGCGGCGTGCCGGGTGTGGGGCGGAGGGTCTCGCGGGCGCGGGTCGCGGCGTCGAGGTCCATGGCCAGGGCCGCCCGTTCGGGGAGGGTCTCGAGGCGCTCGGTCAGGTTGGTGAGTTGTTGGCGGAGCTGCCATTGGTCGATGAGGTCCTGTACCGACCCTGTTTGCTGTGTCGGTTCTGCTGGCCGTATCGGCGGCGTGGGGTGCAGTGACTGAGACTTCTGCACCGCCTGCACCGCCTGCACCGCCTGCACTGCCTGCGCCGGGTGCGCCGCCTGCACTGCCTGCGCTGAGGTGATTGCTGTGATTGGGCGGGTGATGGCGGCAGTGTGGAGGGGCTGGCGAACGACGTCGTGCAGTGCTGTGTCGGGCACTGGGCGGGGTACCCGTGTGGGTGGCTGTGGGGTCTGGATGGGTGTGGGGGTGATGGGGATGCCGAGGTGGGTGGCGAGGTCGTGGAGCTTTTCTCCTGTTCGGGGCCGGATCCGACTGCCTGAGTTCTGATGGCTTTGGACCTGCTGTTGGATTTCGTGGCTGACCAGGTCCCGTACCGCGTCCTGGTGCTGAGTGGGGTCGGCGTCGCGGAGGGCGGCTGCGACCAGGTCGGTGTGGTAGGGCTGCTGATCGGCCGGCAGGTCGGCAATCAGCCGGGCGGCATGACGTGCCACCCCGACCAGGACGTTGGCATTGCCGGCCAGGTCGCCGGCGTGGTCACGCACCATGCCGACGAGGAGTTTCCCGGCGAGGGTGGGGGCGGCATCCCCGAGGATGAGGGGCTTCTGCAGCGCGGCGGCTCCGCCGGGACGGGCCAGGAGTTCGGCGGGGTCCTTCACGGGCTGTCCATCGGGTGACAGGAGGGGGAAATCATAGGCGGTGATGCCGTGACGGACCAGGAGCTCATGATCGCGGGCGGCGGCGGCCTGCCCAGCAGCATCGGTGTCGGTGGCCTCCCACATCCTCGCTCCTTGGTTGGCGATCGCGTGGGCTTGCTGCTCGGTGAGTGCGGTGCCGAGCGGGGCAACCCCAACGGCGCGGCCGTCGGTAGCGAGGGTGATGGCCAGGGCATCGAACGGTCCTTCTACGCGCACCAGGTCCGCACCCTGGGCGACCTGGTCCTGGTGTTCTGGGAGGCCGAAGAGGATCTCGGACTTGTGGAACGCGCGGGTGGTGGGGGTGTTGAGGTATTTCGGCACTCGCGGGTTGGTGGTGAGGGTGCGGCCGACGAAGCCGACCAACTCGCCTTGGCTGGTGTGGATGCCGAACATCAACCGATCTCGGAAGACGTCGATGATGCCTTGGCCTCCTTGGGCGGGTTTGGCAAGTCCGGCGTCGATGAGTTCTTGGCCGGTGGCCCCGTGGCGGCGGAGGTGTTGGACTAGCCGACTTCCTGCCGGTGCATGGCCGACGACGATGGTGGGGTGGTCGGTGAGGTCAGTACCCAAACGCTCGAGCATGTAGGCGGCCGCGCCGGACCCAACGTACTGCTCCTGGTAGAAGGCAGCGGCCTGTTGTGTGAGGTCAAGGATCCGTTCCCGGCTGGTGACGCCGACCAGGTCGCGTTCGAGCTCAGCGGCGGGCGTCAGCACCGGCGCGGTTGCGGGGGCCGCTTTGGTGGGTTCGCGGCGTGGCGGGGCCTCGGTGCAGACGTGCTGGATGCGGTGGGCGGGTTCGGTGGC